>SCPO01000198.1_pt1 | contig 31799 bp, 49 predicted proteins | sample 6106821 | NCBI WGS metagenome assembly SCPO01 (sample SAMN10720448, study PRJNA508395) | human gut metagenome | isolation source: Participant 2 stool, 0 month | host: Homo sapiens | collected 2017 | reverse complement strand
CATTCTAAAGACTATATGGTTTATTTTTAAGAATCCAAAGTTTTTCACATAACTATAGAAATTATCTATAAGAAAAGAATATACTCCCCAACAGTTGTTTTTGGGGAACTTTATTATCGTCTATTCTCCTCTTCCTTATTGAATTTCTCTCTTTGTTCCTTCTTTTGTACGATATTGATAAAAGAAGAACTAATGATACCGGTCGGAATGGCTACCATTGCCACACCTACCAGACAAATAATACAACCCAATAATTTCCCCAAAAAGGTAATGGGATAAATGTCACCATATCCGACTGTAGCAAATGTAATAATGGCCCACCAGATTCCGTCACCGATATTTTTAAAGACTTCAGGTTGTGCATTCCTTTCAATATAATACATCAAAATGGCGGAAAAGCAAATTGTAATGAAACTAGCTGTGTAGGCTGTTTCAAGTTCTTCTCTGACAGAAGCAAGAGCCATACCGATAATTCGGAAAGATCGCGAGTGCCGTATTAACTTAAAAATAATGAAGATATAGGGTAAAATAATGACATGAACGACTTCCGTATCCCAGTATGCATAGGTAAGAACACAAGGCAGTACTGCCACGAAGTCAACAAAACCATAAAAAGAGAATGTATATTTCAGACGTGCCTTTGCTGTTTTCATACCGGGATAGAGTGCCGGTGCAGATACGATACGGGCTGTGTATTCAATAAGAAAAATAAAAGAAGATACATAAGTAATGCCGAATAACAGTACTTTGTATGTGGCCATTTCTTCAAATGAACTTGCAATGACGGCTATAATTGAAATCAGAATGAAGAAAAGAACAAAATATTGAATAAATTTTCTTCTCAATAACTGTTGAATCAAAATATATAATTTCATTTTTGCAAAAATTATTTATTCATGCTATCCGTGTGTTTTCCACACACGGATGCAATCACTTTGTTATTCAGACTCTTTTATTGGATGTTTTACTACAAACCTTCTCAATAATAAAAGCCGCTTTTAGTTTTGTATTGCTAAAAACGATCCGCAATTATCTGACTAAAACACATAAGCAAGTGATAACTGCCAATATCTATTTTTGCTTTCGAATACATCACCATCAAAAATTTGATCTATGGCATCATGCTTATTGCCTCCTATATTATGCTTGGCAGACTGGGTTAATCCTATATTATAATAGCAACTTACCATTAAATGATTTACAATTTTCACTCCACCTCCCAAGTTCAATCCGACTTCAGTCGAACGCCATCCCATAGATGGAAGATCCTTATCTATAACATCCACAGCTATATGAGCAAGTTTGCGTCCCCAGTTGTCCTTGTCTACCAAAAAAGAAAAGGAAGGACCGACTCCCAAAAACAAATCAAAATTATCTGATATTCCCATTTCCCATTTCAGTTCTATAGGAATATCAATACTTTGTGTTTTAATGTCAGCACTACGTCTGTTAGAGGTATTTGTCAGTTTGATTCCACGCTCTACATACAGCAGAGAAAAGTCCAAAGCGATACCATGAAATCCTGTTTGATATTGCAACATAGGCCCTACTTGAAATCCTGTCAAACTCTCTTCCTTAAACTGGTCACGCATGCCACTAATATTTGCTTTGTTGCCAAGCACACCGGCTTTTACCCCAAAATGTAATCCCTGAGCCATACTATCAGTGATTCCCCAAAATACGAAAATCGTAAAAAAACAAATTATTTTTTTCATGATCATTTATTTAAGAAGTTGAATATGTTTCTATTATTTTGAAGATTGATGCACAGTAAGTTGTGGGAAAGGGAATCCGATTCCTTCTTTATTAAATGTCGTATAAACAATCTCATTAATATCATATAAAACATTCCAGTAATCAGCTGTTTTAACCCAAACACGGACAGTAATGTCAACGCTACTCGCACTTAATGAGCCTAAAACAATGATAGGAGCAGGAGTATCCAAAATACGTTTGTCCGCATAAATAATACGTTGCAATACGGTTCTGACCCTTTGTACATCCTCTCCATATTCTACTCCGAATACCCATTCAACACGGCGCATTTCCTGTTTGCTGTAATTAATCACAGCATTTCCACTGAGCATCCGTTGGGAACGTATATCATCCGATTATCAAGAGTGGAAAGTATGGTATGGAAAATCTGTATCTCTTTTATTGTACCACTTACTCCAGGTCCATCTATATAATCGCCTACTTTAAACGGTTTAAAAACAAGTATAATCAAACCACCTGCGAAATTGGAAAGATTGCCGGAAAGTGCCATACCTACAGCCACACCGGCTGACGCCAAAAGTGCAGCAAAACTGGTCGTTTCCACTCCCAACTTGCTGATTATGGCAAAAGCAAGTACCATGTTCAATAAAATTTTTACTAAACTTTTCAAGAAAGTCTGTACACTGGTTTCTATCTTCCGTTTTTCAAGAACTTTGGCTATTAATACACTAATCTGCTTAATGATAAAACGACCGACTGAATATATCAGAATGGCGACAAATATATCCTTACCAGCGTCCATTCCAAAATCTACCAGTTTCTCCAGTGCTTGCTCAAGTTTACTGCCTGAGGCTGCATTCAATAATAATAAATTCATTTTTTTCGTTTAACAAATAAAAATTAATCAGCTTGTCACGATCATATTGCAAATATGCCAGCACATCCTGACAGTATAGTTTCGCAATGTTCCAATAAATCATCCAATATATTTTTACATTCCTAAATAGTCGGATATTTAAAGCCGCAAAGATATCATATATAATTGATAAAACCAAACTTATCACTTAAAGAGAGAACCTAAGCACCGTATTCTGTATCAAGCATACAACTCTAAGATAATATATTTAATTTTTTCGGTAATATTTGCCGAAACATCGGTGAAGCACTATTATACTAGGTGAAAATGCACGGCACAAGAACAATCTAGCACTCCATGCTGCATAACTAATCAAAAGATCCAGTAAAAAAACATAAAACCAACTAGTTAATTCATACTTAAAGAGTATCAAACCAATCATTTTCTGTATTTTTAGGTACTTCTCTGTAAATAATACTCAATAATGAAAACAAGAAAAAATTCTAACAAAACATAACTAAAATACAAAATATTTCAGAGATTCACTCTACCTTAAACTTTACAGCATTCGACATTTAGAAAAATATCGTAAGAGTTTTAATGAGAGTAAACTCGGAAATTCATTCCGTTGACAAAGCAACCCACTTCCATCAAAAGAACCATTACTTACATGCTGTACCACAGAAAGGCAACCAATATATCATACTATCTTCTGATCTTTCTTCTAAACTTTACCCTGTACTCTTTCATACGGTTAGTTGCTATATCATAACAAGATAATAAGCTGCTATTAGAGAAAACAATATTTTTTTAAGATGTTTGTAGACTCTGATAAAATTAATACCTTTGCGAAGTCAATTTATATATAAACAATGTCGAAATGTAAATTGAAATATTGCAGATAACAAAAAAAGGACAAAGAAATATGAGACTTATAAAAGTAACAGGTGGTTTGGGAAATCAAATGTTTATTTACGCTTTTTATTTGCGAATGAAAAAGTACTATCCCAAAGTGCGTATAGACCTTTCGGACATGATGCATTATAAAGTGCACTACGGATATGAAATGCATCGTGTGTTTAATCTGCCCCATACAGAATTTTGTATAAACCAACCTCTGAAAAAAGTTATCGAATTCCTTTTCTTCAAAAAAATATATGAACGGAAACAAGCTCCCAATAGTTTACGAGCTTTTGAAAAGAAATACTTTTGGCCTTTACTTTATTTTAAAGGATTTTATCAGTCGGAACGTTTCTTTGCAGATATTAAGGATGAAGTTAGGGAGTCTTTCACTTTTGACAAGAATAAAGCCAACAGTAGAAGTCTTAATATGCTTGAAATTTTGGACAAGGATGAAAACGCAGTATCTCTACATATTCGTCGTGGAGATTATTTGCAACCCAAGCATTGGGCTACTACCGGGAGTGTATGCCAGTTACCTTACTATCAAAACGCAATAGCGGAAATGAGCAGAAGAGTTGCCTCTCCATCTTACTATATTTTTTCAGATGACATTGCTTGGGTAAAGGAAAATCTTCCATTGCAGAATGCAGTATATATTGATTGGAATACGGATGAAGACAGTTGGCAAGATATGATGCTTATGAGTCATTGCAAACATCACATCATCTGCAACAGTACATTCAGCTGGTGGGGAGCATGGTTAAATCCCAATATGGACAAAACGGTAATTGTGCCTAGTCGTTGGTTCCAGCATTCCGAAGCTCCGGATATCTATCCTACGGGGTGGATAAAAGTACCAGTGAGTTAATCCATAATACACATGAATACGCACGTCTGGAAAGCTAAAAAATAATTGGCATTTTCGGAAACCGCTGAGCCGAAATTTCGGCTCAGCGGAAATTGTAGCATTCATGTTCATTTTTGGTTTAACACACCTTTTCAAACCATAGTACGACCATCATAAATTATTTTGAAGAACGATTGACAAATGCTTCAGCAGAGTCGTTCAATGCTAAAATCAAAGCTTTTCGAAGCCAGTTAAGAGGGGTGGCTGATGGAAATTCTTCATGTTCAGACTGGCTAGGCTATACGCTTAAAAGAAAGCTTGCCAACCGGGAAAATCCGCTGACCCTAACTCACTTGGTTAAACCAAAGGTAAACCGCCCCATTCGGAGAATAAAAAAAAGAGCTACATTTTACCGTAACTCCTTGACTCTCATCCGTCGGGGTAGCGGGATTCGAACCCACGACCCCCTGCTCCCAAAGCAGACTCCATTTTATTAATCAATAATCTGAAAATAAATAAGTTACAAACAACAGATTTGATTATAAGGATAAGTTTTTGAACATTTATTGTTTAAACATCCCTCCCCTACCCGTCAAAATCCAATCAGCCGAAATCCCATAGTCAAGGACCAAGTACGCTATCCATTCAGGTTTTAGGACACTTACTTCCGGCTGGTTTCTGACTGTATTTATGTTCCAATAATTTATATCATGGGCTTTAGTGTATGTAAGAAGCCCACGCATACGTTTCTGTGCTTTCAGCATATCTATCGCTTCAAAGAAACGTTTTGTTATCGCTATTCCTTCTTTTGATATATTCATAACTGATTATTTTGACAATATACAAAGATAGATAAAATAATAAATAAAACAATGGATAAAAATAATTATTTGAATTACAAATAATATTCTCGGTAAGAATAAGAAAAAATATTTCTATTTTTTATAAGGGGGCACATTTGAAAATCCCTATATATTGCATTTAGCGGTAGTTTACCTGTATTGATCCTAAAGAAGAATGAACATTTAGTTTACGTCTATCGTAAAGCGTTCTTTTATTTTGCAGTATAACACAATAATAATATGAAAACTGGAATAAGAAAATAAACTTTGTTCTGGCTACGTGAAGATTTATTGTAGTTTTGCAATGCATTAAAAAAATCAACAGAAACCTGAATAATTTTCATTTCCTTTTTTAAAATATTTTTATAATTTATTTACACATTTTAGTTAAAAATACATTCATCAAAATCATTGTATACACTGTGGTAATCGTAAATATTATGTCATTGTATATCCGCAATGTACCGATATAATACTCCGCATATTCATGAATGCCATCTTTATCCTCATCGAATGCTCCGTATATTTCAAAATCCTGTCCGTCAAGCATCAGTATAATTTTCAAGTCGTTGTCCAACCCCGTCCATTTGCTTCTCCGAAACAATCTAGCTGTTTCACTGTCAGCACAATAATCTTCCGCATGTGTATGTTTCGGAGTTCTCACATCAGAGCAGGCTGCGAGCAAGCATATTATACCAAATAACATTTTGTTTTCATCGCTTCTGACAAGAGATGTAATAATCAACAATGCTTGTCTCTTTCATGCTACCATATCATCAAGAAAACGAGAATGTATCAAAATTGAAGTGTACCCCAAAAGTAAGGTATAAACTTTGGGGATGCACTTCATATTAATTTCGATACATTCAGTCTCACTGTCACAATAGTAAAGTTGAATGATCTTCACAGATCAGAAAAAGAGAGAACAGAAAGCTAACTATCTTTTATCACCATGCATTATAGGGCTCAAAGAGAGAATTATTCTCTGCGATACCCCATTGTGGGTTATATTGCAATATCGCATTGTCAATAGGCAACGACTGGTAATAAGCGTCATTAATGGATTTGCTGTAAGTCTTCTCGCCGATCTTATGCACAATGATGTCCTTGCTCCAGGGTTTTCCGGCATCCTGCGCATAGCGCTTCAAGTCCAGCGTACGCTGAAAAGAAACGAGCGGCTGTTCGCGACGGCGTTCTGTCAAAATTTCGTTCAGCAACTGGTCTTGTGACAAGGAAGTACCACCTGCCAGGTCGCTATCGGGACCTTTATAACGATACTTGCGCAGCAGATTCAGGTCTGCCAAGGCAGCAGAGAGGTTGTTGATGCGAGCTGCGGCTTCAGCCTTCATTAAGAGCAGTAAGGGATAGGTTACACCTTCCGTAATAGAAAGTTCATCACGATAATACACTAGTTGAATGCCGTCATCATACACCACGTCACCCACCGTTGTATTATAACCATGGTCTTTTAAGACAAACTTCGTCCAGCGCAAGTCTTTCTCTTTATCGAAGATAGAAGCCCAGTCATCCGATGGATAGTAGCGAGTGGATGAAGACTGATAAGGAGCATTCCGATACAACAAGTTTTCCCGGTTGCTGGTCTGATCGAAAAGCAAGTCAGGCCCTTTCAGTGTCATATAGACTTCGGGAGAAACACCGGGGTCTGGATTTATTTCTGTAGTAGCTTCAAAATAGAAATCGGCAAAGTTATAGATCATTTCATCCACGTTCTTTCTATTAGCCAAAGCCAGCTCCCATGCCTTTTGGCAGTCGCTCAGCATATTCTCCCAATTACGCGTAAACATGTGATACTCGGCTCGCAAAGCATAGGCGCAAGCACGATCCGCTCGACAGGGATTGACTGTTGAAGCAGGACAGTTTTCACATGCATAGTCTAGATCTTCCTTCACTTGAGCAAGAAGTTCATCCGTAGTACACAACGGTCCATTAGCAGCAATGGGATCACCGCTTGTACGGCAAGGGATCACCTTTGTATCGTTGGTCGTTCCCGGCACATACATCGGACCGTATATCAACGCCGCATTCAGATAAATCCAAGCACGTCCGGCCTTGGCCTGTGCTATGACGCCCTTGGCATATTCAGAATTGGTATCAATGCCGCTCACACCGTCCACCACGTTATTAAAATAACCAGCAGCCTTGTAAATACCAGATGACCATGCAAAAGGAGTATTCTGGGGATCCATTACCGGTGTGTAGAAGGTATAGCCTGCTAATAGATCCAAGTTGGGATAAGTAGCCGTAAACTGATATTTTGCATGATTTTCACTAATCTGTATGTTATCGCCCATGTAAGCATAGAAACAACTTCTGTTATTATCAAACATGAAATAATCGAGCGTAGTTGTATTATTCAAAAGGTTCTCGAACTGTGTCACTTCCGTCGGAATCATCTGTCCCACAGGCTTGACATCCAAGAAATCATCGCAGGATGAGCATTCCAATGCACACATCACAAGCAATATATATCCTAATTTTCTCATAATTCTTCTATTATTTAAAAGCTGAATGAAACACCAATATAAAACTCCGGATTCAAAGGCAGGATGGAATATCCGCTATTGGTTGATGCAGCCATACCGTTACTGGTATTCATCTCCATCGCCTCGGGGTCAATATCGCAATCCTTGGCCGTGATACGGAAAAGGTTACGGGCTTGCAAATAGATACGTGCATCGCTCATTCCGATCTTGCTGATCAACGGTTCGTTGAATTTATAAGCCAGCGTCACGTCGCGCAATTTGAGATAGCTGGCATTGCCCATATTCACATCGCAGAAGGGGAAGTAGAACATATCCATATTCCAACTCTTGTATACCGGATAAATGGTATTGGCTTCATCACCTGGTTTCTGCCAACGCTCACCAACATGCCGGTTGTTTATATTAGAACCTTGGAACACATCTTTGCGGTATTTATGTCCTAATTTGGCAATGAACATGAACGAGAGATTCCAGTTCTTATAGGTAAAGTTGTTGGTCAGTGACATATCGAACTTCGGTGTCGCTGTTCCCTGAAAATAGACATCATCTACTTTGGCAGCAGAAGCCAGTTTCACAGAACCATCAGCACCATAAATCTGTGTTTGTCCCTTGTCATCCAAACCAGCAAAACGATAACCGAACAAGGAATTCATCGGATAACCGGCAGCGTTAATGGTCTGTACCCATGCCCAAGAAGTAGGATACAAACGATTTACATTGTACTCCAACACTTCGCTCTTATTATAAGAGAAATTATAGACAATGTCCCAGTTGAAATCTTTTGTCTTTACCGGCGTACCGTGCAGTGACAATTCATATCCACGGTTTTCAATTGCACCTACATTTTTTGTCATTGATGATGCTCCCGTAGTAGGATCCATGGAGTCGTTAGCCAGCAAGTCTGTACTCTTCTTGTAATAGTAGTCGAAGCTGAAACCCAAACGATTCTTCAACACATCTACGTCCAAACCAATGTTGGTGGTTTTGGTCTTCTCCCAGCGAAGAGTGTTGTTGGGATATGAAGAGATACCATAGGAGATACCTCCCGTAGTACTGTTATAAGAGCCGGCGGAGAGAATCAGATACGGACCCTGATTCAGCGAAATATTACCGTTAATACCATAAGAAGCACGTACATTCAAGCGGTCAATCCAGTCTACATTAAAAAAACTCTCGTTACTCAGTTTCCAAGTTCCACCGACCGACCACATTGGTTTGTGACGATACTTGGGATCAGTACCGAAGAAGTTAGTAAGGTCCTCACGAACACTACCACTGATCAGGTAGCGATTGTCATACTCGTATGATCCGTTGAAATACCAGGAAACGAATCTGTTGTCTCTCAATGAGTATGATCCATAATTCAAAGAACCACTCAAATCATTACCAATCATCATGTCCGAATTATAAATACCCGTCTTCAAGTCTTTGATGTTCACCGGAGTAAACGAACCGGCCGTGGAGTTGTAGCCCAAACGGCTTGCATATTGATTGTTGTCGTAAGTAAGACGGCGCACTTCGTTACCGGCTAATGCACTGACACGATGCTTGCCAAACTCACGGTTGAAATTCACCTGTGTACGCACTGTCCAACTCTCGTTGACATAGCGGGTTTCATCGATCATATCTCCATCTGGAATGTAACGGTTAGAAGGTGTCTCGATAGAGGTACTGTTATTGTAAGCCAGACGTATACGGTAACTGTCAACTTCACTGAAAGATTTATATGTACGATTGCCACGTGCCCAATTACCACCCACTTCAGCTGTCAGACCTTCCAGAATAGTAAAGCGCAGAAAGCCGTTGAAGCGTGCCGTGAAGCTTTGGTCAGTAGTATAGTCTTCATAAGCATCCGTAATAGGGTTGTAGGAGATATCCTTCATGCCGCTCACCGAATTATAGATCTGTTGATTGGCGTAACTAACGGTACGAATATCGGTCAGGTTGCCACTATCGTCTTTCAACCGGGTATAAGGCTTCACGTAAGAGGTGAAGTCAGTCAATGTCTGCCAACCCACACGCGGAGTATTGGAGCGCGAGTAATTGATGTTGGCTGCCACGCCTATCGTCACGAATTTGTAGGGAGTCCACTCATTCTTCAGGTCGATCAATAGACGGTTATCGTCCGTATTGATATACGAAGAGCGGTTGTTGGTATAATTGACCGCCAAGTTGTAGCGGTTGGTATCAGTACCTCCGTTGATGCCAACATTGTGAGTCTGAGTGAAGGCCGTGCGAAACATGTATTTCTCCATATCATCTAGAAAGTTGTTGCCACGCAGCTTGTTTATCGAGCTGTTGAACTGCTCTTCGCTGATCAGACCCGCCCTGTGCTGTGTCAGTAGGTAAGCCACCTCGCTCTGATTAGTGGACTTGGTAGATAAGGCGTAGGAACTTGATGATGGGTTCTGGTCATACAGATTCAACTCCGCATCAATGTAGTCGGAAGTAGAAGCCATGTGTAGATAGTCCAGACTGGGCTTAGGCGTAAATTTGAAAGTTCCACGATAGCTAATCTTGGCTTTGCCTTTCTGTCCACTCTTTGTTGTGACGACAATCACACCGTTAGCCGAACGGGAACCATAGATAGAGGCTGCTACACCGTCCTTCAACACGGTGATATTTTCGATGTTATCCGGATTCAGATCACTCAGCGAACATTCCGTAGGATAGCCGTCCACCACAATCAGCGGATCGGTTTCGGCACTCAGCGTAGAGATACCGCGAATGGAGATATTTCCCTTTTTGTCCAGCACTACACCAGCGATTTGACCTTCCATCACATTCTTCAAATCGGAATTCAGCTTGGCTTGCAACTGCTCGCTACGCACCGTACCGAAGGCACCCGTTGCCCGTTCCTTAGAAACCGTCTGATACCCTGTCACAATGACATCACCCAGTACGTTAGCATCTTCTTCCATCACGATGGTAGTAGCCTTAATTAGCTTAGACATCGGAATCGTTTGTGTCTTCATGCCTACAAACGAAACCTTGACAACACTTGCCTTCATCCCGCTCTTCAAGGTCAAGACGAATTTACCATTTACATCGGTTACCGTTCCAGTTTGAGCACCCGGCACCGAAATTGCAACGCCTACTAGTGGCTCATTCTGCTCATCGGTCACAGTACCACGAATTGTACGCTCCGTCTGTGCCCACAACCCTGTGCAGGCACAAATCAGAAGTACAAAAAGCATAATAAAATACTTCTTGGTCATAAACAATAATATATATAATTAGGAATGTTATTTCTTCTCAGACTGTTGCAATGCATCGACAATGGCAGCACGCACAGCTTCTCCGCGCAAATGCTTGCGGAAGATACGCCCCTCCTTGTCGATGGCTACGATGAACGGAATACCACGGAACTGATATTTGTCCATCGCTTCCCGTCCCGAATTGGGAGCCAGCAATTGTATCCACTCCATCTGCTCTTCAGCCATCGCCTTGCGCCAGTCATCTTCCTTGGCATCAATGGAAACACTGAGGAAAGCAACATCTGGATTGTTCTTAAACTCTTCATAATACTTCTTCAGATTGGGAATCTCCTTACGACAGGGACCACACCAACTGGCCCAAAAGTCGATGATCACGACCTTCCCTTTGAAGGAATCCAAACTTACCGGCTCGCCTTTGTCATTGTTGAAAGTAAAGGTGGGTGCCGTCTGACCTTCCCGCATCCGGCGCTGCTTCTCCAATTTTTCCATCAATCCTTTGCGATAGTCCTGAGCCACCGTAGAGCCCGGATTCTTGGCCTGCATGCTGGTAAGCGTCGTTTCTATGAGCAAAGAATCTTTGGCATAATCCAATGCCGACAACAGAGCCACACAACTGGTCAGATGACCATAATGCTCCACCAAATAGCGTATATAGCTACGTGCGTCTTCGTTGTTCATATTATACAAATCCTTGGAGATATCTGCTTTTTGCTTGTCGTCAAGCGACTGTGACCGATAGACCGCTTGAGAGATGGCAATCATGTTCTGATAATTGCGATAGTTGGCATAGTTAGCCAAATTCAACAGTTCGTTCTTGGGTCCAGCCTGAATATATACATAAGGAGGGTTCTTAATACGGATCTTTGCCGTATCAATGCCACGGAAATTGATCACCATATCTTCGTCTTCTAGCCATGCACGTACCGACTGTGACTGGCAGCAAGTGATTGTCACCGCATTCGGTTTCTCTTTCTGCACCGTCAGCGAATAGGTATGGTCTGGACCTATCTCCGTTTCGCCTAGCGTAATACGCTCGAAACCATTGTTCTGAATCACACTTACCTTTTTGTCGGCACCTACAAATTGAACTTTACCACTGATCTTCACCGTGTTTTGTGCAAATAGGCTTCCCGAAGTCAGCACTAATAATCCCAATAAAACCAACTTTCTTTTCATACCATTAACTCATTTATAGAATAAATAATTATATTAAAATTTTCAAGTAATATCGAATATACAAGTAAAACACTCTAGAAATTGTGAAATCACCGTTTATTCCTGTAATACTCCCATTATATACCTTTAATCAATACTGGAACTCCGATCGCCAGTCTTCCTTCTTCCGCAGACGTGACGATTCCCATCACAACAGAAGTTTGTGCCATTGTCAATTCCCATACTCGTATGAAACAGATCAATAGCATCAACACTTTTTTAATCATAAGCCTCTTTTTTATATTTTATATAAATTTTGCCACAAAGAAACAAATTTTAATTAAGAAATTTCAATAACGTAATATGTTTTCCGACATGTTTTTGCATTTTTCTTTAATAAATGCTATTTGTTGTAACAAAAATTTATTCAAATAAAAACAAAAACTGCAATTTGGGTAACAATGTGAAATCAAGAGAAAAAAACGATAGATGAATTTGTTGATGAGAGAATGCCTATTTTATCTGGGAACAGTTAAAGAGCAGAAAAAGATATATGTGCTACTGGGGCCGTTAATCAAAAGATCTAGCAAGGTAGTTCATATAAGATCATTAGTGCAGCCATACAAAGAAGTCCTTTGTTTTGGTTATGGACACACAACAGATGGAAACGCACATACGAGGAGTTTGTCATACGACAGACAAACAAGAATGGTAAACTACCTCTAAACTGAAGATTTAGAGGTAGTTCACATATTTACGAAATACATTTATAAAAGTCCGTTAGAACCGAGCATGACCAGCATGAAATATCCTAAAACAAGACCAACACCTCCTATAATGAGTCCGACTTTTCCATATCTTTCTGCTGGATCATGCCAGTGGCATGTGCCAAGGCATTTGGTGGAGTAGAGATTGGAAGGACCATAGCCAGGGATGAGCCCAAAGCCACACCGATAAGCAGTGTTGCCACCCCAAGCGGTAACAGATTATCCCTCATACTTATTCCTGCAATAGCCAGTATCGGAACCAGTAAGGCTGCTGTGGCTGTATGTGAGATGAAGTTGGCCATTGTATAGCAGATAAGTCCTGAACCAACCACCATCAGTATTGGAGGCCATGTATTGAATGGTATTGCTTCAATCATATGTTTGGCAAGTCCAGTCTCTTGTAAAGCCACCCCCAGTGCAAAACCTCCTGCCACCATCCAGAGCACACTCCAGCTGATTTCTTCCAAGTCGCGTTTAGTGATTACTCCAGTCACACAAAACACGGCAACAGGAATCATGGCCACGACATTGGAGTTTACCCCAGTGAACTTATCGGACATCCACAACAATACCGTAATGGCGAAAGTTACATATACAACGATGGAACGCCAGTCTTTTTTCGCCTCGCCTTCTATTTGCAACTCGATTTTTTTCTGCTTGAAAGGGAACAGACGCAGCAATACGAACCATGCTATGAATAATATGACAACGGTATAGGGCAACATAAACGCCATCCACTCTCCAAAACCTATATTCAGATTCAAGCCTTCAGGATCATTCAGATATTTCAACGCAATAGCGTTGGGCGGTGTACCGATTGGGGTTCCCATCCCTCCTACGTTGGCTGCTACTGGAATTGCCATGGCCAGACCTATTTTGCCCTTCCCATCAGCTGGCAGTGCCTTCAATACAGGTGTCAGAAATGTGAGCATCATGGCTGCTGTGGCTGTATTGCTGAGAAACATGGAGAAAACCGCTGTTACCAAAATGAATCCCAGAAGAACATAACGTGACTGTGTGCCGAAAGGTTTCAACATACTACGTGCCAGCAATATATCCAATCCGCTTTTGGTTGCGGCAATAGCCAAAATAAACCCTCCAATAAAAAGCATGATGATTGGATCAGCAAAACAGTGCATGATGGATTTGTACTTTACAGTCTGGCCCAGTTCCTCAACAGGAATGTTGTGTGTGAAGATCCATAGGCTGCTGTCCGAGACGGTAAGCAATAATAAAACAACAATCAATACGGAAGTTGTCCATGCCGGTATGGCTTCAAATATCCACATGAGTGTGGCGAAAGCAAAGATAGAGATAAGTCTTTGTTCTATAATTGTCAGCCCCGCGACTCCGAATGTTTCGACAGGGAGAAACCATAATACAAGGGATACCATGATGGCGACAGCCAGTTTTATTCCTCTAGAGACAATTCTTTTTTCCGCTAGTCTTTTAGCTTTTTTCAATTCTTGATAAGTTTCCACCAAATGGAAACCGCGAAAAATTTTATACATAGTATTAGTTTTTATAAAAATTTGGTTTAAAGCGGACCAAAGATAGGCTTTTATTTCCAAACAAGCAATTTTATTTTTGTGCCAACGGACGTTCCTGTATATTTGGTTATTTCTTATTCTGTTTACGGTTATTTTCCGCCATTGCAAATTAAGAGTTCTGTCATTTGTACTAAATGTGTCCTTCCTTGTTGTTTCTTGATTTATATGTCAAAGCTCCGATTTTGCCCTTAAAGTGAAGATTTAGAGGCTTTCAAATATAATTCCTATAAATCCTCTTTCTTTCAAAACGTTCAATTTGCAGAGCAGTCTTTTGTATTCAGCACAATCTTTGTCCACAGCTGGTAATTCTTTATCTGATTAGTCAACTGAAGTTCTTTGGAGTTTTCTTTTACAATTGCAGCCAATTGGTTGACACATGCTAGCATATTTCTCCTATTTTCAGAATATGTACTCCTTAGTTCTGTCACGTTATTGGTCATTTTCTATATTTTAAGGAGCAGGATAATTTGCAGGATACCAAATACCAATGTTAATCATGATTTCTTATGTTTTAATTGATATTGTTTCCGTTGCTTGCAGGCTATTTCAAAAGCCGTTCTTATCTCGTTTGAATAATTTCGGATATCTTCTACTGATTGTAACTGAATCCATTTATATCCGGTTCTGTTCTCTGTAACAAAACATATCCGCTTGCTGTACGGCCTTAATGATACACGGCATACCCACCAATATTCATGTCCAGTCCAAATCAGAAGATAGCCTTTGAAACTGGTATATGATATTTCACTTTGTTCCCCAAGAACAGCTCTGATTATATTGTATGCATCTGTTTCCTTACATGTAATCACTGCATCTTGTTTGTCGCTTATAGCAGCCATTCCATCGTTCGGTGCTTGTCGTGGTTTCTCTTCTTTCACCTGTATGGCGGTAGCCGGTCTGCCTGAAATCATCCCTTCTATCACGGACAAGATAGATTTCCTCACAATCGGTCTGTATTCTTCGATCAGCTTCGGTGTGGATTTCCCGTTATTAAGACTTCTGACAAAATACCTCGTAAACTCATCGCCCGGAGACTGGAAATTCTTTGCAAGAATCTCCTTTATCTGTATCATCATTTGCAGTTCCTTTGCCGTGCTGAGTATTTCCGACTCATTGTAGCATGACTTGTGGAACTTCTTCATTTCCTCTATATCTGCATCCGACAAGTCCAGCATATTCACCACCAAGAAAGGTTTCTCGTCCATGATGTTCGTCTTGTCAAGATCCGCATAAAACCGATACTCGATACCGTTTGTAAGCACCCCAAAGCGTGCGTTGGACGCAGCATAGTATTTTGAAAGCTGGGTGTTGTGCAAGTCAAGGTTCTGCTTACAGTGCTTGCATTCTATCAGAAGAATCGTCCTGCCATCCTTTTTGATGGCGTAATCTATCTTATCACCTTTCCTTGTTAGATCGCAGTCCATTTCAGGCACTACCTCGAAAGGATTGAATACATCATATCCCAACGCCGTTATTATGGGCATGATGAAGGCGTTCTTGGTGGCTTCCTCTGTCTGGATGGCATCTTTCTGCTTCTTTATCCTTTCCGCAAGCTGAAGTACATTGTCTTTGAAATCCATACCTATCTTATAAGTTATTTATAAATTCGGTCGCTTCATTCTGTTCAGATCCGGTGTATTCCATATACTCCCTTACAGCCTGCTCGATGTACCCACGAGATTTTAAGACGTTCCACTTCTTTATTTTCCGCTGGTATTCTTCACTGCTTCGGTCTATAGTAGGACGTTCTTTCTTTGGCTGTTGTGCTGAAGTGCTCTCCTTTTTGATTTCGGTTGCTGCTACCACCTTTATATCATCTTTGCTCTCTTTGTTGTTGTGCTGCTTGGGTTCCTTCATTTCCGACGCTATTGTTTTCAGCAGTGCCAACATTTCACTGTTTTGCTTTTCGTACAGCGCCTTGATGCCTGCCACATTATTGGTCATATTCCACACCTTAAAGAACAAGATTATCTGCAAGATTCCGAACACCAAGCAAACGATTGCTAGAATTAATGTAAATGTTTCCATAGTGTATTATTAATTAAATTTCATTTAGTCATCCTTTCCATTAAAGACAGCAACCTGTCCACCTGCTCTTGCGCTTTCGCTGTAAGTCTTTGCTGTTCCATCAGACTTTCCAATGCCTTTTCCAAAGCGCTGGTGGTATTCACGTTATTGCCGTTTCCTGCTACAGAAGTTCCATGATGGTCGCTATTGGCAATATATGAAGATATATCGTTAAGCATCTCCCCTTCTCCCGTAAGAAGCCAGTCAGTATTAAGTTCAGGGAATTTTCTCTGAATATCCAGCAAGCCACGTTTGCCTACAGAATTTTTAATCTTGTGCACATAACCATTGGATAGTCCACAAGCCCTTTCGAAATCTGATATTGAAATCTTCTTCGATGAGATGAAATCAAAAAGCCTACTCTGTACATTCATAAACAACAAGTTTAATTAATATTAAAATCCACTGATTAATCACTGAGTTTTCTTGTTTCTTAGATAATATATTTATCTTTGCATTACAAAATTAGTAAAACAATAAATAAATCAAAATAATATGGCAGAAAAAGAAGAGAAAAGCCCGATTACACCAACGCTGAGAGTGATGAAGATAGGTGAAGAATTTACTTATCCTATTCAGATGATGACTTCCGTCAGAACTGTATGTACCACATACGGACTGCAATGGGGAAAGACATTCAAAACCCGTATAGACAGAGAGGCTAAAACAATTACAGTAACTAGAATGAAATAAATTATGTTTGGATTTGGTAAGTTAGTCAAAAGACACAAACTGTCTGTTGCTGAAGAAGCGGAATTGCGCAAATGGAGCTATAATACAGCTTCTTTCGTTAAAGACTATTACAGATATTGTGAGTCAAAAAACATTCCAACCATTCCTGAAGATTTGCTTGCGGAAAGGTTGGAACGCTCCGAACAATTATTCAAATGGCTTACGACAGGGCATTTTTAATAAGAGTTATGACTTCCTCATAACTCTCACTAATATTATAGTTAATGTATTCAAAACCATTCTTTTTGTTACTTGACGGCATTTGTATGCCAATGATAGCATTATTGAAGAGTGATTCAACAATAAAAATAGATGATACATTAATCAACACCTTGGTAGTAGGTGCATTCTCATGTGTTATCACATGAACTTCGATAAAATTTTTCATGATTCTTAATTTTATAAGTTGATATTGCAAAGTTAAGAAAAGCCTCTGAAAAAGACATGAGTTGCCGAATCGAATTGGCTCAGAGGCGCGATTTTAAAGAGTTCTTTGACATTTTGGAAAACACAATAAAGAAAAGCAAAAACAGAAAACTTTCAGCACGTCAATTTGTCTTTAACGTGATGAGTATGCTTGGTGTGAGGCACAAGTATCGCTGAAAGTATGACCTTCAGATACAGCCTGTGCGGACGTAGTGAATATTCCGTACAGGCACGAATTTTAAAAATATCAGATTATAAGATTCATATTGAATAGTTCACTCACTGGTACAACACAATTAGTAACAGCATTCAATATCAATAGCACATCACGTTAAACAAAGTTTAACTAATTGATAATCAGTTGTTTATATTTGTACAACCCTCTTCAATAAAGTATCTTTACAATATCAAAATAAACCCATAAACAGCAAGGATATGAAAAGATACGATTTAAGCAGAATAATGACAAGAGCGCATTACATTTTCGACCACACGTTCAATACCACATTCAGCTACTGCCTGACAAAAGCATGGACGGAAGCCAAAGAGGAAGCAAGAATAAGCGAGGAGAATGCAAGGCGTGCCGCTGAATATAAGGCAAAGTACGGAAACCGCGATTACAGGAACTACCGATCCTATTACAGTTCACGCATGGGACGCAATGACTGGAGATGCGACTACCGCAATGATGCCAAAGCAACAGTCATCCGCTCGTTCAATGCAAGATGATGGTTGTATATGACAGATTCATTTGCCAGACTCTATATAATCCCATCCCCTCCCGTAAGATTCGGGATAACAACCGGTTTAAGCCATTGAGGGGATCATCAGTATGCTAGTCTTATTTTGTTTGTGTGTTAGTCACAATTCTTTATGTATCTAATTCTGAAAAGTTCCAGATGTTCCGGTCCGTGAGGATAGGAACACCACTCCACTCTGTCACAGGTGCGTACAATGGGCATGAATCATTATCTCTATATTCATTTGCCAGGTATGGAGGTTCGATACCTCACAGAGTGACCAAATATCAAATCTTAATTCATTATGGAAAATAAATATCAGATAACAGGCTACCAACTTGTTTATGCCAATGGAGGAAGGGATACAGTAAAATTGCAGACCCCTGTCATTATAAACGACATAGAGGGATACAGACGTAAGATACGTTCTGTTCACAACTGTATCAGTGTCAACCTCAGTTATATCGAACTGCCGTGAGATTTTACCGCAATGTACCAACTATAAATCCTGAATATCATGTTAAACGAGGAAGTATTGAAAATCGTCCTGAATGACAAGACATTCGGACAGAGAGAAGCCGCCACTATCGTGGGCGGACGAGGAAGGTTGTTCAGACTGGTAGGTTCTGGTGCCATACGTGCCGAAAAGAAACCTGCCAACAGGCAGAACGGAAGATGGTACTGCAACGCCTTTGATGTACTGAAACACGCCGCGCTCAAATAGATTATTTGAATTTCAAATAGTTATATAAAGTTAAGCCACTGATTTTTAAAGTTTTACAATTTTGCACCCAAAGTAAAAATAGTTAACTTTATATCACTATAAGGAACTAATAAACAATAAGTTATGAAAGTATTATATCTCATTTGGTTTGCTCTGGCAGCTATCGTACATGGTACAATAGACAATCTTGACACCGCATTTTGGGTATCAATATCCGCATTCGTGGTATTATCTCTCATACTTGCCGTAAGAATTGACAGAAAAAATAATCTTAAAAACATATATAATGATGAGAACAGACAATGAGTTGCAGCAGATGAGCCATGATGAGCTTATTGAACAGGTGAAAGGATTGCAGTTCCAACTTGCCGGTATGGAGCTGGCTGAGAAAGAGAACGCAAGGATGAGGGAGATTCTCTCCGCTATCGGCATTATTTATGAATCCTATAAGACGGAGCGTCATGGATGAGGAACTTGTACGGCTGGAAGCCGAACTTGAGAAAGTGAAAGGGTGCGGGTTGAAATATCTGCCTGAATACGGTTTCTCTTCAAAAGAGGAAATCATGCAGCTTATACAGGAGGATATAAACGAATTACGCTCGGAGATGGAATGCATTCAAAAGGATTATGCTACTGACGAACTTGAAGAAGAGCGCACGAGGTTGTGCATCCTTCAGGGAATACCAAGATATTGTTGAACTTTAAAATATTCAAGAGTGATGGAAGAAAACAATCAAGTTACAGAATTACAGATTATTCAGGCCAAACAAGCGGCCGAGTTTGCAATGACACCGGTAGGACAAACCGTGAAACAGTTTGAGGTCATGCAGCGCATGGCCAACATGTACACAACAAGCACAATCGTTCCGGATACGTACAAGGGAAATGTGGGAAACTGCGTGATTGCGCTGGATATGGCCATGCGTATGGGGTGTAATCCGCTTATGTGTATGCAGAATCTTTATATCGTGCATGGCAACCCTGCTTTCAGCAGCAAGTTCCTGATTGCCACTATTAACGCAAGTGGCCGTTTCTCCCCACTCCGTTATGAGTTTAAGGGAGAAGAAGGTACGCCGGAGTACGGATGCCGCTGCATTGCTTATGAATCGTCCGACAAAGACCACAAGGAACCGCTTCATGGTGACTGGATCACCATGGGAATGGCTGAAAAGGAAGGCTGGACCAAGAAGAACGGTTCCAAATGGCAATCAATGCCAAGCCAGATGCTCCGTTATCGTGCAGCCGCTTTCTGGCAGCGTGTTTATTGCCCGGAAATCTCAATGGGGCTTATCACCAAAGAGGAGGCAGATGACATTCAGGATGCCGAATATGAGGAAATTATTGATAAATCAGCAAAAAGCAACAAACTTGCCGAAATCGCTGCAAAAGCCGCAGGAGTCAAGGATCACCCCCGCCCGGAACAACCGACAGATCAAACTCAAGACTACGCGAATAATAAACCTACTCGAAAATCATTGTTATAATGGAAATACAACATTCTATAGAATGGTTCCGTAAGCGGCTCGGTAACTTCACCGGGTCGCAAATCGGACTCCTAATGAAGAAAGGGAGAAGTGATTATTTTTCCGATACTGCCAAAACTTATATTTATCAAGTTGCATCAGAGAGGGATATGAATCCTGAAATTATCAATGATGATGTCGAGTTTGAGAAATATCTGCATCAGGTCTGTGTCAACACCAAGGCGATGCAATGGGGTACTGATCAGGAAGAAAATGCCAGAGAGCTGTATGAACGTCTGACAGGAAGACATATAGTTGAGACAGGATCATGCAAACACCCTGCCATAGAACATTTCGCAAGCAGTCCTGACGGTTATTATTACGATGAAGAAACCGGTGAAAAAGGCTGTCTGGAAATCAAATGCCCTATTCAAAGCACTTTCATGAAGTATAAAAGTGAAATACACAACAATGCGTCGCTGCTTGATGTCAAGTTCGAGTATTTCTACCAGTGCATGGCCCATATGATGTGCACAGGTGCGCAATGGACTGATTTTGTTATTTACAACCCTTTCCAGAGCAATCCTATTCATATAGTAAGGATATTGCCGGATGAAGCGGTGTTTGCCGAAATGGAGAAGCGCATTCGTGTGGCTGATGATATTGTCAAAGAACTGATTGAAGCGGAATGACGGGACAACTATTGATAAAAGAAACCCAGTTGCAACGTATCATACGTAAAACTGGAAGAAAACCATGCGAATGCAAATGCTCGTTATGCAGGATGCAATGTCACACACCATGTCTGGGTACTCCTCAGGATATAGAGAGGCTCATAGATGCCGGATATGCCGACAGGCTGGCTCCCACTTTGTGGGGAGCCGGGATAATCATGGGCGTGATTGATATTCCCATCCCCATGATTCAAGCTGTTGCGGGTGACGAATACTGCATATTTTACCATAACGGACTATGTGAACTTCATGACAAGGGATTGAAGCCTACCGAAGGACGTTTGTCACATCATTCCACACGCCTTGATAATTTCAAGGCCTCTAAAAGTATATCTTGGAATGTCGCTAAAGAATGGCTTTCCGAAGAAAATGCAGAAGTTATTGAACGTGTAGCTGATAAATTTAGTAGAAACTAAAAACAATAGAGCGATGAATACAAGCTATAAAGAAAACACCCCTGACAACTTTTGGCAAATCAGATGGCTTGACAGGTATATGGAAGGTCACAACGGGTTCATTGCAGGCGGGTGTTTTAAAAACATCCTTTCCGGTGAACGTGTAAAAGATATAGATATATTCTTTGAAAGCAACGATGACTTCCAAGATGCAGTAGATTTATTCAATAGCGACGGCTATGTGAAAGATGGCTGGAAATTTAAATATCGTAATGAAAAGGTATGTGCCTTTCAGAAAGACGGTGAAAAAATATGGATTGAATTTATCGAATCTGAATTTGGTACGCCGGAGGAAATACTTAGGAGCTTTGATTTTACCGTTGCGAAAATGGCTTATTTCAAGCAACCTAAATACGACAATAGCGATGATGATATTCCTTTTTCATCAGAAAAAATAGTTGGCTATGAATACCGGCTACTCCATCATGAAAACTTTTTCGAGCATCTTCACATGAAAAGGCTGGTTATTGATGAAAATATTCCTTTCCCAATTAGCACATGGGAGCGTACATATCGGTATAAAGGATATGGTTACAACATGTGCCGGGAAACCAAGAAAAAACTTTTAGAAGCTATTCAGAAAACGAATTTAGATTCTGCCGATTTGTCTATGTACAATAATGGTGGATGGGACTAATAAAAATATGGAACAATGAATACACAGATAGCAATCCAGGAAAGCGATCTTGAACTGATCGTCAGTGAAAAGACGTTAGGTAGTCTTACTACCAACGCAAAGCAAATCAGAGATATGGTAAAAGCCGCTTTGCCAATGTATGATATCTCCAATTATAACGATGAGAATATCGATCAGGCAAAGAAAGACAAGGCAGCTTTAAACAAGGCGGCGAAAGCCCTCAATGCCAAACGTCTTGAAATTGAGAAAGAATTCATGAAACCTTTCGGGGAGTTCAAGGACGTTGTAACCGAAACCGTGAAACTTATCGGCGAGTGCTCTGCCAAGATTGACACGGTAGTCAAGCAAAACGAACAGCAATACAAGGATAGGAAGAAAGCCACTATCAAGACTTACTTTGATGGATTGAATGTTAACCTTGTAGACTTCAATAAGGTTTTCAAGTCTGAGTGGCTCAACAAATCCGCAAGCATGAAGTCTGTATGCAACGAAATTGATTCCATATTCTCCAAAGTCGAGAACGAACTTTCCACGCTGAAGGGGTTTGGTGAGGATTTCGATGTCCTTCGTACTTATTATATGGATACGCTCAATATCGCATCCACCATCCAGTATGCCAACCGTCTGAAGGAGCAGCGTGAGCGTGCCAAAGCAGCAGAAGAAGCGCGCATCAAGGCAGAGCAGGAAAAAAAGGCTGCTGAAGAAGCGCAGATGAAAGAGGAAGCGGAACGAGCCAAACAGAATTCAGTCAATCCATTTGCAAGAGCCAGTCAGCTGGTCACCAATGAACCACCTTCCTTTGTCGAGCAAACCAAAGCTCAGGAACCGGAGCTTCTGACGAGAGCTTTTACTGTTACCACAACTCGTGAAAATATAATCGCTCTTGGTGACTTCATGAATGATAATAATATTGATTTCGACAAGATTGAACTTGCAGATACCCTATGCAATACAGATTTGAATTCCATTATCAGAATGCTTGAATATAGTGCAAATCTGATAGACAAAACCTCTACCAAACCTTGCGAAGCAGATAAGGCAAGGCAATTCAGAAACATGATAAAGAAAATTCAAAAGAAAATAGAACAATGAAAATTACAATCAGCAAAACAACCGAGTTTGAAGCGGTCTACCTGAAAGTGGATGCAGGTGTACGCTATTGGGAAGACGCAGAAGTAAACGGAGTTAGTGATTCTGAAAATCCGCCAACTATTCCTTGTGCTGAATTTATCCATGCCGATAATGAATACCGCTGGCGACCTATTATCGACATCGACAATGGAGTTATCACTAATTGGGAAAAAGGTTTTACCGCACAAGTTCACTATAAGGTATGCGATGATGGCATTTATACAGTTACTGATAAAGATAGCAACATCATTGTTGAGCATGAGGGTTACGTTCCATCCATCATGTGCCCGGAAGATGAAGGATATGGCGACTACATCATTATGAATATTGACGAAAATGGATTTATTCAAGGATGGGAAAAAGAATTGATTAGTAGAATTATAAAAGAGCATGAGGATTAAATGAAAGCATTATTTAAAATGGACTTCGATTGCGGAAGAATGGGCAATCTTGAAGGAGTATTTATTGCAGACACAGAAGATGTCGAATACTTAGTGAATAACAAAATCAGTGTTTACTTCGGTGAAGTACTTGGCAAACACTCTGAAATATCCGGGTGTGTGGCTGAAAGTGAAATCAAACAAATAACCACCGATGAAAATGTAATCAAGATAGTTGAAGAATATGGGCTCAACAGTGGGTATAATCCATTTGAATACACTCTTTGTACATCAGAAACGGAAGATATACCAGACAACGGAGTTGATTGGGATGATTGTACTGTACAAGAATACATAGACTTTATGAGGAAAGGTATAATACCCCAATATTACGAGAAAGATTATAAAGAATGGCTAAGTAGCCAAAAGGAGGATTAAATCATGCAAGACTATATTTCAGATTGGTTCATACCGATGGATTTCGGTAATGATATGCCGGAGGAAGAATCGGACGGTGAGGACAACTTTAATTTTGAATGATTATGAAAATAGTAAAAAACAAGAGTTTTGGGAATGGTATTGTGTATTGCCTACGGCTGGATGATGGAATGCTTGTAGAAACCACTGACACATTCTTGCCGTACTACACAAAAGACGCTATCGGAAGGAAGCAGAACTTTTTGGATAACGAAAATCTTGGAAACCATTCGGAAAGGTGGATGATTGGAGTTTCAACCATGAGTGGTTGTCCTGTATGCTGTAAGTTCTGCGCTACTGGTAATATGAAGAAATACCGCAATCTTACTGCGGACGAGATAGTAGACCAAGTTTTATTTGCCATTAAGCAATCTGGATGCTGCCCGAAGGATTCAAAGGAATTTAAGATTAACTACACTCGTATGGGCGAACCTTTCTTAAACATAGAAGCCGTAAAAGAAGCTATTGAGCGGATTACTGAAATATACCCGAATACACATCATTATGTTTCTACGATTGGTATTAAAGGTAGTGATTTTTCTTTTGTAAAGGGAAATGTAACATTGCAAATAAGTTTGCATAGTTTCGATAAAGAAAAGAGAGACTGGCTTATTCCTTATCCGAAGAAAATGTCTATTGAGGAACTTGGGCAAATAAGAACAGAAAGTAACTTGAAAACCACTATCAACTTAACATTGGTAGATGAATCAGACTTTGATGCGGATAAACTGGAAAAGTATTTTGATAAGAAGCACTTCTTTGTGAAGTTGTCCCCAATCAATCCAAACAATATATCAGAGAAAAACAAACTCGGCAATGGAATTATCGAGGGAGTTAATTTAGTATAAACATTTTAATTGACAGAATCATGAAAGAGATTAAAGAACAGCTTGAAAAAATGGGCTATGACTACGCAGTAGCAATAGCAACAAAGTCAGAGATTGAGAACGGAGCCGCTTGCGGTCAGCTTTCAATTATAGTTGAAGATGAAACAGAAGAATAGTGAACTTTTTGTTCAACCCGCCTGCTCGGTCTGTGAAGATAGGGAGGCAAACGGGAGGTTGGCGGAAATGACAGACGCTAATCAAGATGTAAGGTGCAAAATTCTAGGATAACCGTTAATATCCAAGCCGGCAACCTACGAGATATCTTAGGGGAGCTGACTTGAAATCAGTGAACTGCAAAAACACCACTCATGCAGGTTCGAATCCTGCACCTCCCACTATAAATGAATAAACGTTGAATATCAAACTTTAAAAGAATTAATTATGATGCATACTTGGTTTGAATGTAAGATACGTTACGAAAAAGTCATGGAAAACGGCATGAACAAGAAAGTAACGGAACCCTATTTGGTTGACGCGCTGAGCTTTACTGAAGCAGAAGCCCGTATTATTGAAGAAATCACTCCGTATATCAGCGGCGAGTTCACTGTTTCGGACATCAAACGCGCCAACTACAGCGAACTGTTCCCCTCTGAAGAAGATGCAGCCGACCGCTGGTTTAAGTGCAAGCTGTTCTTCATTACGCTGGACGAAAAAAGCGGAGCAGAGAAAAAGACCTCCACTACCGTACTGGTACAAGCTTCCGACCTTCGCGACGCTGTAAAGAAACTGGACGAAGGAATGAAAGGTACAATGGCAGACTACGTGATTGCGTCCGTAGCCGAAACCGCCATCATGGATGTATATCCGTATGAAGCTAAGGAAGTTCCGAAATCCAACACTCAGATATCGGAAGGTGCTGATTCTCCTGTAGTACGCAATTTTATCCAGTCCCTACCGGATGGTTGCAGGACAACCATAACAGTAGCAGGAAAGCAGGTTGTTGTCGACAAGACCGGCAAGGACACAGTAGTAACCCCACATAAGGAAAAAGACGATGACATACGAAGAGATGATTAAAAAAGCGCAGTCGTACAAAATGCGCGGGAAGCCGAAGAATGACGAGCACCGCATACAGTCCGCTTGTGTCCGCTGGTTCCGTTTAAAATATCCGAAACTTAAAAACGTGCTTTTTGCTGTTCCCAATGGTGGCAGACGTGATGCCATCACCGGAGCGAGACTGAAGGAGGAAGGTGCGACCAGCGGAGTGTCAGATTTGATACTGCTGAAGAGCAACCGCTTCTATGGAGGACTTTGCATTGAGATGAAAAAGCCGGGAGGCCGCCAGTCTCCTGCACAAAAGGAATGGCAGAAGGATGCGGAAGCCAACGGAGCGAAATACGTCGTCTGTAAATCATTGGATGAGTTTATGAAAGTGACAATTGATTATTTGAATGACGTATGACAAACAGAAAAACTATAAACCATAAATTGAATTGCAAGTATGGAGATAAACTGTAAATATTGTCCTAAAAACGATGGGACCGGCAACTGCCTCATTAACGGATGCCCCCTGCCTCCTGTCATAAAGGAGATAGAAGAAATGCAGTCCTTTTTGGAGATAACCGCAAGTGACAATCCAAAGGAGCTTATAGACCGCCTCACTGATATAAACGTCTATCTCGCACGCTCTGGCAAGCTGCTTGCTGACGCCAAGGCATATCAGGATCAGGTGACAGCGAATGTATATGCCAGCCACATGGAATTCATCTCACGTGTTCCCGCGACTGTCGCCATGAAATTTGTCGCCGCGCAAAGTGTGACCGCCAATCAGATTGTGACATGGCTGGACCGTATAAACCGTACCCTCGTCCATGCCTGAGACAATATCAGGACCCAGATATCCTTTGCCAAACAGGATATGGCACTGCAAAGGAAAGGCTACTGATAAATAACGTTTAAATTATTGATATTCAGAAATATATTTATTGTAATCCCATAACAAAAAGTTAACTTTACAATATATATAACAAACTGATTATCAAACAATAGACATGATGAAAAAGGATACAAAAAGGAAATCATTTGTCTTCTATATAGAATGGCAGGAAGTGCTGATGGAATATCCTGAGGAGGTCAGACTTGAAGTGTACGATGCAATTATCAAGTACGCCGCATCGGGGACACTGTCGGAGCAGAAACCGTTGGCTAAAATGGCATTCTCTTTTATAAAGAAACAGATAGATGAGAATTTGCTACATGAACCTCCAAGCGGAGAAAACCACTGGAACTGGAAAGGTGGAATTACTGATGATAACCACAGATGCAGGAATTCAAGCGGCCATAGAAATTGGCGAAATTCAGTCTTGGAAAGAGACAACTTTACATGTTGCCGTTGTAAAAAACGTAACGTGGAGTTAAATGCACACCATATCAAACCATTTTCTTTATATCCCGAATTGAGATTCGATATAGATAATGGCATTACATTGTGTCGAGAAATATCATATAGGACTACATAAAGAACAAATGAAATGGGAAAAGAAAGTTTTTTGATATATAAATCGTTTTACAAGCCTATATCGAAGTTATCGGACAAGCAACTTGGAAGATTATTCCGAGCTATATTCAAGTATCAACTTGGCGAGATTATTACGGTAGAGGAGGACATTGAAATAGCATTTGAGTTCTTCAAGAATCAATTTGAAATAGATGAAAACAAATACCATGGCATTGTCGAGAGAAACCGTAGTAATGGAAGCAAAGGGGGTGCTCCGAAGAGAGCGAAGAATGATAATTCGGATGATATTGGAACAACCCAAATAAACCCAAATAACCCAGTGGGTTTTTCAGAACCCAAAAAAGCCGATAATGATAATGTAAATGATAATAATAACTCTCTCTCTAGCGCGCATACGCGTGAAAACCTGGGCGATATTTCATCAGAAACATTCGATATGGATTTAGACAAATGCTTCGCGGACCTAAAGTCTGAGGAAGGATGGCTGAGGGATGCTTGGGAACGGGCATACAGGAACGGATTCAGGAACTTCACTTTGGATGAATGCAAAGACAAATACGTTGACCTGTACTATTGGAAGCTAAAGGGGGAAGGCGTTACACACAAGTCTGTTTCAGATGCAAAACGCCATTTCTCAAACTGGTTGATAACGGAACTTAAAAAACAGAAAGATGACAGAGCAAGAACAAAAACTTTCAGCAGAGCTACAACAGATCCGACAGGAAAAGTCATTTGCGGGAAATTAAGAACAGATATACAATCTGGTGGAGCGTCACAAAAAGACTATTCTGCAAGATTTTGAATATGACCTGACGAATCCAGCCGAATATTACGCCCATCGTGATCTTGTCAGGCAGCTGGGCAATGATTATACTGGGCGTGAATTCAGGGAGTTCGAGGTTGACGAGAACAACTCGAAAATATTGTCTTTCCTGCTGTATTACTTCAACGGATGCAGACTGGCCGAGAAAGTGTTTCCCGATGAGGATTACAAGATTCACAAGAACCTGCAATACTTTGGGAGCAAGAATAGAAATTGTAAAGGAATAGCACAGTTTCAATGTCGCTAAATTTTAATGGAATGAAGTAGTAAGAAGCTCTGTTTCAAAATTGGTATTTACAACTAATTATTCCTCAATATTTTATAAGCAATAAGTCAGGAATATGGTCGTTGTCTTTAATTGTACATTCTAAAGGATGAAGATTTAACATTTTTATTATTTTAGCTTATTTGACTTATTATCACCTGTTCGTACAGTCAGAGTACTTCTTCCGAAAGTTGTTCGGGCTCCTCGTCCGTCACCTTATGTTGGTTGACGCCGGGAAAAAATCATCTGTTGCCGGATGTTGCTGGTCGTCACGTACCGCCCAACATTCTATTAATTTATGAGCGTGCTCTAGCGGGTGATAATAAGTCGGTGAGTTGTCCCATCAAGCCGAAGAGGAACCGGAAATTATTATTTACCAGTTCGTGGTCACCTTCGATGAAGCAGTCCTTGACAAGCGTTCTCATAGCCGATACCTCGTCTTTCTTGGATACGGACATGAACTTGGAGAACTGCGAAAAAGTTGGTTCTGCCATGAGGGCTACATACATCTCCTTTTTACCGCAAAAGGTTTTCCGAACTCCACCATCAAATAAACCTTGCGCAACTTTCTTCCATAAACGTATTTTTTTATAGGACGGAAAAAAAGAAAGAATGTGGAAAAACGGAAAGGAAAGTGCGGAAACCCCGTGATGTTTTCCACCATGTGTATATGAAAAAGGGGGTACGTTATATTTCTTTAACAATATAAAATAGTGAATTTTGCCTTATTTTGTGTCCTTTTATGTAGACATACAGAATAATAAGCCTATTTGTATGAATAAATTTACAATAGACATAGACGAAACATTTAAATACCATTATCGTTCGTTATGCTTGTACGTGCTGCACTATGTCCATGATACGGATATTGCAGAAGACATCGTACAAGATAGTTTTTCTGCCTTGTGGGAGAAATTAAGCATCAGTGGAGCCAAAATAGAAAATGTCAGAGCCTACCTTTATACGACTGCCCGTAACCGCAGCCTAGACTATCTGAAGAAGGAGGAGATTTATGATCCGAATCTTTCCCCTTCTGATTTTGAAGATACGTTGAGCGATGAGGAAGCGGAGGAACGTTCGGTCAGGGAAGCGCAGATGTGGACTGCCATTGATGCCTTGCCCGAACGCTGCCGTGAGATATTTTTGCTGAATAAACGCGACGGCATGAAATATAGGGAGATAGCCGCCAAATTCCAGATTTCCGTGAATACGGTGGATAACCACATCAGCAAGGCACTTCGGCTGATACGGGAAGGGGCACAGAAAGTTTACGCATTTTTATTTAACTAACATTCACAAATTCTGCATAGTGAATTTGCCTGCAATCCCAGTCATTAATATGAAGACTAAAACAAAAGAGTATGAGAACCCCGGATGAAAAATGCCTTCACTTTGTCTTGCACCACTATCAGAAGAACAAGTTGGATACGCAAAAAGCATTGAAGGCTTTCAAAGAGAAATACCAGATAACGGAACAGACACGAAAATCCTTCCGTCTGTGGTGGATACTTCCCGGTATGGTGGCAGCCATTCTGGTCGTAGTTCTTATTTATCCCCGCTTCCGGGAAAACGGAGCATGGAAGGAGGTAACGGCTTACTCGCACCCCGTGGATTATATGCTTCCGGACAGTTCCTCCATAACCCTGTTCCCGCATTCCTCCGTCCGTTTCCACGCAAAAGATTACCAGAGTTCCAGCCGCAGGGTTCACATGGAAGGTAAAGTCGCATTTTCTGTCAAGCATGATAATGCCCGCCCGTTTACGGTAGAAGGAAAACTGTCCCAAGTCAGAGTATTAGGTACTGTTTTTACCGTTGATGAGAGTCGTGACACAGCTGTCGTGCCGTCAGGAAAGGTACAGTTCTCGGCAATCGGGCAATCGGACACCGTGATACTAACCGGAGGCATGACAGCGCAAGTGACGGGAGAGCGAAAAGATATACAGATAATCAAAGAAGGGAAAACGGGCAGCTTCATTTTCGACAATACCCCGCTACCTAAAGTGCTTGAAGAACTGTCGAAGTTCTACAAGGTGAAGTTGGTTGCCAATAAGACAGACAGGCGGCTGACAGCCAGTTTTAAGGACAAAAGCCTTGATGAGATTATTGAGATTATAGAAAAAGTGTTGAATGTAAGAATTGAAAAGAAGAAACAATGAGAATCGTACTGACCCTGTTCCTATTCTGTGTATGTATGAGTATCAAAGCTCAACAACAGGATATGAAAAAAAAAAGCTATCGACCTGATGCAGGGATGTACGACATAACTTTTGTATATGATTCATCCTTGGTGACTGCCAAGCCCCAAGCCTTCCCCTCGGCAGGAAATTCTTTGAAGGAAAACTTGGAAAGGATTTTTGGCGGCACCGGCATAAAATGGGAAATCCGCGACGAATACGTCCTGCTGTTCCATCCGAACAACTATACCTTTTCTGGATATGTGTGTGAAGACAGCGGAGAAACGCTCATCAATGTGACTGTCCTTGACCTGAATACCCTGAAAGGCACACTGAGTAACGAACATGGCTTTTTCAGTATCACGCTGCCGGAAGGGAAACACAAATTTCGTTTCTCTTATATAGGTTATCAGGATGTGGTGAAGGAGGTGGATTTGAGTTCCAATTACAACGGTGTTATCTACTTGAAAGAAAGCAGTACCGCACTGAAAGAAGTTGTAGTGGTTGCAGACATGAACGCTCCCCTCCGCACGACACAGACCGGCAAAGTGTCTCTGACCTCGGAACAGTTGAATACGGAGTTTTCGCTACTTAGTTCACCAGACTTGGTAAAGACCCTCCAGAACCTTCCGGTGTGGCTTCCGGAACGGAGCTACTTTCCGGTATGTATGTACACGGGGCAAGAACGATGAGAACCTTTTCTGCTGGACGGAACACCGCTTTACCAGATCAACCATTTGGGCGGGCTGTTTTCCGCTTTCAATACGGATATTATCAAAAACGTGGATCTCTATAAAAGCGGTTTCCCGGCACGTTACGGCGGCAGACTTTCTTCCGTAGTGGATGTACGCACCAAAGAGGGGAACAT
>SCPO01001291.1_pt1 | contig 31810 bp, 33 predicted proteins | sample 6106821 | NCBI WGS metagenome assembly SCPO01 (sample SAMN10720448, study PRJNA508395) | human gut metagenome | isolation source: Participant 2 stool, 0 month | host: Homo sapiens | collected 2017 | reverse complement strand
ACTGGCTTGAAGCGCATTAGCATACATAAACCAACTATTAGCAAGATAGATAGTAATTATATGTAAAGTATTTATATCATAAAAGCTCAATGGTATTTTCCAATCCATTGAGCTTTTCATTTACCATCCCAAACATAAATGGAAAACACAAAGACAAGACAATTATAACAAATATCCCTTATGCAATTCTTAATATTTGTTTAATCAGTGACATTTTGCAAAATATCATCATTTTCTAGAAATGTTAGAGATTCAATTTTATTTCGTACATTTGCACCGCTTTTAAAAACAATATGAAAGTAACAATCTAATATATCAATATCATGAAGAAGATCAATTTTTTGAAAGGAATGCTCGTTGTAGCAATTTTATTTATTGCTAACCTTACAGTTTTTGCAGGAAATCCGGGTGACAACCTGATTTACAATGCAGAAGAAGTAAATGGAGTAGTTGTTTCGGAAACGATTTTTAAAATGGAAGGCACCATGCTTACTAATTATATGAAACACAATTACAAGTATGACGCCAACAACCAACGTACTGAGGACGAGGCGCAAAAATGGAACAGTAACAAAAACCGCTGGGAAAATAACCTCTGCATTCGTTATACTTATGGCAATAAAAGTATGACTACTGAATATTACAAATGGAACTCTAAAAAGAAAGAATATATATTAGTACCCGAAATGACCGTAACTATGGACAAATAAATCTATTCTAACAATCTAACACTTTTCATAAAAACTCGACGAAAGGGCAGCCGTGACGGTTGCCCTTTCTGTTTCGTAACAAGCCTCCCCCTTTTCGCATATAAAAAAGCCAAATCTGACTTCAATATGAAGTCTGATACAAAAAGAATGGTTATCTTTGCAAACAAATAGATAGATAATAATCAAAAAAACAAATAGATAATGGCTTTACAATGTGGTATTGTCGGTCTTCCAAACGTAGGAAAGTCGACACTTTTTAATTGTTTATCGAATGCAAAGGCTCAAGCAGCCAACTTTCCTTTCTGTACCATCGAACCGAATGTAGGTGTCATCACCGTTCCTGATGAACGCCTGACCAAACTTGCCGAACTGGTTCATCCGGGACGTATCGTTCCCACTACTGTAGAAATTGTTGACATTGCAGGACTTGTAAAAGGGGCTAGCAAAGGTGAAGGGCTGGGAAACAAGTTTCTGGCAAATATCCGTGAAACAGATGCTATCCTGCACGTACTCCGTTGTTTTGACGATGAAAATGTAACTCATGTAGACGGTAGTGTAGATCCGGTACGTGACAAAGAAATCATTGACACCGAACTCCAGCTGAAAGATTTGGAAACCATTGAAAGCCGTATTCAAAAAGTACAAAAACAGGCACAGACGGGCGGTGACAAACAAGCAAAACAAATGTACGACATCCTTGTTAAATATAAAGACGCATTGGAACAAGGCAAATCTGCGCGTACCGTACAATTTGACAGCAAAGACGAACAAAAAATCGCAAAAGAACTGTTCTTGCTGACCAGCAAACCAGTGATGTACGTATGCAACGTGGACGAAGCAAGTGCTGCTACCGGCAATAAATATGTAGAACAAGTACGCGAAGCCGTAAAAGAAGAAAATGCAGAAATTCTGGTCGTAGCCGCCAAAACCGAAGCCGATATCGCAGAACTTGAAACCTATGAAGACCGCCAGATGTTCCTTCAGGAAGTCGGTCTGAAAGAATCAGGTGTAAACCGTCTGATCAAATCGGCTTATCACCTGCTGGAACTGGAAACCTTCATCACCGCCGGAGAAATGGAAGTAAAAGCCTGGACCTATCGTAAAGGATGGAAAGCCCCCCAATGTGCAGGAGTCATCCACACCGCTTTCGAGAAAGGATTTATCCGTGCCGAGGTAATCAAGTACGAAGACTACATTAAATATGGTTCGGAAGCCGCCGTGAAAGAGGCTGGAAAAATGGGCGTGGAAGGTAAAGAATACATAGTACAGGACGGTGACATCATGCACTTCCGTTTCAATGTATAAGGTAAATCAAAACGCAAAAGACTTGTCATGCCATGCAATGCATGAAAGAACATCAGGAAACCAGCAAAACTGATGGCAGACCGATAAGTCAGTGTTTTGTTTCCTAAAACAAAATACAACTAACATGGAAAAATATTTAATCGTGGGAACCGGCGGCGTTGGAGGAAGCATCGCCGGTTTCCTTGCTTTAGCAGGAAAAGACGTAACATGCATTGCCCGTGGCAAGCATCTGGAAGCCATTCGTGAAAAAGGGCTTCACCTTAGATCAGACTTAAAAGGTAATCACTTTCTACCTATACAAGCCTGCACAGCCGAGGAATACAACGAGAAGGCCAACGTAATTTTTGTATGCGTGAAGGGCTATTCCCTGGATTCCATCAAAGATCTGTTGGAAAAAGCCTCGGATAAAGATACCTTGATTATCCCCATCCTGAATGTTTACGGTACAGGTCCCCGCATCGGGCAACTCGTTCCACATGTAACAGTACTGGACGGATGCATCTACATCGTAGGTTTCGTTTCCGGACCGGGTGAAATCACACAAATGGGCAAAATATTCCGGCTGGTTTTCGGTGCACGTCCCCAACAGGGTGTGGCTCCGGAACGTCTGGAAACCATTGCCGATGTACTAAGAAAAGCAGGGATCAAAGCCGATATTTCGGATGATATCAATCGCGACACCTTCATCAAATGGTCATTCATCTCAGCTATGGCCTGCACAGGTGCCTACCATGATGTCCCGATGGGTCCTCTGCAACATCCCGGAGCAGAACGCGACACTTTCATCGGTCTGTCCAAGGAAAGTTCTGAAATAGGCCGCAAAATGGGAATTACCTATGCGGAAGACCCGATAGAATACAACTTAAAAGTGATTGACAAATTAGACCCGGACAGTACCGCATCCATGCAAAAAGATATAGCCAAAGGACATGAGTCCGAAATACAAGGACTATTGTTTGATATGATCGCACTGGGCGAAAAGATGGATGTGGATATGCCCACTTACCGCAAAGTTGCACAAAAATTCAAGATATGAATACACTGTCAGCCATTCTTTGGAATCCCGATATAGAAATCTTTTCCATTTTCGGCATTTCCATCCGTTATTACTCCGTATTGTTCGTTACAGGGCTTTCATTGGCCTACTGGGTGATATACAAACTCTACCAAGACCAAAAAATTCCTTACGAAAAATTTGATTCCCTGTTCGTTTACTGCCTGCTGGGTATTGTTATCGGTGCTCGCCTGGGACATTGTCTGTTCTATGAGCCAGGCTATTGGCTCTCCCACCCTGTAGAAATGCTGTTGCCCGTCAAGATTACCGATTCTGGGATAAAATGGACCGGTTATCAAGGTCTTGCCAGCCATGGAGGAACCATCGGACTAATGCTCGCCTTATGGATCTATTCACGCCGTGTAAAATTGAAGTTCCTGACTGTACTAGACAATATAGCCATCGCCACCCCGCTGGCAGGTTGTTTTATCCGTTTAGGTAACCTGATGAATGGTGAAATAGTAGGTACGGTAACTCATGTTCCTTGGGCGTTCATTTTTCCGCACGAAGATATGCAACCCCGCCATCCGGCACAACTCTACGAAGCCATCGCCTATCTTCTGATTTTTATCATAGGCTTGCGGTTGTATAAAAAGTACAAAACCACGCTATACCCCGGTTTCTATTTCGGCTACTGCCTCACTACCATATTCACCTTCCGCTTCCTTGTGGAGTTTATAAAAGCCAGCCAGGAAGCCTTTGAAGACAGTATGATGCTGAACATGGGGCAATGGCTCAGCATTCCGTTCATACTGCTGGGAGCGCACTTCATGTACCATTCTTTTAAACCCGTAAAATAAATGAAACATATAATAGATATTGAAACCTGGGAACGCCGGGACAATTATAATTTTTTCCGCAACTTCCATAATTCATGGATATCCATTACCAGTGAAGTGGATTGCACTGAAGCATTTCCAGCTGCAAAAGCCGCCAAGCGCTCTTTTTTCCTGTATTACCTGTATGCTGTGCTACGTGCTGCCAATGAAGTGAAAGAATTCCGTTTCCGTACAGATAAAAACGGACAGGTGGTCTATCACGATCAGGTGGACATCATATCACCTATCGCTGTACCCGGCAAGACTTTCTACACAGTCCGCATCCCTTACCATGCAGATTTTGAACGGTTTTATGCCGAAGCATATCACATCGTCCATAACATCCCCGAAGAGGGTGACCCGTATGGAGCCGAAAAAGTCATTACAGAACAGGGAGATTTTGATATTATCCAACTGAGTGCCACGCCTCAGCTTTATTTCACTTCACTCACCTATACACAAATGGCTCCCGACCATCCATTAGACTATCCGCTGATGAATGCCGGCAAAGTAGTGCCACGCGAAGGAAGACTGGTAATGCCCATCGCTTTCACTGTAAACCATGCTTTTGTGGACGGAGCGCACATAGGACAACTCTTTCAGAAAATAGAGGAGATATTGAAAGAGCTGGCTCAATAAATAGAGGGATCTCAAAAGGCATAAAGATCCCTGTCGGACACGTATGTATGCATTTCCCTACATATACGTTCACATATATCCATAAAAGAATAAATAACCAGAAAAAGAAGACAATCTGTCAAAATGCCGATGCACGAGAATACGATGAAAATACACAAACTGTATCCTTTAAAACAGGACACCCTCATACACCGGCATTATCATTTTGACAGATTGCCAGTTTAATTAAATCAGTTTAGAAACGATAGCCTACGGAGAACTGGAAAGTTGAATTCCGCAAACCATTTTGTGCCTGTATCTTTTTTATTCCGACCCTATAATCAAAACTTATCGTATAATGATCGGCAATAACAGCCTTCATTCCAACAATGCCCCATAATCCCAACGGCGGAAAGCCTGAAGATTACCACTATTATTGGGCTCCCCGGCTTTATAGGAAAAACCATCCAAGGGCTTCCATTTTGCAGGCTCGGTAGTTATATTATCCCCCTCTTGGTGAATAACATCCAAAGAACAGTTTCCAGCACCAAATCCGTAAGAAGCATAAACTCCAACCGACGGAATGAGGCTGAGTTTATCCGAAACCCGAATATTATATCCCATTTTTAACGGCAAAATCAGATTATTCATCTTTATCTCTGTCTTAGGAAAATAAGTAACCATGTGATCCATCATTTTCATGGTACTTCTATTCTGCAACCAAGACAAACCGGACATTAACATCCAATGCTTTCCTATCTCGTAGTCCACAGTCACCCCCAATTGAAAGCCGGGCTTCATTCCACCTACCTGTTCGGCTTTATATCCGTCAGAACCGGAAACCAGATAATGAGACAGGTTCATTCCACCTTCCACACCAACTTTTACCTGTGCAGACAAAGGCAATACACACATGGCAGCCAACACCACCACTACAATCATTTTAGTCTTCATACTTATTTTTTTATTTGATGTTGCAAAATTAGAAAGAAGATTATTGCTGTCCGGTAAAACTTTTTCAAACAAAATAAATTAGGGCTGACACTTCTCACGAGGTATCAGCCCTTTTGGTTATCTTTGTTTTGCGAAAAAATATATAACCATGAGCAAAGATAGTCATTTTACCGGACAGCCGGTCTATAGTCAAGTGTTAAAGTTACTCGACAAAGAGAAGATTCTTCAAATAAGTCGCGAAACGAAAGGAAGCGAGGCTTACGTGAAGCGTTTTGACGGCTACCAACATCTTGTGGTAATGCTGTTCGGCATACTCAAACACTTTGATTCTCTTCGCGAACTTGAGATAGGCATGAAGGCGGAGGCTCACAAGCTCGGACACCTCGGAATGAACTATCTGGTTCGTCGCAGCACGCTTGCGGAGGCCAATATACGCCGTCCTCAGGAGTTCTTTGCAAGTGTTTATGCGTATCTTTGGAGAAGTATGCCAAATTTTAGCGGACAGCCGCCCCTCCAAGTGCTAAGGGGCAGACTCACGAGCCTAAAGACTGGGAGAAGTTGCTTTACATGATGGATTCCACCACAATAACGCTCTTTGACAACATACTCAAAGGTGTCGGGCGGCACCCGAAATCAGGCAAGAAAAAAGGCGGCATGAAAGTACATACAGTAATGAAGTATCATGTCGGCGTACCGATGGTGGTGCAGCTCACATCCGCCGCAAAACACGATCATTACCTGCTGAAGGAGGTGCATTTGCCAAAAGACTCCACTTTGGCGATGGATCGTGGTTACGTCGACATCGCACAATTCCAACGTCTTACCGAAGAAGGCGTGTGCTACGTGACCAAAATGAAGAAAAACCTTAAGTACGAGGAACTTGAATCCATTACTTATGTCAACCCGCAGGGACTGGTGACGCACATAGACAAGAAAGTGCTTTTACAAGAGGGAACTCACCCATGAGGCACGTAGGGTGGAGATATTTTACGAGACAAAGAAGCCGGTTGTGCTGTTGACCAACAACTTTGAGTTCACGTTTGAGGACATTTCTGAAATTTATCGCCTCAGATGGGCCATCGAGTCGCTATACAAACAGCTAAAACAAAATTTTCCGCTTCATTTCTTCTATGGGGACAGCGTCAACGCCATACAAATACAGACATGGGTAGTCTTGATTGCAAATCTGCTGATAACAGTTCTGTCAAGAAGCATCAAGAGGCACTGTGCATTCTCGCAGGTTGTTACCATGGTACGACTTATGCTCATGTACTACGTCGATTTTATCGCATTCATGGAAAATCCCGAGAAAACCTGGAATGATTTCCTTGCAAAGGAGATGCAAAAAGCACCACCAGAACCAAGTCTTTTCGATTAAGGGGGCTTACTTTTGAAAAAAATAAAACCCGAAGTCCTATTTTACGGGGCTTCGAGGAGGATTTTTATGCTCTTTTGTGTTTTACCGGACAGCAATAATTAAAGATCCTACTGTAGAACTGAAAATGGCTCTGTCGGCAAAATTACGAGAAACTACGGCATTTAGTAAAAGCCATTACACAAAAGCAAGTTTCGCCAAACTAACAACCGCTATACAAGAGGGAGAGAAACTAATGAAAATATCTCCTCTGACAGAAACTACCATTTCTACTTGTGTAGACAATATTGACAAGGCCATAGAATCATTAGTCGCCTCCCGATTAGATAAGAGCAATCTTGAAGCCAGTATCCATATAGCTAAAAAATGTAATCCGGACCTTTATACTACTGATAGTTTTAAAACATTGCAAGCTACTCTTGAAAGCGCCCATGAAGTAATGGATAACATTGATTTACAAACCGTTATTGACAAACAAACTTTATCACTACAAGATGCCACCGCTTCTTTGGTACTGGCAAATAATGTAGATAAAACAGAATTAAAGGAGTTACTTAATATAGCTATGGAACGCCAAACAAACCAAGAAAAATGGAATGCTCTCGCAGTCAAGATTCCTGAATTTGCTCCTTGGGCTCATTTCGGGTTTACCCGTTTGAAACGTACATTGGAACATGCCCAAAATGTATATTTTAATAAGGATAAAAACTACTCCCAAGGAGAAGTCAATGCCATAGTAGCTAGTTTGAATACCGTCATCAATACAATGAGACCGGGTAACTTACCCGAAATGGAAGATTTAAGACCTTTATCTGCTCTATTAAGGCGCGTAGGCACCATAGACGATTCTACAGATCCGACATTAAAAGACGCTGTTGCATTCACTGAAATGGTCATAAAATACGTAGCAGACGGCAGTGGCACACATGATATGATAGAAACAGCTATCAGCCGCTTAAAATCTGCAGCAGGATTATGATAAGCTAGCTTTTAGAGAATGTCTGAAAAGGTCTATTGAAAGATTCATCTGGAATCCTCACTTTTTCTTCGAATTTTCTCTTTTCTTTCTCAGAAAAATAGTAATCTTGCATAAGATTTAGAAAATAAGAAGAAAATACTATGAAAAGACTAGTCCTATTGCTATTGAACTTACTGATGCCGATGATTCTGTTTGCAGCGTCCAATGACCTCTGTTTCCGTCATTTTTCTGTAGAAGACGGACTATCATCCAATTCGGTACGTGCTTTAATGCAAGATAAATACGGTTTTCTATGGATAGGAACGGATGAAGGACTGAACCGCTATGACGGTACTACTGTAAAACTCTATAGACTGAAAGATAGGGGAGCTAATGAAGCTATTTCATCTTTATACAGCACCCTCAATAAGATATGGATAGGTACAGACGAAGGCATATATATCTATGATTACGAAACAGAAGATATAATGCCTTTTGTACTGGCCACCTCCCAAAATATCCATATTGAAACAAATACGAACCATATTGTCGAAGATAAAGACAAAAACCTATGGTTCACTACGGTAGGACAAGGAATATTCAAATACAACACTATCACCAACCACTTGGAGCAATACGAATTTAAAAACGCAAATGGTTTAATGGCAAGTGTACTGGTGGATAGTGAAAACCAAATATGGGCCATTACCAATTGGGGAAACTCAGGTCTTTTCAAACTGAATAAAGCAGAAAATAAATTCGAGACTTTTCCGCTCTCCTATGAAAGCGGAAAGCATGACTCAAACGCATTGGTCATGTTGGAAGACTCGGAACATACACTGTGGTTAGGAACCTGGGAGTGTGGTTTGCAAAAAATCGATAAATACAGCGGAAAGGCCACTACTTATCTGCATCCCACAGACGGAAAAGGTGCCACCCATATTCATTCTATCATGGAATATGCCCCTCACCAGCTACTCATAGGCTCGGATGACGGGCTTCTGTTATTCAATACCATTACAGAGGAATATCAATTGTTTACAGAAGATGAAACAAACCCACATTCATTGTCCAACCGTTTTGTTTATCCTATTATAAAAGATCATGAAGGTGGAATATGGATCGGAACTTACTATGGAGGAGTAAATTATATTTCACCCAATACTGGACAATTCGAAAGTTTTGTCCACTCACGTTTTTCCAATTCTGTTAACGGAACAGTCATCGGACGGTTCTGCGAAGACTCTAACGGAGATGTGTGGATCGCTTCGGATGACGGAGGGTTAAACTGCTTTTCTCCTCAAAATAGAAAATTTTCCCATTATTTGCCCTTGGAGGGAAAAAACAGTCTGTCCTATCACAATGTACATGCACTTTGTATGGACGATGATAATTTATGGATCGGTACTTATACTGGAGGGGTAAACGTATTAAATCTGCAAACGGGAACTTTTAAAACATATTCTGCCTATCAGGATAATCCCGCCTCACTGGACGGAACCAGTTCTTATGCCATATTCAAAGACAGAAAAGAGAGAATATGGGTCACCTCCATGTCCGGAGTAAATCTATATAACCGGGAAAAAGATAATTTCACCCGAATTAAAGACTTGGACGCACTGACCATTGACATTGACCAGGATACCAAAGGAAATCTCTGGTTCTCCACCCAAGGCAAGGGATTATTTAAATACCATCCAGAAAAACAGATATGGAAGAACTATATACATGACCATAAAAATCCGAACTCACTGGCAAACAACCAAGTGAACTGCGTACTGATTGACACAAACGGAGAGATGTGGGTGGGAACCATGAACGGGCTCTGCAAATACAATGCGGAAGAAGATGCATTCGAAACTTTACCTCTTGAAATTCCCAGTCACAATATATGCAGCATCATCGAAGACCAACGCATATTGTGGCTCACCACCACCAAAGGGCTAGTGCGCTACACCCCTGGAGAAGGTTGCCGAGTATTTACTAAAAGCGACGGACTGCAAAGTGAACAATTCCTACCTAATGCTGCCTTAAAAGCATCGGATGGAAAAATCTATATCGGCTCAGTAAACGGATTCAATGCTTTCTACCCCCATCAGATTAAGACAAATGTGATGCTTCCTCCAGTAATCATTACAGAACTGGAAATAGATAATAAGGAAATCCAAACTGGAAACAAACTGCTTCCAAAATCTCTCAACCAGTTGGAAGAACTGGAGCTATCCTATAAAGAAAATGCATTCAGCTTGCTTTATGCCTCTTTAAGCTATTGTACCCCCAATAAAAACAAATACGCCTATAAACTGGAAGGATTTGACAAAGACTGGAACTATGTAGGCTCCCAAAATAAGGCCACTTACACCAATTTGCCCGCAGGAACCTATCTTTTCAAAGTAAAGGCGACCAATAATGACGGAATATGGAATGAAAAAGGAACCAGTCTGAAAATCACCATCCACCCTCCTTTCTATTGGTCCACCGCTTCCAAACTGCTCTATTTTGTATTGGTTTGCATAGCTTTCGGATTCGTCATCCGCTTCATCATCAAACGGACAGAGAAGAAACATACGGCTGAAATAAACAAACTGAACGCCAACAAGGAAAAAGAAGTACACGAAGCCAAAATCAAGTTCTTCACCATGATAGCCCACGAAATACGCACACCGGTATCCCTTATCATAGGACCTTTGGAGAAAATAATGAAATCTCCCGTGTCCCTGCCGTCTACAGTACGCGACGATCTGAATATTATTGACCGTAACAGCCAGCGTCTGCTGTTCCTGGTAAACCAATTGCTGGATTTCCGGAAAGTGGAACAGGAAGGAATGAAAATGAAGTTTGCTTCCCAAAATATCCACCAACTGCTCAAAGCGGTTTGTGAACGTTTCGAACCTTTCATCGCCCAACATGGAGCACGGCTTACTGTGAAATATCCTGAAGCAGATTTCACGGCTATAGTAGACAGTGAGGCGGTAACCAAACTAGTCAGCAATCTGTTGACCAATGCCAGTAAATACACAAAAGATGAAGTTACTCTTACCTGTATCGTACAGCCGGAACAACATACTTTTATAATCCGAGTGACAGATAACGGCATAGGGATCAGCAAAGAAGAACAAAAGAAGATATTCCATCCGTTCTATCAGGCTATGGATAACAAGCCGGGAACAGGTATCGGCCTCAGCATTGTCAAAAGTATCGTAGAATCACACAATGGCTGTATTGAAGTGGAATCCGAGGTTAACAAAGGATCATCTTTTATCGTAACGTTGCCTATAGAACAAGCACAAGTCCTGCCACAGGATACGGGCACATCACTATTGAACAACCCAGCCATTCCCGAAGGAATCTTGCAAGAGGACCTCTCCGGTTCTCCTATCAAACATAAACCAACCATGCTGATTGTGGATGATAATGAGGAAATGTTGAATTTCCTTTCGAGTAGTCTGGCTGATAAATACAGCATACTTACCGCAGAAGACGGTATAGAAGCACTGAATAAACTGAAAGAAAACGAAGTGACACTCATTGTAAGCGACTGGATGATGCCACGCATGGACGGAGTGGAATTTTGCAAAACGATAAGGACTAACCAGGCTACCAGTCATATACCCTTCATCCTGCTAACGGCCAAGACAGATACCAACTCCAAGATAGAAGGTATGGATTGTGGTGCAGATGCCTACATAGAGAAACCTTTCTCCATGCAATACTTGGAAGCATGTATCAAGAATCTGGTAGACTTGCGTAATCTGCTGCGTCAGAAATTCTCGAAGATGCCGTTGGTTCCGCTGAACAGCATTGCCAATAATTCTATGGACGACAAGTTCCTTACCCGTATGAATGAAATCATAGAAGAGAATTTCTCCAATCCGGAATTATCCGTAGATTTCCTGGCCGAAAAATTATGTATCAGCCGTTCGGGTCTGTTTGCCAAAATAAAGACATTGGCCAATATCACCCCTAATGAACTGATTCAAGTGGTACGTTTGAAAAAAGCAGCGATCTTGCTGGCAGAAAACAAATATCGCATCAATGAAATCTGTTATATGGTAGGATTCAATAATCCGTCTTATTTCTCCAAATGTTTCCAAAACAGTTCGGCATGAAACCGGGGAATTTGTAAACGGGAAAAGAGAAGAATAAAACCAATCAAAAATCATTTCCTAAAAAAAAAATCCGGTTTCCCTTTTCAGAGAAACCGGATCCATGATGAACGAGTGGTTTTATTTCAATCAATAATTATTCTTCTTCACTTCGAAATAAGCTTGCGGATGCAGACATGCAGGACATACTTCAGGAGCTTCCGTACCTACATAAATGTAACCGCAGTTACGGCACTGCCATACAGTTTCTTCCGCTTTCTTGAATACTGTGCCTTCTTCCACATTCTTCAATAAAGCCAGATATCTTTCCTCATGCCCCTTTTCAGCTTCAGCGATTCTGCGATACATAGTAGCGATAGCAGGAAAACCTTCCTGATCGGCCACATCAGCAAAGTGAGGGTAATCAGTAGTCCATTCTTCATTTTCACCGGCAGCGGCAGCTTTCAAATTTTCCATAGTGGTACCAATGATACCTGCAGGATAGCTGGCAGTAATTTCTACCATACCGCCTTCCAACCATTTAAACATACGTTTTGCATGTTCTTTTCCTGATCGGCTGTTTCTGTAAAAATAGCTGCTATTTGTTCATAACCTTCCTTCTTTGCTGTACTTGCAAAGTAAGTATAACGCATTCTAGCCTGTGATTCACCTGCAAATGAAGTCAGCAAGTTTTTCTCTGTCTGTGTACCTTTTACGCTTTTAGCCATAATTGTTAGTTTTATTAGTTAGTATTATTTGATCATCTGTTGATGACACAAAGATATATATTTTATTTCAAAATTGTATTCATTACAATTACGTTTTTATATTTAATTAAACGTTCACTTTATATAAAATAAACAAGAACACCTATATTTGTGTTCACAACAACATTAACATTTTCCATTATGAAAAACATCATCAAATTATTCACTTTTCCCCTCCTTACTATAATAGGATTTAATTCATGTGCGTCCATACCGTTAAAAATCGGAGAGTCTGAAAACAACTCCACTTACACTGTCAGCTATCTGTTTGAACATGACGGTTGCAAGGTATATCGTTTTTACGATAAAGGAAATTACGTTTACTTCACTACGAGAGGAGATGTAACCAGTATCACAAATGATTCTACCGCCCAACGCACCATTACCATCAACAAAACACCCTATGAATAACAAAATACGAATTTAAATAGAATAATACCTTAATTTATACATTAATTTTCTCTACTTTTGCAACTCGTTTAAAATCATAGCATAAAGTAGTTGACAAATGAAAGCATTTGAATTCAAACCGAAGCTCTTCACTACCCTACAGAATTATTCAAAAGAGAGCTTCATGGCCGACCTCATGGCCGGAATTATCGTAGGTATTGTTGCACTTCCACTGGCTATCGCATTTGGTATCGCTTCGGAAGATTAAAAAAAAAAAAAAAAAAGGCATCATCACTGCTATTGTAGCAGGATTTATCATCTCTTTATTAGGAGGAAGCAAAGTACAGATAGGCGGACCTACCGGAGCATTTATCGTAATTATCTATGGAATCATCCAAGAATACGGCATCAGCGGATTAACAGTAGCAACTCTTATGGCAGGAGTACTCCTTATTTTATTAGGTGTATTCAAGCTGGGAGCTGTTATCAAATTCATTCCTTATCCCATTATTGTAGGATTTACCAGTGGTATTGCCGTTACCATCTTTACGACACAGATTGCCGATATCTTCGGACTGAACTTCGGAGGAGAAAAAGTACCGGGAGACTTCATAGGTAAATGGATGATGTATTTCCGTCATTTTGATACTGTTAATTGGTGGAACGCCATTGTCAGCATAGTCAGCGTCCTGATTATCGCACTGACTCCCCGGTTCTCAAAAAAGATTCCAGGTTCACTGATTGCCATCATTGTAGTAACCATTGCCGTGTACCTGATGAAAACATATGGCGGAATCACTTGTATCGACACCATTGGCGACCGTTTTACCATTCAGTCACAGCTGCCGGATGCAGTAGTGCCCGAATTAAATTGGGAAGCTATCAAGAATTTATTTCCGGTTGCCATCACCATTGCTGTACTGGGAGCCATAGAATCTCTGTTGTCTGCTGCCGTAGCCGATGGTGTCATTGGTGACCGCCACGATTCAAACACGGAACTGATAGCCCAGGGCGCAGCCAATATTATCGCTCCGCTGTTTGGCGGTATTCCTGCTACAGGAGCCATCGCACGTACCATGACCAATATCAACAACGGTGGAAAATCACCTGTTGCAGGTATCATTCATGCAGTCATTCTGTTGCTGATTCTCTTGTTCCTGATGCCTCTGGCACAATATATCCCGATGGCCTGTCTGGCAGGTGTATTGGTGATTGTTTCCTATAACATGAGCGGCTGGCGTACTTTCAAAGCGTTGCTGAAGAATCCGAAATCAGACGTCACCGTATTGTTGATCACTTTCTTCTTGACTGTTATCTTCGATTTGACCGTAGCTATTGAAGTGGGTTTGCTCATTGCCTGTGTATTGTTCATGAAACGTGTCATGGAAACAACAGAAATATCGGTTATCAAAAATGAAATCGACCCCAATAATGAATCCGATCTGGAAGTGCACGAAGAACATCTCATGGTTCCCAAAGGTGTGGAAGTATATGAAATCAACGGTCCCTACTTCTTTGGTATCGCTACCAAGTTTGAGGAAATCATGTCCGAACTGGGCGACCGTCCCAAAGTACGGATCGTACGTATGCGTAAAGTACCATTCATTGATTCTACCGGTATTCACAACCTGACTAATCTATGCGAAATGTCTAAGAAAGAAAATATTCAGATTGTGCTTTCGGGAATGAATGAAAAAGTGCATCAAATTCTTGAAAAATCAGGATTTAATGAACTGCTGGGAAAAGAAAATATCTGTCCTAATATCAATGTGGCTTTGGAGAAAGCAAAAACTATGATAGAAAAATAAATGAGAGCATTATGGATCCTGATTCCATTAAAATGAGTGTAAAATGCCCCCATACTCCTCACTGGTGTTTTAAAATCTTGAAATCAGATTTATCATTAAAAGACCTTATCCGCATCCCTAAGCCCTTCCTGCCATATAGCCAAGTGCTTCGTGTTTGTTGTATTTCCATAGCTTATGGAAATAGATAAATGAATATTCAATGCCTCCAACAGCATATTTCCTAAAAGGCTGTTACCTCCCCCATTATACCGCATATCAACAACCAGCAAAGAAACTCCCCTTTGATTCATATCCTGAATCATGTGTTCCAAAAAATGGAGTATAAATAAAAATTCCCGTTAAAATAGCGGACAGAAAATGGATATAGCGACAACGGTTCTATATTCACAAAAGTATGGGCATCCTGCAAAAGAACTAACAATTCATTAATTCTCAGCTGGAAATCGGCTAAAGTGATGTTATTTATTCATATCACAAAGCTCATCGCAAGCGGACAGGACAAACTGACGGCATTAGGCTTTCAATGACTTGTCAAGAATAAAAGCTGGATGTACCTTGGTCAGAAAGATGAAAAAGTTCATCAGTTCGTTCTGATAAAGATTAAAGCTTCCATCATTATAATCAGGGATAGAAGTATATTCCATTATTATTCAAATCCATTCAATTGCAAGTATGTGAAACAACGTATCTCCAGTCTTTGAAAAATATCCAGGAATAAATTATATGTTTTAATAGTGACCTGAAAAAGTAAGATATGTTCATGAGCAAAGTAAGTTCACTTCATCGGCAAAGTAAGTCAACTTACTTGCCCTTTGAAGTCAACTTACTTTTTTCTCAATACGAGACCGATACCGGAATGCCGGAATCCTTTATCAATTTTCCTATTCTGTCCAATTCCTCATGAGTAGCCTTTTCCAAATCATGATCGGGCGTTTCACGGTCGATGGTGTAAATCATCACCTGACGGGGAGCAATCTCTTTCACCGTTTCCAGCCAGGGCAGCACATACCGATCTGAAGTATTATCCACATCCTGCCCTTGATATTTACCTTTCATGAACATGGTCTGAATAATCAGATTACCTTTGAAAGCTTTCATCCCTTTTATAATTTTCCGCACATCATAGTGCCCGGTCGGGCGGTCTGTCAATCGAATATAATCCGTATCAATAGTATCCAGCTTCAATATATTATTATCTATCTTATTCAATGCATCAAATACCTCCGGTTTGTGAATAAAAGTAGAATTACTCAATACACTCACTTTTGCCTGAGGAAAATATATATCACGCAATGCCAAAGTATCCTCTATAATTCCTGCAAAGTGAGGATGAGCCGTCGGTTCGCCATTACCGGCAAAAGTCAGCACATCCGGTTTAGGACCATTTTGCTGCATATCAATCAAACGGGCTTCCAAAGCCTCACGAACCTGCTCGCGAGTAGGCAGTTTCTTTTGGGACGATGATCTTCATTAAAACCACATTCGCAATAAATGCAATCGAAGGTACAAAATTTACCATCTTCAGGAAGAAGATTGATTCCTAAAGACACTCCCAAACGACGACTATGTACCGGACCGAAGATGGGAGAAGGATAAATGACTGTTGACATAGTTCTTTTTTCAGTTGATAACAGTACAAAAATACAGAATGTTTTTCAAAATTTCAGTCTCAACTGCAAATAAAGGTCACTCTTTGTACTGCCGTCAATTTCCTCCAAAGCGGAACTTATCTTATCCCGATTGAAATAATGGGTAGTTCCGTACTTGGCCTGCAAGATAATGTGTTTATTCAATTCATAACGGGCGTTCACTGCCACACGCATACCTTTATAATAGAATGAAGGCATGGAAAAGCATAGCACACTCTTTTCATAGATAGTAAGACGGGAATTATAGTCATCCGTATTAAACCATGCGGCACTCAAATCAAGCTGAAGAGGAAGCAAATGAAATGTATAAGCAGCACTTTGAGAAACCAGAAAACCATTGGAAGCAGATTGCCCACGAAAGTTGATGCGTACATAATCCGCTATGGTTTTCAATGTCAGTTTATCTTTCACGCTATAATTCAATTGGTATCGGCATTTCTGCTGAATAGATGGAATAGTTTGCTTGGTTTTATCCGCAGCAGTGAAGTCCTTTTCCTTCTTTTTATAACGATATCTTATAAACATTTCCAGTTCATAAGTAGGTGAATAACTTAATTGGAGTAATCCATCCAATCCTTTGGTTCCTGCTTTGCTTACTAAATATTTCTTCCAAGGGAAATAGAAAAAATCACCATAACAGGTCATTTTGATATACTTTAAAATACTGGTTTCCAATCCTATATAAAATCCACTCTCATTTTGTACCGTACTTCCCTCTCCTATAGAACGAGCATAAACCGATTGATATTTGGCATCATAATACCTGTTCATAACTATTAACTGTGTTCCTCCTTTCGATGAATAACGTAACATATTCATGGTTGCCCAAGTACCACATTTGTCTATAGCCGTTTCACCCAATAAAGAGAAGCGTTTCCAAAAGAATTTATAATCTCCTCCCACATTATAAAAGTCCTTTCCACGGGGATAATAAATATTATAGTACTTCTTCTCAGGATTCAACGGCTTGTTGAAAACATTATAAACAGCTGTTAATCCTAACTCACAGTACTTTCCATTATAATTTAAATTACTGCCAACCAACTGATTAGTTAATGTATTTTTCTTCTCAAACTCACGACACAACCGGTGATATCCATCTTTTTTCAACGATCTTATAAACTGGTTATCAACAATACCATCCATCTTCCGATAAGAATAGAAACCATCCAATGTCCATCTTTTCGCCAACTTATAGCTGACTGCCATTCCTTGAAAATAGTTATATTCATCGGTAGAAGAATGCTTGCGTATGCCCCGGCTCTTATTTCCCAAAGTAGAGAGTGTAGCTGTTTTTCCCATCCCGAAATCAGTGTTGATAACTAGTCCATAACCATAGCTGACACGGTAATTACCAAGAGCTAAAGTCTTGATATGACCTATATTACGAATTAACAAGTATAGTGAATAAAAATCATAACCTTTTTTATTTTGTCCGGTAAAGAAAGGTTCTCCTGCATCCTTTTCAGCAGTAATTCCTGCATAAATCTGATCCCGATAATGAAAACTATATCGCAGATTATGATAATATCCATATCCCAAATACTGTTTGTTCGGATTCTTTTTTAAAGTTTCTGCCGGGTACTGTTGATACCCGGCCTTCGTATGAATATCGACACGTGTTGATAACTCTTGTTTACCGTATTTCAATATTCGCTTTATATTTGGTTTATATTGCTCTTTTTCAGGAGTTTCAAAGTAAATAAAGGGTAGTAAATAGTGAATAGTCTGCCTGTCAATATCTTCAATCATCCATAACTCATTGCGGGTAAGCATAGGACCATATTTGTACAGATAATACAATATATTCTCTACCAGTTGGTCAGAGAAATGGAAAACGTTCCAGTTGCTCTTTAGTTGCTGTATTGATATTGATGGGATTTTCACGTAATTCCGAAAGCTCCTCAAAGTGAGTATCCCATTGAAACGAACTGTTTTCATCTTCATCCATCAATTGCTCTGCCAGTTCTTCCCATACTTCCTGCGCACACAGGTTATGCACCGATAAAAGTATTGTAATACAGATAATTAACATTACTCTTAACAACCTGTTCATTTTGTAATTCATTGGCGTGTTTTAAGTTAAATAGTTTTATCCACTATACAGAGTAATCATATTTCTTGCTACTTTTGCACCAAGATGAAAAGGAAACTCTTTATAGCATTGTTTTTTTCCTTTATAGCCGCTGCTGCTTATTCCCAGCAACAAACGACTACTATAAACGGATACATGGTACCTGTATGTGTATACAAAGGAGATACTATTCCAGCTGTACAGTTACCTAATGTATACATTTTCAGACCATTAAAATTCAAAAACGAAAAAGAAAGACGGGAATACTACCGCCTGGTAAGGAATGTGAAGAAAACCCTGCCATTAGCCCGTGAAATTAACCGTGCTGTGATAGAAACTTACGAATATATAGAAACACTGCCTGACAAAAAGCCAGGAAAAGCACCTGAAACTCAGAGAAGGGACTAAAAGAGCAATATACACCGATTATGAAGAAATTAACCTTTTCACAGGGTAAACTGTTGATAAAGTTAGTAAACCGTCAGACGGATTCTTCCTCTTATGAATTGGTAAAGCTTTTATGGGACCCTTAAAGCCGGATTCTATCAAACTTTTGCAGCACTTTGGTGCCAGCCTGAAGAAAGAATATCATCCGGAGGAGAGGATCGACTGACCGAACGGGTGGTATTGTTAGTTGAAAACGGACAAATCTAACTGGGGATATGTCAGTAAATGTCTCTAAAAAAGATGGCATATGAAGATGATAGGGCATGACTCACTTCATATGCCATTCTTATTGTCATTTTTCCGTAATCCACATACTTCTATCCGACAGGACATGACGTTCCGAAGAAGTCTGATGACCTTCTGATTCTGTGGTAAAATCATATCATGCTGCTTAGCTGTTTTGTTTCTGATTTTTCTATCATCAGTATGGCATTTGCCGTATGTATTCCAAAGAAAATCCACAGTATTTCCGTCTTCCTGTTTCTGGCCTTTATCCTTGAGAGCGAGTAATGTTGCTTTTGAGTGCCGAAGCTTCCTTCAAGCCGTGTTGCCCTCTTTGAGAGTTCGCTTCAGCACCTTCCTCAAAGGCTCATCTTTGGCCGCCCTTTGCGCACAAAGGATGTGGATATCCCATATTTTGTACAGAACTTTCTGTTGGCATTATTGGCATATATGGAGTCGGCCGCCACACATCTTACCCTTACATTCATAAGCTTCTGCTGCATACGGATACAGTCCTTCAAGCGTATACCCTCATTGAATGACTGAACGAGAGGTGTCGATGAATCGATATGCCGTCTATCTGTATATTATTGACCTTTGCACCGAACTCGACGGACTGGTTTCGCCTCTGACGATGGACGTTATAATGACGGTCAATGCTGACGATGCGGTCACCGACTTTCCGCCCTTCAAACATTTCCTTTCTTGTACAGCACCTTTCTGATGATGGAAAGACGCTTATGATAATCCTGGGTATATCGGAGTAAAGCACCGTACTCGCTATGGATCCCATCCCTTTGATGAGAGCTTTTCAAGGAGTCTGATCATACGCCGCTTGAGCATTCTTGTCCTTGAAGCTCTCCTCTTTCTTTCTTGCAGTAGGACAGATAGATTCCGCCACATTCCTGTATTTGTTGCGCGGACGCCTTATGCCCAACTCCTGCAATGCCGGCATATATGCCTGTATTTTCATTCGATTTCCCAAAGGAGTTTCGTCCGTAGGAAAACGCATGTGGCTTTATAGCATGTATCGGTCATGACGTGAAGGTTATCAAGATAAGGTTTCCAGTGTGAAGCCAGGAGCTCCGGAAAGAATCAATGTCATAGGATGCTATCTCATTACGGATGGCACTGACTATCTTGAAGTTGGTTATGGAAGGGACGGGGAATCATAATTCCACAGAAAAATCTGTGTATGTTCCCGTTCAGATGTTCCACCAGTTGCCTGTCGGAGAATCCGGTGTATGCCTTCAGGACCAAGGAAGCGATCTTTGCGGAAGGACTGATCCAACCCTGTATCCCAGGCGCCGGTCCGACAGGCCGGCGGCTTTGCCATACATTCAAACGGAAAAGACCGAATGATGCTTGCCAAGCTCACTTCATTAAAACTTGCGGTATTTTTCCAGAATATCAATTCTGTAAAACCCAGTAGGGGTGAATTTGAAATATTCACTTTCTTTGCCATATCTTATTAGTTTGATATTTCCCGTTTTGGCCGTCAACTTATTTTCGGGAATACCTAAAGATACAAAAGCCAACTAATTCGCAATACTTTGTGTATGAATTCAGTTGGCTGATTTTGTAATATTTTAATGAATGTCCCTAACTGATTCCTACTGTTTGAATTTTACTCTTATTATCTGAATTTCATTAATTTATTGGCAAACTCCCATAAAATAATTCCTGTGGTAACCGATACATTCAACGAATGTTTTGTGCCGTATTGGGGAATCTCAACACAACCGTCGCAAGCATTGACCACTTCCTGCTGTACCCCTTTCACTTCATTTCCCATTACGATGGCATATTTTTTATCGGCATCCAGTTCCAGTTTGTCCAGCAAAGTACTGCCTTCCACCTGTTCGATAGCCAATACGGTAAACCCTTGATCATGAAGTTCCTGAACGGCATCAAGCGTATTCTTTTTATATCTCCACTCCACCGAATTCTCAGCTCCTAAAGCTGTTTTATGCATTTCGGGATGGGGAGGAGTGGCTGTAATACCACATAAATAAATGCAATCTACCAAAAATGCATCCGATGTGCGAAACACTGACCCTATGTTGTGTAAACTGCGTACTTCATCCAGCACCACTGCTAAAGGCAACTTATCGGCTTTCTTGAATTCGTCTACAGTAAGCCGGTTCAGTTCTGTTATTTTGAGTTTCCTCATACTCTATTTTCTACTTTATTATTAACGGTTACAAACTTACATAAAAATCTATGATCTTTACGCCTATATAATGAAAAAGAAGTCTCTCCTACTCTCTTTTTATTTTACTTCAGTCCTAAACTCAATTGTAAAACAGATGGATTTCTTTATACAAGAAAAGATAATAACTAATTCACATCCCCTGTTGATAACGGTTGAAAACATGTAAAAAGGATGAGGATATCATTTCAAAAGTATTTCTTGCATATTTCAAATAATGGTATAATGTACACTTAAAATCAACAATCCAAAAATTAATCACATAACTTAAACAATCAATATCAACACAATTTAATCACTATTTCAGGCGTTCATAACCATAAAGTTTTTAACTCATATTCTTATCAACAATATGTTAATAGAATAAGTAAAACCTGTATTATCAGTATTTAAGCCGGTTGATTATTTATTCATATCTTGGTATTATATATAAATAACTTATCAGGCAAGAGAAAGAACTCTTTTTTACTAACAATATAAACAGCCTATTATTAATACCATATTTCTTTTTTTGAAAGAAGGAGAAAAAATATAGATATAATAGATACAAAGAAATTGTTGGTAACTGTTCATTGTGTTTCTTGAAATGTAACCTGTAGTAATTTCCTGCGTCTAAGTAACAGAAATAAAAGGTAGAAGATCGCGGTCTTTTTATTAACTAATGCACTAAGATAAAGAATATGATAAAAGAATATTGGTTGCCACATCACTTTTGTGTATGTGCTGCATACTTTTTGCTCAAACTGTACAGGTTAAAGGAAAAGTTGTTTCAGAAAATGAAGCGGTGGAATTTGCGAATGTCGTATTGCAGACAAAGGATTCTATATTTATAGCCGGAGGAGTAACCGACAGTAAAGGAAGGTTCATGATGGAGAATATCCAAGCTGGAAGTTATCTGCTTTGTATTTCCGGTATGGGATATACCTCCCGGATTATATCATTGGATCATTTAGCTGTTTCTAAGGATTTAGGCGTTATCATGATATCTCCGGAATCGATCCTGTTAAAGGAAGTGGTGGTAACGGGAGCCAGTGTGATAAATGCCGCCGACAGGAAAATTATCCTTCCTACAGCACATCAGTTAAAATCGGCCGGCAATGGTCTGTCTTTATTGCAGCAGATGAAGCTGAGCAGAATACAAGTGGATCAAATGCGTAACAAGGTAACATCCTCCGGTGAAGGGGATGTACAGTTACGGATGAATGGAGTAAATGCCGAGATACAGGATATATTGGTTCTTCGTACTGAAGATGTGATTCGTATAGAATATCATGATGCTCCCGGTTTGCGATATGGGGATCATACGGCTGCTGTGATTGATTACATTGTAAGACGGCATGAAACCGGTGGCTATGTGGCTTTGGATGCGCAGGATTCTCCGCACGTACTTTTTGGAAACAATAATTTTATGGTGAAGATAAACCATAAAAGTCAGAATTCGGTTTGAATTATAATAATGTTTATCGTTCGGTAGATAATTATTGGCGTAATAATTGGGAAACTTTCCGCTATGAGGATGGTTCTTCCTTTACACGGGTGGAAGATGGCATTCCGAGTAGAATTTCCACTTATGGACATAATATAGGATTGAATTATAGTTTTCAGGATCAGGGGAAATGGTTCTTTAATTCCACTGTACGGTGGGCTTTTAATAAGAACAAGCAGAATAACCAAAGCAGTCTGTATGTTTTGGAGAAGCCTGAAGAAATTTTGATGATGAAAGAACATAGTACGGGCCGGACTTCCCGTCCGTCGGTGGACTTGTATTTTCAATGTAAACTGAACAATGACCAGTCATTGATTATCAATGCTGTGACTACTTATATTGACACTCAAAGTGACAGGAGTTATACGGAGGAGAAGAGTGATGAACCGCTGACTGATATTTATTCTACTGTATCGGGAAATAAATACTCATTTATAGGAGAGGGTATTTATGAAAGGAAAATAACCAAGAAGAGCAGATTGAGTGCAGGACTGAAATATCAGCAAAGTCTGGCGGACAATACCTATGGTGGAAACGAGTCATCTGAAACAAAGATGCATGAAACCCATGCGACAGCTTATGTGGAATACAGTGGGAAAATGGATCGTTTCAATTATTCTTTTGGACTGCAAGGCAGTTATTCACGATTCAAACAGAAAGAGGAAGGATATAACAGGTATTCGTTATTGCCCCGTTTGAGATTTGGGTATCAATTTTCAGATAATGTCTTTGTCCGTTACCGGGGACAGATTTCACGTAAATCTCCCGGTTTGTCCGATATGGGAAATGTGAGACAATTGATTGACTCTTTGCAGGTGAGAAGCGGAAATCCGGAATTAAAGATATTCACAGTATATAAAAATGAGTTGGAGGCAGATTTCCGAAAAGGTTTGTTTAGTGGTAATTTTCACTTGTCGTATCAGTATCAGCACAGGCCTATCATGGAAGAAACCATACGAGATAAGAATAACAGTTTTGTCCGTACCAATGTCAATCAGTTAAGTTGGCAGAAATTGAATCCTGAGTTGGAATTGAAACTCGGTCCTCTGAAAGATATTTTGACTTTTTCTTTTTCTACCGGTATAAATTATTATGATAGTCGTGGTTTGGATTATCATCATACATATACCAATTGGTATTACAGGGCCGAAGTGATGGCATCTTATAAAAGATGGTCCGGATTCTTTCAAATGGAAAATCATCGGAATAATTTCTATGGGGAAACATTGTCATACGGGGAGAGTTTTCATACCTTGGGATTGTCCTATCGATACAAGCGTTTAAATATCGGGGTGATGACTTTGAATCCATTTGTTGATAATTACAGAATGGGAGGAGAAATGTTCAGTAAAGTGGCTCCTTCTAAGAATTGGTGGTATGTGAAAGAGAGCTGCCGCTTGTTTGTGGCAAAAGTATCATGGAATATCAGTTTTGGACGTAAGTATGAAACCATGCAGAAACGTGTGAATAACGAAGATAGCAATGCAGGTACATTGAAGTCGGGGAAATAAAATCACTATTTTGGGTGGTCATAACCATAAAGTTTTAACTTTGCATATTATCAATACCCATATTTCTTTTTTTGAAAGAAGGAGAAAAAATATAGATATAATGAATAAAGAGGAATGGTTGAAAAAAGGGTATGTTACCGAACCGGTAGACAAAACTCTGGATTTGAAAACTGAAATTGATAAGTTGCGTAAGGAAAAGAATGCGCTTATCCTAGGTCACTATTACCAGTCGGGCGAAATACAAGATATTGCCGACTTTGTAGGTGACAGCTTGGCGCTGGCACAATGGGCGGCTAAAACGGATGCGGATATCATTGTGATGTGTGGTGTCCACTTTATGGGTGAAACGGCTAAGATTCTTTGTCCTGATAAAAAAGTGCTGGTACCGGATTTGAATGCAGGCTGTTCATTGGCCGACAGTTGTCCTGCTGATGAGTTTGCTAAATTTGTCCAAGAGCATCCGGATTATACAGTGATTTCGTATGTTAACACTACAGCGGCTGTTAAAGCGGTGACCGATGTGGTGGTCACTTCTACTAATGCCAAGCAGATCGTAGAAAGTTTTCCGGCAGATGAAAAGATTATTTTCGGTCCGGATAGAAATTTGGGTAATTATATCAATTCGATTACAGGACGCAATATGTTGCTTTGGGATGGTGCCTGCCATGTGCACGAACAGTTCTCTGTGGAGAAAATACTGGAGTTGAAAAAACAGTATCCTGACGCTGCTGTTCTGGTTCATCCCGAATGTAAAGGAGCCGTTTCCAAACTGGCCGACAAGGTTGCTTCTACGGCAGGATTGTTGAAATATGCCATTGCCAGTGACAAAAAAGACTTTATTGTGGCTACGGAAAGCGGTATTTTGCACGAGATGCGTAAGAAATGTCCTGAGAAGAACTTTATTCCCGCTCCTCCCGAAGACAGTACCTGCGCTTGCAATGAATGTAATTTCATGCGTCTGAATACGCTGGAGAAGCTGTACAATACGTTAAAGTATGAATGGCCGGAAGTGACAGTGGATGAAGCGGTAGCTGAGGAGGCAGTGAAACCTATCAAGAAGATGCTGGAAATTTCGGAGAAGCTGGGATTATGACTTTTGTAAAAGATAACAAGATGTGGTTAATAAAAGACGTTTCTGTTATTCTTAAAAGTAAAGGGGAATTCTTCTGGAAAGGATTTATCATCGGAATAGGAGTGACATTTCTGTTTCATTAAAGATTTGTTTTGACGGAATAATGGTTCTCATGGAAATCATTATTCCGTCAAAATTGTTTTCAAAGGAAAACAGAATACTTGTTTTTATGAGGCTCAATAGAGGTAAACAAATGATATAACTAATTTATATAGTTACGCCTTCAGAAACCGGCAAAGTTTCTCTACGGCCAGTGCACGGTGACTGATTTTGTTTTTCGTCTCATTGCCTAGTTCGGCAAAAGTTTTAGTATATCCTTCGGGCACAAAGATAGGGTCGTATCCGAAACCTGACGAACCTCGTTTTTCTTTGATAATCTCACCTTTTACAATTCCTTCGAACAAATGCTTCTTTCCATCCAGAATCAGGCAGATAGCTGTGCGGAATTGTGCTTTTCTATTTTGCACTCCTTGCATATTCTGCAATAATTTTTGCATATTGGCTTCCGCATTATGTCCTTCGCCTCCGGCATAACGGGCGGAATAAACACCCGGCGCACCATTCAAAGCTTCCACTTCCAGACCTGTATCGTCGGCAAAACAGTCTAAACCGTAGTTTTTATAAATATACTCCGCTTTCAGCATCGCATTGCCTTCCAACGTATCAGCAGTTTCGGGGATATCAACATGGCAATGGATATCTTTCAAACTCAATAATTCAACTTTTTCTCCTAGAATGGAGGATATTTCATCCAGTTTATGAGCATTGTTTGTAGCAAATACTAATTTTTTTCATTTTATATCATATTAATTGAATGCAAAGATACTGAGAATGAACCAAAGTAAGATAATTCCTGACAGAATAATATAGGTGAAAAGGTAAATAGTAATTTGTTTGCTATGTGTATTTTCAATTTTGATTATTTTTGTTGGTATCATTTGATACTTGATAGTATGGTATATATAGAAACTCCTCATTTGTTGTTACGGGACTGGAAGGAAGAAGATATTCTTCCGTTTGTCCGTATGAACAGTGATAAAGAAGTAATGGAATTCTTTCTCACTACTTTGACAGAGGAAGAAACGATGGCTTTTTATTGTCGTATCCGGAAAGAATTTGAAGAATATGGTTATGGTTTGTATGCTGTAGAATGTAAAGAAACTCAGAATTTTCTAGGCTATGTGGGTTTTCATAATATTGCTTTCGAGTCGGATTTTACTCCCGGAGTGGAAATAGGCTGGCGGTTGTGCCGGGATGCATGGGGAAAGGGATATGCCACAGAAGCCGCTTCTGCCTGTCTGGATTATGCGAGTGATAATTTACCTTTTAAAACGGTATATTCGTTCACTGCCATACCCAATAAACGCTCTGAACGGGTCATGCAGAAAATAGGAATGCATTTTGAAAAAGAGTTCGATCATCCTTTGGTGGAACAAGAGCATTGGTTATGCAGACATGTATTGTATAAAATAGAAATTTGAGAAAATAGATTAACCGATATGTAGTAATCTTATCATTGCTTCATCGTTCTGTTTTTCAATGCAGAAACAGTGAAGCAATGGAAGAGATTATTTTTTAGTTACTTTATTTTTAGTTTGTCGAATCCTTCGCCATACACTCCTACCACATTACTTTGTGATATAAATGCATTGGGATCAATATCTTTCACCAATCGGAATATATCCAGTGACTGGCTTTTCTTTGCCAGTACCACTACGACCTTGATTCCTTGTTTGCTATACCATCCTGTACCATCCAATAAGGTAACTCCACGATCTATTTGTTTGGTGATTCCTTCGGCTATTTCATCATGTTTACGCGAGAAAATAAGGAACTGTACGGATTGGCGTGAACTGTTTATAACATAATCAATCACAATGCTCATAATAAACAATACGCAGAAACCAAATAACACCCGTTTCCAGTCATGGAATATGAAATAGCAGGAGGATATGATGACAATATCACAATACATCATCATGCGGCCAAGGGTTACATCTTTATATTTATTGATAATCCAGGCAATGATATCCGTTCCGCCGGTACTTCCATTATTGCAGAAAACAATGCCGATACCAAATCCCAGCAAGCCGGCACCTACTACACAAGCCATGAATTCTTGTCCCGGTCCTAACAATTGCGGCAGTGTACCATCCGGGTTCTTCAATAATGCTTGAAAGAGCCATAATAGGAATGTTAGCATAAAGATGGCATAAATGGTTTTAAGGCTGAATTTAGGTCCTAGTATCTTTAATGCGAAACCTAAGAAAAACAGCGTTGATAATAAAATAAGAAACCTGGATTTCAATGCCTGTAACATAATATATAATGGCTGAAATACCGGTTACTCCGCCTGTAGTTATTTGATAAGGCAGTAAGAAAGCCGCCCATCCCAGTGCATAGCAAATCAGTCCGAAGGTAATGGATAAATAGTCTTTTACCTCTCTGCCTAGTTTGATTTTTAATATTTGGTCCATGGTAATGAGGATTGTTTTTAATGTAAGTAGAAAGGTGTGTCAAAAGTTACTGCTTTTGACACACCTCAAGGATAGTATCGATTATAATACGATGTTTACAATTTTTGGGAACGATGATTACCTTTTTCGGGGTTTTGCCTTCAATCCATTTCTGGGCTTGTTCATCTGCCATAACTGTTGTCTGAATGGTATTGTTATCAGCATCAGCGGCGAAATCCATGGTGAAACGTGCTTTGCCATTGAAAGAGATAGTGTATTTTACAGTGTCTTCTTTCAGGTAATCTTCATTGAATGCAGGCCATTGTGCATCGCATACGCTGGTGGTATTTCCCAAAGCTTCCCAAAGTTCTTCTGCATAATGTGGAGCGAACGGAGCTAACAGGATGATGAGATTGCTCAATACCTCTTTATTGCGACATTTCAATGAAGTAAGTTCGTTTACACAAATCATGAATGCACTGATAGAAGTGTTGTAAGAGAAAGTTTCAATATCTCCGGTTACCTTTTTAATCAGCTTATGAATTGCTTTCAACTCTTCTTTAGTCGGTTCACCCTCTACAGGCAAGAATTCGTCTGTGCGGCTATAGAACAGATTCCACAGTTTCTTCAAGAAACGGTGAACACCGTCAATACCATTGGTATCCCAAGGTTTGGACTGTTCTACCGGACCGAGGAACATTTCGTACATACGCAGCGTGTCGGCACCGTATTTCTCGACAATCATATCCGGATTGACTACGTTGTACATGGATTTACTCATCTTCTCTACCGCCCATCCGCAGATATATTTTCCATCTTCCAGGATAAACTCAGCATCGTTATACTCAGGACGCCATGCTTTGAAAGCTTCTACATCCAGAATATCGTTGGATACAATATTCACATCCACATGCAGCGGAGTGGTTTCGTACTGGTCTTTCAGGTTCAATGACACAAAGGTGTTGGTGTCTTTGATGCGATATACAAAATTGCTTCGTCCCTGAATCATTCCTTGGTTTACTAATTTTTGGAATGGTTCTTCCTTGATACTTACGCCCAGATCATGCAGGAACTTGTTCCAGAAACGAGAATAAATCAAGTGACCCGTAGCATGTTCGGTGCCGCCTACATAGAGATCTACATTTTGCCAGTAATGATCTGCCTTTTCTGATACTAGTGCTTGTGCGTTGTGTGGGTCCATATAGCGCAGATAGTATGCGGATGAACCTGCGAAGCCCGGCATGGTATTCAGTTCAAGCGGGAATATAGTGACGTTGTCAATCAAGTTGTTTTCCACGACTTCACCTTTTTCTACATCCCAAGCCCACTTGGTGGCATGTCCCAATGGAGGTTCGCCTGTTTCGGTTGGCAGGAACTTAGCTACTTCGGGAAGTTCAAGCGGCAATTTAGATGAGTCAATCATATAAGGCATACCGTTTTTGTAATATACAGGGAACGGTTCACCCCAATAGCGCTGGCGTGAGAAGATGGCGTCACGAAGACGATAATTCACTTTCACGCGTCCCAAATTGTGGGTTTTCACATATTCTTTGGTAGCTGCGATAGCTTCTTTGATGGTCAGTCCGTTTAAAGAAAGGTCACAATAAGGAGTTACATCCTTGCGGGGTGAGTTGCAAACAATACCTTCTTTGGCATCGAAACTTTCTTCACTTACATCACAACCTTCTACCAACGGAACGATAGGCAGATTGAAATGTTTTGCAAAAGCGTAGTCACGGCTGTCGTGAGCAGGAACCGCCATGATGGCGCCTGTTCCATAACCTGCCAATACGTAATCACTGATCCATACGGGAACAGCCTCGCCGGTAAACGGATTGATGGCGTATGAGCCACTGAATACACCGGTTACGCGGCGGTCGGCGATACGTTCACGTTCCGTACGTTTCTTGGTGCGGTCCAGATAGGCTTCCACTTCGGCTTTCTGTGCTTCAGTAGTAAGTTGGGGAACCAGTTCGCTTTCGGGCGCCAGTACCATGAAGGTTACACCGAACATGGTATCTGCACGGGTAGTAAAGATAGTGAATTCAATATCACTGTCTTTCACTTTGAATTGTACTTCCGTACCTTCCGAGCGTCAATCCAGTTACGCTGTGTTTCTTTCAGTGAATCAGTCCAGTCCACAGTGTCCAGTCCGTCCAGCAGCCGTTGTGCGTAAGCCGATACGCGTAAACACCATTGGCGCATTTTTTTCTGAACGACGGGGAAACCGCCGCGTTCCGAAACGCCATCCACCACTTCGTCATTGGCAAGAACAGTTCCTAGTTGCGGGCACCAGTTCACCATGGTTTCTCCCAAATAGGCAATGCGGTAGTTCATCAGGATTTCCTGTTGCTCTTTTTCGCTTTTGGCATTCCATTCTTCGGCTGTAAAGCTGAGTTCTTCGCTGCAAGCCGCATTCAGTCCTTCGTTGCCGTATCGGGCAAATGCTTCCGTTAGTTCGCTGATGGGGCGTGCCTGCTGTGTATCGTTACAATAATAGCTGTTGAACATTTGTTGGAAAGCCCACTGAGTCCAATGGTAATATCCTGGTTCACAAGTACGTACTTCACGGTTCCAATCAAAAGAGAAGCCGATTTTGTCCAACTGTTCACGATAGCGGTTGATATTGTTCACAGTGGTGATGGCAGGGTGTTGTCCGGTTTGTATAGCGTATTGTTCTGCAGGAAGTCCATATGCGTCATATCCCATCGGGTTCAGCACGTTGAAACCTTGCAAGCGTTTGTAACGGGCGTAAATATCACTGGCTATGTATCCCAACGGATGTCCTACGTGCAATCCGGCTCCCGACGGATAAGGGAACATATTCAATACGTAGAATTTCTTTTTGCTTTCGTCTTCAGTCACTTGATAGGTATGGTTCTCTGCCCATCTTTGCTGCCATTTCTTTTCAATCTCTCTGAAATTGTATTCCATGATCTATTTTTTGTTATTTAATATCTTTGTTATTAAGTGATTGCAAAGATAATGAAAGTCGGGGAGATATATGGAAAGAACAGAAATAAAAAACTTCTTGTTATGTATATAGATTTCTTTTTGATGACACTTTTTGGAGGAATATATAATATATATACCTCCAAAATTATTATATTATTTGTACAAATAGCAATTGTACGATATAGGCGGTAAGATTAGAAGATTTATAATGATGCAGCCGAAAGAACTATAATCTTTCGGCTGCATCATTTATATGTTTAATTTACGGGCTTTTTATTCCACTCCCAAATCTTTATAAGTTCTCGGAGCCGGAACAGAAGGTAACGGTTTGCGATCCTTCAGCTCTTGTAGAATTACTTCAATAGCTTTAGTCAACTGCTGGTCTTCACCTGACTGTTCTTTTACCGGATCATTATCAATCAGAATATCAGGTTCCACTCCATGATTTTCTACTATCCATTGACCGGTCTTTGCATCATAATTGGTAAAGAACGGAACACGCACATCCGTACCATCCATATAAGGTAACGGACCACTGATACCGACAATGCCACCCCATGTACGAGTACCGATAACTTTACCGATCTTATTTGCCTTGAAACTCCATGGGAACAAGTCACCGTCTGAAGCCGAGTATTTATTGATCAGCAATACTTTCGGCCCCACTAGTGTTGCATCAGGAATGGTACCGATTTTAGTTGATCCACGACGCATGGTCAGGCGATAGGTTCACGAAGCAAACGTTCGATAATCATTGGAGATACATTACCACCTCCATTGGCACGGTCATCAATAATCAAGGCTTCTTTATCGAGTTGGGATAG
>SCPO01000069.1_pt1 | contig 31957 bp, 49 predicted proteins | sample 6106821 | NCBI WGS metagenome assembly SCPO01 (sample SAMN10720448, study PRJNA508395) | human gut metagenome | isolation source: Participant 2 stool, 0 month | host: Homo sapiens | collected 2017 | reverse complement strand
AAAACGGAGGAAGGTGGGGATGACGTCAAATCATCAGCGCCCTTTATGACTTGGGGCCTACACACGTACTACACAATTTGGCGTTAAACAAAGAGAAGCAAGACCGCGAGGTGGAGCAAAACTCAGAAACAACGTCCCAGTCGGACTGCAGGCTGCAACTCGCCTGCACGAAGTCGGAATTGCTAGTAATCGTGATCAGCATGCCACGGTGAATATGTCCGGGCCTTGCATTACCACCGCCCGTCACCAGAGAGCCGGGGACCGAAGTCGGTAGTCTAACCGCGCATGAGGACGCCGCCGAAGGTAAAACTGGTGATTGGGGTGAAGTCGTAACAAGGTAGCCGCAGGAGAACCTGCGGCTGGATCACCTCCTTTAAGGAGCAGGCGACAGAACATCAAGATGGACAGTCCTTGGACAGGTAACAAACGATAGAGGATATTGTTCGATTTTGAGGGCCCTGAAAAGGGAACTCAATTCCTAATGTGGGGTTTAGCTCAGTTGGAGAGCACCTGCTTTGCAAGCAGGGGGTCAAGGGTTCGATTCCCTTAATCTCCACCATGGGCCAATAGCTCAGCTGGCTAGAGCACACGACTGATAATCGTGAGGTCGATGGTTCGAGTCCATTTTGGCCCACCATGTGATGAAGAGCAAAGTTTCGGGAGACCGGGCTTTGAAGGACATCACCAAGACGTACCTTGAAAACTGAATAATAACTGCGAAACAAAGATTATAGTAAGTTCTTTTTAAGAAATATTACAATTTCACAAGGACGGGTAACAATAATCTTCGTTGGCAAGAGAGAATCAAGAGGATACCAAATGTTCTTAAGAGAACGTTTGAAAGGTCAAGCGAACAAGGGCGCAGGGCGAATGCCTTGGCACTGGGAGCCGATGAAAGACGTGATAAGCTGCGATAAGCTTCGGGAGCTGCAAATAAGCATTGATCCGGAGATTTCTGAATGAGGAAACTCACCTGGGTTCATACTCAGGTACGTTGTACTGAAATTCAAAATAGGTACATCGAGGGAACCGCCTGAACTGAAACATCTAAGTAGGGCGAGGAAGAGACATCAAACGAGATTCCGTAAGTAGTGGCGAGCGAACGCGGAAGAGGGCAAACCGAGTAGAAATACTTTCGGGGTACGGAGCGCATTTAGGACTTAAGTTGTTAACCGAACGGCATGGGAAGGCCGGTCAGAGAGTGTGAGAACCACGTAGGTGAAAACGACAAGAGCCGAGCGAATTCCAGAGTACGGCCAGACACGTGAAACCTGGTCGGAATACGGGGACCACTCCAACCCTAAATACTACCCAGTGACCGATAGCGTATAGTACTGTGAAGGAAAGGTGAAAAGCACCCGGGAGGGGAAAAAGAACCTGAAACCCTGTGCCTACAAGCACCTAGAGCGCGTCAAAGCGTGATAGGGTACTTTTTGTAGAACGGTCCGGCGAGCGATTGTATGCAGCAAGGTTAAGGACTTAAGGTCTGGAGCCGAAGCGAAAGCGAGTTTGAAAAGGGCGTTAAGTTGCATATAATGGGCCCGAAACCGGGTGACCTACCCATGGTCAGGTTGAAGTGGAAGTAAAATTCCATGGAGGACCGAACCGACCTCCGTTGAAAAGGCGGCGGATGAACTGTGGGTAGCGGAGAAATTCCAATCGAACCCGGAGATAGCTGGTTCTCCCCGAAATAGTTTTAGGACTAGCCTCAAGTTAGATACCTGGAGGTAAAGCACTGAATAGCCTAGCGGCCGAGAGGTTAGCGAAGCTTATCAAACTCAGAATGCCAGAGTATTGATGCTTGGGAGTCAGACAGTGTCAGATAAATGTCATTGTCAAAAGGGAAACAGCCCAGATCTACAGCTAAGGTCCCAAAGTCAGGTTAAGTGGAAAACGATGTGAAGATACGTAGACAACCAGGATGTTGGCTCAGAAGCAGCCACTCATTCAAAGAGTGCGTAATAGCTCACTGGTCGAGCGTCTTTGCGCGGAGAATTTAACGGGCTAAACCTGACACCGAAGCTTAGGCAGCATGATTACATGCTGGGTAGGGGAGCGTTGTATACGCGGTGAAACAGTAGCGCAAGCGGCTGTGGAGTGTATAGAAGTGAGAATGCCGGAATGAGTAGCGCGAATGCAGTGAGAATCTGCATGGCCGAAAGCCTCAGGTTTCTGGAGGAAGGTTCGTCCGCTCCAGGTTAGTCGGGAGCTAAGGTGAGGCCTAACGGCGTAGCCGATGCACAGACGGTAGAGATTCCGTCACCACCAAAAGAGTTAAACACAGGGACACATATGAAGTCTCGGAGCCGGGTGTTGGTTCCGGTAGCGATCGAGGAAGTTAGTACCGAAGTCCGGGATGGAAGATGGCGAGAAAAGCTGTGTGAATTTCTGCGGTGCCCGTACCGCAAACCGACACAGGTAGGTAGGAAGAAGATTCTAAGGCCAACGGGAGAAGGGTTGTTAAGGAACTCGGCAAATTGACCCCGTAACTTCGGGAGAAGGGTGCTGTAGCAATAGAGCCGCAGAGAATAGGCCCAAGCGACTGTTTACCAAAAACACAGGTTTGTGCTAAATCGAAAGATGACGTATACGAGCTGACGCCTGCCCGGTGCTGGAAGGTTAAGAGGAGATGTGCAAGCATTGAATCGAAGCCCCAGTGAACGGCGGCCGTAACTATAACGGTCCTAAGGTAGCGAAATTCCTTGTCAGGTAAGTTCTGACACGCATGAAAGGCGTAATGATTTGGGCACTGTCTCAACAGCCCGCCCGGCGAAATTGTAATACCGGTGAAGATGCCGGTTACCTGCGACAGGACGGAAAGACCCCATGGAGCTTTACTGTAGCCTAATATTGGGTTTCGATGTTGCATGCACAGGATAGATGGGACACTGGGAAGCACGGGCTTTGGCTTGTGTGGAGTGGCCGTTGGGATACCATCCTTGCGATATTGGAATTCTAACCTGCGCCTTTGAATCAAGGCGGGGGACATTGTTAGGTGGGCAGTTTGACTGGGGCGGTCGCCTCCCAAAGAGTAACGGAGGCGTTCAAAGGTTCGCTCAGCTTGAACGGAAATCAAGCAAAGAGTGCAAACGCAGAAGCGAGCCTAACTGCGAGACTGACGGGTCGAGCAGTAACGAAAGTTGGAGTTAGTGATCCGGTGGTATGTGAGTGGAAATGCCATCGCTCAACGGATAAAAGTTACCCTGGGGATAACAGGCTGATCTCCCCCAAGAGTCCACATCGACGGGGAGGTTTGGCACCTCGATGTCGGCTCATCGCATCCTGGGGCTGTATTCGGTCCCAAGGGTTTGGCTGTTCGCCAATTAAAGCGGTACGCGAGCTGGGTTCAGAACGTCGTGAGACAGTTCGGTCCCTATCTGTCGTGGGCGCAGGATATTTGATGGGAGCTGTTCCTAGTACGAGAGGACCGGAGCGGACGTACCTCTGGCGCACCAGTTGTTCTGCCAAGAGCATAGCTGGGCAACTATGTACGGATCGGATAAACGCTGAAAGCATCTAAGCGTGAAGCCGACCCAAAGATAAGATATCCCACTGTTTCAATCAAGTAAGACCCCTTGAAGACTACAAGGTTGATAGGCACGATGTGTAAGTGGAGTGATCCATTCAGCAAGCGTGTACTAATAGATCGAGGGCTTGACCACAATTCGCTTGAGACTTTTAAGTCAACGAAAAAATGTAAGCAGTGATTATTCAGTTTTGAAGGCACGTCCTTCTAAGAAACACTGGACAAAGTACAACAGATATGTTATACTGGTTCAGTCAGATCGGTCGGTGTCGATGACGGTGAGGTTCCACCTGTTCCCATTCCGAACACAGAAGTTAAGCTCACTTGTGCCGAAGATAGTTCGCTGGAAACGGCTCGTGAAAATAGGTAGACGCCGACTTGAACAGAAAGCTCTGAGAGAAATCTCAGGGCTTTTTGTTGCGTTTTGGGGCAGAAAATAGTATCATAAAGAAAAACTTATACTTTCTACAGATTTTCCTGCTACACTGAATGCATAGAGAAAGGAGATTCCGTATGGATAAACTGACGAAAAAAGGGCTGGACGGTACCCAGCTCAAGACCATTGCTCTGGTGCTGATGGTACTGGACCACATTCATTATTTCTTCGAGTTCACCGGCTGCATCCCGACGGTGTTCAGTATGCTGGGGCGGCTCAGTGCGCCGCTGTTTCTGTTCTGCACGGTGGAGGGCTTTGCCCACACCCATGACCGCAAGAGGTATTTTATCCGCATCTGGGCCATTGGCACTGCCATAGCGGCGGCCCTGGAATTCTTTATGATCTACGCCAAAGCCTTCCGGCGCGGGGATGGCTTCTACCCGCTGAACGCGATTTTTCAGGATCTGATGCTGCTGTGCATCGTTTGGCAGGGGATCGACTGGCTGCGGGAGAAAAGCTTGCAAAAGGCATTGCTGCCATTGCCGCCGTTTTGTGCTGGCCGTATGTGGTGGTAGTATTTCTGCTGCTCTTCCCCGGGGTACAGGAGATGCCCATTGCTTCAACGATCGTGGCCTTTGTCATTACAAGCCCGCTGCCCATGTGGACAACCATCACGGACGGCGGCTGGAGCTTTTTGCTGGGCGGTGTGCTGCTGTATGCCCTGCGGGGGCATCGCCGCGTACAGCTGACGGCATGGGCCGTGCTCATTTTCCTATGTGATTTTGTGCCGACCTTTGGGATGCTTTGCAGACAGGCGGATTTTGTGTGGACGCAGATGTTCACCGACTACTACGAGTGGTTCGGCGTAGCGGCGGTGCTGCTGATGCTGCTGTACAATGGGCAGCGTGGCAGCGGACATAAGCGGCTGTTTTACTGGTTCTACCCCGCCCATGTGTACCTGCTGTATGGAGCATCCTGCCTTGTTTATAACGTGTTGAGGTGATCTTGTGGCGAATATTCTGGCCGTGGACGACAATCTGGAGCTCTGCAAGCTGATCCGCACCACTTTGGAGCGGGACGGCCACCGGTAGAAACGCGGCAGGCGGGCGGGCGCTGACCGAGGCGCTATGCCGCTGGGCAGACTGCATCCTGCTGGATGTGATGATGCCCGGGGAGGATGGCTTTGCGGTCTGTCGGCGCATCCGCAGCCTGACCGAAGTGCCCATCCTGTTTCTGAGCGCCCGCACCGACGAGGCTGCTGTGCTGGAGGGGCTGGGTATCGGGGCAGATGACTTTTTATTGAAGCCCTTCCGGGTGGCAGAGCTGCGGGCGCGGGTGGCGGCACATCTGCGGCGGCAGAGCCGCACCCCGGCGCACCGGATGGTGCGCAGCGGCGTAGCCTTTGACCTGACCGCCCGGAGCGCGGCGGTGGAGGGGAAGGCGCTGCCCTTGACCCGCTCGGAGTATGCCATCTGCGAGTATCTGGCGCTGCACGCCGGGCAGACCTTTACCAAGGAACAAATTTACGAAGCAGTTTTGGCATTGACGACACTGCGAACGACACCGCCGTGACCCAGCACATCACGAATATCCGGGCAAAGCTGCGGGCGGCGGGCGTGCCGGAGCCGGAAAAGCTGCTTAATACCGTATGGGGCGTGGGGTACCGATGGAAAAGCGAAGACTGATTTCTCTGCGCAGCGTGCTGCTGCAATATCTGGTGCGCACGGCGCTGGCCTGCCTGCTGGTCGCGGTGGGGTGGCTGCTGGTGCTGCTGTTGTGGATCCAGAACAGCGGGTTGTTTCTTCCCGCGAATCAAGCTGCACAGGGCTGCCAGAAAGCCGCACAGGACGTTTTGCCAGGCATGACCGCCGAAACCTTTGACGAAACGCAGCTGGACTCCTTGTGCCGGTACGCCCTGTTTGCCGCGCCGGACAGCAGCGAGGTGCTGGCCACCAACATGGATGCCGGGCATTTGCAGCGGGCAATGGAGAACCGGCAGGGGAAAACCCGCTGGCATTTTGGTTACACACAGTATTATATGACGTCGAAATTGCAGGACGGAACGGTTTGCCTGCTGCAATTTGACTATGCCGTGCCCTACGCCGACCCTGCGCTGCGGGGCGTGCTGCCGGATATGCAGACCGTGCACTGTATTCTGGGCATTCTGCTGCTGATAGGGGCAGTGGTGTGGAGCACCCACAGGACAGGGCGCTTCCTGACCCGGGAGACCGAAAAGCTGACCGCCGCCGCGCAGGCGGTGGCGCGGAAGGATCTGGACAGCGCCGTGTTTTCCGGTGCGAAGGTGCGGGAGTACGAGAGCGCTTTGCAGGCATTGCAGACCATGGGCGATGAATTGACCGGCACCTGCAGAAGCAGTGGGACATGGAGCAGCGGCAGCGGGAGCAGATCATTCGGCTGTCCCACAAGCTGAAAACGCCGCTGACCATCATCAAGGGCAACGCGGAGCTGCTGGCGGAGGATGACCTGACTGAGGAACAGCGGGCGCAGGTGGAAGCGATTCTGCAGGGTGCAGAGCAGACCCGCACCTATCTGGGAAAGATCCGTGCCGAGGTGCAGACCCCTTTGAAGTATCGACAGAGAAAATGAAAACAGCCCGGTGCGAAACCCTTTCGCACCGGGCTGTCTGCTGTGATAAGCGAAAATTACGGCTGCTCAGCCACCATCATCTTGCTGGCTTTGTACACATCGCCGCAGCCGTGGGTGATGACCAAATCGCCCTCCCGGGCGTTCTGCTTGACCCACTCGGCGGCCTCCTCCAGACTGTTCACCAGAACAGAGCCGGGAATCTGAGCGGCCAGTTTTGCACTGGTAATGGTGGGATCGTTGGGCTCACGGCTGCCCATGATCGGGGTCAGCACCGTGATGTCGGGGATCTTGAGCACATCCACAAAGTCGTTGAACAGCATCTTGGTGCGGCTGTATGTAAACGGCTGGTGGACGGCGATCAGACGCTTGTAGCCCATCTCCTTGGCAGTGGTCAGGGTAGCGCGCAGCTCGGTGGGATGATGTGCATAATCGTCCACGACCAAAGCGCCGTTACACTCGCCGTAAACCTCAAAGCGGCGGCCAGCGCCCTTGAAATTCAGGGCTGCATCGGCGCACTGCTCCACGGTCAGGCCGATGAAGCGGCAGACGGCACACATGGCAAGCGCATTGTAAATGTTGTGGTAGCCGGGCACGGCCAGCCGGATATGGCCGGTGACCTTGTTCCACTCCTTCAGGTCGAACTCAAAGAAGCCGGGCTTGTATTCATTCACGTTCAATGCCTGATAATCGCCGTCGTTCTGATGCCAAAGGTGCGCACGCGGCGGTCCAGCGTGTACATGACATCCATGGTGTTCTTGTCGTCCGCATTGGCAAAGATCATGAACTTGGTCATCAGGGCAAAGCGTTTGAAGGCAAATTTCAACTCGCCCATGCTGCCGTAGTAATCCAGATGGTCATTGTCGATGTTCAGCACAACGGACAGGTACGGGGTCAGTTTCAGGAAGGTCTCGGCAAATTCACAGGACTCAATTACGATATCGTCGCCCTTGCCGGCCTTGCCGTAGCCATTGATCAGCGGAAGCTTGCCGCCGATGACGGCAGACGGGTCGCGGCCTGCCAACTCCAGCGCAGTGGTAATCATGGAAGTGGTGGTGGTTTTGCCATGGGTGCCGGAGACGCAGATGCTCTGCTTGTACAGGCGGCTCACATAACCCAGCAGAACGCTGCGCTCGATGGTGGGGATGCCGTAGGAGGCAGCGGCATTCAGTTCCACGTTATCTTTGGAAATGGCGGCAGAGTAGACCACCATGTCGGTGCCGATCACATTATCGGCGCTGTGACCCAGGCTGACCTTGACACCCATCTCACGCTCGTAGCGGATGATGCTGCCATCCAGCACATCGCTGCCGGAGATCTCGTAGCCTTTGCGGCAAAGATCTGGATGAGCGGATACATGCCGCTGCCGCCGCAGCCGATGAAGTGGATCTTTTACATTGTCCAGCAGGTGCTGGTTGTAATCGGTGTACATGAACATATAAGGCAACCTCCAAATAAATAACGGCCGCAGAGCAGACCGATTCAATCCATTCTATTAGGATACATCTTATTATATAATTTTTGGCGGACAAAATAAACAGGTAAACCCGAATTTTCGGAAAGAACCATAAATCCAATTCGGAATTTGTGATAAGTGTACAAGAAAACCGAAACCGGGAACTTCTTCATAAAAGATTTACATTTGCCTTTACAAAATACTTAACAACTTTGAATCATCTGTGGTAAAATAGAAAAGGACAATTTTTAAGGGATCGTCGGTGCAGCCGACAGAGGATGCAGAACGGTTTTATAAAAGGAGAAATAATGTGAGAATCAAGATCACAGCGGACAGCACCTGCGACCTGTCCGAAGAGCTTTTGGCACAGTGGGACATTGCCCTGATGCCCATGCACATTCTGATGGGCGAGGATAGCTATCTGGACGGCGTAACGATCCACCCGGCAGATGTGTTTGCCTATGTGAATGCGGGCGGCAAAATGCCCAAATCCGCCGCCGCAAATCTGGTGGAATATACCGAATTTTTTGAGCCGTTTGCCAAAGAGTGCGATGCGGTGATCCATATTTCGGTCAGCAGCAAGCTTTCGTCCTGCTTCCAGAATGCGAAGCTGGCGGCAGGCGAATTCGAGAATGTCTATGTGGTGGACAGCCAGAATATCTGTACCGGGCAGGGCTATCTGGTGCTGAAAGCGGCCAAGTGGGCTGCAGATGGCCTGCCCCCCCGCAACATTACGATGCGGCTGCAGAGCCTTGCCAAACGGGTAGAGCTGAGCTTTGTACTGGACCGGCTGGACTTTATGGCCAAGAGCGGCCGCTGCTCCGGTGTGCTGGCCTTCGGGGCAAACCTGCTGGGCATCAAGCCCGCACTGGAAGTGATCGACGGCGAACTGAAGGTAGTCAAAAATACCGCGGCAGCCTGCCCATCTGCGTGGGCAAGTACATCACCGACCGTCTGGTGGAACGCGACGACATCGAGGACAGCCTTGTGTTCATCTCCTCCTGCCAGCCGAAGCCCGGCTGCATGGACGCAGTGAAGGCGGGGCTGAAGAAATACGGCAGCTTCAAGGAATGCCACGAGACAGACATCGGCACCACCATCGGCGGCTATTCCGGCCCGGGTACCATTGGCATCGTGTTTGCGCGGAAGGAAAATAAAAGTGGCTGCACATGCGACAGCCACTTTTCTCACTGGGAGCGGCGTTTTAAAATTTCATCCAGAATGGCATCGGCCACATCGGCCTTGCTCATCAGCGGCAGCTCACGGGTGCCGTCCGGGGTAATGAGTGTGACTACATTGGTGTCCACACCAAAACCGGCACCGGCCACTTTCAGGTGGTTGGCAACCACCATATCCAGATTCTTTTGGTCAGCTTTGCAGAGGAGTTTTCCACAAGATCGCGGGTCTCCATGGAAAACCGCACAGGAACTGGTGGGTCTTTTGGGGCCGATGGTGCCCAGAATATCCGGCGTGCGTTCCAGAGGGATGGACATGTCGCCGTCCTTTTTGTTCTTTTCGTTTGCCACGGCAGCGGGCGGTAGTCGGCCACGGCAGCGGCCATAATGAGCACATCCGTAGCATCAAAGCGGCTGGTGACGGCTTCGTACATCTGCTGAGCAGTGGTCACGGGCACATCGGTGGTAAACTTGACCGGCTGCAGGGCAGTCTCGCCGTGGATAAGGGTGACATCCGCGCCGCGCATGGCGGCGGCACGGGCAAGGGCATAGCCCATCTTGCCGGTGGAATGGTTGGTGAGGTAGCGCACCGGGTCCAGCGGCTCCTGCGTGGGGCCGGCGGAGACGGCAATGCGCAGACCGGCAAGATCTTTGGGCCGGGCAATGGCATGCAGGATATACTCGATCAGCACATCTTCCTTAGGCAGACGGCCGCTGCCAACATCCTTGCAGGCCAGCACGCCGCTCTCGGAGGGAATCACCGTGAAGCCGTAGCGTTCCAGCGTGGCGATATTATCCTGCGTGATGGGGTTTTCCAGCATTCCGGTATTCATGGCCGGAGAAACGAGCTTGGGGCACTTTGCAGCCAACACTGTGGTGGTCAGCATATCGTCCGCAATGCCGTGGGCCATCTTGGCGATGACGTTGGCAGTGGCCGGGGCGACAAGGATCACATCGGCTTTTTTTGCCAGCGAGATGTGGGTGACTTCAAACTTGAAATCCCGGTCAAAGGTATCCACCATGCACTTGTGGCCGGTAAGCGTTTCAAATGTAACAGGGGTGATGAACTGGGTCGCATTTTTGGTCATGATGACCTCCACATCGGCTCCCAGCTTGCGCAGTGCGCTGGCCACGTTGGCCATTTTATAGGCGGCAATGCCGCCGCTTACGCCCAGAAGGACGCATTTTCCGTTCAGATCCATTGGTAAAACCTCCTGCAAAACATACTGTTTCCACATTTCTTACCTTAGTATAATGCAAAAGTTCCGCCAGCACAACAAAATCTTTGTACAGGCTTGTAATTGGGAACAAAATGCGGTAAAATACAGCTTGACAAAGAATAGACAGACTGCGGTGAGGGACAGGCCATCGGGGAGCTTTCTCCGCCGTCCTGCCGGATACTGCCGCGTTATAAAGGGAAAACAGAATTATGATCTTAGCCATTGATATAGGCAACACCACCGTCGCCCTTGGGGGCATTCGGGACGGACGTGTATGCTTTGTGGCGCGCATGGACACGGTGCGCACCCGCACGGCTGCAGAATATCGTGTCGAAATGGATAAAATTTTGCGCACCGCCGCCATCCTGAGCGCCCCATGCGCTTTGAGGGCGCTGTGCTCACCAGTGTGGTGCCCCAGATCACCGGGGCACTGGCCGAGTGCGCCCGCCATTATACGGGCAGGAAGCCGGTCATCGTCTCGCCGGAGATCCGAACCGGACTGACCATGGGCGTGGATGAACCCCACGCTGTGGGCAAGGATCGCCTTGTGGATGCGGCTTATGCGGCGGCAAATTTTCCGCTGCCGGTGGTCACGGTGGATCTTGGCACTGCCACGACCTTTAATGTGGTGGACGAGAACCGCGTGTTCCGGGCGGTGTCATCTGCCCGGGGCTTTCCACCGGGCTGCGGGCCTTGGGGGACCGCTGTGCCCAGCTGCCGCAGGTGCATCTTGGCTCGCCCAAAAGCGCCATTGGCACCAACACCGAAAAATGCATGCTGTCCGGCTCCGTGATGGGCACGGCTGTGCTCATTGACGGCATGGTGCAGCGCATTGAGGAAGAGCTTGGCCGTCCGGCCACTCTGGTGGTAACAGGAGGGCTGGCAAAGTATGTGACACCGCTGTGCCGCCACCCGCTGACCTACGACCCGGAGCTGCTGATGAAGGGACTTGCCCTTTGTACCAGCTCAATGCGTCCCAGCCGCAGCACCACGGTGCGGGCGGCGGCAGGCACTATGGCCGGCAGAACCAGCACGGCCATGCAAAGCAGCGCACCTACCCCAAAAAGCGCACCCGCCGCGAGCCGGAAGCGCTGGTAGGCTGACCAACGACAGGATGGGGAGAAAAATCAGATGAAATTAGGCATTCTTGGCACGGGCAAGATCGTGCGGGAATTTTTGCCATGGCTTGCAGAGCACACGCCTTTTACGGAGCAGGCCATCTGCAGCACCGAGCGCAGCGCCGAGCTGGCTCGGAGCCTTTGCGGCCAGTACGGCGTGCCGCAGCACACCACCAATTTTCTGGAACTGCTGCAGTGGGTGGATGTGGTGTACATTGCAGTGCCGAACCTGCAGCATGTGCGCTATGCCCGCGTGGCGCTGGAAGCAGGCAAACATGTTATTGTGGAAAAGCCGCTGGCACCCACGGCGGCCCAGACTGAAGAACTGGTAAATCTGGCACGGCACAAAAAGGTGTTCCTGTTTGAAGCCATCACCACCCAGTACCTTGAAAACTACGCAAAGATCCGGGAGCTGCTGCCCCGCATTGGCACCGTGAAGCTGGTGCAGTGCAATTTCAGCCAATATTCCAGCCGGTACGATGCCTTCTGTGCAGGCGATGTACAGCCTGCCTTTGACCCGGCCTGTGCCGGCGGTGCCCTGATGGATCTTGGCGTATATAATGTAAGCTACATCGTGGGCCTGTTCGGCGAGCCGAATCAGGTGCAATATACCGCCAACATGGAGCGCGGCATCGACACCAGCGGCATCCTGACCATGGATTACAGCGGCTTCAAGGCCGTGAGCATCGCCGCCAAGGACTGCGCGGCCCCGGCCCGGTACATTATTCAGGGCACGAAGGGCTATATCATGCAGAAGTCCACCGCCAACTGCTGCGGCGGCATCACATTCCACCCTAACGAGGGCAAGGAAGAGCACTATAACCTGAATGGCGGCAGGCCCCGGCAGGCGGCAGAGTTTGAAGCCTTTGCCCGTGCGCTGGAGAGCGGAGATCAGGAGCTGTGCGGCCGGATGCAGGATACCACCATCGCGGTGAGCCGTGTGCTCACGGTGGCCCGCCGCAATGCGGGCATCCGCTTCCCGTGCGACCACTGAAAAGCCTTTCCCATTGGAACACGCCCTGACAAAACGCGCTCCAAATTGTTTGAATATCTACTTTAAAACCCGCATAGAGCGGGCAGGTTTGCGCCGTATCCGACGTATAGGGCGGAACGGCAGCAGGAGGAAAACTGAATATGAAAAATACGAAAACTCTTACCCGTGTGGCGCTGCTGGTTGCCATTGAGCTGGTCATGAAGATGGTGGGTCTGGGCAGTGTGCCTGTGGGCCCGCTGTACATGAGCTTCCTGACCCTTCCCATTGCAGTGGGTGCCATCACCATGGGCCCCGCTGTGGGTGCGCTGCTGGGCGGCGTGTTCGGCGCAGTGAGCTTCTACGATGCCATCACCGGTGCTTCCGCTATGACGGGTGCACTGTTTCAGGTAAGCCCTGTGAACACCTTTATCCTGTGCGTGGGTATGCGCGTGCTGATGGGCCTGTGCTGCGGCCTGATCTTCAGCGGCCTGAAGCGCTTTGACAAGCCCGGCACATGGAGCTACATCGTCAGCGCCATGAGCGCCCGTTCCTGAACACGGTGTTCTTCATGGGCTGGATCGTGCTGGCCTTCTACGGCTGTGACTACGTGCAGAACCTCGTGTCCGTCAAGGGTGCTGCGAACCCCTTCATGTTCGTGGTGCTGCTGGTCGGCGTGCAGGGCGTGGCCGAGTTCCTTGTCTCCGGCATTCTGGGCGGCATCGTAGCCCGTGCTGTGGCAAAGTTCGTAAAATAAAAGATGTGCCGGATGTCAGGGCGGCGCATTCTATAATCGTGATAAAAAACTCCTCCGGCGAAAGCTGGAGGAGTTTTTTCACAACAAATATTTCTCCCGCATAGGATGGCCCACGAGCAGGCAAAGGGGATGCGGCATGGAAGCGAAAAAGCTGTTTGCGGTGGTGGGCATCGATGCCCGGCAGGCGGCGGCAGGCCGGGTGCTGGAACGGGCAGGTTATGCGGTGGGCGGAGACGAACAGGTTGCACTGGCAGATTATATCCTGCTGCCTCTGCCGCTGGATGCGGCCCGCACCCGCTGGCAGAGCTGCTGCGGGCCGCAAAGCCCGGTGCGGTGGCACTGGGCGGCAGGCTCTCAGTTCAGGCAAAGACCATCGCACAGAAAGCTGGCGTGGAGCTGGTGGATTACTTTGCCCGACCGGAGCTGACGGTGTACAATGCCATCCCTACGGCGGAGGGCTGCATTGGCATCCTGCTGGCCGAGCGCACCCGTACCCTGTGGGGCACAAACCTTCTGCTGCTGGGCTTTGGCCCGGTGGGGCAGGCGCTGGGGGCGCGGCTGGCGGCACTGGGGCAAATGTGACTGTCTGTGCCCGGCGCGCCGAACAGCGTGCGCTGGCCGAGAGCCTTGGTCTGCGGGGTGCAGAGCTTGCCCGGCTGGCCGCGCTGGCCCCGGCCTTTGATACGGTGGTGAACACTATCCCGGCCCCGGTGCTGACCGAGCCGGTGCTGGCGGCTCTGCGGCCCGGCAGCCTGATCGTGGATCTGGCATCAAAGCCCGGCGGCACCGACTTTGCTGCGGCGCAGCGGCTGGGCTGCAAGGCCATCCATGCGCTCAGCCTGCCCGCCGCCTGTGCGCCGGACACGGCTGGGGAAGCGGTGGCGCGCACCGTGCTGACCATTTTGCAGGAGCGGGAGGAACACACATGAGCACGCAGAAAAAAGGACGCATTGCATTTGCGGTGTGCGGCAGCTTCTGCACACTGGAAGCGGCGCTTGCGGCAGCGCAGCAGCTGACAGAACAGGGCTGGGAGCTGCTGCCCATCATGAGCTTTGCCGCAAAGCAGGATACCCGCTTTGGCACCGGGCAGTTCTGGCAGGAACGGCTGGAAGCCCTTACCGGCCATGCAGTGTTGGACACGTTGCAGGCCGTGGAGCCGCTTGGCCCTAAAAAGCTGGCCAGTGCACTGGTGATCGCGCCCTGCACCGGGGCCACGCTGGCAAGGCTGGCGGCGGGGCTTTCCGATACGCCGGTGACGCTGGCGGCAAAAGCCTTTTGCGGGTGGGATGCCCGGTGGTGGTGGGCGTTTCCACGAACGACGGGCTGGGCGCATCGTGGGAGAACATGGCCCGGCTCTACCAGCGCAAGCACTACTATTTTGTGCCCTACGGGCAGGATGACCCCACCCACAAGCCCAACAGCCTGAAGGCGGACTTTGCCCGTCTGCCCGCTGCACTGGACGCTGCGCTGGCCGGGCGGCAGCTGCAGCCGGTGCTGCTGGGAAATCACGACGCGTGAATGTCTTTCAGCCGGGGCAAAGTGTGGTATACTATTATCTGATGCTTTGCCGGTGCAGTACGACGGGCAGAAAAACGCTCAATGGAGAAAAACCAGATGAAAAAACTGACAGCGGCGCTGTGCGTTGTGCTGCTTATGATCTGCGTGTTCGTGCCGGGGGCAGCGGCGGCTGGCCCTGCCCTTGGTGCCACCCGCGCTTACTGCATCATCGATGCAGACACCGGCCTTGTGCTGGCACAGCAGAATATGAACGAAGAGCTGCACCCGGCATCCATCACCAAGGTGATGACGCTGGGCCTTGCCTGCGAAAAGGCGCAGGGGAACTGGGAGGATACAAAGCTGACCGTGAGCCACGAGGATGTTTACTCGCTGGCGGGCACCGATTCCAGTCACATCGCCCTGCTTGAAGGCGAAGAAGTCCCCCTGACGGATGCGCTGTATGCCACCCAGATGGCCAGTGCCAACGACGGCGCGAACCTGTTGGCCGAATACGTGGGAGAGGGCACCATCGCGGACGGCGTGGCAAAGATGAATGCGCGGGTAGAAGAGCTGGGCCTTGCGCACACCCACTTTGCAAACCCTCACGGCATCAGCGACGAGGACCACTACACCAGCTGCTACGACATGGCGCAGATCCTGCGCTGGGTACTGGAGCAGCCGGGCTTTGAGCAGGTGTTCACCCGCAATGAGATGTACACCATGGACCCCACCAACATCCAGCCCGTGAACCGCTACTTTTCCCAGCAGGACAAGATGCGTATTGGCTCCAGCCGGTACTACATCTCGTCCATTCTGGGTTCCAAGCTCGGCTATACCAACACGGCCCGCTACAGCTACGCCTGTCTGGCAGAGCAGAACGGCGTCCGGCTCATCTGCGTGACCATGCAGAGCGAGCTGAGCACTGATAAATACAACGATATGCGCACTCTGCTGGATTATGCGTTCAGCACCTTTACCGGCTACACCGACCTGCCCGCCCGGGGCATCACAGCACCGCTGAGCGTGGTGGGCGGCGGCGGGAGCCTTGGCACCGTGACCGTCTCCGACCCCGGCGTGCGGCTGCTGCTGGCCAACGGCCTGACTGCCGACGATGTGGAGGTGACGCTGGAACTGCCGGAAAGCTATGTCCTTGGCTCCGACCCGGAGGTGTACGCTGTGTACACCGTCCACGGCGGCGAAAAGCAGGAGAGCACCAGCGTGCGTGTGGATGCGGAGATTTCCGGCCTGCCTGAACTGCTGGAAAACAGCACCGGTCAGGAGTTGGAAGCGGCCAAGGCGGTAAAGCCCCAAAGCCATGCATTCTGGCTGCTGGGCATCTCGCTGGGGTCCACCGCAGCGGCAGCGCTGGTGACCTTTCTGGTGGTGCGGTTCATCACTTGGCGGAAGAAACGCCGCAGAACGCGCACGGAACAGGGACAGACCCGCCGTGGCAAATAAGTGCAAAAGCCTGTGTCAAACAGACTTTTCCAGATAAAACAAACATGCTTCACAAAAGAGAGGTACAAAATATGGGCAAGTTTACGTTTACTCAGACCGAGATCCCCGGTGTTGTGGTCATTGAGCCGCAGGTGTTCGGGGATGAGCGCGGTTACTTTATGGAGACCTACCAGAAGGACCAGTTTGCCGAAGCCGGCATCGATAAGGAATTCGTGCAGGACAACCAGAGCCGCTCCACCCGCGGCGTGCTGCGCGGCCTGCACTTCCAGAAGGAGCACACGCAGGGCAAGCTGGTGCGCGTGACCAAGGGCGAGGTGTTTGATGTGGCCGTGGACTGCCGCCCCCACAGCGCCACCTTCGGCAAGTGGGTGGGCGTGACCCTTTCCGAGGAAAACAAAAAGATGTTCTATATCCCGGAGGGCTTTGCCCATGGCTTTTTGGTGCTGAGTGATGATGCAGAGTTCTGCTACAAGTGCACCGATGTCTATGACCCCACCAGCGAGGGCGGCATCCCCTACGATGACCCCACCGTGAACGTGCAGTGGCCGGACTGCGGCTGCGAGCACAAGACCAGCGCAAAGGACAAGCTGCACGAGCCCTTTGCTGCACAGAAGTTTGAGTATTTTGAAAAGTGGTGATCGCCTGTGGCAAAATTCAAAGCAATGTGGAACGGCTTCTGGTGCTACCGCTATCTGCTGTGGAACCTCGTCAGCCGTGACTTCAAGCTCAAATACCGCCGCAGCGTGCTGGGCGTGGTGTGGAGCGTGCTGAACCCGCTGCTCATGTGCCTTGTGTACTGGGCCGTGTTCAGCAGCCTGATGGATATGCGGGGCAGCGGCATCGACAACTTTGCCGTCTTCTTGATGTGCGGACAGCTGCTGTTCAACTTCTTCAACGAGGCCACCTCCACCGGCATGAGCAGTGTGCTGGGCGCTGCGCCCCTGCTCAAAAAGGTGTATATCCCCAAGTATATTTTCCCGCTGGAAAAGTGCTGCTTTGCCATGGTGAACTGCGTGTTCAGCTTTGTGGCCCTGCTGCTGGTGATGATCTTTACCGGTGCACCCTTCCACCTGACCCTCATCGAGGCGGTCTACCCGCTGGTGACGCTGTTCTTCTTCAGTCTGGGCGTGGGCCTGCTTCTGGCAGCGGCTACCGTGTTCTTCCGGGATATCATGCACATCTGGAGTGTGTTCATCACCGCATTGCTGTATTTTTCCGCCATCTTCTACGACCCCACCCAGATGACCTTTTCCATCGGCGGGTTCAACATGCAGCAGATCATCAAGCTGAACCCCATCTACTGGTACATCACAGGCTTCCGCCGTACCGTGATGTGGGGCATCCCGCTGGATTTCAACATGTTCGCGGTGTGCGGCTGCTGCGCCGTGCTCTCCATGCTGGTGGGCGTGTGGGTGTTCCGCAAAACGCAGGATCGCTTTGTGCTGCATATTTAAGGAGGAAGAACAATGGAACCGATCATCAAAGTGGACAATGTTTCCATGTGCTTCAACCTTGCCAAAGAAAAGCACGAGAGCCTGAAAGAGTATTTTCTGGCCATGGTGCAGGGCCGCCTGCAGTACGATGAATTTTACGCCCTCAAGGACGTGAGTCTGGACATCATGCCCGGCGATTTCTATGGCCTTGTGGGCCTGAACGGCTCGGGCAAGTCCACCCTGCTCAAGACCATTGCGGGCGTGTACAAGCCCAGCAAGGGCAAGGTGACGGTCCGCGGCTCCATCGCCCCGCTCATCGAGCTGGGCGCGGGCTTTGATATGGACCTGACTGCCCGCGAGAACATCTATCTGAACGGCACGGTGCTGGGCTTCTCGCCCAAGTATCTGGACGAAAAGTTTGACGAGATCGTGGAGTTCAGCGAGCTGCAGAACTTTCTGGATGTGCCGCTGAAAAACTATTCCTCCGGCATGGTGGCCCGCATCGGCTTTGCCATTGCCACCATCACCAAGCCCGATATCCTCATTGCGGACGAGGTGCTTTCGGTGGGCGATTTCCTGTTCCAGCAGAAGTGCGAAAAGCGGATGCAGGAGCTGATGGCGGGCGGCACCACGGTCATTCTGGTGTCTCACTCCATTGAGCAGATCGAGCGCATGTGCAGCAAGGTGGCATGGCTGAGCCACGGCCACCTGAAAATGAATGGCGATACGGCAACGGTCTGCGCGGCCTACAAGGCAACGCAGCGCGGCGAGGCCTGATATGAATGTACGACTGAAACGTGCCAGAGAACTGGCAGGCTATGCGGTGCAGCTGACGAATGACGAGGGCCTGCCCACCATGCTCAAACGGGGCGCGGGCTTTGTCAAGCGCCGCTGCTTTGGCAAGCGTGCCCGCTATCTGCCCGCCAAAAGGTGCTGGAAGCCCAGCGGGCCGAAATGGCCGGCAAAACGGCGGCAGACTTCGGCCTGCCCACCATCAGCATCCTGACCCCGCTGTATAATACACCGGAAAAATACCTGCGGGAATTTCTGGATTCCTTTGTGAACCAGACGGCCCCCAACGGTCAGCTCTGCCTTGCGGATGCTTCCGATGCAGAACATGCCGATGTGAAGCGCATCGTGGAGGAATATCAGACAAAGAATCAACGCATCGTATACAAAAGATCGAAAACAAGGGCATTGCGGTCAACACCAATGCTGCGGCAGAGCTTGCCGCAGGGGAATATCTGGCCCTTGCCGACCACGATGATATCCTTGCGCCCCACGCCCTGTACACCATGGGCAAAGCCATTCTGCAGCTGCGGGCGCAGGGCGAGCCGGACGGCTTCCTCTACAGCGACGAAGCACTCTTTTCCAAGAGCATCCAGCGGCCCATGGTGGCCCACTTCAAGCCGGATTACGCCCCGGACTACCTGCTCTGCTGCAACTACATCTGCCACTTGGCGGTGTTCCAAAAGGCGCTGTGGGATGAGATCGGCGGGGAGCGGCCGGAGTGCGACGGCAGTCAGGACCACGACCTGTTCCTGCGCCTTGTGGAAAAGACCGGCGGTGCGGCTCATGTGCCGCAGGTGCTGTACTACTGGCGGGTGCACGCAGGCTCCACCTCCGGCGGCACCGATGCCAAGCCCTATGTGGCGGCAGCAGCCAAAAGGCGCTGGCCGACCATCTGGCCCGCACCGGACGCACCGGCACCGTGGAGGATGGCCTGTTCCCCAGTACCTACCGGGTGAAGTGGGATATCGTGGGCGACCCGAAGGTGAGCATCCTGATCCCAAACAAGGACCACACCGACGATCTGGAAAAGTGCCTGCACAGCATCTGGACCAAAACCAACTGGGAGAACTTTGAGGTCATCGTCATCGAGAACAACTCCACCGACCCGGCCACCTTTACCTATTATAAGGAAGCCCGGCAGCGCTACAACGGCCTGCAGGTGGTCAACTACCCGCAGAAGGGCTTCAACTTTTCTGGCATCAACAACTTTGGCCGGCAGTACGCCAGCGGGGATTACCTGCTGCTGCTGAACAACGACGTGGAGGTGCGCAATGCGGATTGGCTCACGGAGCTTTTGCGGCAGTGTGCTCACCCCGGCGGCGCGGCCATCTGCGGCGCAGAGCTTTTACCCGGACGAGACGTTGCAGCATGCGGGCGTTGTGACCGGCCTTGGCGGCTACGCGGGCCACAGCCACAAATACCGCAAGGCAGGCGGCAGCGGCTACATGTTCCGCGCTGCAACGGTGCAGGACTTTTCCGCCGTCACCGGTGCCTGCCTGCTGGTAAAGACCAGCGTGTGGGACGAAGTGGGCGGTCTGGACGAAGCCTTTGCGGTGGCCTTCAACGATGTGGATTTCTGCCTGCGGGTGCGGGATGCCGGATACCGCATTGCGTGGACACCCTACGCCCGGCTGCCCCATTATGAAAGCAAGAGCCGCGGCGGCGACGAAAAAGACCCGGTGAAGGCCCGGCGCTTTGCCGCCGAGCAGCAGCGGCTGTATGCCGTGCACGGCAAGGCGAACATCCTGCACGACCCCTACTATAACCCGAACCTGACCCATGACCGGGAGGATTTTTCGGAAAGCAATGATCTGCGCGGGCTGAAAGAGGGACGTATCACGGTGCAGTGGAGGGGATGAACCCTCTCAGGCGCTATCGCGCCAGCTCCCCCGAAGGGGGAGCTTTATGCGCTGTGGAGGAAAAGAAAACCTTCTGTTTGCAGGAAAAACTTGCCGATTCAGAAAAGCTCCCCTTCGGGGAGCTGACATCGCGCAGCGATGGCTGAGAGGGTTATTAGGAGGAGCACCAAATGAACATCAAGGGCCATTTTGAGACCATCACCCGGCACAAGCTGCTGGTGATGAAATACTGCTTTGCCTGCGGGCTCTATGAGCAGGGCCTTGCCCACGACCTGAGCAAGTACAGCCCGACGGAGTTTATCCCCGGCTGCATCTATTACCAGGGTGACCACAGCCCCAACGAAGCGGAACGTCTGGCGCGGGGCTATTCCTCCGCGTGGCTGCACCACAAGGGCCGCAACAAGCACCATCTGGAATACTGGATCGACTACAGCACCCGGAAGGTGGGCCTTGCCGGCATGAAGATGCCCCTGCGCTATGTGTGCGAGATGGTGTGCGACCGCGTGGCCGCCAGCCAGATCTATCTGGGCGACAAGTACACCGATGCTTCCCCGTGGGAATACTACGAGCGCAGCAAGACCCACTACCTGCTCCACCCGGAGACCCGTGCCCTGCTGGAAGAGCTGCTGAAAATGGTGCGCGACCTTGGACATGACCGCACCTTTGAGCACATGAAATACCTGCTGGGCTGCGAAAAAGATTACTAAAAGGAATATTTTGCCTGAAAACACCGCTGAGGGAGACCCGGCGGTGTTTTTGTATGCCATGAAAAACACAAAACCACCCGGTTGGCCATCACGCGGGACTGCAAAAATACATGTCATTTTTGTGGCATCCGCGAATTGACAAAAGCGGGGGGTAAACTTAACTCATCCAAGCCGGAGGGTTCCACTTGGGCGTGTGAAAAACTCTGATATTCAGGAGGAAATGCAAAATGAAACTGTTCAAGAAACTGGCAGCGGCCATGCTGGTAGCTGCTCTGGCACTGACCATGGTGGGTTGCGGCGGACGCAACAGCCTCACGGATCAGATCAAAGACGTTCTCGCAGATTTCATTGCAATGCAGGGCGATGAGATCACATACTCAAAAGAGCTGGATGCGCTGGCGGCAAAGCTGGTGGCAGAGGCAGACAAGGCTGCTGCAAAGCCTGAAAATAAAGACAAAACGGTTCTGAATCTGCTCATCGATAAAGAGGTTGTAAAGGCTGCGGGGATCGATGCTGCACAGGAAACTTACATTGTGTCGGCTGCTGAAAACTATAAGCTGCTCAGCAGCACCGCAAATAAACAGAAAGCAGTGCTGATCGCAGAGATGCTGATGGCGAATGGTAAGCAAATCGGCAGCGGCGAGCTGGAGAAATTGAGCAATTTGGGTCTTGCCATGGGTAAGATCAATGGCAAAGAGTATATTGTCGTGTTGGTGAACTGACAGCCGAGGATCTAAGAGCAGGATGCTCGTAGGCTGATAGGAGCATAAAGGAGGAACAAAACCATGAAATTGTTCAAGAAACTGGCAGCCGCTGCATTGGCGGCGGTTCTGGCGCTGGCGATGGTGGGCTGCGGCAGCAGCGCTTCGCTGAAGGATGAACTGCTGAAGATGGCAATGGATCAGATGACCGTGGCCGGCGGAACTGCAAACCACAGCAAGGAGCTGGACGCATTGGCGGCAAAGCTGGTGCAGGAAGCGGACAAGGCTGCCGCGCTGGAAGCGAATAAGGACGAGGATGTGAAAGGAATCGTGACAAACAACGAGGTTGTGAAGGCCGCCGGCATCGATACCAATGCAAACGGGTATATCCTCAATGCAGCTCCGAATGTTCAGTTCAAGAGCAGCGGAGCGCTTATGGAGATACACGCAGCTGCAGTGGATGGTGAAGGCCATCAACCCTTATACGACGAACGATGGATCCAACAGAGCCGTGAAGATCGGAACGATCGAGCCTGACAATGGCGACAATGTTGACGTCGGCGTGGCAATGGGATCGGCGGCAAGGAATACGTTGTGATCCTTTATGCCAACCACGCGGCATAACACCTTTAAGAAAGCGCTTCGCACCCGGCACACGGAGAACCCTCCGTGTGCCGGGGCTTTTTGCCCCTTTGCCCCGCAAACACAAAACCCCGACCCGGGCGGCACATGCCGTTCAGGCTGGGGCGGTCATTTTGCGGCAGAAAGGGTGTTACTGCTCGTTCTCGTAGATCTGGATATAACGGGGTGCGTTCTTATCCTGAATGAACAGCAGCGCGGCGGTCAGGGCCACCGCCAGAGCAGTGAGGACGGCGAGCAGTGCTTTGAGAACCTTCATCGTTTCAAGCCTCCTTGGTAAGTCTGGCGCGGAGCGGGGACGTTCCGCAGTTTTGCTTGCCCTTAGTATAGCATAATCCGCATGCAAAGGCAAACACCGGATGCAGGAAGAAAAATACGGCGGTTAGTTGTATATAACCACGAAAAATAAAAAGAAAGTTCAGGAAAATACATCTTTTTGTGCCATTGTCGTTGACTTCCCACGCCAAAATGATACAATAAACATGTTAAGCAGCTGCTGTCCCTGTACCAGTGCGCCTGCATGGGCGTGGGGCGGCAATTCAAGCAGAATGGGGATTTTGATTCCATGTTGAACAAGCTGAAACGTGCGGCGCTTGGCGCGCATACGCCGCATGACAAAGCAACCGCTGCAAGCAAACCGATCCCGATGCCTCTGCCCGCGCAGGTACGCATCCTCATGAGCCAGCACATCGGCGCTCCGGCGAAAGCCCTGGTCAAAAGGGCGACGAAGTGTTTGTTGGCACTAAGATCGGCGAGACAGGCGGCTTCGTCTCTGCAAACATCCACTCCAGTGTCTCCGGCACGGTTGCCGCAGTGGAGCCCTTCCGTCTGTCCAATGGCCGCATGTGCGACTCTGTCGTCATCAAGACCGATGGCAAACAGACCGTGGACCCGGCTGTCAAGGCACCGGAAGTGACCGATAAGGCTAGCTTCCTCAAGGCTGTGCGTGAGTGCGGTCTGGTCGGTCTGGGCGGCGCAGGCTTCCCGACCGACGTAAAGCTGCAGCCCAAGCAGCAGGTGGATACCCTGCTGATCAACGCCTCCGAGTGCGAGGTGTGGCTGACCAGCGATACGCAGGAGATGCTGAACTGCAGCGATGATATCATCCGCGGCATCAAGGCCGTGTTGCAGTACACCGGTATCCCGAAGTGCGTCATCGGCATTGATAACAACAAGCCCGAGTGCATCGACTTGCTGTGCAAAAGACCAATTGCGACAGCACCATCGAGGTCAAGCCCCTGCCCAGTGTCTACGGCACCGGCGCAGAGCTGATCCTGATTGAAAAGTGTCTGGGCCGCGAAGTGCCCCACGGCGGTCTGCCCGCAGATGCCGGCGCCATCGTCATGAACGTGACCAGCGTTTCCACCCTTGGCAAGTATCTGGCTACCGGTATGCCGGTGGTCGAGCGCACCATCACCGTGGACGGCGACGCCTGCGCAAAGCCCCAGAACATCGTTGTCCCCGTGGGCACTGCCTATCAGGACATCATTGATTTTGCGGGTGTCAAGGGCGAGCTGGGCAAAGTGGTTGCCGGCGGTGCCATGATGGGCCCCGCTGTGGAGAACCTGTCCTACCCCACCACCAAGACCACCTCTGGCCTGATCTTCCTGAGCAAGGCCGCTGCAGAGCCTGCACCGGTGAATCCCTGCATCCGCTGCGGCCGCTGCGTGGAGTACTGCCCCATGGGTCTGGAGCCTGTGGAGGTCAATCAGGCATACGCTGCACGCGATGTGCAGGAGCTGGGCAAGCTGCATGCAGACTACTGCTTCAACTGCGGCAGCTGCTCTTTGTCTGCCCGGCAAAGCGCCCTGTTACCCAGATGATGAGTCTGGCAAAGGAATTCTACCTTGGTGAAATCAAAAAAGGAGGCAATAAGTAATGGATACGAAGCTTATTGTTTCGGCTTCCCCGCATGTGCGCAGCGAAGAGACCACCCAGAGCCTGATGGCCAATGTGATCGTCGCCCTGTGCCCCTGCGTGGTGGCCTCTGCCATCATTTTTGGTATGCGTGCACTGCTGGTAACAGCCGTGTCCGTGGTGGCCTGCGTGGCTTTTGAGTGGCTGTACTGCAAGCTGCTCAAGAAGCCCAACCCCATCAGCGACCTGTCCGCCGTCGTCACCGGCATCATTCTGGCCATGAACGTGCCCGTGGGCATGCCCATCGGCCAGCTCATCATCGGTGACCTGGTTGCCATCGTCATCGTCAAGCAGCTGTTCGGCGGCATCGGCATGAACTTTGCCAACCCCGCTCTGGTGGGCCGTATCGTGCTGTTCATCAGCTTTGCCGGTTCCATGAACAAGTGGGTGTTCCCGGATGCAGCGGTGGATCAGCTGTCCAGCGCTACCCCGCTGGCTGTGGCCGATAAGTCCAAGCTGAGCCTGCTGGATCTGTTCATGGGCATCCACGGCGGTGTGCTGGGCGAGACCTGCGCACTGGCCATCGTGCTGGGCCTGATTTATCTGGTGGCCACCAAGACCATCAGCATCGCCATCCCGGCTTCTTACGTCGGCAGCATGTTCGTGTTCTACCTCATTGCTACCCACAGTGTGCACGAGGCTCTGGTTGCCGTGCTGAGCGGCGGCCTGCTGTTCGGTGCCGTGTTCATGGCTACCGACTACGTTACCAGCCCCTTCACCCTGAAGGGCAAGCTGGTGTACGGCGTGGCACTGGGCATCGTCACCTTTGCCATCCGTTACTGGGGCAGCTACACCGAGGGCGTGTCCTTCGCACTGCTGTTCATGAACCTGTGGGTCCCCTACATCAATGATCTGACCCGTCAGACCCCGTATGGCTACATCAAGCCTGCAAAGAAAGCAAAGGAGGGTGCTGGCAAATGAGTAAGTCTTCCAACTGGGAGAGCACCATCAAGCCCATTGTTGTGCTGAGCGTTATCTCCCTGATCGCCAGCCTGCTGCTGGCACTGGTGAACGGTATGACCGCCCCGGTCATTGCCGAGAACACCAAGCGCACCACTCTGGCCGCTTATGTCGGCGTGCTGCCCTCCGTTTCGGATGCCAGCGAGCTGGAAGAAGTGACCGATTACACCACCGCCGGCATCACCGGCGTGGTCAAGGCTCCGGACGGCAGCACTGCGATCAAGGCCGAGGAAAGGGCTTTGACGGCGGCATCCTGACCGTCATCATGGGCTTCGACGCCAACGGCGTCGAGACCGGCATCTGGGTGGACGCTTCCACCCAGACCAAGGGCATCGGCACCAACGTGGGCAAAGACGACTTCCTGGCGCAGTTCGATGGCATGGACGGCACCCAGAACATTGTGATGAATCAGGATTACGATGCCTACAGCGGCGCAACCATTTCGTCCACCGCTCTGTTTGCTGCCATCAATGACTGTGTCAACTGCTACAACGAGCTGGCGTAAAGGAGGTTGGTAAGAAATGGCACAAGAAAATAAGTCCAAGGTAAGCATCCTTACCAACGGCATTATCAAAGAAAACCCCGTTCTGCGTCTGGTTCTGGGTACCTGCTCCATTCTGGCAGTTACCACTGCAGTTTCCAGCGCTCTGGGCATGGGTGCCGCCTTCACCTTCGTGCTGGTGTGCTCCAATATCATGATCTCCCTGCTGCGCAAGGTGATCCCCGGCAAGGTGCATCTGCCCTGCTACATCGTCATTATCGCAAGCTTCGTGACCATCGTGCAGATGTTCATGCAGGCTTACATGGAAAGCCTGTACAACGCTCTGGGCGTGTTCCTGCCCCTGATCGTTGTCAACTGTATCATTCTGGGCCGTGCCGAGATGTTCGCCTGCAAGAACAGCATCGTGGACTCCGCACTGGACGGCGTGGGCATGGGCGTTGGCTACACCCTCACCGCTACCCTGATGGCATCCATCCGTGAGATCCTGGGCAGCGGCATGGCTGGGCTTCCAGGTGATCCCGGAAAGCGTTGCCAAGGTCTCCATCATGACGCAGGCTCCCGGCGCATTCTTCTGCTTTGGCCTGTTGATGGCCGGCTGTGTGTGGCTGGAAGGCAAGCTGGATGCCCGCATCGAGCGCAAGAGCTGCTGCGACCTTGATAACCTGAAGAAGGAGGCAGAATAAGATGTTAGTAAAACTCGCTGCGATCTTCTTCAGCATGATCCTGGTCAACAACTACGTGCTGGTGAAGTTCTACGGTATCTGCCCGTTCCTGGGCGTTTCCAAGAAAGCTGGACTCCGCCATTGGTATGTCCGGCGCCGTCATCTTTGTCATGTTCATGGCAACGGCCATCACCTTCCCCATCCAGATCTTTATCCTGGACCCGGCAGATCTGAGCTACCTGCAGACCATCGTGTTCATTCTGGTCATTGCTGTTCTGGTGCAGTTCATCGAGATCTTCCTCAAGAAGTACGTGGTTGCACTGTATAACTCTCTGGGCGTTTATCTGCACCTGATCACCACCAACTGCTGTGTTCTGGCGGTCACCATTCTGGTCGTGGGCGACTACGGCGCAGATGTGGCTGCTATGGGCTTCGGTGTTGCTTACATTGAGGCTCTGGTCTGTGCCATCGGCGCAGGCTGCGGCTTCATGCTGGCCATGGTCATGTTCAGCGGCGTGCGCAAGCGCGTGGAAGCCTGCGATCCCCCGGCACCCTTCAAGGGCCTGCCCATCACCCTGATCGCAGCAGCAATCACCAGCCTGTCCTTCATGGGCTTCGGCGGCATCGTCGAAAACCTGTTCAATGTCACGCTGTAAGGGAGGAACAGGATTATGAATATTGTATCTGCTGTTATCCTGTGTACCATCGTGGGCGCAGTCGGCGCGATCGTTCTGGTCGCAGCGTCCAAGTTCATGGCGGTGGAGGAAGACCCCCGTATTGAAGAAGTTACCAACTGCCTTGCCGGTGCAAACTGCGGCGGCTGCGGCTACGCAGGCTGTGCGGACTACGCAAAGGCTGTGGTCATGGACGGCGTGCCCTGCGACAAGTGCGCACCCGGCGGCCCCAAGGCTGCCGCTGCCATTGCCAAGATCATGGGCGGCACGGCCAGCGCTGTGGAAAGAAGGCGGTTGTCCAGTGCCAGGGCAATTCCGAGCACTGCAAGCCTGCTTATGATTACAAGGGCATCCAGACCTGTGCAGCCGCTGCTGCACTGTACGGCGGCCCCAAGACCTGCTCCTTTGCCTGCATCGGCCTGGGCGACTGCACCAAGGTGTGTAAGTTCGATGCCATCCACATTGTGGACGGTGTTGCCAAGGTGGACAAGGACAAGTGCACCGGCTGCGGTGCCTGCGCAAACATCTGCCCCAAGCAGGTCATTATGATCGACGTGGGCGGCCCGCGCAAGCCGGTGGTCATGTGCTCCAACAAGGACAAGGGTCCTGTGGCCATGAAGGCCTGCACCACCTCCTGCATTGCCTGCGGTATGTGCGAGCGCACCTGTAAGTTCGACGCTATCCACGTGGTGGACGGCGTGGCCCGCATCGACTATGACAAGTGCAAGGGCTGCGGCATGTGTGCCCAGAAGTGCCCCAAGCACATCATCCTCTTCCCGCTGAAGGATGACCCCAATCCCCGAAGCCCGTGGTGAAGCCCGCCGCCCTCTGCTGCCCCGCAGCAAAGCCGGAAGCCAAGGCTGAGGCAAAGCCCGAGACCAAGGCAGAGTAAACCAAAGCCCGCCGTGCAGCGATGCCCGGCGGGCTTTTTGCAACTTTTTGTAAGAAAATCCGGTTGCAATGATGCGGAATTATGGTTAAATAGAAGGAGGATATTTTCACAGAAAGAGGACGATTATGGAACAACAGTCTGCACGCCTGCGGAATACAGGCTTTCTTACTTTCTTCTTCAGTGGCATCTGTGCCATCAGTGCGGGCGTGGTGGTCAGCCTGCTGCAGGAGCGCTACGGCTTTGCCTACGGCACGACCGGCACCCTGCTCTCACTTATGAGTGTGGGTAATCTGCTGGCAGGCCTGCTCATCGGTATGCTGCCCAGTGTACTGGGCATGAAGCCCAGTGTGCTGCTGCTCACCATCGGCTATGCGGTGGGCTACGGCATCATGGGCCTGACCGGTGCCGTGATCCGGTGCTGGCGTGGCTTTTTTCTGGTGGGCATTGCCAAGGGCAGTGTTATCAACACCTGCACCATTCTGGTCAGCGATCACTCTGCCGACCGCACCCGCGGCATGAACCTGATGCACAGCTGCTACGCCTGCGGTGCGCTGCTGTGCCCCTTCCTCATTGCGGCGGCGGCGAAGGTGAGTACCGCACTGGCGGTATTCCTGCTGGCAGTGCTGGGCCTGTGCTGTGGCTGGTATATGCCTTTACCCCGCTGGGCGGCGGCAGGCCAAGAATGCCAAGGAAAAGCAGGCCATTGACTGGAGCTTTCTGCGTTCGGCACGGTTCTGGATGCTGACAGGCCTTTTGTTCTTCCAGAACGCTGCAGAGCAGAGCGTCAACGGCTGGATGGTCACTTACTTCAAGGGCAGCGGCATCATTGTGGGCACACTGGCGGCTTACACCGTCACGGTCATGTGGGGTGCCACGCTGGTGGCCCGTCTGCTGATCGCATTCGTGTTCCCGTTCAAGAACCCGCGCAAGGCCATGGTGGGCATGAGCGTGCTGTGTACGATCTTTTACGTGTGCTGCTGGCCCACACGCAGGGCATGGCCATCGTGCTGCTGTTTGCATTTGCGTTCTCGATGGCGGGCCTGAACCCCACCGCTGTGGCCAGCGCGGGCCGCATGACCAGCGTGACCAGCATGGGCATCATGCTGCCGGTGGCATCCAGCGGTGCCATCCTCATGCCGTGGATCATTGGCATCGTAGCCGAAAAGGCTGGCCTTGCCGCCGGTATGGCTTCCAACATCGTGCCCTGCGTGGGGCTGATTATTTTCACCCTGCTGGTGCTAGATGCCGGAGGAATAAACCCTTCATATCGCGCCAGCTCCCCTGGAGCTTATGCGCTAAAACCGTTTGTCTGCTTCAGTAAAGAAAATAACCGTTGAAGTAGAAAAGCCTCCTGGGGCCGGATAACAGCAATGACTGAGGGTTATTTCTCTGCCACGTTTCGCGCTGAACTCGCACCCGCAGTAATCCTGCCGGTACAGGCCGTATTCCTCCTCCGCAGGCTGCGCAGATAGCCCGTTGTGCTTTTGAAGTCCGAAGGCAGATGCTTTACGCCGAACTCGGCTTCCAGCTCCTGCCCGATGGCATTGATGCGCTTGGCATCTTTATGCGGGCTGATGGAGAGCGTGGTGGTGAACCAGTCAAAGCCGTGCTCCTTTGCGTACTGTGCCGCCCGGCGCATCCGCAGCCGGTAGCAGATCGTGCACCGGCTGCCCCGCTCCGGCTCGTTTTCAAGGCCGGTGACAGCAGAGTAGAACTCCTGCGGGTCGTAGTGGTCCTCCACCACGGTCACGCCCAGAGGATGGGCTGCTGCCACGAACTTCTTCAGCTCTTCGCCGCGACGGTAGTATTCTCTGCGCCATGTGTTGGGGTTATAGTAAAGCACTGTGATCTCAAAATACTGGCACAGCTGTTCCAGCACTGCGCTGGAGCAGGGCCGCAGCAGGCGTGGAGCAAAGGCGCGGCCGGGTGCCGTCCAGCGTTTTGAGCACGGCATCCATCTGCTGTGCAAAATTCAATTGAGTTGCCATTTTTATCATCCTTTGCTATACTGATTGAGAAAATTCCTTAAAAGCTCGCCCTTTCGGGAGCTGGCATTGCACAGCAATGACTGAGAGGGTTTGCTTTCTTATTATAACATATTCCGCTTGAAAATACAGGAGGCACCATGACAGGGAAAAAAATCGCCCGCATCAACGAGCTGGCAAAAAGAGCAAGACCACCGGACTGACCGAGGCCGAAAAGGCAGAGCAGCAGGCCCTGCGCCGCGAATATATCGACGACATGAAGGCCAGCCTGCGCGCGCAGCTGGCCAACACCTCCATTCAGGAGCCGGACGGCACTATCCACAAGGTGATCCGCCGTGCCGACCTTTGAGACCCCGCAGCTGAACGCACAATTTTGCGCACATCTTTTGAGGAAAACGCAGCCAAAAGCTGTGTTTTCCTCTTTTTTTGCACGGCGATCTGTGCTATACTATACTTGCATTGGTATGTGCTTTGTATGCCTGCTGATGTGTTTTCCCAAGGTGGCGTATCCCGGCAAGGGGGAAAGGCTGTCTTTGAAAAATGATAAAGAGGTCATTTATTATGCTTACTGCAATTACGGGTATCAACTGGGGCGATGAAGGCAAGGGCCGCATGGTCGACCTCATCAGCCAGGAGTATGACATCGTTGCACGTTATCAGGGCGGCAACAACGCCGGTCACACGGTCAAGAACGAGCGCGGCAAGTTCGTGCTGAATCTGCTGCCCTCCGGCATCCTGCGTCCGAACGTGGTCTGCGTTATGGGCAACGGCATGGTGATCGACGCGCATCATCTGTACGGCGAGATCAACAAGCTGCGGGAGCAGGGCTTTGAGATCAGCCCGGCAAACCTGAAGATCTCCGACCGTGCAACCATCACCATGCCCTACCATGTGGAGCAGGACGGTCTGGAAGAAGCACGTCTGTCCAAGACCGGCGCACAGTTCGGCTCCACCAAGCGCGGCATTGCCTACGCTTACGGCGACAAGTACATGAAGAAGACTGCGCATGGGCGCTGTGTGCATCTGGACGACGCTGTGAAGAAGCGCCTGGTCACCATGGTAGATTCCAAGAATCTGGTCATGGAGGGCAGCTACAACGCAGCCCCATCAGCGTGGATGATGTGGGCATGGCTCGAAAAGTATGCCGCCATCTTCAAGCGATTACATCTGCGATGTGGGCCAGTATCTGGCCGATGCAGACGCTGCAGGCAAGAAGGTCCTGTTCGAGGCTCAGCTGGGGCTCTGCGCGACATCGATTTCGGCATTTACCCTATACCACTCTTCCAACGTCATCGGTGCTTACGCTCCCCATCGGCGCAGGCATCCCGGCCACAAGCTGCACAACTCCATCGGCGTGATGAAGGCTTTCCTGCGTGGGTGACGGCCCCTTCACTGCCGAGCTGGCTATGACCGAAGAGGAAAGCACGACCTGCGTGAGGGCTGGCCACGAGTGCAGTGCAGCCACGTCCGCCCCGCTGCGTTCCCATCGATCTGGTGGTGCCGCTACGGCGTGTTCTGCCAGGGCTGCGATGAAGTTGCTCTGACCCTGCTGGACGTGCTGGACTACATGGAAAGATCCCCATGGTCACCGCCTACAAGCTGACCTGATGGTAGCACCTCACCCGCTTCCCCATGAAGTTTGACACCGCACAGCCCGTGGTGGAGTACCTGCCCGGCTGGCACTGTGATATCACCGCAGCCCGCAAGTGGGAAGACCTGCCCAAGGAAGCACGCGATTACGTGGAATATCTGGAAAAGGCTGTCGGCTGCAAGATCACCTACATCTCTGTGGGTGCCGAGCGTGAGGCTTATATCCACCACGTATGATCCTGCAAAGCCCTGAATGATTCAGGAAAGGAAGCGTCACAGATGTTTGATATCATTACCGACAGCGCATGCGACCTGACGCTGGACACTCGCCAAACAGCTCCAAATCGGTCGTCGCCCCATGTTCTCGCTGGACGGCGAGCACTACCGCAAAGAAGGCAAGGAGATCGCCGTGCGGGACTTCTACCAGTTCATGGTGGACAACCTTCGGCCTACCCCAAACCAGCCTTTGCTTCTATTGAGGACTTTG
>SCPO01000414.1_pt1 | contig 32081 bp, 44 predicted proteins | sample 6106821 | NCBI WGS metagenome assembly SCPO01 (sample SAMN10720448, study PRJNA508395) | human gut metagenome | isolation source: Participant 2 stool, 0 month | host: Homo sapiens | collected 2017 | reverse complement strand
GGGCTGCTGGCAATCCGCAAAGGCCTTAATTTATTTGCAAATCTTCGTCCGGCTTATCTTTACAATGAACTGGCAGATGCCTGTCCGTTAAAGAAAGAGAACATCGGAGATGGCTTCGACATGATCATCGTGCGCTGAGCGACTGGCGGTCTGTACTTTGGCGAGCGTCATACCGAAGAGGTAGATGGTGTTCTGGCAACGGATACCCTGACTTATAACGAAAATGAGATCCGCCGCATTGCCATCAAGGCATTCGACATTGCCATGAAGAGAAGAAAACATGTCATCAGCGTGGACAAGGCCAATGTTCTGGATTCCTCCAGACTCTGGAGAAAGGTCGTTGAGGAAGTGGCTAAGGATTATCCGGAGGTAAAGCTGGAGCATATGCTGGTTGATAACTGCGCCATGCAGCTTGTTATGAACCCGGGACAGTTCGATGTTGTTCTGACCGAGAATATGTTCGGTGATATCCTTTCCGATGAGGCCAGCATGATCACCGGTTCCATCGGTATGCTGTCGCTTAAACGAGACCAAGTTCGGCATGTACGAGCCGAGTCACGGTTCCGCGCCGGATATTGCAGGCAAAGACCTGGCAAACCCGATCGCGACCGTTCTTTCCGCAGCTATGATGCTTCGTTATTCCTTCGATATGGATAAAGAGGCAGATGCCATTGAGGCAGCCGTACAGCAGGTACTGACAGATGGTTACCGCACCGGAGATATTTATTCCGAGGGCTGCAAAAAGTCGGAACCATGGAAATGGGTAACCTGATCGCGGCACACATCCAGTAAAAATATATAGAAGTTCACATGAGGAGGAGTCAGATATGAGAAGTGATAATGCAAAAGCAGGCATGCAGCAGGCACCGGCCCGTTCCCTGTTCCGTGCGTTAGGATTAACCGATGAAGAGATGGAGCGCCCGTTAGTCGGCATCGTAAGCTCCTACAATGAGATCGTGCCGGGACACATGAACCTGGACAAGATCGTAGACGCAGTAAAGCAGGGTGTTGCTATGGCAGGCGGTACCCCGATCGTATTCCCGGCTATTGCAGTATGCGATGGTATTGCCATGGGCCATGTGGGAATGAAATACTCCCTGGTAACCCGTGACCTGATCGCTGACTCCACCGAGTGTATGGCTATGGCACATCAGTTTGACGCGCTAGTCATGGTTCCAAACTGTGACAAGAACGTACCGGGACTTTTAATGGCAGCAGCCCGCTTAAACATTCCTACCGTGTTCGTCAGCGGCGGCCCAATGTTAGCCGGTCACGTAAAAGGTGAGAAACGCAGCCTTTCCAGCATGTTTGAGGCGGTTGGCTCCTACGCGGCAGGCCTTATGTCTGAGGAAGATGTCAAAGAGTTTGAGTGCAAGGTCTGCCCGACCTGTGGTTCCTGCTCCGGTATGTACACCGCAAACAGCATGAACTGCCTGACCGAGGTTCTCGGTATGGGCTTAAAGGGCAACGGCACCATCCCGGCTGTTTACTCCGAGCGTCTGGTCCTGGCAAAGCATGCAGGCATGGCTGTTATGGATATGTTAAAGAAGAACATTCGTCCGAGAGACATCATGACTGAGGCAGCATTCCGCAATGCCCTGACCATGGATATGGCTCTTGGATGCAGCACCAACAGTATGCTGCATCTGCCGGCTATCGCCCATGAGGCTGGTTGGAGTTAAACGTAGATATCGCCAACGAGATCAGCGCAAAGACTCCGAACCTGTGCCACTTGGCACCGGCCGGACATACTTATATGGAAGATTTAAACGAGGCAGGCGGCATCTACGCAGTCATGAACGAGATCAGCAAGCTTGGCCTCTTAAATCTGGACTGCATGACTGTAACCGGCAGGACGGTTGGCGAGAACATTAAGGACTGCGTCAACAAGAACCCGGAGATCATCCGTCCGGTTGATAACCCATATTCCAAGACCGGCGGTATCGCCGTTCTGAAAGGAAACCTGGCACCGGATTCCTGCGTGGTAAAACGTTCCGCAGTTGCTCCGGAGATGCTGGTACACGAAGGACCGGCCCGTGTCTTCGACAGTGAGGATGATGCTATCGCAGCTATCAAGAGCGGCAAGATCGTGGCAGGCGATGTGGTTGTTATCCGTTATGAGGGACCGAAGGGCGGCCCGGGCATGAGAGAGATGTTAAACCCGACCTCCGCCATCGTCGGCATGGGTCTTGGCTCTACGGTAGCCCTGATCACCGACGGTCGTTTCAGCGGCGCATCCCGCGGCGCTTCCATTGGCCATGTGAGCCCGGAGGCAGCAGCAGGCGGCCCGATCGGCCTGGTAGAGGAGGGCGATATCATTGCCATCGATATCAATGCCAATACCATCAACATGAAGGTATCCGATGAAGAGCTGGCAAGACGCCGCGCGAACTGGACCCCGAAGACCAAAGAGGTCACCGGTTACTTAAAGCGTTATGCAGCACTGGTAACCAGCGCAGACAAGGGCGCTATCTTAAAAGGGAAACTAATTCATGTAACCCGTACCAGAGACAGATAAGGAGTGTTTTCACATGGCGGAAACCAGAGTACTTAATGGATCAGAAATTCTGATCGAATGTTTAAAAGAACAGGGTGTAAAGACCGTGTTCGGTTATCCGGGAGGGGCCATCCTAAATATCTATGATGCGCTTTACAAGCATCAGGATGAGATCACCCACATCCTGACCTCCACGAGCAGGGCGCATCCCATGCAGCAGACGGTTACGCGAGAGCCACCGGAAAAGTCGGCGTATGTCTGGCTACTTCCGGTCCAGGCGCGACCAACCTGGTAACCGGTATCGCGACCGCATTCATGGATTCCATCCCGATGGTTGCGATCACCTGCAACGTTGGCGTGAGCCTGCTTGGCCGCGACAGCTTCCAGGAGATTGATATCACCGGTGTGACCATGCCGATCACCAAATATAATTTCATTGTAAAAGACATCACGAAAAGCTGGCAGATACTGTGCGCCGCGCGTTTACCATTGCACAGAGCGGAAGACCAGGTCCGGTCCTCATCGATATCACAAAAGATGTGACTGCGGCAGAGTATGAGTATACGCCGCAGGAACCGGCACCGATTGAACGCCAGACTGATACCATCCGTGAGGAAGATGTCGAGACTGCGCTGGAGATGATCCGCAACAGCAAGAAGCCGTTTATATTTGTAGGCGGCGGCGCCGTGCTTTCCGGTGCATCGGATGAGTTGAAGGTGCTGGCTCACAAGATCCAGGCACCGGTTGCCGATTCCCTGATGGGCAAGGGCGCATTTGACGGAACCGATGAGCTTTACACCGGCATGGTAGGTATGCATGGAACCAAGACTTCCAACTTCGGCATCAGTGAGTGCGATCTGCTGATCGTGGCAGGTGCCCGCTTCAGTGACCGTGTGACCGGCAACGCATCCAAGTTCGCGAAGAACGCGAAGATCCTTCAGATCGATGTAGATCCGGCAGAGATCAACAAGAACATTCACACTCACGCAAGCATCATCGGTGATTTGAAGGTGGTTTTGAGAAAACTCAATGCCCGTCTGGACCCGATGAACCATGAGGACTGGCTCCAGCACGTAGAGCGGATGAAGGATATGTATCCGCTCCGCTATGCCAAGACCCAGCTTACTGGTCCGTTTATCGTGGAGACCATTGATGAGCTGACGAAAGGCGACGCAATTATCTGTACTGAGGTTGGCCAGCACCAGATGTGGGCTGCCCAGTACTACAAATACAGAAAGCCGAGAACCCTTCTCACCTCCGGCGGACTTGGCACCATGGGCTACGGCCTGGGCGCTTCCATCGGAGCCAAGATGGCCTGCGGCGATATGGGACATCCGGATACCCCGGTGTTCAACATTGCCGGAGACGGCTGCTTCCGCATGAACATGAATGAGATTGCCACCGCGACCCGCTACAACATCCCGATCATTCAGGTTGTGGTGAACAACCATGTGCTCGGCATGGTTCGCCAGTGGCAGACACTGTTTTACGGAAAACGCTATTCACATACCGTATTAAATGACGCAGTAGATTTCGTGAAGCTGGCTGAGGCCATGGGCGCGAAAGCTTACCGCGTGACCAGACAGGAAGACTTAAAGCCGGTTCTGGAGGAAGCCATCGCGCTGCAGGCACCGGTACTCATCGAGTGCCAGATCAACTGCGATGACAAGGTTTATCCGATGGTATCACCGGGTGCACCGATCCAGGATGCCTTTGATGACACCGATCTGAAAATCAAGTAGGATCGTTATCATATTATTATGAAAAATCTAATTTATGAAGAAGGAGGAAGAAACAATGGGAAGAGTCTACAATTTCTCAGCAGGACCAGCCGTATTACCGGAGGAAGTCCTGAAGGAAGCCGCAGAAGAAATGCTTGATTACAGAGGCACCGGAATGTCAGTGATGGAGATGAGCCATCGATCTAAAGCCTTTGAGACCATCATTGAAGAAGCGGAACAGGACCTTCGGGATCTGATGAACATTCCGGATAATTACAAAGTGCTGTTTTTGCAGGGAGGTGCCCATCTGCAGTTCTCCGCCATTCCGCAGAACCTGATGAAGAACGGCGTAGCCGATTACATCATCACGGGTCAGTGGGCGAAGAAGGCATTCAAGGAAGCGCAGAAATACGGAAAGGCAGTAGCTGTTGCATCAAGTGAAGACAAGACCTTCAGCTACATTCCGGACTGCTCTGACCTGCCGATCGACGACGACGCGGATTATGTATACATCTGCGAGAACAACACGATCTATGGCACCAAATACAAAACCCTGCCAAATACCAAGGGGAAAACGCTGGTGGCTGACATCTCTTCCTGCTTCCTTTCTGAGCCGGTGGATGTAACAAAGTATGGCCTGCTTTATGGCGGTGCCCAGAAGAATGTAGGACCGGCAGGCGTGGTCATTGTGATCATCCGTGAAGACCTCATCACCGAGGATGTCCTTCCGGGAACCCCGACCATCTGTCAGTATAAGGTACAGGCAGACGCGAAATCTCTTTATAATACCCCGCCATGCTACGGTATCTACATCTGCGGCAAGGTGTTCAAATGGTTAAAGAAGCGCGGCGGTCTGGAAGCCATGAAGGAGTACAACGAGAAAAAGGCAAAGATCCTCTATGATTTCCTCGACCAGAGCAAACTGTTTAAGGGAACCGTGGCAAAAGAGGATCGCTCCTTAATGAACGTTCCGTTCGTGACTGGAGACAAAGATCTGGATGCAGAGTTTGTCAAAGAGGCAACAGCAGCCGGATTTGTAAACTTAAAGGCCACAGAACCGTAGGCGGCATGCGTGCCAGCATTTACAATGCCATGCCGATGGAAGGCGTGGAGAAGCTGGTTGAGTTCATGAAGAAATTCGAGGAGGCGCATCAGGCATGAGAAAGATCCATTGCATCAACGCCATTTCCAAATATGGCACAGACCAGTTCACAGAGGACTATGAGCTCACCGACGAGGTGAATGAGGCAGAGGGTATTCTGGTCCGCAGCGCATCCCTTCATGAAATGCAGTTTTCCAACTCCCTGCTGGCTATTGCCCGTGCAGGAGCCGGTGTCAATAACATTCCGTTAGATGCCTGCGCAGGAAGGCATTGTTGTGTTTTAACACTCCGGGTGCTAATGCAAATGGCGTAAAGGAGCTGGTGCTTGCCGGACTGTTCCTGGCTTCCCGTGATATTGTAGGCGGTATCGAATGGTGCAAAGAGAACAAAGACGACGCAAACATCGGAAAAACCGCAGAGAAGGCAAAGAAAGCCTTTGCCGGCTGTGAGATCAAGGGCAAGAAGCTTGGCGTGGTAGGCCTGGGTGCCATTGGTGCTGAGGTGGCAAACGCGGCCATCGCCCTTGGCATGGAAGTATACGGCTATGACCCGTACATTTCCGTCAACGCGGCATGGAGACTGTCCCGGGATGTCAAGCATACCACCAGCCTGGATACCATCTGCCAAGAATGTGATTACATTACCCTGCATGTTCCGGCTGTGGATTCCACAAAGGGCATAATCAATAAGGCGGCTATCGACCAGATGAAGGACGGTGTGGTGATTTTAAACTTTGCCCGTGATGTTCTGGTAAATGAGGATGACCTGGCTGAGGCTTTAAAGTCCGGCAAGGTGAAGAAATATGTGACAGACTTTGCAAATCCGAAGTCCGTGGCTATGGAAAATACCATCGTAATCCCGCATCTGGGCGCTTCCACGGAGGAGTCCGAGGACAACTGCGCGAAGATGGCAGTCCAGGAGATCATGGATTATCTGGAAAATGGCAACATCCGCAATTCCGTGAACTATCCGGCCTGCGATATGGGCGTGAAGAAGACGGCCTGCCGTGTAGCGGTATTACATATGAACATTCCGAACATGATCGGCCAGATTACCGGAGTGCTGGCAGCCGGAAAGATCAACATTTCTGACATGACCAACAAAAGCCGCGATAAATTCGCGTACACCCTGATGGATCTGGAGCATACGCCGGATGATATCATGGTGCAGAAGTTAAATGCCATTGAGGGCGTGTTAAGAGTCAGACTTATCTAATTCATTTTAGAAGGCTGGGGATATCGAAGTCCCAGCCTTGCTGATTTCTGGGGAGGCCGAGATCTACGGCGCGTTCCCGCAGAAAAAGCTTTACATCCCGGTTCGACATCTCCGGGTGCTGTTCCTAAAAGCAGGGCAATGGCACCGGATACGTAAGGAGGTGGCCATGCTGGTGCCGCTTTTTACAGCATAGCCGCCGGGCTGATTGCTGCAGCTTGTGATGGCAGCGCCCGGCCACAATATCCGGCTTGCAGATGCAGGAGCGCGTGGGGCCGCGGCCGGAGTAGTCGGACATGCGGTTTCCCATGACATTTACTTCTTTGTCATCATCGGAGCAGCCTACGGTAATAACCTTGCGGCTGATGCCGGGGGTGGTGATGGTCCCGCTTCCTGGTCCCATATTTCCGGCGGCGACCACGACCACAAAGCCGGCGTCCCAGATTTCCTCCACGCCCCGTACCAGGGCGGAATTCTCGCTCATGTTCCGGCCGGAGAAGGAGCCAACGGAGACATTGACAATGCGGATATTATAGCGGTCCCGGTGCTGAAGGACGGTGTGCAGTCCGGAAAGAACATCCGAGACATAGCCGCCGCCCCGTTTGTCCAGAACCTTGACCGGGATCAGGTGGCAGCCGGGCGCAACACCGCAGAAGCGGCCGCCGCTGGCACTGCCGTCCCCGCCGATGATGCCACAGACATGGGTGCCGTGGCCGTTGTCATCGTAGGGAAGCCTGCGCCGCCTTACCATATCGAAAAAGGCAGCAATCCGTCTGCTGTAATCCTCATGAGGAAAACAGCCGGTATCCAGCACGGCCACGCCGATGCCGCGCCCGGAAGGGCGGGCAGAGCCGGATCCGGAACCGGGAAAATGTGCAGAGGGAGTCTGGCTCATGGGAAGCCTCGGAAGCTGTTTTGGTATTATGATATTCGAAGGAAGCGCGCAAGGTGAGCTTTTCATATTTAAGAATATCTTCATAATCTATTTAAATATTATACAAACATTTTCGTAAGGCATATGTTATACTAAAGTCAGAAAAAAGATAAACATCTGAACTCCTTAAAACTTTTTTGAAATCGATATGTAAGAAAAGAAACCTGTGCAACCATCACGGCACAGGTTTTTTTCTGGTTATTTTTCATTTTCAAGGTTTGACATGGTGCCCTGTGGCATGATATAGTGAAAGTGCAGTCCGGACGGCGCTTCCACTCCGTCCCTTTTCAAAAGAATCTATCCGGCATCTCGCCAGAATCCCGGAAAAACTTATGGTAATTTGTTGACATTTTGATTTGTTTATACTATGATTAGAACATCGAAAAGAACATTTGTTCGCAGCTGCAAAAGCAACTGTAGCTGCGCTTGTTCTGCATTTGGAGGAAAATATGAATAAAGACGATAAATTAAAAGCCCTTGACGCTGCCATTACACAGATTGAGAAATCCTACGGAAAAGGTTCCATCATGAAACTCGGTGATTCCGGTACCAATATGAATATTGAAACTGTACCAACCGGCTCCATCAGCCTGGATATCGCGCTCGGCCTTGGCGGTGTGCCGAATGGACGTGTCATTGAGATCTACGGACCGGAGTCCAGTGGTAAGACCACCGTGGCACTCCACATGGTAGCCGAGGTGCAGAAGCGCGGCGGCATTGCCGGTTTCATTGACGCAGAGCACGCTCTTGATCCGGTATACGCAAAAAATATCGGCGTAGACATTGACAACCTGTACATTTCCCAGCCGGATAACGGTGAGCAGGCACTGGAGATCACCGAGACCATGGTGCGTTCCGGCGCGGTAGACATTGTCATCGTGGACTCTGTTGCAGCCCTCGTTCCAAAGGCCGAGATCGACGGCGACATGGGAGATTCCCGTAGGCCTGCAGGCACGTCTTATGTCCCAGGCGCTGCGTAAGCTGACTGGTATCATCAGCAAGTCCAACTGCTGTGTCATTTTCATCAACCAGCTCCGAGAGAAGATCGGCGTTATGTTCGGTAATCCGGAGACGACTACCGGTGGACGCGCGCTGAAGTTCTATGCTTCCGTCCGTCTGGATGTGCGCCGTGTGGAGTCTATCAAGCAGGGCGGTGAGGTGATCGGTAACCACGTTCGCGTGAAAGTTGTAAAGAACAAGATCGCTCCGCCATTCAAAGAGGCAGAGTTTGACATCATGTTTGGCCAGGGCATCTCCAAAGAGGGAGACATTCTGACCTTGCAGTGAAAGATGATATTGTGGAGAAGAGTGGTGCCTGGTACGCCTACGGCGGTGCTAAAATCGGTCAGGGCCGTGAGAATGCCAAGTCTTATTTAAGAGAGCATCCGGCAGTCTGCGCTGAGGTTGAGACAAAGGTACGTGAGAAGCATGGCCTTCCGGCAGATGAGACTGTAGCAGCCCTTGCTGCAAACGCGGCAGAGGAAGAGGCACAGGACGCAGCATTTGCTGAGGCTGGGCTGGAAGACGAAGAGTAAGGGCATGAAGGTCTGGAGTATACAGGGCGGAGAAGTACAGGTGCAGAATCTGTCCCTGGAAAACCTGAAGTCAGGAAAACGGCAGAATCCGGATCCGGCCGGGAACACAAAGAAAACAGGCAGTCAGAACAGAACAGTCCGGAGTGTGCCCTCGCACTCCTGGAGTTTCGTGACCGTACGGAGCGGGAACTGCGCCAGAAGTTAAAAGAGCGCGAATACAGCGCCGAAGAGATTAACGAGACGGTACTCTTTTTAAAGGAGTACCGTTATTTAGACGATGAAGCCTATGCAGGGCGTTACATCCGCGCCTGCGCCGCAAGAAAAAGCCGCCGCCAGATCCGGGCAGATTTAGAGCGCAAAGGGGTATCCCGGGAGATCATCGACCTGCAGCTTCAGGAGAAAACGGTGGACGAGGACAGCCAGATCCGGAAGCTCCTTCAAAAGAAGGGCTATGTACCTGGAAAGCGCCTGGAACCGGCAGAGTACCGGCGCATTATGGGGCTCTTGGACGGCGTGGTTTTTCAGGGTAAGCCATCCGCAAGGCTATGGAAAGTATGCGGGAAGAACTGGAGGAATTCTTCTGATTTGTGACGCGGGATGCGTAATGAACTTCTACAGAGTTATTGACATAATGCACAAAACAGTTTAAAATTGTAGTGTTGTATTGTTGTACAATGAAAACTAAATAAGGAGGTGCTCCTGTGTCAACGATAATAGCAGTTGTAATTACACTGTGTGTTGTGGCGCCTATTAGCTGGCTGTTGCGACCGCGCACCGGAAAAATGCTTACGAAAGCAAGATCGGAACCGCGGAAGAAAAAGCCAGGGAAATAATAGATGAAGCGTTAAAGACGGCAGAGACAAAGAAGCGAGAAGCTCTCCTGGAGGCGAAGGAAGAGTCCTTAAAGACTAAGAATGAGCTGGATAAAGAGACAAAGGAAAGAAGAGCTGAACTTCAGCGCTATGAACGACGTGTGCTGAGCAAAGAAGAAAACTTAGACAAAAAAACAGAGAACCTTGAACGGCGGGAAGCCGGGCTTGCATCCCGTGAGGAAGCCTTGAACAAGCGTAATGGTGAGGTTGAGGCCCTTTACGAAAAAGGGATACAGGAACTGGAGCGTATTTCCGGTTTAACCTCCGAACAGGCAAAAGAGTATCTGCTCAGATCTGTTGAGGCAGAGGTCAAGCATGACACTGCCAAAATGATCAAGGAGCTGGAGAACAAGGCAAAAGAAGAAGCTGACAAAAAGGCAAAGGAGTATGTGGTTACTGCGATTCAGAGATGTGCTGCAGACCATGTGGCTGAAACTACCGTATCCGTAGTACAGCTTCCGAACGATGAGATGAAGGGCCGCATCATTGGACGTGAGGGACGTAACATCCGTACTCTTGAGACTATGACTGGTGTGGAGCTCATCATCGATGATACGCCTGAGGCAGTCGTATTATCCGGTTTTGATCCGGTACGGCGTGAGGTGGCAAGAATTGCCCTGGAGCGCCTGATCGTGGATGGACGTATCCATCCGGCGAGAATCGAAGAGATGGTAGAAAAAGCACAGCGTGAGGTTGAAGCAAATATGCGTGAGGATGGTGAGGCTGCAGCCCTTGAGGTCGGCATTCACGGCATCCATCCGGAACTGATCAAACTGCTTGGTAAGATGAAATTCAGAACAAGCTACGGACAGAATGCGTTAAAGCATTCCATCGAGGTTGCACAGCTTGCAGGTCTGCTGGCCGCAGAGGTTGGTGCAGATGTGCGTCTGGCAAAGCGTGCTGGTTTACTGCATGACATTGAAAATCCATCGACCACGAGATGGAAGGCTCTCATGTACAGCTTGGTGCAGACCTTTGCAGAAAGTACAAAGAATCAGCGACTGTGATCAATGCAGTCGAAGCACATCATGGCGATGTTGAACCGCAGGGCCTGATTCCATGCCTGGTACAGGCTGCAGATACCATTTCCGCAGCAAGACCTGGCGCAAGAAGAGAAACTGTGGAGACATACACCAACCGATTAAAACAGCTTGAGGAGATTACCAATTCCTTCAAGGAGTTGATAAGTCCTTCGCGATCCAGGCTGGTCGTGAGGTTCGTATCATGGTTATCCCGGAGCAGGTAAGTGACGATGACATGGTTCTGATGGCACGTGAGATTTCCAAGCGCATCGAGGATGAGCTGGAATATCCGGGTCAGATCAAGGTCAACGTGATCCGCGAATCACGTGTGACAGATTACGCAAAATAATCGTTTTATGCGGACAGCAGCACAGTATATCAACAGAAATGAAAGACCGGTATTGAGAAAATGCCGGTCTTTTTCATTATGTCCGATATCATGCTCTGTACGCCATTGTGATATAAAGCTCTATAGCGTTTACTGATATTTATGTCTGAAAATTGACTTTTGCTGTCACCCTTTATACTACATAGAAGAAAAGTCAAAATAGAAGTGGCATACTGCCATGCCATTCTCACATTGTCCTGCGGTTCGTGAAAAGGTATTGAAATGGGGAAGGAGGAAATTTCAACCGCCTGTTTTGACTTGTTCTGAAAAAATAAAGCCCACCGATATCTGGTGGCGGAATGGAGCATTTCAAATGATTCATGATGGATTTATCTATCTGGCCACTTTAATGCTGCTGGCAGCAATTTTAGTCAATCTTCCTGTGTACCTGCGGGGAAAAGGCGCACAGACTTTTTTTAAATTTGCACCGCCGATCGTTCTCATCTATTTAGGCATGATGCTTTTATGTACTATGAAAGTATGGGATTTGCAGGATACGTCAGCCGTTTATGTAGCAATTAAAAATCCATTACTCTACGCGATGCTGTTTTTAATGCTGCTGCGTTGTGATCTGAAAAAATTATTAAATTAGGACCGAAAATGCTGATCGGTTTCTTCTCAGCAAGTATTTCAATCGGTGTTGGTTTTGTAGTAAGCTATGGCGTTTTCCATAAATTACTGGGCCAGGATAGCTGGAAAGCACTTGCAGCACTGTGCGGAAGCTGGTTAGGCGGCGGCAGTAATATGCTGGCGGTTCAGGCAATTCTGGATGTAAGTGAAGAAAGTCTGGCATATGCCTGGTAATGGACTCGGTTTGTGCAGTGATCTATGTTATGTTCCTTCTGTGGGTGATCAATTTCTCTAAGGAATTCAACTCCTGGACAAAGGCAGATGTACGTCTGATCGATGAAGTAGGAGCATCTCTGGAAAGAGGCAAGGGAGGACAAGAGACCTCTTGCATGGAAAAATATGCTTCTTTTGATCGGTGTATCCTTTTTTGTATCCTCTCTGTCCAAAGATGCCGGTGTTATGGTTGCTTCCGTTTTGCCTGTTTTGATAAGGCAACCTGGACGGTCCTTCTCGTAACAGCTGCCGGCCTGATCGCAGCGATGACTCCGTTTGGAAAGATTAAGGGAACGGAAGAGGTTTCTAATATCATTCTTTACATTGTCGTTGCGATGATCGCTTCCAGAGCAGATATCTCTGCTATGGGAAATGCACCGGTATGGCTGGCAGCCGGATTCCTGATCCTGCTGATCCATGTAACGGTTATGGTAATCCTCGCAAAGCTGATCCGGCTGGATATCTTTACCTGTGGCGTTGCTTCGCTGGCGAATATCGGAGGAACTGCGACAGCACCGGTACTTGGCGCATACAGTAACGCCTGGTTCCGATCGGTATCCTGATGGCTCTCCTCGGCAATATTATTGGAACGCCGGGCGGCGCATTTGTAGGATACTTAATGAGCCTGATCGGTTAGAGAACAACAATTGAAACGGGTAACACAAGAGAAACGAAATGAAAGGCCGGTATTGAGAAAATGCCGGTCTTTTTCTTACGTTTTATGAGAAAACTTACGAATCAGGACGGCATCTTGACATTGGAAAAGAGATGTAATAGAGTGAAACTGTAATAATCCAGATCCATAAAAAAAGCTGAGTATCCAGCAATAAATCATAAAAGAGAGTGGGGAAGATGATGAGTAAAAAGAGAATTATTGGTATGATCACAATTGCGGCACTCATGGCAGGACTCGTGGCAATGCCGGTCATGGCGGCCAGCAAAAAGAAAATCAAATCGGTAAATGTAAAAGTGACAGCAAGTATTACCCCGGAGACCCGCATTGGATCTGAAGATGTTGATGTCGATGTAAAGGACTCCAGCAGAGTATTATTATGATACTTATGAGGTGAACAATTCCGGTTTTGAATGGGTAGCTACCGATGTACCGGAACTTAGCATTTATCTGCGTGCAGAGGATGGATATTATTTTTCCCTGTCGAAGCTGAGTGATGTGAAACTGGACGGAGCAACACTGGTAAAAGGCATCTAAGCAGGATTCCTCTGAAACATTGAAACTGGTAGTAAAACTTCCGTCCCTGTCTGAGTATGTTGCAGATTTTAACGAAGAAGAGACGGTTAATCTGACCAATAATGGTTTTGCCATCTGGAATCCAATTTCCGGAGCAGGAAGCTATGAGGTTATGGTCTACCGTGATGGCAGTGCAGTAGGTGTGACCACGCGGACAACTACAGAACCGAACTATAACCTGAAGAACGAAGTGACCAGACCTGCCAGTTATCAGGTAAAGGTGCGCCCGGTTAATGGAGATTAACATTTGGGTACGACAATGCGGACCAGGTGAAGCAATCCGTGCCGGAGAGGCAGGCGGTCTGCCGGTTTCTGGTGAGTGGAAGAGCGATACAACCGGCTGGTGGTATCAGCACAGTGACGGAACTTACACGAAGAATGCCTGGGAAGAGATTGATGGCAAGTGGTATATCTTCGATGAGAATGGTTACATGAGAACCGGCTGGGTTGACTGGAACGGTGAAAAATACTATTGTGACAATTCCGGTGCAATGCTGAAAAACACTACAACTCCGGATGGATATATTCTGGATTACGATGGACGGATCAAGAATCATTAAAAAATACGATAATAAAAACAGCCCAGACGTTAAGTCTACGGGCTGTTTTTGTTTGTCATATTTTGTTTTTTTACAGAACCCATTCCTCCAGAAAATGAGCTGCTCCATCTTCTTCATTATTCCCGGCTACAAATTTTGCTGCCTGTTTTACATCATCTTCCGCATTTCTCATTGCGGCTGAAATGCCTGCAGCCTGAAGCATGGAGATATCGTTTTCGTTATCCCCAATAGCCAGAACATTTTCCAATTGTATCCCCAGTTTTCACAAAGTATATATAGTGCATTTCCTTTGGAAGCATTGGTGGAGTTTAGTTCTATAATGCCATCGGTTCGCAGAAATGCAATGCCTGGTATGGGGCTTCCTTTTTCAGCAGTTTCTGTGCCAGTTCATCTGTTAAGACAAAGCCCCATTTTCATCGTTTACCCGCTGGTCTTTAAAACTCTCCCAGATTTTTACATTTCCTTCGCTGAATCTGATGTAAGGATATTTCTCAAAGCCCTGTTTTCTCCCAGCCTTCTGCCCGGAAAGTACCTTTGTCTGTATGGACATATACAGCCACGGGAATTGCTCCAGATAAGCAAGGGCTTTCAATGCTTTTTCTGTGGGAATACCTGTCTCGCTGATACTTTTTTCTTTTTGTACATCCATAAGCATGGCACCATTGGAGCAGATGGCATACTGAATGCCGTCTACATTATTTAATACTGCTTCTTTCATTCCATCCGATGGTCTTCCTGAGGCAGGTACCAGGATCACACCTTTTTACGATCCTTCTTAAAACATCTAATGTATAATCTGATATGCTCTTGTCATCATGAAGAAGAGTTCCGTCCATATCTACTGCTACCAGCCGGATAGTTGTTTTTTCACTGTGCATATTGATTCCCTCCTGTAATAAATCTTCCTGTGCCTGATCTTGATCCTGACATCTGATTTTAAGTATAGCACATATTTCCCCCATAAAAGTGTCAATCCTAGTGTCGAACCCCATCTCCCCATCGAACGTCTCCCATTTTCTCACCTCTACTGACGAATCCCTTGTGAAACTGGCGAAATCGTTCAAAACATCTTCCTTTCAGACTATTTTTTGTATAATTACACTTGTGATCAGGTAGACATAAAACACGCGCGAAAAGAATTAAAGTTAAATCAACAAACAGGAGAATCATGTACATGCTCAGCACAAAAGAAGAACTCTATCTTTACCTGGAAAAAATAAGCCGGGGCTATGCCCTGAAAGATCTGAAATATTTTACGGCGAACCATATCAGCGAATCACTGAATATTTCCCGTAATCTGGCCAGTCAGTATCTGAACGAGCTGGTAAAAGAAGAGCGGGCTATTAAGGTCAACTCCCGTCCTGTTTATTTCTTCCATAAGAAAAATGTTGAACGTGAGGCCCAGGTTGCCCTGGAAACCTGCGTATTCTCCGGTATGGACGATTTTCAGCGGAAATGCCGAAGCGATGAAAATAAAAGAGATTTTCAGAAAGCCATCGGTTATTACCTGAGTTTAAGTTCCTGCATTGAGCAGTGTAAAGCAGCTGTTAAATACCCGCCAAATGGTCTTCCGGCCTTGTTTAACGGAGCCGGCGGAACAGGAAAGGCTTTTCTTTCCAGGCTGATGTATGAATATGCTGTAAATGAACGGGTAATCGGAACTGCAGGCGCAGCTTCTCTCCCGCCTTACATCACAGTAGACTGCTCCGAATATGCCCAGAATGAAGAAAAATTTGCTATTTCCCTTTGCGGCAGCGAAGACGGAAAAGGCTGGCTTGCAAAGGCAAACGGCGGCATCCTTTTCTTTGATGAAATTGACAGGCTTCCATTTTCAGGACAGGAACTGATCTATTCCTACTTAATTTCGGGACAATATAAAGGATATCATGATGACGAACATGTTTTTGAGTCCAATGCAAGACTGGTATTTTCCACCACAAAAGTACCGGCGGAAACACTTTATAAGCCACTTGCAAGGATGATTCCCATTGTGATCCCGGTCCCAACATTGCATGAACGCACAGCCGATGAAAAAGAGGAAATGTTAGTCTCCTTCTTAAAGCAGAAGGGCGGCGCATGGGCGTAGATGTAAGCATCAGCCAGAACGCCTTCCACTGTATGCTGGAATTTTCCTACGAAAACAACATCGACGAATTGAAAACCTGCGTTACCAGCAGCTGTGCCGGAGCTTATCTGGAAAAAACCAGTGATGGTATCGCTATCCACAGTTATCACCTTCCGGAATATATGCTCTCCTCCTTAAAACTGGAGGTTGAAGACAAAGACAAACGGATGATCCACTTAAACAGTTACAGCCGTGACACCTCTTTGGGGCAGACGGTACAGTATTTCCAGATCATGTTAGATGTCTTTGAAGATTACCGTCAGGATATGCTCAGTTTTGACGGCCTGATGATGGAATTCCGGAAACAATTAAATGATTATTACGACTATCTGATCTACGGACAGAAGCTTGTAAACATCAAGATCTCCACTTACGAACAGCTGATCAATCAGATTTTTGAAAATGTAGGTGAAATGTATGGCATCAGCCTTTCCAAAAAATACAGCCACTTACTTGCCCGCCGCTTATATATACAGCTTCAGGGCGACCATCTGATCGACAACTGGATGAAACAAAACCATAACGAGATTGAAGAAATGTTTCAGGCTGTAAGCGCTGTTCTTGAAAAAGAATCAGTCATCTGTTCCAGGATCGTAAACCTGATCAAACTGAATCTGGACATTGAAGCAGACAGTTTAAACCAGCTGTTTTTGCTTTTAGATATAAAAAACCAGAACCAGAAGATCCAGGGACTTTCCGCAGCCGGTATTATCTTAAGCCACGGCTATGCAACAGCTTCCAGTATTGCAGATGCCGCTAACCAGATCATCGGGCGAAAGGTATTCGATGCCATTGATATGCCTCTTGACATGCAGATGAGTGACATCACCGGGCTGTTGGAAAAACACATTGAACGATTTATCACCTGTCAGGACGTAGTACTTCTGGTGGATATGGGTTCTTTAGAGCAGATCCACAGCCAGATGGGCGGCCTGCGAAACTTAAACATCGGCATCATCAACAATATTTCCACTGCCTTAGCTGTTGACATCGGCCTTGGCATCTGTGGGAACCAGAAGCTGGAGGACATCCTGAAACGGGCCAGCGAAAGCAATGTCTGCACCTACCGTATCATTCACAATGTACAGAAGGAAGACGCCGTGATCTTCAGCGGAGAAAACGGCATTGACACAACGGAAAAGCTAAAAGAGCTGATCTTAAAAACTTCCGCCACTTCCATTCCTGTAAAATTTGTGGCTTATGATTATTACCGGCTGATGAAAAACGGCAGCCATGATGAGATTTTCCAGCAATACCATGTAAAATGCATCATCGGGCTTTTCAATCCGGAGATTGAGGGAATTCCTTTTATCTCACTGGAGGACATTATTTCCATGAATTCTGCAGAAAAGCTGACAAACATTTTCTCAGAGTATCTGGATGAAGAACAAATGGAAATATTTAACCAGAACCTGGTAAAGAATTTCTCCCTGCAGAATGTAGTTGAATCCATTACCATTTTAAATCCTGACAAGCTTTTAGATGAAGTGGAACAGGCAGTGGGACGGCTTCAGAAGATCACAGGAAGAAAGATCGCAGGACGTATCATGATCGGGCTTTATGTCCACCTGTGTTGTCTGGTGGAACGACTGGTCACAAAAACACCTATTGATAATTATCAGGATCTGGAAGAATTTGAACAAAAACATGCCGACTTTATCAGGCAGGTAAGGGACAGCTTTCAGGATATCTCCCGGCATTACCGGGTGGCTCTGCCTGTAAGTGAGATTGCTTACATTTATGATTACATGCATTTGAATTCAAAAAATAAGCTTTCCGGGCAGGCAGAAAGCCCGGCCGTCCGTGAGGACGAATAGGAGGTAAATATGGGTATTGTACTTGCAAGAATTGATAACCGTCTTCTTCATGGTATCGTGGCTACACAGTGGGCCGGACGTTCCGGTGCACAGCGTATCATGATCATTGATGACACTGTTGCCAATAATGAACTGACCAAAGCCAGCATGAAGCTTGCCAGACCTACCGGAATGGCTATTTCCATCATTACCGAGGAAACAGCTTTAAATAACTTCAAAGCCGGAAAATACAATGACCACACTGTATTTGTACTGGTTAAGAAGCCGGAAACACTGGTTAAGCTGTCTGAGATCGGCGTAAAGATCCCGGAACTGGTCATTGGCGGAACTGTAAAGCCTGCTGAAGGCGAAGAAGCTGTAAAGCTTTCCCAGAGAGCTTACGCAAAGCCGGACGACATTGAGGCTTACAAGAAATTAAAGGCTGCGGGAACCAAGCTCTATGCACAGTATGTACCTGCAGACGCAGAAGTTTCTATTGACGAATTTCTGAAATAACCAAAGGGGGAAATTGTTATGCAATTAAGTGCTTTACAAATTGTACTGCTTGTCCTGGTGGCTGCTGAAATCAACGTTGACCGCCGCGGATTATCACTGACACATGCAAGACCTGTTATCGTAGGTTTCCTGTGCGGACTGATCTTAGGCGACATGAACAGCGGTCTTTACATCGGCGGTACTTTCACACTGATGTCCTTAGGCGTTGCCGCTCTTGGCGGTTCTTCTGTACCTGATTACGGCGTTGCAACCATTATTGCATGCGCATTTGCAAAACAACCGGACAAGGACCGGAAGTTGGTATGACCATTGGTCTTCCTGTTGGTATGCTTGGCGTACAGATGGACGTTTTATTCAAGATCTGCAACTCCTTCATTGCCCAGAAATCCCAGAAATATGCCAATGAAAAACAGTTTGGCAAAATGTATGCTATCCTTTACCTTTGCCCTGTTATGGTAGCTGTATTCATGGCATTCCCAACCGCTGTTGCATTAACAGCAGGCGCTCCTTTAGTCCAGGCTATCCTGGATGTGCTTCCTTCCTGGGTAACAGGCGGTCTGTCTGTAGCAGGAAAGCTCCTTCCTGGTCTTGGTATTGCCATGCTGCTCCACTACATGCCGGCAAAGAAGTACTTCAACTACATTCTGATCGGCTTTGTACTCAGCGCATACATGGGCGTACCGATCCTTGGTATCGCATTCCTTGGTGTAGCTTTAGCTTACAAGTTCTATATGGATGAAGAAGCAAAGGAAAATGTAGGATTTGCAGGAGGTCTTGAAGATGAATAATGAGAATGAAGTAATGGAAAAAGCTCCCGTTTTAACAAAAAAAGACTGTGTGAAAGGTGCCATCCGCTGGTCCTTAATGGCAATAACAACCTTTAACTACGATACCCAGCTTGCTCCAGCCGTTGTTTTCGGTATTGGACCTCTGCTGCGTAAGATCTATAAAGATGATGACGAATACGTTGAAGCATTAAACAACCATTATAAATACTTCAACACCATGCCATGGCTGGCAAATATCGTTCTTGGTGCTACTCTGGCTCTGGAAGACAAAGAGGGAATCTCTTCCCTGGATGCTGTACAGAATATCAAGGTCAGCTTAATGGGACCTTTAGCTGGTATCGGTGATACCTTATTCTGGACACTGCTTCCTACTATCATGGGCTCCATCGCAGGATATATGGCTCTGGAAGGCAACCCTATCGGTGTTATCCTGTGGCTCATCGTAAACCTTATCTTCATCTGCATCCGTAGTCAGTTGATGTGGATCGGATACCGCGAAGGTACCAAACTGATCACAAAAGTAGGTGGAAAACTGGCTCGAATCACAGATGCTGCTTCTGTTCTTGGTCTTACGGTTGTAGGTGCGCTGTCCGCAACGGTTGTAACTGCAAAAACACCTCTGGCATTCCAGATGGGCGAAGTCAATCTGGCAGTTGCAGATCTGTTAGACAAGATCATGCCTTCTATGATTTCTGTAGCTACTGTCCTGGTACTGTATAAGCTCCTTGGAAAGAAGGGCATGAAGATCACTACCCTGATCCTCATTGTTATCATCTTCTCCATGATCTGCTCTGCACTGGGAATCCTGGCTTGATCATTTATAACTAATATAACTAAACGGACATGTCGCCGGATGGTGACATCACCATAATGACGGTTCTGCCTGTCTTATTTGGCAGGCAGAGCCATTTTATTCAACTAAGGGGAGATTATCATATGGTTGAAGTAAGCGCAGCAAAACGTAATATCACACCTCCATTTCCTATGTACATGCGCGGTTATGCCATGAGAACAGGAAAATCTATTGGTGTTTTAGATGAACTTTACTGCAGGACTTTAGTCCTGCGCATTGACGGGGAGATTTTTATATGGTCCACCCTGGATCTGTGCCGGTTAGAAGAACCGATCTCTGATTATGCCCGCACAGTCCTTGCCGGAAAATATTCTGTTCCAAAGGAAAATATCATTATCGGAACTATTCATACGCATTCCGGCCCTGATATCAGCTTTGAAGATGAAGGGGAAGACAGAAATCATCGCAAGGCCGTTTACAGAGAATATGTAATGAAACAGCTTTTTGATGCTGTAGACGAATGCTTTGACCGTGGTTTCTTAGAGGTAACACCTTATATGGTAAAGGGAACGATAGAAGGTGTATACGGAAATCGAAACTATCGGGACAAACCAAGTGATAAAGATATCAACATGATCCTGTTCCGCAATGAAAACCATGTAGTAGCAGGTATGTTCCAGTTTACCTGCCATCCAACGGTCCTTGGCATCCACAACATGAAGATCAGCTCTGATCTTTTGGGAAATGTCGGGAAAAGCACTGGATGAAAAATACAATAGTATTTTCATTACCATGCAGGGCGCCTGCGGTGATATGGGCAATCGCCAGTACCGTCAGGGAAATGATGAAAAAGAACTGTGGCGCGTACGTGATGAAGTAATGAAGCAGGTAAATGTTTTCGCAGAAACGGAAACTCCTATGGAGTTAAAAGCTGGATCTGTAAAAACTGCAGAATACACCATCCACCAGACCTATGATCTGGATGTCATGAAGGCACAGTTAGCAGAAGATGAAAAGAAACTGTCTGCTGCTGTCACAGAGGATGATAAGAAAGCTTCTCTGGTCCGGTGTCCGCCACATGAGAAGAAAGATCCAGTCAGGCGGCATCAATGTTACGCTCCGCTCTGTTATATTCCATTTAGGTGACCTGGAGATGATCACGATCCCGGAGAGCTGTTTTCCACCTTCGGAATGGAGATCAAAAAGAACTTTAATGCTCCTATGCGCATCGTATGGGGCTATGCAAACTACAGCGCAGGTTATATCGTAGAGAAAGATGAATTCGGAAAAGGTTATGAAAGCATGCAGACTCCTTTTCTCCAGGGAGAAGCAGAACTTTACGTAGATCATCTGATCAAATCTCTGTAGAATCTGATCCCCGTCACGCTATCGCAATTACAACTATAAAACTATAAGGAGAAGCGTTATGAGAAGATATATTATCGCCTCCCATCATTTACTGGCTAATGGCCTCAAAGACACATTGAATTTTCTTACTTCTATGGACGGCATCATTGACATCAGCGCTTATATGGATGACACCGATCTTCCAACCCAGATTAAGGAATTATTTGATTCCTTTGAGCCGGAAGATGAAGTAGTTATGATGACAGACATGTTAGGAGGCAGCGTAAATCAGCAGTTCTGCCCATATGTAAACGAACATCGGCACCTGATTTGCGGTATCAATCTTCCATGTGCCTTAAGCCTGGTATTACAGCCTCAGGATATGCCTCTTACTGCTGAGACTGTCCGGACTATAGTAGAAGAATCAAGAAGTCATCTGATCTATGTAAATGAGTATCATGATGGGACAAATGAGGATGATGAGTAGGAAATATGTAAAGTGAGAAGATAAACACGGCCTCGCATTGTGCGCATTTTTGTTAAAGCGCTATAATATCCGTCTTCCGGCACATAGAGATTTCCATGATAGTAAGTCTTGCCTTCGGTCATGTAAAGCTCTTTCCGCTTCCGACGGATTTGTCTTCGGTATGCCAGAGCACCAGATTCGGAATATGCAGGCTTTCGGCCAGCTCTGCGGCGTCTTTGACGGTGCTGTGATGTTTCTCATAAGGCTTGAAGCGGTCACGCTCATCGTACAGGCAGAACGCCTCGTGGAGCAGCCAGTCGCTTCCTTTTACATAAGGCTCGCAGGCTGGATTGTAAGGCTCATCACCGGCGCAGGCCAGCTTTTTGCCATTTTCAGAACCGTGGTAAAGCCAAATTGACGGGCTTTGGTGGAATGGATGTCGAAGAATGTAACATCGTAGTCCAGGATATGTAAGGTTTCTCCGTCATGGACCGGAATCAAGTGAATGCGGTCGCCAATGAGACGGTAGAATTTGTCCTGCAGGGTCAGTTTGCAGAAGGTGTCGATGGTGGATACCAGGCCGTCGTGGCAGTAGATCTGGAAATCTCCGTCGTATTTGCCGTTTTTCATGCGGGTGGCAATGAAACGGACCAGCCAGATGACACCGAGAATGTGGTCGGTGTGTTCATGAGTCACGAACAGATGATGGATCTGAGGATAATCAATTTTCATATCTTCCAGAATCCGCAGGATTCCGTTGCCGCCGCCGGCATCGACCATGAAATACTGGTCTCCGTCACGCAGGGCAAAACAGGTATTGTAATAATGGGTGGCATTGGCGTTGCCGGTGCCAAATACATAAAGCTCTTCCATAGGATGTCATACTCCTTATCATTTCGTGAAAACTTGTAACTGTTCAATTTGCAGTATTTATGGTACTATACTTCTAGAAAAAAAGCAACCTGAGAGGAGGCATACCGAGTTGAACAGAGAAGAATTTCTGCGGGGACTGGAGAATGCGCTTTCCGGCAATGTTCCGCCGTCTGTGGTGCGGGACAATCTCCGTTATTACGATGATTATATTCGTTCCGAGCGTCAGAAGGGGCGGTCAGAAAATGACATTATGGATGAACTGGGAGATCCGCGTCTGATTGCCCGTACCATTCTGGATACAACGCCGGGAGCGGCAGAGGGTGAGTATGAGGAGTATCATCCATTTGGCAGTTTTGCCGGAAACAGCGGCAGAAGCAGTCAGCAGGAGAATGCACAGCAGACGCAGTCTGGTGGCTACAGCGGAAGCGGGAACATTCATTACTATGACTTGAATAAATGGTACTGGAAGGTGCTGGCGGTTGTGATTGTAATTTTATTTTTCACACTGGTGCTTACAATCATAGGCGGCATTCTGACGCTGCTCATTCCGCTGCTGCCGGTGATCGGCATTGTGGCACTGGTCATGTGGCTGGTACGCGGTCCGCGCGGCTAAAACAACAGAAAATGGAGCTGTGATCCTGTCAGGGCACTGCTGGATCTCGCATTTCAAGAACTCGGAAATATTCTTTTGTTTCCGGGTTCTTTTGTCTCGGAGCGGTTTAACTGCAAAAACTGGACAAGCTGGTAACAGTCAATCCAGATTTCGTTGTTTCCTTCTTTCTGGGATTCGTCAAAGATGAGCTGGAGACCGAAATGCAGATGCGGTTCGTCGATGTTGTTTGTGTTTTCCGTGCGGCTGTAGCCGGTGCGGCCCAGATAGCCGATCACATCACCGGCCTGGACGATGCTGCCTTCCTTTAACGATTTATGATAGGGATAATTTTTCCGCAGATGCGCGCAATAATAGTAGCGTTTTTATCAAAACTGCGAATGCCGATGCGCCAGCCGCCGTACTGGTTCCAGCCGATGGCTTCCACATAACCAGATTCTACGGCAATGACAGGTGTTCCCACCTGTCCCATCATATCGTGTCCCAGATGCTGACGCCTGTAGCCATAACTGCGTGATACACCGAAATCGTCATAATCCTGGTAGGGAAAGTTTTTTGCGATCGGGGAAAATGCCTTCAGTCCGTATTTGGTGACCCAGGATACACTGCCGTCCTCAACGGGTTCTTCAATTTCATAAGCGCCGACCATGCCGCCCAGAACTGCGGTATAGGCTTCCAGATAATAGGCGTAGTATTTCATGTTTTCCGTCAGGGACTGCATGGAGGCTCCGCCTTTTATGCGTTCTGCCAGCGCGTCCATGTCTGCGGCGCGGTAGCGGGAAAAATCACCGCCGTAGCGGGCCGCCAGATAGGCCAGAAGCTCGATCCAGTTTAAATGGCAGTCAGAGGTAAAACTGTCCACATCCAGCCGCAGAGCCTGGCGCAGCGCTTCATTTGAAACTGTGAAATCTACCCACTTGATAAAGTGTTTTTCTTCTGTCCTGGCAGAATCGGATGGAGATGCGGATCGGGCGGCGGAGAGAAGTGCGTTGGAGGACGGCATTCGGGAAAAAATGGAGAAGGCCAGGGCGGTAAGAATCAGAAGTTCTGCGGTAACCACAAAACGGAGAAACCGCGACCGGGCATACTGAAACAAGGGGAAGATTGCATGGCTCTGTTCCCTTGGCTTTTTACCATTTTATGGGAAAATCATACATTTATCACAGAAAGTTTAAGAAAATTATTAAGAAATAGTAAATTCTGCCCAGATTGCTTGACTCAGAAGCGTCATACGTGTATAATCAGTTTGTAACATAGTTAACAATTATGTAATATTTGGAAATAAAGTATTCACGATTGGAGAGCGGTTCATGAAGAAAACAGTATTATACATAGCAGCAGTGCTGGCAGTATCAGGCGGTTTGATGTGGCAGAAACCTATGGTTGCACACGCAGAGCCGGAGGTTATCCAGGAAGCTCCGGTTTCTACGGTACTTGAAGTTGCGACGGAAGAAGATTCCGATGAGGACAACGGACCGGCTCCGGAGATCCAGGCGGCAAAGAAGCTGGAAGAAGAGCTGGCAGCAGCAGAGACAGCGGCAGCCGAGGCAGCGGAAGCAACAGCCAATGCCCGCCAGAATCTCGTGAATTACGCTCTTCAGTTTGTGGGTGGACCGTACCGTGCAGGCGGCAATGACCCGCGTACCGGTGTGGACTGTTCCGGTTTCGTGCGTTATGTCATGCAGCACGGCGCAGGCATCAGCATGAACCGTTCTTCCGGTTCCCAGGCAACTCAGGGCTACGCAGTCAGCTCCAGCCAGATGCAGCCGGGGATCTGCTGTTTTATTCCGGCGGTTCCGGCATCAATCATGTGGCTATGTACATTGGAGACGGTAAAATTGTGCATGCTTCTACTTACGCGACTGGCATCAAGATTTCCAAATGGAACTACCGAAATCCGGTAAAGATTATAAGCATGTTTTAAATTACATTGCTTTTTCCAAAGATATCCAGTATAATGAAGCGGAAGAATGCTGATTCCCTTAAATCAGTTTCTTCAACCTTATTAATTATTTATACTCCTAAGAAAAGTCGGACAGCTCCCCTGTCCGGCTTTTTACGTTGTAGTAAAATGGAAAAAACAGACAGAACCGCGCCGGTATATTTGAACCTTAAAACTGCATACTAATCCTGTAACAAATTTACAAGTCCAAACAGGAGGGAATCCTTATGAGAGATCATTACAGTGATATGGACAACAGCAGAAACTGTCATACTTCTAATTTCGTGGATTCTGAGAAGAACAGCACTCAGAATACCAGCCGCAATTCCAGCCAGAACAGCACCAAGAATACCAGCCGTAACTCCAGTCAGAACAAAACCCAGAATACCAGCCGTAATTCCAGCCAGAACAAGGCACAGAACTCCAGCCGGAATAACATGGATAACAGCAGCAGAAATTAACATTCTCAAATTATGATCGGACACGAGCCAGCGGACGCGCTACAAACGCGTCTGCTGGCTTCCGTTGTTTTTTTATATGAAAGAATCGCTATAGGAAAAATGCATAGATTTTTGCTGAAAAATTGTCAAGAGTGCTGAAAGTCAGAAATCACCGGAGAAAAAGAGCATATTGGAATTGACGTTAAAAATATAACATGTTATATTTTATAAAAACATAACGCGTTATATTTTAGGACCAAAAGGTCTGGAAGCAATCAGTTTCTTAAAACACAAGGAGAAGGATTATGGAGAGAAAAAAGAATAAGGCAGTCTCATTTTTTGCTGCCTGCATGGCAATTCTGCTCGTTTGTTCCACACTGATCTGGGGATTTCAAACAAGCTGGGGTAGCGTAAAAATCAAACGGCTGAATCTGACCAGTCAGGATGGAACAACCGTGAGTTCCCTGATTTACATACCCAAAAACGCAACCGATGAAACACCGGCACCCGTAGCCGTAATCTATCATGGCCGTTCCAATCATGCTCATTCCAATGATACCTGGAGCATGGAACTGGCACGCAGAGGTTATGTTGTGCTTTCGCCGGATCTTCAGGGAGGCGGGGAGTCTGATCCGTCTGTAGATCGCAGTATTCAGGCAAAACGGTTGCGGAATACGCAAACAGCCTGTCCTATGTAGAAAAAGATGCCATCAATCTGATCGGTTATTCTGCAGGAACCCAGACGGTTCTCCAGACTTATAAAGCAATGCCGGATCAGGTGAAGAGTATCTGTGAAGTGTTTGGACCATTTATGATTCAGATGGCAGGTGGCATTGATGATGTAGATACTAATTTTTGTCTGATTAAATCTGATGCGGACCAGTACGACTATTTCTTTATTGGTGATCCACAGGCATGTACGGATTATGTAACAAAAGCATCTGGTCTGCCTGAGGTTGTGTCTGGTCAGGATTATGACCGAAACGGCAAGCTGTTCCGCTATTCTGAGATTGGCGGAACCCTGCACCAGACCGGCAACATCAGTGGTGAGACGATTCAGGCAATCCTGTCCTTTGAGGCGGCAGTCAATAACGAACCGGTTGCCCGTACAGTAGATGATACAGCATGGCTGCCGCAGCAGATCTTTTCCGGAATTGCCTGCGTGACTATGATGTTCCTGCTGGCAGCACTGGTTAACCTGCTGATGCAGAATCCGTTCTTTGCGTCCGCAGCAAACCCGGTTCCGGTGAAGGTACCGCGCAAAGGCGCAAAGGCCTGGGTACTGGATGCTTTATTTGCAGTTGTGATCCCAATAATCCTGTTTGTACCGGTATCCGCTTACGTTATGGTATGGACTGGAGCCGGAACTCCCTGGTCAAAATTCCTGACTTCCGCAAACTTAAACGGAATCATGGGATGGCTGCTGGTAGTAGCCGCAATTGGCATTGTGCGGATGATTTTTGCCGCATCCAAACGGAAAAAAGAAGGAAAGCCGAAGCATCTGTCCGAGTATGCTCTGGGCGGAGCGGCAGAAACACACATCGACTGGAGCAAACCGGCGAAAGGATTTCTCATGGGTCTGATTTGTGTAACCTTCGTGTTTGTATGGCTGAATCTGCTGGAAGGATTCCTTGGCATCAACTATCAGGTATGGAACCTTTCTACCTATTTAAAAATGAGCCCGATGCGGATTCTTCGTGCAATTCCGTATGTCCTGATCATCTTTACCGTTATGTTCATTGGAAATATGAACCAGCGTGTGCTGCCGTCCACTGGTGATGCGCGCAAAGATATGTGGATTGCGGTTGCTGTAAATACGATTATGACTGCGTTTGCATTGTTTTTGCTGCTGCTCATTCAGTATGGAGGAAGCATGCTTCTGGGCACCGGCCAGACTTTGATCCCGCAGATCGATGTATACGGAACCGGAAAGAATACCAGCTGTGGCGCTCTGGATTTTGCGTTTGGATACTGCTATATGATGGGCGGCACCACTGGTGTGGTAACCTATCTGTACCGCAAATTCGGAAATATCTGGGTAGGAGTCATTCCGGCAGCTATGTTTGCCGGTCTGGTAACCCTGTCTGGATTTACCCTGATTGCCTGACCGTTTCTTTTCAAAATACAGAAAGTACGCTATAATGATTCTATCTATTTGTGCGATGGGAGAAACGGAATATGAGCAGGATCAGGCAGCAGGAGAAGGCAAAACTTTCCAGAGAAAAACTAATGGCAGCAGCGGATGAACTGTTTGCCAGGCAGAAAATTTCAGAGGTAGGTGTCCGGGATATTGCCGCAAGGGCAGGTGTCACGACGGGAACGTTCTACCACTATTTCACGGGAAAAGACGATATCCTGGACCAGATATATCGAAGCCGTGACGCAGATATGGGCGGCATGCTGCATGACCTGGCACAGGACACAGACAGTTACTGCATGAAAATACAGAGTTTCTTTGTGGACAAGCTGGCAGGCACGGTTTTATCAGATGGCCGGGAATTTACCTGCTACCGGGTGTTCCGGATGCGAAAACACAGCAGTGATGAAAACAGCCTGTACATCGGTATGCAGGAACTGATCAGAAAAGCAATAAACGCAGGGGAATTTCGCGGTGATGTTTCCGCAAAGGAAATCAATGATTATCTGTTCGTGGTTTTTCGCGGAGTTTTGTATGAATGGTGTCTGTGCACGGCAGATCAGGCATTTTCACTGGCAGAGCGCATGGAACGCCTGATCGGTTATGCGCTGAAGTCATTTCAGTAATGTTTGGAAAAAACAGGAGGAAGTCCTGCCTGGCAGGGCTTCTTTTATATGATAGGAAATTCCTCCACTCGGAGGAAACCATACTAAAAATGCCCGCTTTTATGCGGGCACCAAAACAAGACGATTACTGAAAGAAGTCGATATAGAAACCTTCTTCGGGTTCTTCGCCATCCCAGTCATCATCTTCAGTTAAAAAATAGTGCATATCCAAAAGATCAGCATCCGACATACTCTTCACAAGTTTTGCGGTCATACCTTCTGGTGGATTTTGGATGTATTTGTTACGGAGTTCCTCTAAAGCTTTTTTATCCATGATTTATGATGCCTCCCGTCTGTTGATAAATACAGTATGAAGCAGACGGGAAGAGAAATCAAGCGGAACGGCATTTAAATTTGGCCAAGGTCCTTTCGTACATTTCTTCCAGAGGAATCCGTTTGTGATTGAAATAAAGATCAGTCAGAGTCATACCAATCTTGCAGTTAGGGCAGCAAAGAGGATCATATCCAAAGGACAGAGCGATGTTATTACGCCATTTTGTAAAACTGCGAATGATGGGCTGTCTGTTTTTCGGAATGGCACGCCTGAGCTTTTTGTCATTGTTCCGGTGTCTGGCATAAAGACCATAATAGCGGATCATTTTGTAGTGATGTTCCGGGATGTGCTGGATGAGCAAAGAAATAAAATCCAGCGCAGGGATACATTTTTTAACAAAAGCATTGTCTTCATGGCGATGATAATGGAAAGTAACATTTTTACCATCATAAGAATCAATGCGGTTTAAGGCAATGACAGGGCGTCCAAGATAGCGGCTGATATATTTGGTGACTGTTTTAGTATCGCAAAGATTAGGTTTGGCATAGACGTAGAAGCCGTTGGAATCTTTTTTATAAATGGCAGCTTTGATCTTTTTGAAGGATGGTCCGATCTGTTTTTCCATTTCGTTTAGCAGAGCAGTTTGAAAAGACATACGGAGCAAGGTGTAGTCAAAATGTTTAACAATGCGCCAAAAGCCGTCATCTGAAAAGCCGCCTTCTGTAACCAGGCAATGGATATGAGGGTTCCATTCAAGAGGACGCCCGAAGGTATGAAGAACACAAATAAAACCAGGGACAAAGTTCCTGGACATGTTTAACTTGAAAAACATACGAAGAACGACACTGCGTACAGCATGAAACAAGCAGTCAAGAAGAGAACGGTCTTCCAGGAAGAAATGGCGAAGATCTTCATCAATAGTAAAGACACAGTGACGGTGAGAGCATTGGATGAGTTGGAAAGCCATGGAGTTGGCTCTGTCCTGGCAATATTTGATGCCGCAAGTTGGGCAGAACTTGCTTTTGCAACGGAAAGGAACAAATTTAAGGTTACTGCATTTGGGACAGGAATACATTGCACCGCCGAAAGCCGGGTCACCGCAGTTAATCATTTTTGTTACGTTATCAATGACAACCTGACGTGGATGCAAGATGTATACCATTTCTTCGTAATGGTCATTAAAAATGTTTTGGAGTATGTTCATAAGATAATTATGACGCAAAAGAAGAAAAAAGAAAACCCCACCCCTCAAGATTGAGGGGCAGGGGAGTTGAAGTGTCGAAGACACTTTTCGCCTAAAACAGGTATCTGCTGGCTGGCGAGTGTGGTGATTGTCCAACGGGTGCCTGTCTGCATAATATAAAGTAAGAAATGAAGACAGGCGGATGCTTATGTGGGATCTGATCAGTGGGGCACAGCTGGATGAATACCTGGATCAGGGAAGAAATGTGTTTCTGGTAGATATGCGGGATGCCAACTCGTACCGCAGGGCACATATCCGGGGAGCCGAATATTCCGGCCGGGGAACGCGAAGCAGGATCGGAGAGCTGCCGCAGGACCGCCTGATCGTGCTGTACTGCTATCATGGACCGAACAGCATGCGGGCCGCGAGGTGGCTGGCCTCCCTGGGCTATGAGACAGCGGATGTGTACGGCGGGATCCAGGCATATCGCGGAAGGTATCTGGATTGGGGAATGGAAGCGTGATTTCCGGGACTGGCGTTTCTGCGTTGTGATTTCGACAGAGGTATTCGTTGACAAGTCCATGGGCGGGTAATAAAATAACAGTATTAATGCCAAGGAAAGATGAGGAGAATCTACTATGAAATACATGTTTGCATCTGATGTTCACGGTTCCGCCCACTACTGCCGGAAAATGCTGGAGGCTTACTGCCAGTCTGGCGCAGACCGCCTGATCCTGCTGGGCGATCTTCTGTATCACGGCCCGCGCAACGACCTTCCGCAGGAGTATGCACCGAAGCAGGTGATTGCCATGTTAAATAAGTATAAAATGAAATTATTGCCGTACGCGGAAACTGTGAGGCTGAGGTGGACCAGATGGTTCTGGAGTTCCCGGTTATGGCAGATTACGCCATTCTGGTGCTGAACGGCCTGACCTTCTTTGCCACTCACGGTCATCTGTTTAATCAGGACCAGATGCCGCCGTTAAAGGCTGGAGACATTCTGGTGCATGGCCACACGCACCTGCTGAAGGCAGAAAAAGTAAACGGACATTACATTTTAAATCCGGGTTCTACCTCCATTCCGAAGGGCGGCAATCCGGCAACGTACGCAATCCTGGATGAGCAGGATTTTAAAATCTTTGATTTTGACGGCAACGTAGTCAAAGAAGCAAAATTAGGTTAGGAAGGAACGGTATGGCGACAAAAGTATATGAACTGATTGCACCCTGTCATTTTGGTCTGGAGGCAGTCCTGAAAAAGAAATTCTGATCTCGCTATGAGGATTTCAGGTAGAAGATGGAAAAGTAACCTTCTCGGAGATGCGGAGGCCATCTGCCGCGCAAATATTTTCCTGAGAACAACAGAGCGTATCCTGTTAAAGGTAGGAAGCTTTAAGGCGACTACATTTGAGGAGTTGTTCCAGGGAACCAAGGCACTGCCGTGGGAGGAGTACATCCCGCAGGACGGACGTTTCTGGGTCAAGAAGGCCAATTCCATCAAAAGTAAGCTCTTTAGCCCGTCGGATATCCAGTCTATCATGAAAAAGGCCATGGTCGACCGTATGAAGCAGGGCTATGGAGTCTGTGATTCCGGAGACCGGAGCAGATTATCCGGTGCGCGTGTCCCTGTATAAAGATATCGTGACGGTGGCGCTGGACACTACGGGCGAATCTCTTCATAAGCGCGGTTACCGCAAGCTGACCAGCAAGGCACCGATCGAGGAGACGCTGGCGGCGGCACTCATCATGCTGACCCCCTGGAATAAAGACCGCATTCTGGTGGATCCCTTCTGCGGAAGCGGAACCTTCCCGATTGAGGCAGCCATGATGGCAGCCAACATGGCACCGGGCATGAATCGTTCCTTCCTGTCGGAGGACTGGAAGCAGATCATTCCGCGCAAATGCTGGTATGATGCCATGGATGAAGCCCACGAGATGGTAGATGACACCGTGAGCGTGGACATTCAGGGATATGATCTGGATCCGGAGGTCATTAAGGCAGCCAGAGCTAATGCGGAGCTTGCGGGTAGCCCACATGATCCACTTCCAGCAGAGACCGGTGGCAGAGCTGAGCCATCCGAAGAAATACGGATTCCTGATCACAAACCCGCCGTATGGGGAGCGAATCGAGGAGAAAAGAATCTTCCGGCACTGTACACCCAGATCGGGGAACGATTTAAGGCGCTGGACAG
>SCPO01001112.1_pt1 | contig 32082 bp, 40 predicted proteins | sample 6106821 | NCBI WGS metagenome assembly SCPO01 (sample SAMN10720448, study PRJNA508395) | human gut metagenome | isolation source: Participant 2 stool, 0 month | host: Homo sapiens | collected 2017 | reverse complement strand
TGCATTCGGCGTTAGTACAGTATTATTAGCAGGGCCTTTAGTTGGCGCAGCTAGCAGCCATGCTTACAACAATCATAGCAACTGGAACGGTGTTGGTAGCGTAGCCCATCCGCTCAAGCTAACTATTCTGTTGATTACATGGGCGCTGTTACAGTATTCCAACAATTCCCCTGCATCTGTAAAATCTATTTCCTATGATGCAAAACATAATCCTTACTATGAAGTAGAAGGTTATTATGGCAACCGTGAAGTAGAGCTTAAAGTAGACGAAGCATCTGGTCAAATCGTTGGTAAAGAAGTTAAAGGCTACACAAAGGCAACAAAGCTATCAACGTTCAAAACATCATCATTCCTGAAGTAGCTGAAACAAAAGCTATGGAAAAAGTTGGTTCTGATTTCCAAACTGTAGAATGGACTGTTGAACGTGAAACGGCCGAGCTGTATACGAATTCGACATGACAACTGGCGGCGGCAAAAGCTGAAGTAAAAGTTGATGGCATGAACGGTAAAGTTTTAAGCGCTAAAGTTAAAAACACAAAATACTAAGATTTTAATTCATCAAGTGAAACCCTATCCTAACCCACTTAGATGACACACTACACATATAACACACATACTATACACACTGTATCCTTTGGATACGCTCTCTAACACAAACTAACACACAAAAAGAGCCCGTAGGACTCACTACGGGCTCCCTAACTATCTCACACAATAGGAAATGGTCTGTGTTCACACACCACAGACCGAACGTTACACACACTATACTCCCTTTAAAAGACCTTGGATCATTGAACCCAAGGTCTTTTTTGTTATAAACGAAGAACAGTATCTAAAACAACAAGGCCTCCCATCGGGAGGTCTTTTGTATAAGTTTTATAGGTTTGATAGTTTGTTCTATTTCTTAAGCGAGGTCTAGCTTAAGGATGTCATTTGTGTGTTCTGAAAGTTAGTTCTATAGTTTTCCCAATGAGATTTGAGAGATTATGCTTTATCCAAAGCTTGAGCCAAGTCTTCGATAATATCGTCGATATTTTCAAGGCCGATGGATACACGGATCATATCTGGTGTTACGCCAGCAGATTTTTGTTGTTCTTCGTTAAGTTGTGCATGTGTTGTAGATGCAGGATGAATAACGAGGGATTTAGCATCTGCTACGTTAGCCAAGTTGGAGAAGATTTCCAAAGAGTCAACAAGTTTAATACCTACTTCTTTTCCGCCTTTTACACGAATGTGAATACAGCACCAACACGGGAAGTATTTATCAGCCAAAGCTTTGTATTTGCTGTCTTCTAATTCTGGATAGCTTACCCATGCCACTTTAGGATGTTTAGTCAAGAGTCTACTACTTTACGAGCATTTTCTACATGACGTTCTACGCGCAAGGACAATGTTTCAATGCCTTGCAAGATTTGCCAAGATGCAAGTGGAGTAATGCATGCACCAGTATCACGAAGCAATTGAGCACGAATTTTTACAGTGAATGGGATTGGCAAATCACCATATACTAAACCATTGTAGTGTTCATCACCTTCGGAGAAGCCAGAATTTATCGAAGATTTACCAGATTCTACTACTACGCCAATGTTGTACCATGACCACCAAGGTATTTAGTAGCAGAATGTACAACTACGTCAGCACCATGTTCTATTGGACGGAACAAGTATGGAGATGCAAAGGTGTTATCTACGATCAAGATGATATTATGTTTATGTGCAATATCAGCTACTGCTTGTACATCGATAAGGTTGATGCCAGGATTACCGATAGACTCGATGTAAACAGCTTTTGTATTTTCATCGATAGCTGCTTCAAATTCCTCTAAGTTATCAGGATTTACAAATTTAGTTTCGATACCAAGACGTGGCAATGTAGCTGTGAACAAGTTGTAAGTACCACCGTACAAAGTGGAAGCTGCTACGATATTGTCGCCCGCATTAGCTACGTTCAAAATAGAATATGTAATCGCTGCGGAACCAGATGCTACTGCGATACCACCAGCACCACCTTCAAGTTGTGCCACACGAGCATCCAATACATCAGTAGTAGGATTGCCAAGGCGGGAATAAATGCCACCAGGATTAGTTAAGGCAAAACGACCTGCTGCTTCTTCTGCGTCTTTAAATACGAAAGATGTAGTTTGGTAAATAGGTACTGCACGCGCACCTGTTGGATCTACCGTTTGACCGGCATGTAATTGTAATGTTTCAAATCTGTATTGTTTACTCATTATGACAACTCCTTTATGTTAACTGTGAATTTAGTTCGTTGTTTATACCTAGTATAGTACTATGCTTTAAAAATTATGTCTACTATTTTTTATATGAACTTATCCATAACTTAAAACTATAGTGGGCTTTAAAAGTCACTAAGTAGTTTCAAACTACCCTAGCGAGCTAAGTAACTGTATAAATGAATGTACAGAAAAGCCCCTAGTAACTTCTAACTGACTAGTTCATATTAGAGCCTATCAGAAGTAATTAGGGCAATAGCTACATACGATAGTTTAGATATAGGCACCTAAATTTTATCACGTTCAAATTTCATTTTTTGGATTTGTTCAATGATGTACGGTGTTTCTTGGTAAACATAATAATTTAACCAATTTGTAAATAATAATGTACTTACTGAACGCCAGCGTACGATAGGACGTTGTTTTGGATCGTCGTTAGGAGAAATAATTTTCAGGAACCGCAATATCCATACCTTTTTTGATATCCCGTTCATATTCACGATTGAGTGTATCCCAATCGTATTCGGCATGACCAAAGACAAAGATATGTTTATTGTCTAAGCTACGAACAATAGCTGCACCTGTTGGGTCAGAACCCGCCAAGAGTTCCAAATCGCGATTTTCCTTAATTTGTTGCAACGAAACTGTGGTGTGACGAGAGTGTGGCATCCAGAACTTTTCATCGAAGCCACGTAAGAGTAATGGTCGATCATTGTAGATATCATGTTCGTACACGCCAAATAATTTCTCATCCATAATGCATTTATTAATACCAAAGTGATGATATAAACCAGCTTGAGCGCCCCAACAGATATAGAATGTGGAGTATACATGCTCTTCGCCCCAGTTCATAATTTCTACGAGCTCAGGCCAATAGTCTACCTCTTCAAAAGGCATTAACTCTACAGGAGCCCCTGTAATAATCATGCCGTCAAAGAACTCGTCTTTTACCTCCTCAAAGGTACGGTAAAGTTTCTAAATACTGCTCATCTGTATTTTTGCCTTACGAGATGCAGTATGTAGTAGTGTCAAATTCACTTGTAATGGACTATTACTAAGAGCACGTAAGATTTGTGTTTCTGTAACTTCTTTAGTAGGCATCAAATTGACTAGCAAAATTTGCAAAGGTCGGATCTGTTGATTTTCCGCCCGTTCAGTATCCATAACGAAAATGTTCTCTTGAGCTAATTTCGTAATGGCCGGTAAATTTTTTATTACTTTAATAGGCATACTATCACCTCTACACACTAAACAATTTGATAACCTAATCTAAATAATCTAAATAATCTAAATAATCTAAATAATCTGATTAAAAGCCTCTAGCCTCGTAGGCACGGCGCCAAGCTTCCCTTCTTCCAATGTTTTACGAGGACACGCTACATTGATACGTTCAAAATCTTCCCCATCAACGCCAAACATGGAACCAGTATCAAGCCACAACTTAGCTTCATTGATAATCCATTCATCCCGTTCCTTAGGGCTCAATGGCAACTTAGAGCAATCTAGCCACATGAGATATGTCCTTCCGGACGATATACGTGAATTTTTGGCATATATTTTGCCACATAATCAATGGTGAATTGAATATTATCTTGAATATATTCTTTAACTCGTCGAGCCAAGGGGCACCAACTTTGTAGGCCCCTTCACAACCAACGATGCCCATCGTATTTAGCTGGCTATAGCCAGCACGGTCGATTTCTTTGATAAAACGACGACGTAAAGAATCATTAGGAATGAAAATATTACTTACTTGTAAGCCAGCGATGTTGAAGGTCTTGCTCGGTGCAGTACATACGATACAGTGTTCTGCATAGCTTTCACCTAGATCAGCAAAGACCTTATGAGTATGCCCTTTCCAAACAAAATCAGCGTGGATTTCATCACTTACGATGAGTACATTATGTTTAATACAAATATCGCCAAGTCGTTTTAACTCATCCTCAGTCCACACCCGGCCTACTGGATTGTGGGGATTACATAATAGGAATAATGTTACATTTTCCTCAACGATAGCCCGTTCAATGCCCTCAAAATCAATGGTGTACTTCTCTTCGCCTTTGATTAATGGCACATTGATGAGACGACGGTCATTATCATCAATCACCATACTAAATGGATAATACACTGGTTGATTGATAAGTACCCCTTCACCCTCCTTGGTGAAAGCGCGAACAGCCATAGCCAAGGCAAATACAATACCTGGTGTTTTAACGAGCAATTTTCGGTCTGGCGTCCAGTTAAAGCGCGTAGTAAACCAATTTTGTAGCACTTCAAAGTATTCATCATCGGACTCGGTATAACCAAAGACACCATGGTTCACGCGGTCCAATAGGATCTGCTTTAACTCAGGGGGAACCTCAAAGTCCATGTCTGCCACCCAGAATGGCAACACATCGACTGGTTTACCGCGTTTTACAGCAAAATCGTATTTCAAGGATTTTGTGTGGGTTCTATCTAAAATTTGATCAAAATTATATTGTCCCATAGGAACTCCTTTATTTATTGAAAGCTTGTTCCAAGTCCGCAATCAAGTCATCAGTATCTTCAATACCTACAGATAGACGCAATAAGCGACGTGTAATACCTTTGCGCTCAGCATCTTCTGGTTTTAAATCTGGATGTGTTTGCGTTACAGGGTAGGTCAACAAGGACTCTGTACCACCAAGACTTTCAGCGAATTGAATTAGCTCAATGCCTTCCAATACTGTGTTTAGCCGTTTCTTCGCTATCTACTTCGAAGGATAACATGCCACCAAAACCAGTCGTTTGGGCTTTATTGACTTCATAGCCTGGATGTTCTGGAAGACCTGGGAACAATACTTTAGTTACCTTAGGTTGTGTTTTGAGCCATTCCGCAAGAGCAATGGCATTCTTTTGGTGTTGCTCCATACGAAGTGCCAATGTTTTTACGCCGCGAATAACGAGCCAGCTATCCATAGCAGACAAGCAAGCACCTACTGTTTTGTAAATTAGACGCAATTTAGCAGCGATTTCCTCGTCTTTCACAATAGTGAAACCAGAAATTACATCGTGATGACCACCGATGAATTTCGTACCGCTATGAACGACAATATCTGCACCCAACGTTAAAGGTTTTTGGAAATATGGGCTCAAGAATGTATTGTCGATGATTACAAGCGCATTACGCTCATGGGCCAACGCGCAGAGAGCGCGAATATCGGTAATCTCCATCATAGGATTTGTTGGCGTTTCAATATAAACAGCCTTTGTATTCGGTTTAAAAGCAGCTTTCACCGCATCAAGATCAGATGTACCTACATATGTAAATTCTATGCCGTTTTTCTCATAAATATTGGTGAACATACGGATAGAGCCACCATATAAATCATCACCTAAAATGATGTGGTCTCCAGGGGAGAATAAATGGAATACGGCATCCACTGCGGCCATACCAGAAGAGAATGCCAACGCATCTAAACCTTCTTCAAGGCCTGCTATTAACTGTTCCAATCGGTCGCGCGTCGGATTAGACTCACGCGTATATTGGTAACCTGTTGTATCACCCAATTGTGGATGAGAAAATGTACTAGACATATAAATTGCAGGGGAAATTGCACCAGTATTATCTGGCTTGCCACTGCCGTGAACACATTTTGTATTAAATTTCATTCCAATCAACTCCTCATATTTGTATACAATATGTTAATTATAAAAGTAGACAATGATTAAGGTCAATAAAAATGGGCACTCATACAGCCTGAGTGCCCCTAAAAAGTCATATCTATTTTGAATGGGTTGTCATAACTATAAGTTAAGTTAGACTAATTTTTTGTGCGTTTTGTAATAAGTAGAGCCAAAATAATGCCCAAAGAAGATGTTACCAATTGAGGCCAACTAGATACAAATAACATAGTATTTACAATCTTCGGTGGGAATTGGAATAGGGAAAAGAACAAGGAATAACCACCAAAAAGAACACCAGCTTTTACCAAGGCCGCCACGATAATAAGCAATACCTTCGGTTTATGTTGTAACCAGTGCGCTACGAATACATAGGCTGTCGTGCCAAGGGCCGTAATCAAAATAAACGGTGGCAACGGCAACATACCTTGTAAATGCGCCACTACTGGTGCAATCCAAGCAATAACAAGACCATTCTTCCATCCATAGCGCCATGTGGCGAGTACAAAGGTTGCAGATGTAATAGAACCGATGAGGAACATACTCACCTGGTTAGGAATAAATGGAAAATGAGACGCAAGCTTTGCGCCAATAAGGCTACGGCCAACAATAGACCTGTGCCCGTAATAGACTTTGTGGACATAAGAACCTCCTACTATACGATATAGATTTTACAAGAGGTACCTACCTCATATTTATAATTAAGCCTCTACAAAATATAGACGCGCCCGATCATATACCCAATTATATACATATGTATAACCTAAAATAGCTAATGTCATAGATATATCCGTCATAAAAGCCATCCAAAAGGTCATCTGCATCATGTACATAATAATTGGCACCGTTGCAATCATAAATAAGCCTTCAAACAACACGGCATGAACCGTACGAATGATTGGGCCTCGCGCTAATCGATCACCTGGTACTAGTTTATCAAAAATCCAGTTAAACACAAAATTCCAAACCATAGCTAGTAAAGAAAAAATAACCATTAATACAAAAGGCTGCCCCTCATGCGGAACAAACTGCATTACCAAACAACCAATTAAAATACAACCAAGCTCATATAAAATCGACTGCACAACACGCTCCGAAGTAGACATAATAATAAACACCTCCAGTAAAACCCCAGACAAGAAATTTACCATTACATCACTATTATATTTATTTTTTTAGATTTGTCGAGATTTGTCAAATTTTGCCATTTCAGGATAAAAAGAAGCCGCATTGTATCTACTAAACGACTTGCCCTCTTGAAGTGAGCTATGCCATTTTAAGATAGAAAAAGCCGCCATATGTCTATCCAGCGACTTGCCCTCTGAAGTGAGTTTTGCCATTTCAGGATAAAAAGAAGCCGCATTGTATCTACTAAGCGACTTGCCCTCCTGAAGTGAGCTATGCCATTTTAAGATAGAAGAAGCCCCGTATGTCTATCCAGCGACTTACAGGAATGGAGCGCGAGAGAATATGGCGGCAAATTATCCTAAAAGTGGCATTACGAACTGAATCCATGGAATCCCCACCACGATAAAGATAGTGAGGTAGATAATCCCAAAGATAGCGCCCAATTTCCAGAATTCAGGGCCTTTATTATAGCCACTAGCAAACCAGATTGGGCTGTGACCAGTACCATATGGTGTAAGGATACCCATAATACCCATTGGTACTAACAGAATTAACATAACCTGCGCTGGATCAACGCCAGGAATTTGAAGAATTAAAGTAGCAAACAAGCCTACCATAGCTGTTACATAAGCTGTACCAGATGCAAAGAAGTAACGAAGCAAGCAGAATGCTAATAATAAACCAAGAACTGCCATTGTTGGATCTAAAGATACTAAAGAACCACCGGCAGATTTAGCAAGCCATTCCAAAAAGCCTACATTTTTAAGGCCAGAAGCCATAGGTACGAGTGTAGCAAACCAAGTCAAAACATTCCATGCTGGTTTATTAGCAAGGAAGTCTTGCCATGTCATAATCTTAGTGAAAATCATCAAAATAATAACAATCAAAGCTGTTGTTGTAGGGTTTACTTTGAATGTAGAAGCACCAATCCACAACACAAGAGCCAATACAGAAATTAAGGCCATGAAGACTTCACTACGTGTCATAGCACCTAGTTTTTTATACTCATCTTTTGCCCAGGCTGCAATTTCTGGAGAACCTTTCACTTCTGGCTTGCAGAATACATAGGTCAACAATGGAGTGATGATGAACAAGATAAGACCTACTGGCAAGAATGCTAGGAACCATGTGCCCCAGTTTGCTGCTACGATACCAGATTTAGCAGACAATTCAAGAGCCAATGGGTTTGGCGCCGCACCAGTCAAGAAGATGGAGCTAGATACACATGTAGTTGCCAATGCTACCCAGTTCAAATAGGAACCAATTTTACGAGGGTTCTTATCTGGATAAGAATCGAACATCGGACAAATACTAGATACGATTGGATAAATCGTACCACCAGAACGAGCCGCATTACTTGGAATAAATGGAGCCAATACAAGATCCGTAATAGCGATAGCATAACCAAGACCTAAGGAAGACTTACCAAGCTTTGCTACGAGGAACAAAGCAATACGACGACCAAGGCCAGAGTTTTCATAACCAATACCAATCATGAAAGCGGCAAAGATCAACCATACGATGGCATTAGAGAAACCACTAAGGTCCCCAGCTGATAGCTTGCGCATCAGTAATTGCCTTAGCGACACCGGTTGCTTTATCTACAACAGGTGGCAGGACCTACTTTAAACAACATAGATACGGTAACTGCAATGATACCGATGAAAGCTGGTGGGATTGGTTCTAAAATCAACCCTACCACGAGGCCAGCGAAAATACTTACATAAATCCAAGAATTTGCGCTAAGACCTTCAGGAGCACCGATGAGCCATACAATAATAGCTACTACAAGCGGTGCGAATAATTTCCAATTCAACTTCATTAGAAACACTCCTTACTACTTCAAAACAAAAATTACAAAAAACGCTTATTTAGTATATCAAAAATTTTAATAAGATGATATAAACTTAATCATAATACTTATTAATTGATAGTAAACTTTTAGTAATAATTTCTACCTCACTAGATAATTTTAATTTTATTCAATATAATATAAACATCGAAAATTATTGATTTATCAAAAGGATTCAAATGAAACCATTTATGCATTATATAAAACCCTTATGGTTTCCTGCTACCATAGTATCGCTTCTTTCCTTACTCACTGTAGCAGGCACATTATATATACCAACAATAACGGCAACCATCATCAATGATGGTGTCCTCAAAGGCGACCTAGAGATGATTACCAGCTCTAGCATGAACATGCTTGTTGTGGCATTACTAACCGTATTATCCGCAATCTTAGGCGTTGCTATGAGTGCGCATATCTCAGCATCTGTAGGCAAGGTATTGCGTGACGATCTAGTAAAAGCATTACAATGCTTTTCACTCCGCGACTTTACGCACTTTGGTACCGGCACCATATTGATGCGCACAAGCAGGGACGTAGAAAAAATTCAATCTGTCCTCGGGGAAGGTTTAAATATGATTCTACCTATGCCCCTCATGATTTGTGTCGGTCTAGGACTTACCTTCTATAAAAGCTGGCAACTAGGTCTCGTCATTCTTGCCGTTATGGCTTGCATGATACTTACCATTATCTTTATTGAAAGCCGCGCCTTGCCACTTATCAAGGCTATGCAATTAAAGCTAGATGATATCACCGATATGGTTCGAGATCACATCGTAGGTATGCCAGTGATTCGAGCTTTCAACAGAAGAACCTACGAAAACGACAAGGAAATTGTTATTTTTACAGAGTCCGCACAACTGAACAAAAAACTGCGCCAAACCTTTGCCATCGGTTTACCGACGATACTCATTCTATTTAATATGAGTACCGTAGCTATTCTCTGGTTCGGCGGCTACAATGTCAGCATGGGTTCCCTACAAGTTGGTGATATCATGGCTGTTATCGAGTATGCAAACCTCATCCTATTGAGCATGCTCATGGCCATATTCGTAATCATCGACATTCCGGAAGCTATCGTGTGTTACGCTCGTATTCGTGAGTTGTTAGAACACAAAAATACCGATACATTCCCTGAACCATATGCTAGTAGTATTACCAATTCAATGTCTCAATCTACTAAGCATTCTACTAATCAAGGAAGCTACCAAACCTCTACAGGAACCGCAACGGCAACGCAACTGCCAACGATACTACACCACTTCTGGAATTTCGCAACGTTACCTTCAGTTACGATAATGCTGAGTCCCCTGCGCTGGAAAATATCTCCTTTAAGGTACATCATGGCGAAACTTTAGCAATTATGGGCGATATCGGTTCCGGTAAAAGTACAATCACCAATCTTATCCCTCGCCTCTTCGCTATTGAATCTGGAGATATTCTCTTTAAAGGTAAGTCCATTTATGAATGGAATGTAGATGACTTGCGCTCATATTGGCTATGTACCGCAAAAGGCTTATTTGTTTACCGGAACTATCGATATGAACGTTCGATATGGAGCCGCATCAAACCAAGTACTGTCAGTAGAAGATGTAGAAAATGCATGCCACTTGGCTAAGGCAGATGAGTTTATCAATCGTCTTGAAGGTGGTTACCAGTATATGGTTTCCCAAGGTGGCACCAATCTATCAGGTGGTCAACGGCAACGCCTTGCCATGGCTAGAGCCTTAGTGCGTAAACCTGATTTATTCATATTCGACGATAGCTTTTCCGCCCTAGACGGCACTACAGAACGTGCTGTTCGTACAGCGCTACATGAGGAGTTACAAAAGGACAATCGGCCAGCCCTCATTTCTGTGGAGCAAAAGGTAAGTGCCGCAAAAAAAGCAGACCATATTCTAATCATCAACAGGGGTCAAGTTGCAGGATATGGTACACATGACGAGCTAGCAACTACCTCTACAGTATATAAACAAATTCTAGCATCTCAGGAGGTGACAGAATGAGCCCATTACGTCGTTTCCTAATCGAATCTAAAGCCAATGGGGCTGGCTTGCGCTCCTCATCTTAGCACTTATTACTGCGGCTATATTTGAGGTCTCCGCTCCAGTGTTACTTGGTAAAGTGGTAGATGCTATTGTTAGTGGCTTACAAACAGACCAAGACATTAATACAATTTTCGCCTCCATTGATACAATCATCCTATGGCTTATTGCCATCTATAGTGGGCATGCCTTATTCACCTACTTTGGGGAATACGTGATGGCCTCTATCGGTTCAAAGACAGTACTCGCTTTACGTACACGCATGAGTACTCATTTATACTCATTGCCTATCGAGTACTTTCACGATCACCAGCGGGGCGATTTATTAAGCCGCCTTACGTCTGATTTAGATACTGTAGCAGAAACAATCGGTAGAGGTGTACCAGGCCTCGTATCCGCCATTATCGGCATTATTGGTGCTACTGCTATGATGCTTTGGATTAGCCCTATATTAGGGGCCTCCATTATCGGTATTATACTGGTCGGCATCGTATGCTTAACGTGGCTATCTAAACGCGCGCCGCGTGTACCTTAGAAATCAGAATGCCTTAGGCGCTTTCAATAGTGGCATTGAAGAAATCGTTGTAGGAAAACCAATCATTCAAACCTTTAGCCTAGAAGATACTACGACGAATCAAGCACAGGTGCTGAATGAAAATCTATTTAAAAGTATGCGAAGCGCTGCTTTTACCAGTCAGCTCGTAGAACCTCTCGTAAAATTTTTAAATCAAATCACCTATTGCCTCGTCGCTATTCAAGGGGGCCTCATGGTGTTGCGTGGGTCCATTTCTATCGGTGATATCCAGGCCTTCTTCCTCTATGTAGGCCAAGTATCGGATCCTCTATCTCGCAGCTCCTATATCATGACAAAATTTCAAGAAACTGCCGCCGCCCTAGGCCGTATTTATGAGGTCATAGATACACCATCTGAAATCGATAATGGAAAACTTGTGTTATCTAATAGTAAATCCCCTATTAACACAGATACGATTGGCTCGGATTCCTCTATAATGGGTAATACCTCGAATTCTATAACGCATACAGGCACTATCGACTTTGAACATGTTGATTTTGGCTATACGCCCCCTCTAATGTATTTATGAAGGATATCAACATTCACATTCCTGGTGGCTCCATGGTGGCCATTGTAGGCCCTACGGGAGCTGGTAAATCAACCTTGGTGAACCTCATCATGCGTTTTTACGATATTATGAAAGGCCGTATCACCATTGATGGCATCGATATTCGTGATGTATCTCGTGAAAGCTTACATAATACGGTAGGCATGGTATTGCAAGATGCATGGATTTTCACAGGCACTATTGCTGATAACATCGGCTACGGTAAGCCAAATGCTACTCGTCAGGAAATCGAATATGTAGCAAAGCTTGCCATGGCAGATTACTTTATCCGTACCTTGCCAAATGGTTATGATACAGTGCTCAAACAAGGTGGTGATGACCTATCTCAAGGTCAACGCCAATTGATTACCATCGCTCGTGCCTTCTTGGCAGACCCTAATATTCTTATCCTCGACGAAGCAACGGCTAACGTCGACACGCGCACCGAGGTGGAGGTTCAAAAAGCCATGAACACCCTTCTCAAAGGTCGAACTAGTATCGTTATCGCCCATCGCTTATCAACAATAAAAAACGCCGATTTCCTACTAGTTGTTGAAAATGGCACCATCGTAGAACAAGGGACACACCAAGAACTGATACAGCGCGGTGGTCACTATAAAGAACTCTATGAAAACTATGCGGCGGGCATGACAGTATAAGTCAATCTACCAAAGGTCCCTCCCTTGTATCAGCCAATAATATCCTCATGTTATCTCATATAAATAGAACCCCTACTAAGTAAAAACTTAATAGGGGTTCTTTTATTCTATATAGCTGTTCGTGCCTATATATCACATTATTATATTCTATTCACCTTTAGGTACGAACCATAGGCCGTTGTTATTTTTTTCCATATAGTCTTTAAATTCTTGAGAGTGGTAAGCTGCTACGATGTCTTTCGCCCATTGTGCATCTTTATTTTTCTCGTTAACTACGACTTGTAGTAACCATTGTGGCAATACGTCTTCATTTGCCAATGCGGATTTAGGATCAATTTTTGCATTATAAATGATAGCGCCTGTAATAACGATATAATCAAAGTCAGTACGTACAGACGGAATTGTAAGGGATTTCATTTCTGTAAATTTAAGATGTTTAGGATTTTCAATAATATCTGCTTGAGTTACTGTCGCTAAATCTTTATTTGGATTAAGTTTAATCCAACCGATTTTTTGCAATAACGCATAAGCACGAGCCATGTTGGATGCATCATTAGGTACTGCAATTGTGTCGCCATCTGCCACTTGATCTAGAGATGTTTTAGAACCGCTAAAGATACCTGCTGGTACTGTTGGAATTGGAGTTAAGGCTACAAGATGACCCTTTTGTTTTTCGTTGAAGTTTTTCATATATGCTGTATGTTGTTCAACGTTAAAATCTACTTCACCATCACTCAATACTTGGTCTGCTTGTACCAAGTCAGACATATCTACACCTTTGAAGGTATAGCCTTGTTTTTCCAAAATTGGTTTTACACCTTTTTCAAACAATTCAGAGTAAGGGCCTTGAGACTTACTATAGCTTAATTCTTTTTTAGCACCATTATCACTATTGTTTGAACCGCAGCCTGCTATAAAAGCTACGCTAAATACTAATGCTGCACCAAGAGCAAGAAGCTTTTTAAATTTCATAGTATTTTCTCCTATATTTTTACAATCAATATAACTAAAATCTATTTCATCAAATTAGGAACGACGTGCACGACGTGCAAAGTAGTTGCCTATTGTTTGAATAATTTGAACAAAAATAATCAAAATAACTACGGTAAATAACATCAATGGGAAGTTCAATCGTTCATAACCATAGGTGAGGGCCAAATCACCTACACCACCTGCACCAATAGCACCAGCCATAGCAGTAGCACCGATTAGACCAATAGTACCCGTTGTAATAGATAGAATAAGCGAACCCTTTGCTTCTGGTAAAAGGAAATGCCAAATCACTTCAAAATGAGAGGCTCCCATCGATTGTGCAGCCTCGATAATGCCTTTATTAACCTCTAAAATAGAGTTCTCAAAGAGTCGAGCAAGATAAGGTGCAATGAATATAACAAGTGGTACAATAGCCGCTGTTGTGCCAACACGAGTACCTACAATCATCTTAGTTAACTGTAATATAAATACCATCAAAATGATAAATGGTACAGAGCGTACAATATTAACAATTGTATTTGTAATGGTATAAACAATACTATTTTTTTTTTTTTTTTTAGGATTTGTTACTACTAGTGTAACTGCGATAATTAGACCCAATACAGTACCAATGAATAGAGATAGAAACACCATATATAATGTCTGTTCTGCAGCTAATAATAACTGCGATCCTGGAACACCAAGTTCTTGCATGAAGAAATCCATTATAGTGTCACCTCCTGCCATTCAATACCTTGAGCAACAAGATACTCTTTTACCTTGCCCACCTCAAGATCATCGCCAATAAACTGAACAATGAATATACCAAGTACAGTATGCTCTAGCTCTGTTACCGTAGCAAATAATACACTTGTTTCTAAATCAAAGGTTTTATTAATATGATATAGAACATTATCTGTCGTATTATTTCCTAAGAAATGCATCTTAAGAATTGTGTATGGCCTTTTATCACAAGCTAATGTATGTTTCACGGTTGATGGAATTTCATCAGGAATTACAGTCCTAACAAATCGCTTTGTTGTTTCGTGTTTAGGTTTACTAAACACCTCAAGTACAGATCCGCTTTCTATGAGCTTGCCATGCTCCATAACTACAACGCGATTACATATTTTCTGAATTACATCGATCTCATGAGTTACAATAATAACTGTTACTCCTAGTTCCCGATTAACACGTTCTAGTAATTGTAATATAGATTCTGTTGTATCTGGATCTAGAGCGCTAGTTGCTTCATCACAAAGCAATATAGATGGATCTGTAGCTAGCGCACGAGCAATACCAACGCGTTGTTTTGACCACCAGATAATTCTCCAGGATATACATTTGCTTTATCGCCCAAATCAACAAAGTCTAACAAGGTTTTAACCTTTTTATCAATTTCTGATTTAGGAACCTTATTTAGAATCAATGGAATCGCAACATTATCATACACAGATTTAGCATTCAATAAATTGAACTGTTGAAACACCATGCCGATGCGCTTACGCACCTTTCTAAGCTCATTAAAACTTAAATCATTGATATTCACACCATCTATTTCAACATGACCAGAGGTAGGTACCTCTAAGGCATTAATCATGCGAAGCAGTGTAGATTTACCAGCTCCACTAAAGCCAATAATGCCAAATATATCGCCTTTTTCTATGGTAAAGTTTACATCAGATAATGCAGTAACCTTTTGCTTATTAACGTCAAACTCTTTCGTTACATTTCGTATAGCAATCACTGTACCACCTCTTTCCCTACATATTAGTAGGAATTAATACTTTTCTAAAACATATCTTTAAGGTATGTTTTAATTGTATACTTAGATTACTACAATTTATAATAACTGTCAAACACAAAAAAGAACCTCACCAATTAAAAAGTTGAGGTTCTTTTTTATATAGCTTCTATACTATAAGGATTTACATTCCTATATATCTAATTTTATATCTTTTACATCAAATCCAAACGATTCAGCCAATAAGAAAATTAACTTATCTATATCGATTAAACAAGAACAATGATCCTAATATGATTGGTGCCCCAATATAAAGCCCCATGTTTGGAAATTCTCCCAATAAGAATGCCGCTACTATAGCTGCCACGATTGGTGAGATATACATAAAGTTGGTTACATCAGACACCTTTTCAGCATGTTCAAAAGCATAACTCCAGAATACAAATCCTAAAGCACTGGAAAAGAAAGCCAAATACACCATGGCTAGTTGTGCACCAAGTGGTGCCTGTACAATCATTTCAATAGCATGATCTGCAAAAGGTAATGCCATAATGGCACCTGTAAACATTGACCACATAGCTATAGTAATAGAGTTATAACCTTTCAGGCTAAGGCCACGATTGAGGATATTATAAATCGCAAACAATATCATACCTAATAAAGTCCACAATGCACCCATAGGAATTGTAGAGTAGAATTCCAAAGAATAATAATAGCTACACCTATAAATGCAGTGATAGTAAAGATCCATCCGACAGGACGTATTCTATCTTTATAGACCACTAACGCTAAAAGCGCTGTCGTCATGGGTGTCAAAGCCATAATAATACTTGATGTAGCCGCTGGGATTGTGCGAAGTCCTTCATTAAAAACGACTTGATAAAGGAAGTTCCCTGTAGCACCTAACAAAATATATATACCCCACTCACGCCAAGATGTAGGGATGTGTAATCCTTTGAATACACCAATAATTAGCATGAGTATAGCACCACCTATCACTCTTGCTACAGAGAGTGTCAATGCATCTACTGACTGTAATGCCAGTTTACCAAACGGAAATGCTGTAGCCCATACGGCAATCGTGGCAGATGCACCCAAAATAGCTTTCATTCGATTTGTCATTAGCATCCACCTTTCACAGTATCTTTATAGGATCTTTAAAATAACATATTTTAATATTACCATAATACATTACTAATACTATAAAAAAATTAGTTCTCTTATATCGAACTCTTTCTATTTATTGATATAAATTTTCATTATCTAATAATAATAAAGTTTCCCCAACACCTAAGTATACATCGTTTAAACATTACAGTCTGTTCCTATAGATACAGATTTTATAAAGAACACAAACTACTGAATTTAAATATAAACAACTACTATACTTACGAAAACTGCATAGCATGTATTGAAAATCCATATCATTTAAAATTTGTTAAATCATGACAAACATTGTACACTATAGGCATAGAAATCTATAATTATATCCTTTTATGGAGGTGCAAAATGCAACATACTGCATGGAAAGATTTTAACACAGGTGTGTGGGATAAAGCCGTTGACGTACGCGACTTTATTCAAAGAAACTATATCCCCTATGAAGGGGACGATTCCTTCCTTGCTGGTCCTACAGAAAGAACGACAAAATTATGGGACCAAGTAATGAAGCTTTATGAAGAAGAACGTGAAAAAGGCGGCATGATTGATGCTGATACTTCCGTGGCCACACACATTACTGCCCATGCGCCAGGATATATCGACAAAGACCTGAAACGATCGTTGGTTTACAAACTGACAAACCATTAAAACGCGCTATGTTCCCTTATGGTGGCTTGCGTACTGCGAAATCCGCTATTGAAGAATACGGTTTCAAAATGGATCCGCAAACAGAAGACTTCTTCAAAAAACATCGTAAAACTCACAATGATGGCGTATTTGATGTATATACACCAGAAATGCGTGCTGCTCGTACGGCGCATATCGTAACTGGTTTGCCTGATGCTTATAGCCGTGGCCGTATCATCGGTGACTATCGCCGTATCGCTTTGTATGGTGTAGATTATCTGATTGAAGAGAAAAAAGAACAATTCAGCATCACTATGGGCGATATGCTTGAAGAAGTAATTCGTGACCGCGAAGAAATTCAAGATCAAATCCGCTCCTTAAAAGAATTGAAAGAAATGGCTGCGTCCTACGGTTACGATATTTCTGAACCAGCTAAAGATGTTAAAGAAGCTATGCAATGGATTTACTTCGGCTATCTTGGCGCTATTAAAGAGCAAAACGGTGCTGCTATGTCCATCGGCCGTAACTCTACCTTCCTAGACATCTACGCAGAACGCGACCTTCGCAATGGCACATACACAGAAGAGCAAATCCAAGAATTCGTAGATCATTTCATCATGAAATTGCGTATGGTTCGCTTCGCACGTATCCACGAATACAACAACTTGTTCACAGGCGATCCTGTGTGGACAACTGAATCCATCGGTGGTATGGGTACTGACGGCCGTACATTGGTTTCCAAAATGTCCTTCCGTTATCTACATACATTGACTAACCTTGGTCCTGCTCCAGAACCAAACCTCACTGTATTGTGGTCCCCTCGCATGCCTATCGGCTTCCGCCGATTCTGTGCGAAACTATCTATTGAAACATCTTCCATCCAATACGAAAACGACGACTTAATGCGTCCTAACTCTGGTGATGACTACGCCATCGCATGTTGCGTATCCCCTATGCGTATTGGTAAAGAGATGCAATTCTTCGGCGCTCGTTCCAACTTGGCTAAATGCTTGCTTTATGCAATCAATGGCGGCGTCGATGAAAAATTGAAAAAACAAATTGGCCCTAAATACCGCCCTATCACTTCCGAATACTTAGAATTCGACGAAGTATGGGAAAAATTCGACGACATGATGGAATGGTTGGCAGGCGTATATGTAAATGCATTGAATATCATTCACTACATGCACGACAAATACGCTTATGAAAAACTAGAAATGGCATTGCATGACCGCAAGGTAACTCGTTGGTTTGCAACTGGCATTGCTGGTTTATCCGTAGTAGCTGACTCCTTGTCTGCTATTAAATACGCTAAAGTAAAACCTATTCGTGACGAAAACGGCATTGCTGTTGATTTCGAAATCGAAGGTGACTTCCCTAAATATGGTAACGATGACGATCGTGTAGATAGCTTGGCAGCAAAAGTTGTTTCCACATTTATGAACAAAATTCGTAAACATCCTACATATCGTCAATCCGTTCCTACTATGAGCTTGTTAACAATTACTTCCAACGTAGTATATGGTACTGCAACAGGTTCCACTCCAGATGGTCGTAAAGCTGGTGAAGCTTTCGCTCCTGGTGCTAACCCAATGCATGGTCGTGATACTCACGGTGCTATTTCTTCGTTGGCATCCGTAGCAAAAATGCCATGGCGTGATAGCTCCGATGGTATTTCCAATACCTTCTCTATCATTCCTGACGCATTAGGTAAATCTGGTGAAACATTTGTGTCCGTCAGCGATTTTGATATCGAGTTAGATCCATCTCAATTACCTAACTCCAATACAAACTTCGCATGTAGCGAACCGAATGTTACTATAAAGGAAGATAATTAACGTCTTCCATAGTATCGGACTGCTTTCACCGGCACCGATACGAGTGTTAGTCTTGGTTGAAAGGAGGTAATACCCATGAGCAACCAACAACAAATTGATAACTTGGTAGAGTTATTGGATGGCTACTCCCAAAAAGGCGGTCATCATTTGAACGTTAACGTGTTCACTCGCGAAACATTGTTAGACGCTCAAAAACATCCTGAGTTGTACCCTCAATTAACTGTTCGTGTATCTGGTTACGCAGTGCACTTCAGCAAATTGACAAAACAACAACAGGACGAAGTTATTTCCCGTACATTCCATCAACAAATCTAATCGAGGTTTCCTATGACAGGACGTATTCATTCGGTCGAAACAATGGGTACGGTTGATGGTCCAGGCATGCGCATGGTGGTTTTTCTCCAAGGATGCCCCATGCGTTGTGCTTATTGCCACAATCCCGACACATGGAATGAAATTAGCGATGATGCTAAGTTCATGACTGTTGAGGAGTTGTGGGACCAGTACGAACGTAACCGCCAATTTTATACTAATGGTGGTATCACCGTCACAGGTGGGGAAGCTCTTATGCAAATTGACTTTGTTACGGAGCTTTTCACATATTTCCGTGAAAGAAACGTCCATACCTGTTTAGATACAAGTGGAATTTGTTTTGATCCCCACCAAGAGGTGCCCTACCGTAAGCTACTCAGTGTCACTAGTCTCGTCATCCTAGACCTTAAAGAAATCGATCGTGATAAACATCTGTGGTTAACTGGCAAATCGTTAGAGCCTATTCTCGGCTTTGCTCGATTGACAGCAGACGTAGAAGTTCCCATTTGGGTTCGTCACGTTGTAGTTCCTACGATTACAGATAATGCAGATCATCACTATCGTCTAGGCTTTTTCCTAGGATCTCTGAAAAACTTACAAGCTGTTGATTGCTTACCATATCACGTTATGGGTACTGCTAAATATAAGGAGTTAGGAATTACCTATCGCCTAGAGGGCATACCGGCCGCAACAAAAGATTTAGCGGCCAAAGCGACAAGAACCGTGGTGGAAGGCATCAAGGCCTATCGACGCCATTGGTGGAGTCCCATCAAAACACAACATCAATCATAATCAAGTTTGAGGATAACTACCTCCCTTGATATATATACATATATATACCAAGACTTGATCTATGATAGCCCTAAAAACAATAGAGCCGCCCCCACACAACCGGGGACGGCTCTTATTGTATTTATAGGTCGTTTTAATTTCTATTATTTATATACTGATTTTTATATGTTTAGTTCATCATTTCCTTTAATAGCCTATGTATCTAATATCTATTTTATTTAGATACTACATTAATTGGTTCACCTTTGAAGAAAGCTTGTACATTATCTCGAATGATGCCTACCAAGCGTTGGCGTGTTTCAAGGCCTTTCCAGCCCATATGAGGTGTGATAATAACATTATCCAGTGTATATAGAGGGCTATCCTCTGCTGGAGGTTCTACCTCTTGTACATCAAGACCTGCACCTGCAATGCGTTTAGCCGCTAATGCTTCACAAAGGTCCGCTTCATTAATGAGAGGACCACGGCCAGTATTTACGATGACTGCACTAGGTTTCATTTTGCCGATGGCTTCTTTATTAATCATGTACTTAGTTTGGTCATTCAATGGGCAATGCAATGTAATATAATCACTATTTTCTAGCAATTCATCAAGACTTACATGACGAATACCGTCACCATCAGCCTTTGGTGTGCGCGTATGAACTAAGATATTCATACCAAGTGCTTTTGCTACTTTGATCACTTCCATACCGATGTGACCAGCTCCGACAACACCTAAGGTTTTACCATTCACTTCTGTGTGGCTCACTTGTAAATGTTGTGTAAAATTACTGCGATCACCTTTAGCAAGCATGCCAATTTGTTTCTGCATGGTAGACGCAAAATTGAGGATCATCATGATTACTGTATGTGCTACGCGCTCTGTACTATACGCAGGAATATTACACAGTGATGCCTCTTTCCTTAGCAGCGTTGAGGTCAATATTATTATAACCTGTCCCCGCTTCTACGATGAGCTTTACTGTATCTGGGAATTGTGAAAGCAAATCAGCCCCTACGGGTAATTCTTTTGTAACTACAACGCGAGCCCCTTGAATACGTTCAATAAGCTCTGCATTTGTACTATCATCATAAACCTGTACATCACTAGATAATACAGAAAAATCTAATGCATGGTCATAATTCATTTTACTTGCATTTACCACTACTACACGTTCGCTCATAAGAACCTCCTACATAGTTATTTAATTTTATAGAGTATACGTAATGTCTAAATTTAGGGTGTACATACACCTATTAAGGAAAATACTTCTATATAAATTATACTATTATTTATATGAATTTATACTATTAATATCACAGAGAACTATATTAATTAGTATACTTTCACGTTTATTGTATATAATATATGTATAAAAATCATAAAAACAAATTTCTGTATAAAACTTTCACAAAGTATTGTTTAATTCCCTAAAAGATATACAATAAAAGTAATGTTATATAGAATTGAGGAATACCATGAGACCCACCTATTTGACCATAAATACAAGTCTCGTTCGTGAGAACTTGCGCAAAATTAAAGATAGTTTACCGGAATGGAGCACATCTACCGCTGTTATCAAGGCCAATGGCTATGGCCACGGCAGTGTTATGATGGGTCGTATTGCCGTGGAGGAAGGTTACGAATCCTTAGCCGTTGCCATTCCCGAGGAGTCCGTACCTCTTCGCAACGCAGGTATTATGGTGCCAATTTATTTATTAGGCCTCACTAGACCTCAGTCCTTTGAGCTCGTAGCAGATACGAATTCCATCCCTGCCGTCTGCGAGTCTACCGATTTAGACGCCCTCGATAAAGTGGCTGATAACCACGATATGATCATCCGCGTTGCCGTAGCTGTCGACACGGGCATGCATCGTATTGGTATCAAACCTGAGGATGCTGTAGAGTTTATCAAACGTGTTGAGTCCTACGAAAATCTTGAAGTAGACGGTTTCTTCTCTCATATGAGTAATGCGGACGCTGCAGATCAGACGCACGCTCATAGCCAAGCTATGAAATTTCATCGCATGGTAGATGAAATAAAGGCATTCCGCCCTGATGCAGATTATCGATTCTCTCTCGCCAATAGTGCTGGTTTATTATCTGTAAAGATAGCTTGTTCACCGACGCTCGCCCTGGTATCATTCAATACGGTATTATGCCATCTTTAGATGTGCCAAATCGCTTAGGCCTAAAACCTGTTCTATCCTTCCATAGCGAAGTCGTTCACGTCCAACACGTTCCGGCAGGCGAAGGCATTGGCTATGGTTCTACCTATGTTATGCCTGAGCCTATGACAATTGCTACAATTCCTGTAGGCTATGCTGACGGATATCCTCGTAGCTTATCTAATCGAGGCACCGTGTTGATCCATGGTACACGCTGCCCTGTAGTAGGCCGCATCTGTATGGACCAATTCATGGTAGCCGTTCCAGATACGATTACGGTAAAACCTGGTGACAAGGTTGTTCTCTTAGGTTCTCAAGGCCATGAAAGCATCTCGGCACTCGAGATTGCCGCCCTTGCCTCTACGATTCCTTACGAGATTTTCTGTGGATTCTCTGAGCGCGTACCTCGCCAATATATATAAAATACTGAGTATAAATACTAAATTTAAAGACTCCATATAAGCAAAAGCGCAGATATACATTATAATATCTGCGCTTTTTACATTTTCAACACTTGTAAAACTTACATCATATGTAGTTATATTAAGTTATATCGAAAAAAGCCCGTAACACATGCAGCGGTCTACATGTATTACGGACTTTTCTGCTCCTATACCTAGCGTACTGTAAAGCAGTTACGTTCTTATTGTGAGAGAGTATTATATACCAAGTATATAATCTTATGATTGGGAGGGAACCACAATTCATAAGGGGCCCTCTGAACGACAGACGGCATAGGAGAGAGTCAATGTTTGTCTATCCAATCCAGAGGGCTGCGTGTGTGTAATTGTTTATTGTGTGTGTATTGTGTATGTGTGTGTAAGTGTATTTATGTTTTGTGTGTATAGTTTTGGGTGTTTAGTGTTCGTGTTAAAAGGGTTTGCTTTACAGTGGTATAGGAATAACATTTAACTTATTTTACTGCCATGCCTGTTCTTGCATCTAATACGATGGATACAGGTTTATTTTGTGCATCATGGAACTCTACGTTGTATACAGGTCGACCATTTTGATTAGCTACAGACCAAGAGTTAATACCCGTTGCTACGTTGCCAGTCTGTGCGAAGGCTGCATTGATTGCCACATGTGGAGGTAACACAGTACCAGCATCAATAGCACTAGCTTCCATAGATGCATCATACGCTTTAGGAGTACCTTCAGTTACATTGCCAGTCGCTACATCAAGAGTCATAGAATGAGCGCCGTTGGCATTGAAACCAGCTACTTCATAGATAGCAGTTTTATCTGCTGCTTTGAAGGATACATTCGTAATCTTAGAGTCACCAAATTTAGTTTCGAATTGGTCAATTAGATAATTAGCACCAATTACGAAAATACTATTTTGATCGACTACGCCTGTGGGTTGACTTGTTGTGCTAGGTTGTGATTTTCTACTTTTAGAGTTTTTTTTTCCTCTTTTGTAGTTTCTTTTTTATCAGCCTTTTTCTCTTCTTTTACAGCTTTTGCTTTAGGAGCTTTGTCTGCATGTGCTTTTTTATTGTTTTTTACTTCTTTTTTAGCTTTTGCAGAAGGCTCTGTTTTTTTATCTCCAACGCGTACTACTTTAGTTTCACTAGGAGCTTTTGCTACAGCTGCTGTTTCAATAGTAGGAACTGCTGCTGCAGGATTTGCTTCGCTAGGAACTACAATTTCTTGAGCTACTGGAGTTTTAATATCTTGAGTAGCAGTTGGAACCGGAGTAGTATCTTGAGCTACTTCAATTGCAGGAACTGCTTGATCTGCAACAGGTTGTGCTACAGGAGCTGCTGTTACGGCTACTTCTTGTGCTACAGGAACTGGAGTTGCTTGTTCAGCCGCTGTTACTGCTACAGTAGCACCGAATACGCCAGCTACAGCTAAAGCAATACTGCTTTTAAGAATAGATTTTTTCATAATATCCTCCTTGATAATTCATATATATGTAGTATTTCACATATATATTTTTAACCAACTCGGTGTTATCGATATAGTTCCAAAACATATATCTAGCGTGGACTGTAGATATATAGTCTGGAAAATCCGATATATTTGAGTTTCGTCCTTGGACTGGTACACATACTATCGATAATCTATGAACTCAAAATGTAGAACCGTGCTAAAAACCTCGTTTTGGAGTGAGTCTAAAATGAATTTACATATATTTAAAATGAAAATCTATAGCTTTCGATTTTTATTTAAATATTCTATGAATACCATAACAAAGGCCGTTCATCCCATGTTTAAAGGACGAACGGCATATAATTATAAGTCTCATTATCTTTAGATTTGCATTCATGAGTAAACATTAAAACGCCCCAATACTAGCAATTTTCTATGAAAGAACTAGTATTGAGGCATTTAATTATTATATTCAAAATTAATTAACTAGGAATTATTAAGCTATAATTACTAGTCAATCATACATTAGTCATCAAACTTAACAGATAGTAATGTACCATTTATAGCATCAATGCGTACATCAACCTCTTTGTCCCCTTCGGTACCAAAGGTAACTTTGTAAATAGTCTTACCTTTTTCATGATGTACAGACCATTCATTAAGGCTCGTAGCTTTGGCTTGTGTTTGAGCGTAAGCAAAATTAACTACTGCTGCTGGAGGTAAAATCTCGCGAGGATCAAAAGATTTTTTCTTCAAGGATTTATGATAATCACCTTCACGTTTTTCAAAGATTTGATTCGTTGCATAGATATAAGTTAACTCATACTTGCCGCTTTCATCAACGCCTTCAACATCATACTTAATTTGACCACCGTCAGCATCAAAGCGATTTCAGTAATAACTGCATTAGGATGATTTTGAATGAATGCATTTAATAAACCATTAGCACCGACAATCGCTGCATGGTTGCCATCAACAACTGCAACAGTTGGCTCTACGGCTACTAAAGGGGCGGCACTCGCGTTAGGCATGCCAAACACTGCTGCTAACGACAATACAAGGCTACCTTTTATAAGTAATGATTTCATAGGCTCCTCCATCTCTCAAACAGGACCATATAGTATATATACAATTATACACTAAATCAATAAGCTTTATGAATCTTTATTTATATAATTAGTGCATGGACCTGCGCCCTATGATACAATGCACGTAGAATAATTTTTGTAACTACAAGTGAGCTGACTATGATTTCAATTTATCCGACAATATATCACGAATTTCAGTGCAAAGCTGATCGCTGTGAAAATACATGCTGCCAGCTTTGGACCATCGATATCGATGAACCGACGGCTGAGCGTTATCACACTATGACGGGACCTCTTGGTAAAAGCTTGCGCCAAGCGATTACCATTGATGAGGAAGGCAGCCATTTCGTATTCTCTAAAGAACAACCTATGTGTCCTTTACTCAACGAAAAAGGGCTTTGCAAAGTAGTGCTCGAATTAGGCGAAGAAGGCCTTTGCGACACCTGTCATATGCACCCTCGATTTTATAAATACATTGAAGACCTAGAACTATGTGGTGTTGGTTTATCCTGTGAAGCATCCGTGGAACTACTAGCAAAAGATAATAATAATAGAGAATTAGTGTTTACCATTGAAGATGACGACAATGAATTTGGTCCTGATGAGCGTCTAAAGCTAGAAAATGTATTTCAACTATTAGCCTTTGATTTAGAGCCTGCTCTATTTCAATATATACCAAGCCCTAGCGGAAAGTATTATAAACAGTTATTAGATATCTACAAGATTACGGAGCCTATTGATGAGGCCTGGACTACACAAGTCAATGCATTGTCTAAGGATATAGACCAGGTCGTTACCTCTGTTAAAAGTTATGTACATCAACAAGATATAAGCATTTTTAATAAGGTCTACCAATATATCTTGTATCGCCAAATCGATATGTTAGCAGACTATTCCTTAGAAGCTATCATCGGCTATGCAAAGGATGGCACTGAGTACATGCTCATGACGAGCGCCATCGAAGGAAACCCTTTAAAACAAATTGCTCGATGGTCTCAACAAATTGAATACGACGAAGATAATGTAGATCTATTACTACAACATTACGAAGCTCAACTTGAGGCATAATAAAAAACCTCCTAGCAGTTGCTATGAAGTTTTGTTATTTACGCAAAGAGTATACGCATAATCCAGTTATATAAAAGGTTGATAATAAATAAGACCACATAAACGGCCCCTACTGTAAGAGGCTCTACGTTCATAAGACGAGATAAAAGCATAACGGCTACGTAAATAACGGCCCCCACGTAAGCTAACCCCAATGGAACTAAAAGGACCATCAAAATAGGAGCAAGGTAAATACAAATAATAGATACTAAGATTAATGCTAAGCCCAATACTCCTGTATATCCTTCGATATAAGCTGTTCCCATTAATACTTGTTTGAAGTCAAACTCTCGATCAAGTAGTACACTCAGTAGTTTCCACAAAATAAAACTACCTACAAACCAATACATACCAAGTCCAACGACCTCACGTAAGATGGAAAATATACCATATACGGCAGGTATAAAGCCTAATAAAAAGCCTCCAAAAGCGGCGACCAAAGGTAATAATACAATACCTAAGGCAAAGCCTAACATATGGGTAGCGCACCAACCGGCGAGCCCTGCTTTGATACCCTTCTCTAAAGTACCAAACCAGAAAATTTCATCTATCCCTTTCTTTGGTGAACGCACCAATAGGGATAGCTCTCGTAAAAATGTCGTATCCATAACTAACTCCGCTCTCAACTACACTCTAAAGTTAATTATATCATAAATTCCAAGATTTAAATTATATATAATTAATTTTAATATAAATTAAAACATAGAAAAACCGTAAGACTTTCATCTTACGGTTAAATAGAGCTATATTAAAGCTGTTTACTTGACCAAAGTATGGAAAATCCGAATCCATTGAGGTATAACGGATACGGACAGTAAGGCTACAATGAACATTACAATATAGGTCTTAACAATACCAAGACCTACATAGCGTCGCATAAGTTGAGCACCGATAAATACAGCATAATACTGACTAAACATAGTAACTAAATACGCTATGTCCGCTACATATTTTTGCTGTGATAAGGCAAATAAAATAAGACCTAGAATATGAACAAACACTATTACAACTGTACGAAGCGCATTCGTATAGGCTAATCCATATATATAATTGCACATAACCCCTCTATAGGTACCACTACCACCGAATAAAATAAGTAAGCGCCATATAACAAAGGCTCCTATGAGGATCTGAAAATTAAAAAGATGCATTAGCAACAGCACTGACCATATCAAAATGTGCAAAGCCGTATCAAGCACAGGCACTATTGCTTTCCAGCAATGGTAAGGCATAGGTCATGCCATACAATACAATAGTAGAGACTACTAAATTAGTCACTGCCCTCGCTATAGTGCCATATGCAAGAATATTGTGAAAAGATTGCTCACTCAACTTTGTGAACAAGTGCAATATATCCTTATACCAATTCATAGATACTCCTTATATTTAACCTATACTTTAGGGAATTCGTAATAATTAATACTGAGTGGGCCGACGTTATATATGGCTAATAGCAGCACAATAGAAAAGTAGAAATCATCGAGCCATACAAAAAGGACGAGGCGTACCTCGTCCTAACTATAGTATATGTATTTTATCGAGTCAACATATAAAGACCTTCACACAAAAGTGATACAAGAATAGCCACGAGCATAACGCTCAAACCTTCATAGGTAGTTCCGCTAATGCAAGCCCCTGTAATACGTCCCATCGTTTGTAACAATAACCCTGTACTTAAAACACATAAGACAATCATACAGAATCCAATAACGGCCTGTAGTAATAATGGTACCGTTGTAAGAATTAACATGATACCTGCTGTAAATGTATACAAAGCAACTACTAATTGAGCAACGGCCATCATATGCAACACACCTGTCGCTATAGCACGTACGTAAAACTTACGCTTTTGTATCATTGCATAACCAACAATGATTCCAGCCATAAGAATGCCTTTTACAATCACCCACGTAAAGCGCCCTGCATTCCAAAACTCTCGTGGCTTTCCTAGCTGATCAAAGAAAACTTGTATTTCATGTTGACCAACTGGAAGGGAAAATAATTGCCACTTCACTAATAAAGAAGAATTGCGTATAAACGCACGTATAGCATCTATATATACACCTTCACCAACGATGGTAAATTGATAGCATATGAGTGACAATAATAGCATTCCTATTAATTGCCCATAAGCAACATCAAAGTGATACATGCGTGGACTTTTTTCTTCAATGGGGTTTAATAAGCGATACATAAACTCTATTAAACCAACCATCATATCGCTCACCACCTTTTACACAATAAGAATAAGCACCACCCAAATTTGGATGATGCGGCACACAACACAAAGATTACGAATTTAAATAATGAGTTTATTATTAATTCATTTTCTGTTCATTATTATAGCACAAAAGCAAGGTACATTCATACCTTGCTTTCATTATTTTCATAACTATATAATTATCTGGAACTAGCTAGTGCGATGATGGCGAACAAGCTCACGATAACAATTACTGGAATTAAACTAGTTAAACAAGAAATGCCAAAAGTAGCTAAAAGGGATTTATTAATTTGGCGACTTAACATTGTTAAGCATACCCAAAATGTAAAGATTGCAAATGCAATTGATGCAAATATAATCATAGTTATCCATACAATACCTAAAACAGTAGAATCAGGATTAAATCCTAGTATCACTATAAATGGCACTGATAATAATAGGCAAGAAATAGAATAGCCCCATAATCTGGTTATAAGCTTGTTCATACCACATGATTTTTAACACAGATTCATAGGTAGTATGAGCATCAAACTTGTTAGCCACCCAAGAGAAAATAGCCGAATAAATAGCAATACCAATAAACGCAAATAGCAAGCCAAATGCAAGGCCTAATATACCAATACCAGATAAGGCTGCCGCACCGGTGAGAGCAACCTCAAGTTTATCTGCAAATATCATACTTACAAGAGTCGGTAGGATATTTGAAAATAAGAAAGACACCAATGCAAAAGCTGCTGTAGCATAGAAGCCCTTTTTACAAGAACCATGCTCTACTATCTGCGGAATGCCACGTTTAAATGGAGCCACTATAAGGGCCCCCATATCTGAATACCAAGTTGTTTCCATACAACCTCCAAAACTATCGTTCTACAACACATTAAGTACAAATATAATTACTTAAAATAACCCACTAGAGTATCTCATGTTCATTACTGTAAAACTATGAACGCCATAATAGCACTTATGATAATAAAAGGAATGAGACCAGCCAATAGGCTAATGCCAAATGTTGAGAGTTTAGGTTTATTAATTTGTTGGCTTAACAAATTTAGACTTACCCACCAAGTCCACAGAGAAAGCCCCATTAGGATAAAGAAAGAGATAAGTACATATAGAATAATCGACAAAGGTAAATCGAATGGGTCTTGTAAGGGTCCGAAATTATCAATATTAATAAAGAAATAGATGCTAGCAGGTGTTATCAAAAGCCCACCAATAAGCGCCAGTAATTGTCCATATGCATAGGAATACCAATTCACCTTTAGCACTTCCTGCGGAGTCGTGTGAGCATCAAATTTATTAGCCACCCAAGAGACTAAATAGGCATTAAGAGATAGACCTAAAAAGGTAAGAAATAGATTAAAGGCTAATTGCATAGCAACGCCACCATTGGCACTCATTACAAAAATACGACCATAAAATGTATGATGCAACTGCATCATCGATATAATAATAGCCGGTATAAACGTGGTCAGCAGCGAGCCTACAACACTAACTGCTGCAGCCCCGTAAAAGCCTTTCATACAGGATCCATACGTTACGATTTGGGGTATTCCCTTATTAAAGGGAGATATACACAACTCCTTAAAATCTGAATACCATTTTGTTTCCATAAGCCCTCCTACATACACAAACATATTTCCCCTATTTTATCATGAATAACTTTTAAAATAAATGTAAATTTATTTTAAATCGCCTATTTTAGTAAATGAGTAAATAAAAAAGTTGATAGATACCTGAACGATATCTATCAACTTTTTATGTTATATACTCACCTAAATTATACCAGAGAATGCTAGTTGTATTATAGTGATAACAAAACTAATAAAGTAATAAACAATACCTGTTAACCATGGACTAAGGTTAAATTGCTTGGCCATCAACAGTGCCATAATAATAACATTAATCCATTCCAAGTAGTTTAGTCCATAGGAGTTAGATTGAGCTGATACATTTAAAAGAACAGTGGTAGGAATAATAATCAACGCCAAGGCCAAGTGTATCCAGCTATTTATGCAAAGCGTAAGTAGCATATCTGCTACTAACTGTTTAAATGTTCCTGTCCCTTTAAAAACTTTAAAAATGACATACAACACCCCGGACATTAACAAAACCATAATAATACTACCAACTAGAAAGCCGATAATATCACTTATTGTAAAGTCAAGAGGGCCAATAACTTGCCATAAAGTACTTTCATAAAAAGAGCTTTTAGGAAAGATTGCTCTTAGCAAATGTAAACCTAAATCCGTTATAATAACCGATCCAATAGCTAGTAATAACATATTTTTAATGGTCACAAAATGCATCCATTTTTCTATATAAGGACCAAACAAACCATTCATAATACTCTACCTTATAACTCCTCACTCTTAAATAATTGATATCCTTCAAAGTAATAACTATGGTCAAGGTCCTATTCAGCAACACCTAATTTATTAGTGATAACCATATTGGACCTCCTTTTTTATTTTATCTCGTAATATATATTATACTATATTCGTTAAACTTTAGTTGAAACTAACATACCATACCAAATAAAAAAGCAGCCCATTTAGGGCTGCTCTTCGTTTATCTTATTTCAAAGATTCTGCAATTTTTGCAAGGTTTTCGTCCATACGTTGTAGGTATGTTTTGTCGTCTTCTTTGCTTTCAATAGTGTAAATAGTTTCTACCTTAGCACCCACTTCTTTTGCCAAAGTTTTAGATACTTCTGGGCTAGCCATTTCTTCTGCAAAGATAGTAGTGATGTTATTTTCTTTAACATATTCGATGAGTTTAGCTAATTGCGCTGCATTTGGTTCGCCTTCAGCAAATACTCTTCTACACTGTTTTGTTCCAAACCAAAGTCACGGCTTAAGTAAGCGAATGCCGCATGACCTGTAACAAAGTTTTTATGAGGAGCTTTAGCGAATTGCTCTTCATATTTTTTAATCATTGCATCTAGTTTACCAACGTATTCAGTGTAGTTCTTTTCGTAGTAATCCTTGTTTGCTGGATCAGCTTTTACAAGAGCATCCTTGATGTTTTTCACTTCAATTTTAGCATCTTTTAAAGATAACCATGCGTGAGGATCTTCTGCACCATGTTCCTTAATTTCTTCAGGATCAGTATTTTTAGTCGCTTCTACGCCTTTAGTAGCTACAACAGTTACGAGCTTATCATTTTAGCTGCTTCGATAGCTTGTTGTGCCCAAGGCTCCATACCAAAACCGTTATAACGAATACTTGAGCTGTCGCCAATTGTTTCATATTTTCTGGTTTTAACTCGAAATCATGTGGCTCTACACCATCTGGAATAATAGTAGACACCTCTACCTTGTCACCGCCAATAGCCTTTGTGAATTCAGCCATCGCATTAAAACTTGTTACCACCACTGGATCTTTTTACTTGTTCCTTCGGTGCATCATTACCACAGCCTGCAAATAGAGCGGCCATCATGATACCACAATCTAACAAAACCAGTTTCTTGACCCATCGTAGTCCTCCTTTTGTTAATCCTGAACGC
>SCPO01001357.1_pt1 | contig 32206 bp, 19 predicted proteins | sample 6106821 | NCBI WGS metagenome assembly SCPO01 (sample SAMN10720448, study PRJNA508395) | human gut metagenome | isolation source: Participant 2 stool, 0 month | host: Homo sapiens | collected 2017 | reverse complement strand
TGAAGTAATGCAGTGAAATGACCGTTTTTGATGGTGAAAATGCAGTAATTTGTCGACCATATCCGCTGCGGATAAAATGTGTAGACTGAAATCGCCCGAAAGGCAGGCCATGACAGGACAGACACGGTATTGAAAGGAGCTTGGCAAACGATGAAGCAGCGCATCACCATTTCGCTTGACGAAGATCAGGCGGCTAAATTTGATCAGCTGATTGCTGAACGCGGTTATGAAAACCGTTCGGAAGCTTTTCGCGATTTAATTCGCGCTGCTGAAGCCTCTCAAACCTTGTCCGATCCGCCTTCCGGCGCGACCTGCGTGGCCGTAGTGAGTTATGTCTACAACCATCACGAAAGACAGCTCTCCATGCGCCTGACTCAAGAGCAGCATGAACACGGCGATCTAGTCATCAGCCAGATGCATGCACATCTCGGACATGAGGACTGCATGGAGGCCGTTTTTCTTAAGGGTACCGTGGCAGAGGTACGGGCTTTTGCAGACAAACTGATTGCCGAACCTGGTATTCGGCATGGGAGCATCAACATCATTCCTGCGCATGTTCACAGGCATTGAGCGAGGTACTGTGCAAAACAAAAAAAAAGTCCGGCACAGACGCATGCTGGCGGACTAGCGGGGAATTGACGTCGGACAAACAAATGGGGGGCGGTCTGACCCGGGCAGCCCCGATTGGGTCACCTTGCGGTTAACCCACCGCCCGGATCAGGCCGTAATTATGTCCTGTTCCTTCTGCGTATACAAGATCTGTCATACATTTCTTTGCACTATCATTCCAAAGAATTTTGAGTGTAAATGTAAACTGTTAGCGCCGCAGGCAAGAAGAGGCCGTTACTGATCTCTCAGTGTTTGTATCATATTTGATACAAGCCGATATTGCGACGAATTCCGTCTAAACAATTGCGTCTGTCTTCGACATTCAAGTGTTATGTCGAACACTTTAGCTGCTGAAGACAAAAATATTCTGCACGGTTAGTCTCTCAAGGGAAAGCTCCTGAGACAGTCAAGCCGCGCTCTAATGCGGAAGGCGTTCAAGAGCTTTCACCATTTCAGTTTATCGATGGTGTTCTTTATTTTTTGTTCGGCAGATCAGCGGTATATACAATTTTTCGATTGAAAGATTTTTTAGCGATGTCTTGGACGGCAAACGTTCCGCCCATCATTGCGCTGGCAGAGGCATAACCGGTTGCGACGTTGTACACATATGAAGGCCCGTATTTGCCGCCTGCCATCGCACCGGAAGCATAAAGACCAGGAATCGGATCTCCGTTTTTACCGATGACCTGAGCATCTTCGTTGACCAGCAAGCCGCCGGCGGTATCACAAATCGTGTGCTGTCCCTTGACGATGTAGAAAGGGCCTTTGCGGACAGGTCGAAGATAACGGCGATCTTTGTTGAAATCGGAGTCGACGCCTTCATCGCAGAATTTGTTGTAGCGATCGACCGTAGCACGGACGGTCTTGGGATCCAGACCGGCTTTCTTGGCAACTTCTTCAATGGTGCTGCCGACAAAGGCAACTTCAGCCATTCGCCCCTTGCCGGAAAAAAGATTGCTGAGGCCCGTCATCTTATCGCCGGGTAGGGCATGACCAAAGTAGCCGAACACTGCGCCGGAACCGGTCTCCAAATCGCGCTTTTCGTCATCATCGACGAGCGTGTAAAGATAATTTCCGTTGATGCGCAAAGCATTGCCGCTCAGAAGTCGCCGCTAAGGCCTTCATTGAAGAAGCGCCGGCCGTTCTTATTAAGCTGCAGACTCGGACCTTTGTTCAAAACATTAGCTGCGATCCAGGTCTTTTGGTTGATAACCTCACGGTAGTCAACCTTATAAGGCAATGCGCCTTCGGAGATAAAGGCCTCGCCGCCGGCAGTCTTTGCGCCGATGTCGATGCCCATTTGAATCCCGTCGCCCGTGCTGTTCTTGCGGCCGGTAATAGGCGTGTCTGCCGGCATGTCAGGGTTGAGAAGCTTCAAAAGTTTAGGATTTGCGCCGTATCCGCCAGCGGTGAGAATGACGCCGCCCTTGGCATGAACGATTACATCTTCATTCAAATAGTTCTTGGCATGGAGGCCCACGACTCGGCCGTCAGCATTTTGAATGAGCTTGTCGGCCCGGGTTTCAACAATGATTTGCCCGCCATTGTCCAAGATAATTTTCCGCATGGCTTCGATGAAATTGCGGTGCGGGAAAACGTTTTTATAGATATGTCCGACGCGCCGGCCGTTCAGTTCTGTGGCCGTGTTGCCAACAATCTCTACGCCGCGGTTGGTGAGCCATTTGATATTTTCGCCGGAACGTTCAATAAAACGCCGGACCATAATGGGGTTCACCATGTAATGGCTGTATGCCAAGAAATCTGCAATCAGCTCATTGGACGGGTAATACACCTGATCCTGGTCCGTGAATTTTGTCCTCTGGCCAAAGGTAATTTCAAGCATCATGAGGTTGCCGCCGACACCGGGAAGCTTTTCAACGAGTATCGGCTTTAGACCGTTTTCGGCTGCATAGGCCGCCGCTACCATACCGGCAGGGCCGCCGCCGACGATCGCAACGTCAGCTTCGTATTTGACTTCTTTGGCCTGTACGATGAATGCTGCCGCGGCCATCGAAAGGCAGAGAGCCGCAATTTTAAAAGTCTTCATTCTCGTATTCCTCGTTATTTCGCATTCAAAATGAAGTTTTGGTGGCATTCATAGCACGCTGTTTTCGGACTGGCTTGATGTTCTTTGTGGCAGAGCGTGCAGCGGACATTGCCCAGGTGAGAGTCATGCGGATTGACCTCTACGACCGGACGGCGGGGGTTGCGGTCCGGGTTGTAGTCGGCATTGGGTACGGCCTTGCCTTTGTATTGACCGTGACAGCCGATACAGGCGTCCTGAGCGGCCGGCTGCGCGGGGGTCTGCGTTTTGTGGCAAGCCGCGCAGTCAACCCCCTTGTGTTTAAGTGAAAACGCTGTGCCGGCATGGATCGGAGCGGTGACGCCCATGACCAATGCGACGGCAGCACAAGCTGCGAATATCTGCTTCAAGATAGTCTCCTGCTTTTTGTAATAGGTTGGGTCAGGGAAAATGAGCAACGTGGTAAGTTTTGCTCTTTTTTAAAATATAGAAGCAGGAAATAAATTGATTCTAAATTATGTTAATTTAATGATAAACAGAATATAAACTGAAGCAATAATTTTTGATGTCAATCAGTTAAGGTGAGGGTAGTTCTTTGATTCAGCTGTCGTAGAAATGAACAAGAATTATGCTTGAATTGGCATATATAAAATAAATACTTTACAAGGTTGAATTTATTAAACTTAAAAAGGCAGAAATTCTAGAGATTTTTATTTTCATTTACTGAATGAAAGTCTCGATCGTTATTGGCTGGAGTATGCAGCCGATATCCAATACCGTGAACGGTAAGGATGGGATCGTATCCTAAAACCTGCTTCATTTTTCCGCGGAGTTTGCCTACTGTTACCCTAAGCGTAGCTATATCGCCTCGGTCATCCTCCCAAAGCGACGAAAGAAGGTAATTGTAGGAAAGCACCCGTTCTCCCGCTTTCACGAGGCAAATGAGCAGTTGGTACTCCAGATTTTGCAGCGGCAGCTCAATACCGTTGGCACTTGCCGAATGCTGAGCCAAGTTGCATTTCAGCGAAGCGAAGGCAAGGGTTTCCTCGGGTTCTTTGAGTGCGGGCAGGCTGGGCCTGCTGCGGCGCAGGACAGCTTCGATGCGTGCGGTCAGTTCGTCAATCGCAAAGGGTTTGCCCAAATAATCGTCCGCACCAAGCGTCAAGCCTCGGATGCGGTCGTCCACACGATTTTTGGCCGTCAGCAGAATGACGGGTATTGAAGAGGCATGCCGCAGATGTTCGAGCACTTCGAACCCGTCCATGCCAGGCATCATCACGTCCAATACCACCAAGTCGGGCGAAAACCGGCCTAATTTATCGATAGCCTCAATGCCCGAATATGCCGATTCAGTCTCATAACCCTCAAATTTGAGATTGGTTGCAATCAATTGATTGAGGTTTCGTTCATCATCGACCAAAAGTATGCGCTTATTCATGACTATCTCATTCAATTTATTAATTTTCTGAAAGAAGCGGCAGAGTCACTCTGAAGGTTGATCCAATATCAAGAGCTGTATCTTTTATCGTTAGTGTTCCGCCAAATCTTTCAACGATCGCACGACAGATAGCTAAACCGAGCCCGGATCCTTGCTGAGTTTGCTGCCGAGCTTGTTCACTTCTATAAAACCGCTCAAATATTTTTTCCAGATCTTCCGCAGCGATACCCATGCCATTGTCTTGAACGTCCACAATAATATCTGTATTCATCGTTTTGACAGATACTGAAATTTTGGGGCGTGTTTTATTGTTATACTTCAATGCGTTATCTAACAGATTTCTTAATACTTGACGAAGACGGGCGGCATCGCCGATCGTATAAAGCGGGAAGGACTTATAAAGCCGCTGAACGGTCATTTCAGTTTGTTTTTCCCATTCATCTATTTGCTGCGAAATTAATCCAACAACATCCAATCTTTCCATTTTGCAGGATAAAACGCCGCTGTTTAATCTAGAAATATTAAGCCATTCCGTTATTAAATTTTGCAGCCGAAGGGCATCACTGGCCATATTTTCTGTGATCTGGAGACGAAGCGCAGGACTCAGCTGACTGCTGCGTTTAATGAGTGTTTCCAAACCGATGCGGATAGTGGCTACTGGATTATTCAGCTCATGCGCAACAAGTCCGATGACATCATCCTTGAGTCGGCTGACCTCATATTCATTGGTGATGTCGCGGACAAGGACCGCCAGTCCGTCGAACACATGATGGTCATAGCCGCAAAGATGAACTGTCAATCGTGAGAGATGGAAATGTCTGCGTTTAGCGTCTTTGTCTATCAGCTCTAATACGTCATTCTGAGCTGAAGACGGGCTTTCATGCGCAGCTGAAGAAGGACTTAAATGATTCAAGAAATCAAAGATTTCGCGCGATGACTTGTCAAGATTGAGCTGCAGTGAATCAGCAGTAAATCTGCGGAATTTCTCATTGGAAAAAATGACGTTGGCGTCTTTATCAAACAGCACGAATCCTTCCGCCATGCCCCCCAGCGCCGCGGTCAATGCAGCGTGCTGTTTACTGATGTCAATATAGAGGCGCTTATTGTCGAGCACAATGTCAATGAATCGAGCAAACCGCACAAGGGCTTCCTGAAGCTCAAGGTTCATTGGATATGAGGAGCGGACCGCAAGCACTTTTTCGTGTTTAAGCGGAGTAACCGTTTGATAGTTTTGTCTCACTTCACGATTCGAACAATGATGCTCACCATCCGCAATAACAATTTGATCTAAATCCCAGGCCTGCCCAAATTGTTCTAAAGCCATGGAAAATACGCGGGCGTCATTGTCTTTTGGATTTTGCGCTATAGGGGAAAGCAGAAGATTGATGGCAGAGAGTTCCCGATTGCGCCGCTCTAAATCTGCTGTGCGCTGTTTAACCCGACGCTCTAAGTGCGCATTGGCTTCACGCAGGGCAAGGTCACTTTTAACGATATGGTCTGCCATTTCTCGGAACTGTGTGAGCAGGCCTTTTGCTTCAGACACGCGTTCGAGATTGCCGACAGCTGCAGGGAGCGGCTTCCCTTGACTTAATATGCCGATGGATGCAGAGAGTTCGTCAAAAAAAGTCTTCAGCGTCTTGATGTAGGCACGGCCGAAAAGAAAGGATATAGCTGAGACGAAAATGACAACGAGTGTGCCCAAGAGTGAGATTAAATTCGGGTGAGTCAAAATATCGGCTTGTTCAGCCGTTATTTCAATTTTCCATGGGAAATTTGTCATTGCTGCAGAAAGTGCAATGGCGTTCGCGTGAGGCTTGCGGCCCAGCGAAGCGAGCTCGCTTCGGCTGCTTTCGAGCGTAATGGAAGCATTCGCCGGCATATAAGCATCGGCTGCAGTCTCCAGCAGTTTCTGCAAGTCGACTTTGGCAATCAAAACCGCATCAATACGCGGATAAATACTGCGGCTGAAAACGGGCGTTCCAATGAAGACATGAGCACCTGAATTCGATTCGTTTGCCTCCCCTAAAGTTGTCCGGCCGCTTCGGATCGTTTGCCGGAAAAACCAATGCTCGGACGGATTCGTGATGATGCTTTCGGCCTGATCCGGTGTAAGCGCAGAAGAATAGGCGAGCAATTGGCCGCTGACGTTCACTGCGATGCTGGAGCAGTATCGGCCAGACGTAATATAAAGAATTTGCTCAAAAGCCCTGATGTCAGCGTTATCAGGGGAGCTAAAGAGCAGGCCTGCGGCTACGGCAGCTTCTTCAAGCCGTTCTTTCTGACGATCCAATTCCTTTTCAAGAGCGATGGCAATGGTATCGGCATAGCCTTGATAAGTCTGAACGGCTTGCTCCTTGCTGTTTTGGGCTTGCATCCACATCGAGGCAGTGAGTGCGAAGAGCGGTGTCAGGGCGACAAGCACCAAAGCGATCAGCTGCTTGTGCTTCAGGCTGCGGATTCTCATTACTGGCCTCGCTTTGGCAGCGCAGCGGCAATGCGGCCGACGTGACGCCCAAATACCAGACATTCAGAAAGATGTCCGCCTCGGTCATGAACGAATTGACTGACCGGCGCAGTTTCCCCCGCGGCGTAGAGCCCCTCAATCGGTGTATTGTCCCAGCGCAGAACCTGTTTGTTGCGGTCGGTTTTTAGGCCCGCCCCCATATGAGGCACATCAATGGATACAGGCATCGCATAAAACGGAGCCTGAGCAATAGGTTCCAAAGTACTGGGATCACGGTCGAACTCTTCATCAAATCCCGATTGGGCGGCGCGGTTGAAGTGAGTGATGCTTTTTTGGAGCAGCTCAGCTGAAAGTCTGGATGCATTGTCGGGATGCCGGGCAATTCTTTGGGCCAGTTCCGTTATGGTTTCGCCCGTCAAAATCCATCCCTTGCGCACGGCCTCCAGATTGTCTTCTGACCAGGTCGTCAGGCCGCTGACGGTCGAACCTTCGCCGAGCGTGGCGAGCGGGCCGTTTAGCATCAGAGCGTGATCAAAAATCAGCCAGACCGGAGCGCGCGGGAATGAGAGCGTCGCAGGATCGAATTGCAGCAGTTCCTGATAGAACCCGTAGTGCTGCTCCTGATCGCGAAGCTCCGATTCGCTGGTGAAGCGTCTTCCAAAATTGTCGACGAGGATGGAGTGAGGGTTTCCGATACAACTGAGCGGTACGCCCAGACGGATGCCGTTGTACTTTTGGGGCAGGAGCGCACAGAATCGATCAAAGTAACTGCAGGACGCAATGAGTGCTGCACCGGCGCGAAGTCCCATACCGATGCCGTCGCCCGTATTTTCCGGGGCGCTCGAAGCTGCCCAAAATTGATTTCCGCTTGCTGGGAGAAGCGAAGCGCGCATTGTGCGGTTAAAAGCAAAGCCGCCGCACGTGAGGATAACGGCTTGCCGAGCCAGAAACTGATGTTCGATGTTCTCTGAAACTGCACGCACGCCGATGACGGCATCGCCGTCGGCAACCAACTCCGTTGCCTGAAAGGCATAGCGAATCGAAATGCCTGGCACGGATCGGATGCCTTCATTCAAACAGGCATAGAGCGCTTCCCCGCCGCTGGTTTCCAATTTAGGGGAGCCGAACGTGCTGTGCTGAAAACCTTTCCATCTGCCGTAAGTCGCGATGAGCCCTTGAAGGTGAGGGCGGTAGCCCTCCCAAAGGCGCATAAACCGCGGTGTTGTGAAAAGCGCTGAAGTCGCCTGCCGAAAGTCCGGATCCAGACTGTGGAGCCATTCATAGGTTTGCGGCCCCAGCTTGGCCCAAATGCGAGCAAGCGCGCTCAAATCTGGATCCATCTTTCCTTCCCGGTAGGAAACGCCTCCGTCGGGCAGGTAGGTTGACGCTATATATTGAGCAAGGACTTCTTCGTTAATGCCTCGGTCGGGACAAAGGTAAATGCCCGAGGACATTCGGGTAGAGGAACAGTGAGACTTCTGGGGTGATTTTTCGAGAATTAAAACACTTGATCCAGCTCGTGCGGCCTCAATGGCAGCTGATGCGCCGGCTGCGCCAAAACCGATGACGATGATGTCGGCCGCGTAAGTTTTGTTCTGCAGACGTTCATGCCCCGACGAGGCTGCTGCAGGCCGCAGCAATGCGCATCCGGCAGCCGTGAGCAGACTGCGGCGTGCAATGGCAGGATGATTCATCGAGGATCTCCAGACTGCAGCAGCCGGCTTTTGACTTCAAACTGCCGGCAGCCGCTGAAATGTGTGTTCAGTGTTTCTTTTAATTCATGCAGTCCGGTCAGCAGCAGGATCGCGGGCACTCACGAGGCTCTCCAATGCGAATCGATTTCTTCAGATCGAATTACGCATTTCCACAGTAGAGAAATCTTCTGATGCAGGTTGAAGCGCGGCAAAGAGTTTTTCACGTTGACGGTGAAGTCGGATGCACGAAAGATTGGGCTGAGTAGAATCTGCGTCATCATAGCGGACGCCTCTGTGCGTTCGCCGCCAACATTCATAAAGCGGGCAGGGAAGCGTTTCCCCAGACCATCAGTCATGTCGCGAATTCACTACAAGAACCTTTGTGCCTTTCCGGGTCGTACCGGTGAACCGTTTCTCACGGAATTCACGGTTGAAGACGGTATTTTTATTGCCGACGACTCACCAGCGCCTGACGGCACTGAAATCGTCACGATCGATATGCGCGGCGCTTTTGTCATGCCGGCCTTCATTGATGCACATGCGCATCCCGATGGTCTGGCCATGACCATGGGGGCGGCCGCCTGTACGCCGCCGACCGTTCGTTCGATACCGGAACTCCAGAGTGCTCTGCGCAAAATGGCTGCGAAGCATCCGGAGGGATGGATCGAAGGCTGGGGGTATGACGAAAGTCTCCTCGCTGAGGGCCGCACACCGCTCAAAGATGACCTTGATCAGGTTTCAGCTGACCGGCCGGTCTTCATCCGGCGCTCCGACTATCACTCAGCGGTCGTGAATTCCAAGGCCCTCGAGATGGCCGGCATTGACCGAAACACGCCGGATCCGGAGGGCGGAGCGTTCGGCCGCGATGCAAATGGGGAGCCAGACGGCCGATTGATTGAGCTCGGTGCCGTACGCTTTCTTGAGGCGCACGCCAAACCGGTCAAAACGTTTGAAAGTGCCGTTGAATCGCTCTTAAAACTTAAAGACCATTATTTGTCGCACGGCATTCTCACCACGACCAATATGATGGTCATGCGCGGGAGTGACCCGGAGCCCCTGACGCTTTACCGCGAGGCCTGCCGCCGCGGTCTGCCGGTGGACTTCAACCTCTATGCCGTGTGGCAGGGCGGCGAAGACTCGTCGGGCATGCCGGACTTTCGTGCCGATGAACTGCGGGGCCCGGTTCGCTATGCGGGCGTCAAGCTCTTTGCCGACGGTTCAATTTCGGGCAAAACGGCGGCCGTGCGCAACCCGTACAAAACCGCTGAGGGCGAAAAGCTCGATTATCCCTGCGGCATGATGACGCTCGAAGAACCCGTATTCCTCGCCGCACTCTCTTATGCGCGCCGAAACGGCGTGCAGCTCTCGATTCACATCATGGGAGACCGTTCAATCGATGCCGTGCTCGACTGGCTTTCGGATGTCGATCCGTGGCTCGCGGATGTCCCGAGCGTTCGCCTTGAGCACGCGAGTCTCTTGCGGCCCGATCAGCTCGAGCGCATTGATCAGATGCGCTTGAAACCCGCATTCACCACGCAGATCATCTTTCCGTTTGCCGAATGGCGCAGCTACCGTGCATCGCTTTCCGACGCCGATTTCAACGCGGCCTATCCGGTCAAGAGCATCGCCGAACGTTTGGATGCCTTTGCTTTGTCGTCCGACGCGCCGTGCACGACCTGGGCGGATCCCGACAGCGTCTTTGTTTCGCTCGCCGCCGCAGTCACGCGCCGCGACGCCGACGACGGCGTTTTTGGGCCCGATGAGGCAGTGTCTGTCGGCACGGCTCTCGCGCTTTATACCGGCCGCGCCGCACTGGTCATGCCCGAAAACGGCCAAATCGGCGTTATTGAACCGGGAGCCCGGGCAAATTTCATTCGGCTTTCAGGGAATCCCTTCATGACGGCGCCCTCTAAGCTCGCTGAACTTCGGGTGACGGGCATCTGGCGCGACGGCGCGAAGCTCGAGCTCCCCAAAGCGGACTGAGCGGCTTCGATGACCGGCAGGCCGTCTGAAAGCCTGCCGGCATCATCGATTGACGAGGCTCTGCTGACGCACTTGCAAAATCCGCGCAACTCCTGCAATATTGAAAACGCTTACAGCTGAAGGACGCACGGCCTTCAAGACTCCGGTCAATATCCGTGCACATCAGTAAAACTTGAACCCCTGAGGGCGTTCGCCCTCGCAGGACAGGTTCGGTTTCGAAGCTCGCCTCAGGCGCGTACGCGCTCTGGGGTTTTTCTTTTTGGAGAAAATCAATGAAGCAGGAAATCGCAGCTGTCCCGGCCAGCCGTTTTGGGCTGCACCTCAACGATGAGGCGCATCCCGCTGCCAGGGGTTATGTCAGAGACGATCTCACGAGAGAAGGTGCGCTTCGCGTGCCTGAACTCCCGCGCGGATGGCATTTTGCGCCCGAGGCATATGACGGCATCGTCGGCTGGTGGAACTGGGGCGGAGCTGAACCGCTCCTCATCACCGGACCCGCCGGTTCCGGCAAAACTGCCTCGGTGCTCGCATTTTGCGCAGTGATGCAGATGCCGGCCGTGGTTTTTACGGCCCGGCCGCGGATGGACCGCCGTGAACTCATCGGCCGCTGGGTTCTCGGACCCAACGGCATGACCTGGGTCGACGGCCCGGCAGCGCTCGCATGGCGCAACGGCTGGGTGCTCCTCATCAATGAGTTCTCAGCGGCCCCGCCGGAAGTCTGGGTCTCCGCCAATGATCTTTTGGAAGGGCTTCCCCTCGAAATTGATCAGACGGGCGAGGTGATTGACCGTCATCCGCTCGCGCGCATTGTCTTTACCGACAATACCCGCGGGCATTCGACGGAACTCGCAGCGGGCTATTTCGGCCGGCAGATTCAGGACCGATCGGTCATTGACCGTATGTGGCACCTGCGATGCGAAGGACTCCATGAGGCCGACGAAGCGCGCGTGCTCCTGGCGTCGCTCGAAGGGAATCTCGTCGAGCGTGCGGGTGAGGCCGCAGCAGAAGAAATCTGTGCGCTCGCGGCGCGTGCGGCAACCGGCTCAAGGTGCAAGGCAGCTCAATCCCCTCTGGGGTTTGAGAACCGCTCCTTTGCGCTGTCTATTCGTGCTGCCCGCCGATTCGCGGAACTCACGGTGCGTTATGCGGCTGGGGATTTGCCGGTCTCGGCCGATCCCATTGCCGCTGCGGCAGATACCGCTGTCGGCAATGCGCTCGACCGTCCGGTGCGCGATGCGCTCGTTACGTATCTCAAAACGATCTTCGGCGAGCGAATCACGGAACTGAGGAAGATGCGCGCGGAGTCTTCGGCTCCCGTGCGAGGAACCCCAAGGTCTTCGAGACCGAAGGCCTGCACTCAGACTGCCGCTCTTTCGTGACGCCTTTTGCCGGGCGCCCTATTTAGGCCTTTTAAAGCTCAAGAATGCCCCTGACCGCTGGTTTTGGGGCATTTCTTGTGGTGAGAAAGCTTGAATATCGATTTCCCGGCAAAGGAAAGCGCAGACCACATCTTCATTGGAGATCCATCATGATGACAACGGGCACTGTTCAATTCGCTTTGCAGCTCGACGATGAACGGCCTTCCAAACACATCGCCGCGAGAGGGTGCGGGCCTTTGGCTCAGCCAAACGCTCCAGTTTCTCAAAAGCGAAGGTTCCTGCCGCCCAGCTACACCGAAGCTCGCTTCGGAGACCCGACGACGCCGGAAGAAGCTCAGCTTTATGCCGAGCTCAATCGTTTGGACGGACTGCGCGCGAAAGTCAAGGGCGCCGAAAAGCGCCGTTTAGCGGAGACCTTTCGAGAGGTCAACGCAAAAGCGGAAAAGCTTTTCAAGGGCAGACGTTTTTGGGGAGCGGCCAGACCGCTTCTTGAACATGCTGCCGCCGAACTCGGCGCCGGCGGTCCGGCCGCAGCCGATACCGCCAGAATCATGGCCATGCTCGCGCTGCCGGCGCTCTGCAGACGAGACGGCATTGCCGTCAAGTTCAAAGGGCGCCCGCAGACGGACGGCCGCACGATTTGGCTCGGGCCCATTGACTTCAGTCATCCGGCCGCGCCCATCTATCTCTTTGGTCATGGCGTTCATGAGCGCTGTCACGTGGTTCATACGAACTTCGATGCTGCAGGTTCAGAGGCGCACTCAGACCCGAGAGTGAGCGCATTCTTCAACCTCTTTGAAGATATTCGCGTGGACGCATTGGGCATGGCGGAGTGCCGCGGCTACCGCTTTTGGCGTGAAGCACTCTTTGCTGTGCTCTGCACGACAGGGAAGGCGGCATTTGCTGTCAACGGAACCACCAAGCTCCCCGAGCTCTTTTTCGGCTGGATGCTGGGCGTCCTCGAGGCTAAGGTTTTGAACGTCAAGCTCCCTGAGGGCATACTCGTCCGAGCCGATCAATTGGCCCGAGAGAAACTCGGCGGGGGTCTCCTCGATGAGGCGCTTCGTTTCGTGATGGAGAGACTCCCGCTCGTCAATACGGCTGAAAGCCTCGGTTTGGCCCGGGACCTGGTGGAGCTCCTCAGCGACCGCATGCGGATGGCCAAGAAAACCGCCCAAGTCGAGTCGGCTTTGTTAAGCGCGGAAGATGAAGCGCGCTCCTCTCCCCGTATGGGAGCGGCGTCGCTTCAGCTTTCACTCTTTGACAATGGCAGTGAGACTGCGAGTGCGGCGGGGGACAATGGGTTCGATTCACCGGCAGAGGATCTTGCGCCGGCGGCGGAATACGCCGTCCTCAGGCGTTTATTGGATCCGACGGGGTGGGTTCCAGCGTCCGGCAGTTCGCCCCAAGTGGAGGCATCGCTTAACCCGAAGGCATCGTCCTGCGATGCTGAAGCGGGGCTCGAAGAGCTCCTCTCGGCCATCACGGCAAAGTCCGAAGAGGAATTTGATCCGACGGCGGCTGAGGAATGCTATGCCGAGGCCTTCGCGCGAGACTGCGAACAGGCTTTATTAGCGAATGCCGGCTCGATGGATGGCGTCAGTTCGTCTTCTCACATCCTTCGAGGGTATTTGCCCGCGGAAATTGAGACAGCTCGGCGTGCTTTCGCCAGGGTTTGGCCCAAAACGTCAGATCTTGGATTTCAGTACGCCGAGGCGCTTCGCCGACGCGTGCCGGTGCCAATGAGCGGCGCAGCTTCGGGCTGGGACGCAGACGATGATCTCTTGGAGCGCGCCGCCTGCGGCGACGACCGAATCTTCCTGCGGGAAGGCCGGGCGCCTGCCTGCGACGCAGCCGTGCAAATCCTCATCGATCTTTCGGGATCCGTGGGGGTCGAGGGCGGCGCGATCGTGCGGACGGCGGCCGCCCGGCTCGAAGAAGCTTTGAAGCGAACATCAGGCATTCACTGCCGAACGGCCGTCTTTCCGGACGTCGCCGGCCGAGGCCCAATGCTCGCTTCCGAGTGGGAGACGCCGCCGGGCGGCTCGCGCAGTGTGCTGGCATCGATTCCTTCCAGGGGACCGACGCCAATTACTCAAACGCTCCTCTGGTCGCTTTTTTCGCTAGGGAACCGTCCTGAACCGACGAAACTCCTCATTCTCTTTACCGATGGGGTTTTTGCCGCGGACGACTGTCGGGCGGAGGAAGCAGCTTTAAAGCTCGCCGGCATTGAAACGGCGGCAGTGCTCTTGAATCTGCATCAGACCGCACCGGGCCGACGGCTCTTCGAAAAGGAAACACGTGTAGTGAAAAACGCTGCGGAAATTCCGCTCGCGCTCTTAGACGTGCTTCGCGAATGGCGGCGCCGCCATCCTTAATGAGGACTGACGGCGTGTTCAGCCGATCCTCTCTGACATTGAGCTTCATCGCACCCCGCTCGGATGCCTCCGTTTTCGGTCCTTTGGACCGATGACGAGGCATTCGGCGGGGTTTATGTAAGCCCCAAGCTTCGGGCGTTTTCCTTTCTTTCTCCCTTTCTTTTCTCCAAATCACTCCCGTCACGATGCCCATTCATACTCCGCATTTCAGCACGAAAAACGCCCGCCTCGAGTCCGGCTTAATGTCTCAGCCATCCTCGGCCTTTGGGTCAGCGGGGGATGGGCGGAGTGCCGGCGGGCTTTTCGGCGAAACCCTGCTGCGATGCCGTCCGGCCAATCCGCTCGCCGCTTTGCGCCGTCATCCGGAAGCCTTGTCCCGCATTGAAGCCTCGCTCGGCCGGGCAGACTTCAATGCCTGGGGCGCTTCGGCGCTCACGGCCTTTGCGGCCGACTGTGCGGTTTGGACCAATGAAGCGTTCGGCCAAAGCCTCCTTGCCCGAGGATTGACATTGACGGGGGACGCGGCAGCTGCCGCCGCTGCTCTGCCGCAGCCGGCCGGACTCAATCCTGTCGAAATCGATCAGCTGCGTCAGGCCCGCAGGCGGACGGTATTCTTGGGCGCACTGGCAGCTGCCTGGGAACCGATAACCGAGATCACCGCGGAAGCCGGCATGGGACGAGCAGACCGCTGGCAGCCGTTGGAATGCTGGGCCCCCGGGAGTTTTTGGCTGAATTCGTGCTTCGCAGCGTGCGGATCGGCCGAATCGTGCGAGGGAGATACGCCGATGAGCCGTTTGCGAAACCCTTTGATTTCAGGGCCGCAAGAATAAATAGCGAAACGAAAAGGCGGGCGTTGTGGAGCATCCTTGCACGCATCCGGAGAGCGAGTTCGAGGTCAAGGGCCTCAGAGATGCAATGGAGGAGCGTCACCGAGACAAATTTTGACCGGCGCTGGGAAGCGGCGCTCGACGACGAACTGTTAGGGATGCCTCCCAGCAGTGACGAAGGGCAGCTCCTTGTCCGCATTTTGACCGATGCTCGCCGCAGAAGAGCCTTTTGCGGTGCGCCCAAGCTTCCGAGCGAGATTCTTCGCCTGGCATCGTCCGCCGAAGGCCGAACGCTTTTCTCCAAAGCTTTCGCCCAAAGGGTCGCCGAGGGTGAAGTGCTTCCCGTCGATGCCGCCGCGGATGAGGGAAGCCAAAAAGGGTTTGCCGCTCGACAGAGGAGCGCGTCACTTGAGGATGCGACGGACAATTCAGCGGAGAAACCGGATGAATCAGCTTCAAACCCAGCACATCGAAAACCGCGTTTGTGGTGGGCGGCTGACGGCTGGTGGCTCGAATGGCCCCTCGGCGGAGCGTCTCTTAGCGGCGACGGCGGTCGACATTTATCCCTCTGCCGCGCCGTATTTGGCGCTTCACGGTCAACCGATGACGAAAGAGAAGAGCGCTCTCTTCGAGCGGCAGCGCTCTTTGCAGCAGCAGAGGTTCTCGGACTTTCAGCGTCTGCGCCGATTAAACCGCGAAAACTAGCACTTCCGAAGAAACCGGCGGCCCTTCCTTTAAGGCCTTCGCGTGAACTCGAGGCCGCCTTTCTCACAGCAGCCGCACAGTCACGCTTAAGCCCAGAGCAGCATCAGAACAGGGCGAGAGCGGTGAAGGCACTTTCAGAGTCCCCTGAAACCGAGATTTCGGGGAGCGGCGCAGACAGCGCGCGTACCGCAAATGACCTCTGGGCGGCTCTAGACGCTCGTTTGATGCGTCAGGCCAAAGCGGCTCAGCCCATTGCCCGGGCACTGGGTCCGGACGGTGCTCGACGGATGAGTATGGCGGCGACTCCTGCCGGTTTCATACCGCGCCCGGAAGTATCGGTAGCTAAACCACCCAAAAACACCGAGCACGAAGAAGGCTGCGCGCTCTTTTGCTTCGAGCAGGCCGACGGAACGGAGGCGGATGACGATGCCCTCGATTCAGAGCACTCACAGCCGAAACATCGAGTAATGGAAGAGCCTCAGATGCCGATGCCGCAGCTCGACGACTGCGAGTGGATCTTTGGGCTGGGCGCCGAGGCGGGTTTGTCGGGCGATGCAGTTTCGGCTGCGTTGGAACACCTGAAAGACTCCGGTGCGCTCACTTCCGAAATCACGACAATCAATCCCTCCGGCGTGTTTCTCCCGGAAAGCGCTTTTGAAGATTCTTTTGAACGCCTGCGGGCGTTCCTCTCCGCTTCGACGTTTTTAGTGCGCCGCACCGGTGCGAATGCGGGGCTTGCCCCTTGGATTTGGCACCGCGCGGACAAGAACGGCTTAGTGGAGGCCGGCCTTCTTTTGAACCCCGCCGCCCTCACGCTCGTTCGCCGGCATCCTGCCGGCGGCAGTAAGCGGATGGAGGGCGACTCGCGACGGCGCCTCACGGCGCAGGGCGCTGAGGCGCAATGGATTGGAATGTGAGCGATGACTAATGTTATGGATTTACTGAAAAGAAGATGGCCGCTCGCCAAGTCTTTCAGGCCGGCGTCGGAAGCTTCTGCGGACTGTTTGGCGCTATGGCGGCCCGCTTGGGAAGTTAGCCCCGTTCTGTGGCACGTGACCGCTTCGGCCTTTGCATTGGGACTTTGGAGCTGCGGAGTGCTCTCGGGCTTCCCCGCACTGGCATTGGGCGGCATTCCGGCAGGACTGGCGCTCAAGCGGATCACGGAGGCGCAGCGTATTTGGCAAGAACGCTCGCGGCTCTCCGGGCATGCGCCGGCCTTCATGAGCTTTGCTGATTTGGCGCTCGTGATGCGCAGCTTCGAGACGCCTAGGCTCTCGCCCGATGAACCACGGTCGGCCATTCGTCAGACGGGCATGACGAGGGCGGCAGCGATTCGTCTGATAGGAGCAGATCCGAGGACGCTCTTTCATGCGCCGGCCGAAGCGCCGGTTCAGTCGGTATGGTTTGGGCTCGGGTTTCGCTGGACACCGGTTGAAGCGCAGCGGTTTTATGAATTAACGCGCATTGACTGGAAAAGCATGCTTCTGCCGGAAAGTTGGCGGCATTGGTTTACTCAGCATCCCGGACTCCCAGACGCTTCGCCCGGCATTCCCGTCCTGCACGGTGTCGGGCCGTCGCCGGTCTGTCCGCCCTGGCAGCGCGGACGGAAAGAAGAAGAACCCGGCATTATTCGGCCGCTCTCGAGCTTAGGAGGCGGAACGCTTCTCGTCGGCACAACGCAGACGGGCAAAGGCGTCGTGCTGACGAATCTCGTGAGTCAAGCGATTCTGCGCGGCGACGCGGTCATTGTCATTGATCCCAAATCGAGCAAACGCCTCCGAAGTGCCGTTATTGGGGCTTACCGTGCCGCCGGGCGGCCTGAGCCGCTCGAATTTCACCCGGCATTCCCGAAGCGCGGCGTGCGGCTCAATCCTCTGGGGAGCTACACCCGCAGCACTGAAATTGCGAGCCGCATTTGCGCAGTGCTCCCTCGCGGGGACGGTGCTTTTACCGCATTTGCCTGGCGTGCGGTCTTTGTCATGACCGAAGGCATGCTCTTTGTGGGACAGCCGCCCACATTGCGGCGCTTTCGCGCGGCACTCGAGCGCGGCATTGAGGAGCTCCTCGAGGCGGCGCTCCGCAAGGATTTGTCTAAGCGCGTCCCCTTTTGGGAAGAGCGCCTGGAGGCGCTCGTCCTGCAGCAGTCGCGCGAGATCCGTGTGCCGATGGGTGCGGGCGGCGGGACGGAACTCGCTGCCATGGCGACGCTTTGGGAGCGCACTGCGGGCTCCCCAGGATCGAAATACTGCCCGGAGACGCCCGAAGCGGCCGTCGAAGGGCTCCTCTCCGTTTATCGCCACAGCAGGGAGCATTATGCGAAGATCACCGCGTCGCTTCTCCCGGCACTTTCCATGCTGACGGCCGGCGCATTGGGCGAAAGTCTCTCGCCGGAATTTGATCTCACGGGCAAAACCGACGATCCGCGGCCCATCGTTTCGCTCGAAGACGTGATCAGCATGCAGGGCGTCCTCTATCTGGGGCTCGATGCACTGCCCGACGCCGAGACGGCTTCGGCCCTAGGGGCGCTCTTGCTTTCAGACCTGTCGGGCGCAGCCGGGCGCCGCTACAACACCGAAGCAAGCGGTCAGGAAGCCGTGCGGGCCAGTCTTTTTGTGGATGAAACCGCCAACGTCATCAATCCGCCCCTGATTGAAATCCTCAATAAAGGTATGGAGGCGGGCTTTCAGTGCGTGTGCGCCATGCAGACCATCAGCGATCTGGAAGCGCGCTTAGGTTCTGCGGCACAGGCACGCATGGCGCTTGGCAATTTGAATAATCTCATTGCGCTGCGCACGAAGGATGAAGCAACGCAAAAGTTTATTGCTGAAGCTTTCGGCCGGACGACGATTTGGGAGACAGCGGCCTCGGTGACGACAACTGCAGGTGCGAGTGCGCTCCCCGCCTTCCGTGCGGCCGCATCATCAAGTCTCAGCGGCCGACGCGATTCCGTCGTGCCGCTCGAAGCCCTCGGCCAGTTGCCTAACCTTGAATTTTTTGCGTCGCTCTCGGGCGGCCGGCTTTGGAAAGGGCGCATGCCGATTCTCGATCCCGCGCTCGAAGGCCTCCATCTGTATGCGCCGGTGCCGAAAGCCCCTGCCCCCATCGCGCGTTGGCGAGCGTTCCTTGAGGGTCGCGTGAAGTGCCTCAAAAGCGAAGGGTCGGCGGTATTCAGACGTCACTCCAATGGTGAAAAAGGAGAGAGCCTGAAATGAGAGCTTTTTTAGGATTATGGACAGCCGCTATGCTCCTCACCGCCGGGTTTGGCGCCGCCGGAACTTCGCCCGAGCGGCTCATTCGGGTGATTTATGCCGATGCGTATGGCGCCGCGCAGGTTTTGGACGGGAGGGCGTCTCTCGCGGCTCAATGGACTGAGGATGCGCTGCGCGCCGTATGGGCATCCGGAACTCAAGGCTTATTTCCGACGTCGCTCGGCAGAGGAGCCCATACGCGGCTCCCAGGGTGGTCAGGCAATGATTCAAGACGAGAGGCGGATCCGATTCAGACGAGCTTATCGAGAGCGGCAGCGTCGCCCTATATCGAAAATCTTCGGCTCATGGGGCTGCTCGCCATCCGGCGGACGGCCAGAATAGCGGTCTACTTTCTCCTTCGGGGGTCTTTCTTATTGCGCTCTTTGCTGACGGCATGCTGGAGCGCAGAATTGCGCACCACCGCATGACGGGCGGGCGGCCGAGTCTCTTTGCGGGCCTTGGGTTTGTGCCGGGCGGACTCATCATTCTTAGCTCTGTCGCAGCACTGCTCCCGACGGTCGTTTCCGAGTGGTGCTTTTGGGTCATCCCAGTGCTCTTTCTGGTCATGAGGCATATGGCTGCGCGGTGGCATCGCCTCCCTCGGTGAATACGTGCCGCAGCAATTGTGCCGAAGCTTGCGGTATTACGTCCGGCAGATGCGTTTAGGCTGACCGAAACGAATACAGGCGGGCCATAATTCATTCACCAAATTTTCAACAGGATGTCCGCCCCATGCCGCGAAGCAGGGTGCTTTGCTGAGTGCGGATCCGTCCCAATGCCGGAGAAGAAAAATGTCCCAAGTCAATCCCCCGTATCGTGCTGATGTCGTCGGCAGCTTTCTGCGCCCCAAAGAACTGCTCGACGCGCGTCACGCTTTTCAGGCCGGGAAACTCGATCGTGCCTCTCTCACCGCGCTCGAAGACCGCCTCATCAAGGATCTCGTGGAAAAGGAAGTGAAGAACGGCCTCAAGGCTGTGACCGACGGCGAATTCCGCCGCTCCTTCTGGCATCTGGACTTTCTCGCTGGTCTTTCCGGTCTGCATCATGTGAAGGCCGAGCATTGGTCGGTGCATTTTGAAGGCTTCCAGCCCAAGGCCGAAACGGTGGTGATCGAAGACCGCATCCGTTTCCCCAAGGATCATCCGTTCTTAGAGGCCTATGACCGTCTGAAGGCAATTGCCGGCGACACCCCCATCAAGTACACGATCCCGTCGCCCTCGATGCTCCACCTCATCTGTGCGGTACGCTGTGAGACCTATAAGCCCATCCCGTTTTACGCCGAGCATCCCGATGCGCTTTTTGACGATCTTGCACAGACGTGGACGGACGCTATGCTCGCGCTTTATGAACGCGGCTGCCGCTATCTGCAGTTTGACGACACGAGCTGGGGTGAATTCTGCTCGGTCGAAAAGCGCGGCGCCTACGCCGCACGCGGCATTGACGTCGATTGGGTGGCCAAGCGCTACGTTGAAGTGATCAACAAGATTCTGGCCAATAAGCCCGCAGATCTCACCGTCACAATGCATATTTGCCGCGGCAACTTCCGCTCGACCTGGTTCTCGTCAGGCGGCTACGAACCCGTGGCCGATATTCTCTTCTCGCACTGCAATGTGGACGGGTTCTTCCTTGAGTACGACAGCGACCGTTCGGGTTCGTTTGAGCCGCTCCGCTTCATTAAGAACCAGACCGTTGTGCTTGGTCTCATCACCAGCAAGTTCCCTGAACTCGAAGACAAGGACGCCGTCAAAGCTCGTATTGAAGAAGCGACGAAATATGTGCCGCTCAATCAGCTTTGCCTCTCGCCCCAGTGCGGCTTCTCCTCCACTGAGGAAGGCAATATCATGACTGAAGAGCAGCAGTGGGCGAAGGTTCGCCTGGTGCGTGAAATCGCCGACGAAGTCTGGGGTGACAAGTAATTTCCGGCGTTGCTGCTGACTGCACTTCGCTCAATTGAGCTCGATCGCTCTGATGCTTAAAAAGCGTCAGTCGACCTCAGAAAAAATGGGACGCAATGGCTTTCGGGCTGCTGCGTCCCGTTTTCATTGCCCATCACAAACCACAAAGTGTGTTTCAAAAGGATGAATTCTGCCGTCAGATAGACCTGCATCAACTTCACTGGGATCGATTGGCAAAATCGGCTTTGCTGATTGGGCCTGAATTCTGCACAATGACTCTCACTATCCATCCCTCATCCGTCCGCTTTAGAAGTCTTTTAAACTGAATTAACTGCCATGGCCGCTTTTCCGCTGATGCTTCCGGTACGTCCCGGCCCCGAAGCTCGTGGTCTTTGATCTGACCACACGCTGATCGCGTGCGACGCAACGATCCTATGGACGGAATTTCTTTATGAAAAAAAGATCGTCACTGATCCCATCTGGCGTCAGTACGACCGCGATATGGTGAAAAGCTACGCCAAAGGCGTACTGGACATCCGCGATTTCTGCAGAAAACATGCCGGAGCGTTCCGCAGCATTCCGGAGGAAAAACTCCATGCATTGGCTCAGGAGTTTGCCAAAAAGAAAATTGCGCCGCTTATCTTCCCAGACGGCAAGAAATGGGTGAAGAACGCACTGCAGGCCAATATTCCAGCCTGCGTGCTTTCGGCCTCAGCAGCCTTCATAGTGAAGCCTATCGCCAAGCTCTTTGGACTCACCGATGCGATGGGGATTGAGCTGGCATTTAAAGACGGATTCTGTACCGGCGAAATTGTCGGCATTCCGACTTTTCAGGAAGGGAAGGTCGAGAGACTTTCTCAACGGCTCGCCGAAGCCGGCATCGGTTTTGAAGATGTGCTTTTCTTTACCGACAGCAGAAATGACCTGCCGCTCGCTGAACGCGCGGGCTATACCGTTTGCGTTAATCCGGACGCAGTTCTCGAATCCTCTGCCCGCAAAAACGGCTGGAAAGTTGCAGAGTGGAAGCTCTCCCTGCGTACTCAGATGACCGCGCAGGTGGATGCAAAGGGCGTGCCGGAAACTCAGACTGTTCGAAGCTAAAGCACTGCCGCTGAAACCGATTGCTGGGAGTGTTCCTGCCTTTGAATGACTGTCCCTTGGCTGACTGGATGCAGCAGCAGGGCTGGCTGGCCTTTTCGTGGGCAGTTCGATTCGCGACTGGCTAAAGCGATCAGCTGAGTTGTCAAGTCTCCCCGTTTTATGACGGCTTGAAAGGGAAGCGCTGATACGCAATCGATGTCGTCCGTCGCTACATCGTCGGCCGTGCAGCTATGTCAGGCGTTTTCTCTGTCACCGGAAAACGCAGTGAACGGATCTTGTCAAGAGCGCATCCTGACGAATACGCGGTCAGAAGCAGAGTGGCCTGCAGGATGCATCACCTTATTGAGTATTCGACTTTGTGCCGAGGGTCCCGCGGCATTTTTCTAGGAAATGCCTGAGTGTGTAAACGCAGGCACTGATAAGTGCTGCGCATAGAGGGCGGTCGTCGGACAGAGCCCTTAGTTTACGATCTGCCTGACGCGTTGGGACAGTGACGACAATTGGGCTTGCGGCCCTTGGTTTTGTTTTCGGGCGGCGTTTATCTGCGTCGGCACTTTACAACAAAGCGGATGTATAGGGTTTCTACCACGAATGTTTAATCGTTAGACATGTCGGAAATTATCCATGTAAATGAGTGCGAACCATAGGGTTACCCCATACGTATTCATACGACTTCATAGACTGCTCGGAGTGCTGTTTGCACTGCCTCGCAGCCCGCAAACGTCGGGTTGACGAGATGTAAGAACACTCTTGGAGTAATCGAATAATGAATCGTACATTCAAAGTTGCCAAGTCGCTCACACGCGGCGTTGTCGTGACGAGCGAAAAGGCTTCTTCCTATCAGGGCAAGGCGGTGAAGACCGTCGTTGCCGCTGCAGTGGCGGCTTTAGTTGCTGGTACGGCCGTAGCTGCCGAAACAGCGGCGGACGAAACACCGACACCAACCTACGGTTGGACGACACAGGAAGGCATCACTAACGCGACCATCTCAACTGAAGTCAAGATTGCTGATGGCAATCAGACCGTCAGCTCCGGTGATGCTCTGACCATTGTCGATGGTGCCAAGGTTGTATTGACGAGCGGCCAGTACATCGGTGTTGAAGGAAGTAATGCTGAAACCGCTAAAGGTGTAATCAGTGTTGCGGGCGGTGAAGTTTCCCTGGACAATTCGGGTCTTCATGCGAACGATTTCACTCAGTCTGGCGGCACCATTACCGTAGGCAATAAATCTGCGGCCAATGTCTGGGCGCATCACGCCAATGTTGGCGGCTACTATACCTACACCATGACCGGCGGCACGATGAACGTCAATGAGGGCGGTCGTCTTTGGATCGGCATCGGCGATGGTGACACTATCGCCACAATGAAGTTCCAGGGTGGTACGCTCAACTTAAAAGGCACAGAAACGAACTACGCCATCGTTTCAACGATGACGTTCGGCACTTTCTCTACCGCTGACGGCAAGGAATACTATCAACCGCTCTCTTTTGAAGGTACAAACGTCAATGTTGACGGTTCAGCCCTTCTGATGTCCCGTGACATCCAAATCGGCGGGGGCGTGATCAAAGTCAATGACGACGCCCATCTCTATCTGCTCGCCGAAAAGCAGCTTGGTGAGGACGACAAAGTTCTTACTTCCGCCACTTCAAATACTTGGTCCAAGGGTTCCGTCACTGTCACAGGCGGCGAAATCACCGTCGCTGAAAAAGGTACTCTTTCTGTTGCTCATGATGACTTAGTGCTTAAGGGCGGCACGATCAGCAATGCTGGCACCCTCGAAGTTAAGAATCTGACCATTCAGGGCGGCAAAGTCGCCAATACCGGCACGCTTAAGGCTGATGTACTCAATGTGAACAGCCAGATCGATTCGACCGCCAAGGGCATCGAATCCACGATCGGTACGATCAATCTCAATAAGGGCGGCACGCTCAACTTGACGGCGCTCAACGGAAATTTCGCCAAGGGTCTCGGCGACGAGGCTCCGTCGGATTCCGACACCACGACGATCGACAACTTCGTCTTCGTCGGCGGCACGATGAACATCAATGGCGGTGCTATCACCGTCAACGGCACGACCCTCAAGAACATGAAGGTCGGTACTGAAAGCGGCACCGCCAAGGTCGTGGTGAATTCTGACTTCGCTCTCGACAAGATCGTTCTCGGTGCGAAGGGCGAAGTTGATGTACGCGACAAGTTCACGGTCGGCAATCTTTACATCTTCAACGGAAATTCGAAGATCACGAACAATGGCACTGTCGTCATCGGCGAAGTGACGCTCACAGATGGCGCTCTCGGCACGACTGTCTTCGACAACACGAAGGGCACGATCTACACGAAGGTCGGCAACGTTGCCACGCTTACGAACGGTACGGCGGCGACCACGACGTTTGGCGGTCTCGTTAAGGACGAAGGCAAGATCTACGACAACGTCACGACGGGCACGATGAAGCTCGACGACATGACGGCCTATAAGACCGCTATCGGCAATTTGACGTTCCTCAAGGTCACGGCTACCGACGACAAAGGCAATGCCCCGACGTTTGATGCTGCCGCGACTGCTGGTCTGACGAGCCCGGCTACGACCGTCACGGCTGCTTCTAAGGACGGCGTCGCTACGCTGAACACGACCAATGACGTGGTCCTCGCCAACGTGGAAGCCGATGCCAAGACCAAAACTGTCGAAGTTTCTGGTTCCAAAACTCTGACGCTCGCCGGCTCCGGCACGCTCTTTGGGGATAAGGTTGAAGCTGTCAACGTCAAGGGCGCAACGCTCGTATTCGGCCACGAAGAATTTGCTGATGCAGAAGGTACCGTCACTGGCGCCGTCAAGCTCACCGACCAGGGCAAGTTCAACGTCGTCGCCGGTTCCTACAAGGTTGGCGGCCTCGTTACGACCGATGCGAACACGACGGTCAATGTCAACGGCGGTGCGCTTGCTACGGCCTACCTTACCGCCGGTGCTCAGAACGTGACCGTTACGGACGGCATCCTCGCCATCAAGGGCAATGAACCGCAGGTCGTCGCCCCGGCAGATGCTAACGACTCCTTCAAGAACGCCGTCAGCATTGAAGGCGTCAAGTTCGAACAGGTTCAGCAAGACTCCACGAACACCGGCGTCATCGCTGCCGGTACGGACGACTTGAAGGCTGTTGCCGCTGCGGTTGAATCCGTCTACGGCGATGAGCTCGACGGCAAGAACATCGTCTATGTCACGAAGCAGACCAAATTCACGAACGAACCCACCAACGCCACGGACTACCTCATCGACGTTGCTCAGGTTGCCGCGACGGATGGCTACAAGCCGGCCGACGGCGTGATCAGCGGCACCGTTGCAGGCGGCAATGATGTTACCGTCACGCTCCAGAATGTCAAGGCCGGTGCTCTTGACGGCAAGGCTGGCGAGAAGACCCTGAAGGTCGCAACGAGCGTCACCACCGCTACCAAGGTTAACTATCAGAACTGGTTCTACGGTGATGCCATCGTTGACGGCGGCTACAACACTGAACGTGCAGGCGCTCTTGGTACTGACGGCACGTTGACTTTCCAGGCGAACGCTTCGGCTCTCGCTAAGACCAACGGCATGGTCATCGGCAAGCTCGTTGAAAAGCTCGTTGATGAAGTCGCCACAGAAACGAACGAAGTCGTCAACGAACTCGCTACGGGTACGGTCGGCTACCACGCTGCCGTTGAAGAGCAGGCTGCCAAGCTTGTTGATGCAGGCTCGCTCAAATCGGAAGAAGAGCAGAACTACATCGACAATGCGATGGACCTCTACTTCAGTCAGATCGAAGCTGCCACTGAAATGGCTCTTGCCAGCGGCGTGTTTGGCACGTCCCTCGACATCAACGATCAGGTCACTGGCGCGGTCGAACGCCGCACGTCGCTCGCCAACCTGAATGCTCCGCGCACGGTCGGCTTCACGCCGTGGGTTGATGTCTTCGGCACGAAGAACGAAGCCAAGCGCATCTACGACGGCACGTCCGGCTACGAAGCCGACATCTATGGCGCCGTCCTCGGCTTCGACTACACCGCCTCCTGCGGCGGCACGCTCGGTGTTGCCTTCAACGTGGGTCAGGCTGATGCCAACTCGACCAACATCAGCGAAGCCAAGATCGAGAATGATGCCGACTTCTACGGCTTCAGCCTCTACGCCGCTCAGACGTTCGGCGACTTCAACGTCCGTGCTGACTTCGGCTACACGCAGGTCAAGAACGACCTGTCGATGGCCGGCGTCACGAAGACCTGGAAGGAAAGCCAGGACGCCGACATGATCACGTTCGGGGTGGGCACGGAATACCTCGTGCAGGCCGGCGCCCTCAACGTCGTTCCGCATGCCGGCATCCGCATGACGCGCATCGACCTCGACGACTCGAAGTTCGGCGGAGAATACGAAGCCATGACCGTCTACCAGCTCCCGTTGGGCGTGACGTTCTCCGGTACGTTCGAGCAGGCCGGCTGGAAGGTCGCTCCGATGGTTGACCTGACGGTTGTCCCGACCTTCGGCGACAAGGACGCTGAAGTGAAGTTCTACGGCGGCGCCTCCGACGTTGTCCGCGCTGTTGACTCCAACCCGATCCGCGCCACGCTCGGTGTTGAAGCCCAGACGGGTGCCTGGACGTTCGGCGTGAACTACGGTCTCACGGCTGGTTCCGACGATCGTCTGAACAATTCGTTCAACGCTAACGCTCGCTACACGTTCTAAAGAACGCGCATCGAATTGAGGACATTATTCCTCAGTCGTGAGCTCCAAGCCTCCGTCGGCCGTACTCCAAGGGTCGGCGGAGGCGGGGAACAACCAATGAACTGAAGCGAGACGGACTGCTCGGCAGTTCGATCCCGCCTCTCATCTCGCGCCCGTCTGCCGCTTGTGCGGGGACGGGCTTTTTTTTTTACCTTGAATTCGGATTGCGAGGTTCAAATGCCGTTCTCAGCTCCTTCATCTCCGCCTGAAACGTCCGTGCGCAACCGGCTGCGTCCGAAGTACTGCAACCCCGCCCAGCTCCGCGGAAGCGCGGTTAAGCTTTTTGAAGCCGGATTCGGCTACGTGCGGGCTGCGAGGATGCTCAATATTCCGGCCAATACCGTCAAAGACTGGTCAAACGCTTGGAAGAAGGGCACTTTCAAAACAGAAATTTCACCGTCGCTCTTTCGCTATAACCGCTACATCAAAGAGAAGGCTGTCCGTTTGCGGCTGACCGGCCATACCCTCAAAGAAGTGTCTGAAATGACCGGTGCATCCCAGACGAGCGTGAAGCGGTGGGTAGAAGCCTATGTCGCCAAAAAAGGTCTGCAGGGATCGGTGTTTAGTTCCAGAGCGCAGGAGGACGGCGGCATTAACCAGTAAGCCCCAGCTCCGGGCGAAGCGGGCCATTGCGCGGACAAAACGATTTGCGGTTGAGCGGCAGCCGTAAGAATGCCGTCACTTTTAAGCGCCCGAACGGTCTCTTCAAAAGTGCATTGATGGATCAAGCTGTCAAAGACGGCCGCAAGGACGACGAGCCGGCCTTTCTCGGTCTTTCGGCAAGTCCCTGAAGCAGACCCAAGCGGACTGCCGATCTGAGCCGATATCGGACTACTTTTTGTTAGTCTGCCGATGGCCGAAATCATTTACGCCCGTACTTGACGAGGCTGACGCCTGCGGCACCGCTGAAGCCGTCTTTTGAGCTCATCACTATTTGAATCAAGCAGGTATTGAGGGCTTCATTTTCTGTGCAGAATGCATTTCTCCTTAAGATTATTTCTGTATCAAAACGACCATTCGACTAAAAAGAGCGTGTTTGGCCAATAACCCGCTCCTCAGTGTTTGGTGCTCTTCACTTTCAAGATGACGGAAAGAACGAGGGCAGCCGACATCAAACCGGCAAAAACCAGCATCGTTTGGTGGTAGCTCCCGGTCGTTTCCTTAATGACGGATAAAAGCATCGGCCCGGCAATGCCGGCCAAGGCCCAAGCCGTCAGCATGATGCCGTGAATGGAGGAGAGCTGGCGAACACCGAACAAATCCGAAAGGAAGGCCGGCATGCAGGAAAACCCGCCGCCGTAGCAGCTGATGATCGTGAGAACGAGGATATAAAAAAGGGCTTCTGACGGGGTTTGGGCGAGCGCAAAGAAGGCTGCCGTTTCAATCACAAAGAAAAGCACGTAGGTCGAGGCGCGTCCCATCCAATCGGAAAGCGTTGACCAGGCAAGCCGGCCAAGACCATTGACGATGCCGATGGCGCCCACAAGGGCGGCAGCACCGGCTGCATTCATGCCGACGGCTTCCTGAGCCATCGGAGAGGCAACAGCGAGGAGTCCGATGCCGCAGGTGATGTTGGTGAAGAAAAGCCACCAAAGCGACCAAAATTCCCATGTCTGGACGGCTTCACGGCGCGTGTACTGTCTGCCGGTTTGGGCGGCAGCGGCTTTTTTGAGTTTTTCCGATGCATCGTCGGAAAGCTTGGTGAGATCAACCGTTTCACCGGCTTTCGGAGGCATCAAATAAAGCGATGAGAGCGTCATGACCACCGCGTAAGCCCCTCCCATGATGAGGAAGTTCGTTGATAGTCCATAGAGGGCCGTGAGCCTTTGCATGAGCGGCCCGCCGATGAGCGAAGCAAAGCCGAACCCCATAATGGCCAGGCCGGTTGCAAATCCGCGGCGAGCGGGGAACCATTTGACTAAAGTTGAAACCGGCGTGATATAGCCGATGCCGAGCCCGATGCCGCCCACCGCACCGTAGAAGAAATAGAGGAGCGCGACGCTCTTCATCGAAACGGCGAGCGCAGTGCCGATCAGACCGGAGCAGAAAAAGAGCATGGAAAGGAGGCCCGAAGCACGAGGGCCGATGCGTTCAACGAACTTGCCGAGGAACGCTGCAGACAGCCCGAGAAACAAAATGGCGATGGAAAACGCCCAGGTCGTGCTCGAGAGCGAGATGCCCATCTCTGCCATCACAGGCTTCGTCAGTACGCTCCAGGCATAGACGCTGCCGATGGACGCATGAATGCCTACAGCGGAAAGGGCAATGCCGACTCGGTTTCGCTTCATTAAATACTCCGGCTGAGCCGCAAAGAAAGCAGCATTTTTATGGGGTCTTTTGGACGGCAGAGCAGACATCAAAGCAATGGGAAAGGATCCTCTTAAAGATCGGACTTCGATGTGCCTGCTGCCGCTTGGGGGTCGAACAGATGGTTTACAAAGCCTAAGAGAGTCCGGCGTTTAAAGTCAATGACGTTAGAGCTTGTTTCTTTTATGAAAATGCAAAAAAAGCCGAAAATAGATATTTTGAACTAGTTATTTTTGGCGATTAAACCGTTGGATTTTTCGTATCTCGATGCCGCTTTTTTCCGGCCTTTCAGAAATCTGTATTTTTCCAAATGGAGGAAGCGGCATCAGCGGATGCGCGAGTTGGCCCGCCCAATCGCGCGCCGTCAGTGAGGCGGACTGTAATCTTCCAAGGCTTGGATCTGAGACAAACCGTACGCCGTCGACAGAAATTTTCAGTCCTTGAAAAAGGCGTTCCAAATAACGCTCACCGCAAGGAGCCAGAAAAGAACGGCGCTGATGCGGTTGAGCCAGAAAGAGAACTTTGGGCCGGCCAGACGCTTGGCGCCGGCAGCGGCGATCCAGCTGTAGCCAAAATGAACGACGAAGCAGACGAGCACAAAAAGCGCCGAAAGCATGACCGCCTGCGGGAGGTACGGCTGATCCGTGCGGATAAAGGGCGGCATCAGTGAAAGGAGGAACACAATCAGCATGATGTTGGAGGCCTGCAGAACCACGGCGCCCCAAAAAATCTTCCGGAATGTGAAGCGCTCCGGACTGGTGCCGAGCCCCTCACGCGCGTCGGAATGGCCGGCATCGGAGAGGTCAAGAGCGCCCGAGCGCCAGCTCTGAAGGCCGAACCAGACCAAAACCAGAGCGGAGACCACCTGAAGCACGCCGTAAGCGGCCGGGGAATTAGCGATCAGCGCGCCAAGCCCCGTCGCGGAAAGCGCTGACATTAATGAACACCCCAAACATGTGCCGAGCGGAGACGCCAAAACGCACTTCATGCCGCCGCGGAATCCGCTTGCAATCGTATAGAGCACGCCGGATCCCGGCGTGACGCAGGCAACGAAAGAAACGAAGAGATATAGCGCGATGCTCTTGTCCATGACGGTCGGGGTCCAATTCGATGGTTCTGGTACGAGCCTTAAATGCCGGACGAAGAAAGCGAAAAGATGGACTTAATTTCGTCGTCTGTCAGGTCACCGATCCAGGATTCGCCGACACCGACGGCAAGGTCCGCCAGTTCACGCTTTTTCTTGAGCATTTCGTTCACCTTTTCTTCAAAGGTGCCGGCTGTGATGAAGCGATAAACCACCACATCCCGGCGCTGACCGATTCGCCAGGCTCGGTCCGAGGCCTGATCTTCTACAGCCGGATTCCACCAAAGGTCATAGTGAATGACGGCCGAGGCGGCAGTGAGGTTAAGCCCCGTGCCGCCCGCCTTGAGCGACAAAATGAAGACTTCCGAGTCCGGGTTGTTCTGGAAGGCATCTACCATTTCCATGCGCTTGGCCGCGGGCACGCCGCCATGGAGAAATTCGGGCTTGCGGCCCGTAGCATCTTCAATCCATCGAACCAGGCGTTCGCCCATTTCGCGGAACTGGGTAAAGACAAGGGCCTTCCGCCCAGACTGGCGGCAGCGGCGTAGGAGCTCAAGGAGCGCTTCAGCCTTGCCGGAGTCGGGTTTATCGACAAATTCCTTTTGGAACTGCGAGGGCGAATTGGAGATCTGCTTAAGGTTAAGAATCATGCGCAGAATCTGTCCGCGGCGCGAAAGACGAGCCTGAGCAGCATGGAGCCTGTCGCCGGCGGCTTCCTGCTCGCGGGATTCGCGGTCCAGGGTTTCGAGCGACTCCAGATTGGCCTTGAGGCATTCTTCATAGAGCGCCACCTGTTTGGGCGTGAGCGTTGTGAAGTAGTCAACCACATTCTTTTCGGGGAGTTCGTCGAGAATGCCCGGATCCGTCTTCACGCGGCGAAGGAGAAAGGGCGACGTAATGCGGCGGAACCGGTCAATCGCTGCGCGGTCGCGGTGCTCTTCAATCGGCATAACAAAATCACGTCGGAACTGCGCGGGGGACCCCAAGAGGCCGGGCTCCACAATAGAAAAGATGGACCAGTACTCTGCGAGCCGGTTTTCAACGGGCGTGCCCGTGAGCGCGATGACCGATTCGGCAGGAAATTCCTGGGCGGCCTTCGCCTGACCGGTTTTGGCGTTCTTCACGGCCTGAGCTTCGTCGAGCACCAAAAGACGGAACTGCATCTGCGAGAGCTGCGGGAGTTCGCGCTTCAAAATGCCGTAAGACGTGATGATGACGTCCGGGCGGCTCTGGTCGAGCGCAAAGATCGTGCGGTCCTTACCGTGATAGATCTGCGCCGTGAGGCTGGGCGCGAAGCGCTCAATCTCGCGCTCCCAATTCACGAGAAGAGACGCGGGCGCGGCGATCAGAACTTTGCCGCGGTCCAGTTCTCCGCGGGCTTTAAGTTCTGCAACGCAGGCAATGACCTGCACGGTTTTGCCGAGCCCCATGTCGTCAGCCAAAAGCGATCCGAGCCCAAGCATGGCATTCTGAACGAGCCACGAGAAGCCGCGGATCTGATAGGGGCGAAGAACCGCATTGAGTTCCACTGGGGGCGGCAGTTCCTTGACGGCAGCCGATTCACGAATGCGCTCAAGGAGCGCCTCGGCGGCTTCTACCCGTCGGCCGTTGGAGGACCCCGAAAGCAGGGCGCGGAGTTTGTCCCAGTTGGAGAGTTCCTTCTTCTGAGCTTCCGCCCATTCGGCTACCAAGCGGTCCAGATCTTCCTTGGTGAGGTGAAAGAGCGCGCTCCCTGAGGAGAGGAGTTCTCCCTCTTGATTGATGCGTGCGCGAAGTTCAGCGAGCGTCATGCGTTCGTCGCCCACCGCGATTTCCCAGCGGAAATCAGCGAGCGCAGCGGCATTGAGCATGCCCTGAGTGGCCAGGCGCTTTTGCATTCTGGCATTGCCGGGCGCCGCCGCCGTGAGAACGATTTCGGGTTTTTCAATCCGCCGCATGCTCTCGGGCAGCAGCGCGGCGACACCGCAGGCAGAAAGCTCAGGGAGCTCGGTAAAGAGAAAGTATTCCCAGCGGCTGCGCTCAATTTGGCTCGGCTGATCGAAATTCGGACCGAATTCGGCAAAAAGCGGGTAATCCGCCGCGAGGAGCTGCAGGGCTTCGCGCACGATGCTGTTGGGGCCGGCCGTATTCCCATTGGGGCCATCCCAGTCGGCGAGCGTGAGCGGCTCACCCTTGCGCGGGCCTTGCCGCGGGGGGAGACTGAGCGTGAGCTTCAGTGCGCCGTTTTCGAGTACGCCCGTCAAGAGGAGCTTAGCCGGAAGCGCCGCGCCGGCGATGGGGAGCGCGAAAAAGCCCGCCAGAACGTTTTTCAGGTCCGGCAGCGATGCGGC
>SCPO01000223.1_pt1 | contig 32474 bp, 40 predicted proteins | sample 6106821 | NCBI WGS metagenome assembly SCPO01 (sample SAMN10720448, study PRJNA508395) | human gut metagenome | isolation source: Participant 2 stool, 0 month | host: Homo sapiens | collected 2017 | reverse complement strand
GAAAGGAGCGTGTGCTTCAGACCGATGCAGAGTAAAGAAAACTTCTGGAGGAGTGCGTCAGCTATCTGCGGGCACGGCCGGTGTTTGACCGTGTCCTCCGCCAGGTGCGGGAAAAAGCAGAGAGCCTTGGCCATATCGGGGGAAAGACGATCATTTCCATCCGGTCCGGGGCGGAACGGGACCAGCTGGAGGGATTTTTCCAGAAAATCTTCATGGAAAAAACAGCTGACGGTTTCCGTGGAGCTTCTGGAGCGGGCATTGGCAGACAGCCGCTTTGCGGCTCTTTCCTGGGATGAGATTTTATGCGCGTATTTTGGCGGTCCATTCATTGGAAAAAGAGCAGCGGGAGAGGGAAGAATCTGACGGGAATGATTTTTGCGCAGTACGCAGACCCATCAGGAGATATAGGGCAAGATTTCTGGCAGAAATATTAAGCGGGGAGTGCGAGGGGCGCAGCCTGCTGTACGCGCAATACCGGGCAGACCAGGAATTGCTTGGGCAGCGGCTGCGCGTTTTGATACATGCCTGTGACAATCTGCCGGCAGACCGCGGGCTTGCTCAGGCCTTGCCGGTTTTGCGGCGGAAATCAGCGAGATCCGCACTATTTTGATGAAGGAACCACAACGGACAGGCTTTTGCGGCTGTTTATTCAGAAGCATTATGGGATAAAACGCCAGCCATCCTATTCGGATACAGAGTGGAAAGCGCGGATTTTATATCGTGCCGGTATTTTGAAGGATGACCTGTCCAACACGGTATTAATTTATGGAATCCAGGCATTTTTACAGGATGGGACAAGGCATAGCGGAATGGATGGATTTTACCGGATGCGGGAGCCGCTGCAGTGTACGCTTCAGACCCTGTATCGTCTGGAGCGGATTTGCGGCGGGAAAGATGTATATGTAGTAGAGAACCCGGCAGTATTTGCGGTGCTTTCCAACCGTTATCCCGAAACAGCGTTTGTCTGTACCAATGGACAGCTCAGATTGTCAGCGCTGATTCTTCTGGACCTTCTGAGCCGGGAGAGCAGGCTGCATTATGCCGGGGATTTTGATCCGGAGGGACTTGGCATAGCCCAGAGACTGAAGGACCGGTATGGCAGCAGGCTGGAATTATGGGAATATAAGCCGGAATACTACCTCCGGGCCAGATCAGCGGAAAATCTCCCGGAAGAAACGATTTCGCCGGAGCGCATGAAAAAGCTGGATAAGCTGAAAGATGCAGAACTGGTAAAAATAGCGGATCTGATCCGGCAGTACGGAAAGGCTGTGTATCAGGAGACGATGCTGGAATGGGCGTATAGAAATGAATCAGAACTTCAAGAGGGGTGAAAACATGCTAGCAAATTTAACCACAGATGAAAAAGACGCAATCAAAATTCTCGATTACTGGTTCATCATGGAATTTTTAAACCAGCAGAGCCTGAAAAAATATAAGGAGAAAGAAACGAGTGCATTAACATATAAAAAACAGCTGCTGGAAGGCAGAAAGAAGCGCCCGAATAAGAAGGTAGAGGATTTTGTTTGGTTTAAGCCGGGAGATACGCTTCGGACTTTGGTGAAAGCGGAATCAGAGGCCATGCGGCTTCCGGTATGGAGTGATTTTACGGTTTTTGTGGGCTGTATGAGCAAGGAAGTATGCATCCAGAACATAGCGCAGAATGTGGAATGGGCTGGCCAGGGGCCGGAAGAAAACTATGATGAGATAGCCCTTGCGTCATTAAAATTTTCGAAAGATGGCAGCTATGTCGCGGATTCACTGTCGATATCTCCTTTGGCATGGGCAATGAAACGGTTATCCGGAGGTACGGCCAATGCCAGTCAGAAGCTGGCAGTCTCAGAGTATAACTCCGAGGTCAGAGAGCTTGAGGATCAGATCAGCGTTATTCGAACCGATAGAAGAAGGGGTCGGCATCGGAATCAAAGGAATCCTGTGCTGTCTCTGATACGGTTTCTTATGGTTTGTTAAAACAGATAGAGAATATGGTTCTGGAAGCGCTTAATTTAAACGTATCTGAGACGAGAGGATCATTTCTTACCGTTTATTTCAAACTGTATGCGTCAGAGAATGAAATCGAAGAAGAAGAGAATGAAATAGGTCTTCATATGGATTTTTATTCGGAAGATCTTGCGATGGCTGCGGATGGGATTCGGAATCATAGTTTTACAGAGGGTAAGAAAAAGCTTCTTCTTGATTATATTTTGGGTCTTTATCGTTACGGCATAGATTCTGAAAAGAAACCCCATCGATTTGATGTTGTGAAACCGCAAAAGGAAGAGGAATTATATCAGTTTATGCGGGATATCCTTACGGCGAAAAGGGCGCCATTAGGGAAATGGCCTTCCCGTTTTATGCCGGTTTTGATGCAGCAGATCGCTGTAAATCTGGCAACGGATGAGGCAGCAAAGCTGCCGGTATTTTCCGTGAATGGCCCGCCTGGAACGGGCAAAACCACGCTGTTAAAGGAAATTATTGTCAGCAATATCATTGAGAAAGCAAGGCTTCTTGCGGAGTACGCGGATCCGGATGAGGCGTTTGATGACTATTCTTTTCAGCATGGCAATGGGCCGGGAAATTCCTATAATCAGTGGGTGAAAAAATATCACAGGCTGAAGAATAAGAAAATTTCCGGGTACAGTATTCTGGTGGCATCCAACAACAATACTGCTGTAGAAAATATCACCAAAGAGCTGCCGCTTGAGGAAAAAATCATAGGGGATCTGGCTTCGTCAGAAAAGAATGATGGGCCGAATGATGCTGCCCTGGATGAACTGACAGGGTTATTTACTGTCTGAAAGCAGAGAAACGCTGCCGTTCAAACAGAAAATCTGGGACGAATATACAAATGAAAAGGGCGAGAAAAAGGCGCGTTTAAAAGAAATTGTAATGGACGAGCCGGATATTTATTTTTCCAGATTTGCGACAGATCTTTTGAATGATGGGATTGGAAAGCAGGAGAAACAGCAGGCCTTTGGGCTGATATCAGCCTCACTGGGTAAGAAAGCGAATATCGATAAAGTGGAAAAGAACGTCATTGTTTCACTTCTGGAAGTTATGAAGAGAAATGATGATGTAATAAAGAGAAAGAGAACATATCTCGCTGCGAGGGAACGGTTTTGTTCACAGCTTTCTTTCGTGTTAGATCTGCGAGCAAAATTGGATCAATTGTCCGATCAGGAGAAAGAATTTACCAATGTTTCAAAAAGGGCAGGGGAAAAGAAGCATCAGGCAGAAATTCAGCGGAAGAAACAAACTCAGCAGTTATCTGAACTTGACAGAACGGTTGCAAAACAGCAGGAAAACATAGGCCGGCTCAACGATGAAAAGAAGAAGCTTGAGACAAAAATCACCGGCATTCGTGTCGTTTGTGCGGACCTGGAGAATAAAATAGCATTACAGCGAGAAAATATTGCCGCTGCCCAGAAAAGAATAGATACGCTGCAGAAGAGTGTCTCTTTGTTTGGAAAGCTTTTTAAATCATCCAGATATAAGGAAGCTCAGGAAGGCATCACACAGGCATCTGCAATGCAGGAGCAGTATTTGCTGCAGATGAATGAACTGAATCAGGAGCTGAATGATGAAAATGGGAAACTGCCCGCTTTTCAGGATGAGATAGGCAGCCTGGAAACGGAAATTTACGAGAATGGCAGAAAACTGAAAGAATTTCAGGCGAAACGGGCAGCAATTGAGGCGGAGAGACAAAGATTAGAAACGGAGCTTGCTGCTGCGGACAAGAAAGTGAAAGAGCAGAAAAAACTTCTTGAGAAAGCAAAATTGAGTTATCAGAGCCGGGATTCTTATGAGCGTGGCTTTGTTTTGGAGCGTCAATTTATCAAAGATGTTTTGTCATCGGATATGGATGTCTCAACAAAGGCGCAGCTTAGAAATCCATGGATTTCAGAGCACTACAATCGGGAACGTGAAAAACTGTTTTTATATGCGCTTCAGATGACAAAGGAATTCATTCTTGGATCGAATAAGTGCAGAGATAATTTTAAGCATCTGGACTGCCTCTGGAGCGGAAGCTATGGCGATGCGGATCCGGTGAGGTTTGTAGATGATGACCTGCAGGCGTGCACGACTGCGGTCTATGAACGCTGTTTTACTTATCCCGGTTGTATCCTCTACATTTGCGTCTGTACAAAGATTATTAAAAATGTCAAAGAGGATATCATTGGAACGCTGATTGTGGACGAGGCCGGACAGGCTTCTCCTCATATGGCGATTGGCGCGCTTTGCCGGGCTGGAAAAGCGGTAATTGTGGGGGATCCGAAGCAGGTGGAGCCTGTTGTTACGGATGACCAGGATGTGCTGAAGCAGACGTATACAGAGGATATGTTTAAGCTCTATGCGGATAAGACAAACTCCGTTCAGCGTTTTGCGGATCTTATGAATCCATACGGAACCTATCTTGAAAATGACCAGGGAGCACAGGAGTGGGTAGGCTGTCCGCTGCTGGTGCACAGAAGATGTATTGCTCCGATGTATGATATTTCCAATGACATTTCTTATAACAATATCATGAAACAGCAGACCGCCCAGCCTAAGGCGGAGAAGCTGGCCACATTCATAGCCGCGCAGTCGCAGTGGATGAATATAAGCGGAAAAGAAGCGGGAAGAAAGAGACATTTTGTGAAGGAACAGGACGATAAAGTGATCGAAATGCTGGAAACCGCTTTTTCAAAGAATCCGTCTCCGGATCTGTTTATTATAAGCCCATTTACAACTGTGGTATTGGGAATTAAGGATTATGTGAAGAAGTATGTAAAAGATTGTCAGTACAACCACAGGGAGAGTGTTCTGCTAAAGTATGCGTCGTCACTTTCTGGCTGGCTGGACAAAAATGTGGGAACGGTACACCGGTTTCAGGGAAAAGAGGCTGCGAAGGTCATATTTCTGCTTGGCTGCGATACATCATCGGATGCCGGGCCGGCAATCCGGTGGGTCAACAATAACATTGTAAATGTAGCTGCAACACGGGCAAAATACAGGCTCTATGTGATTGGTGATATTCAGGCATGGAAGCAGTCAAAATGTGTCAGCAGGGCGAAAGAGATTATAGACACCTATGCGTTTGAAGGCCTGGATCGCGAATTACAGAAAGCGCAGCCGGATCAGGAAAAACTGAAACATTTATGCCTGCAGATTCCGGGAGGAACAACATTCCCGGCTCAGCATGAGCAGGGCGAAAGCGAAGAAGAGGAAGAATATATCCCATCAACGGAGGAAGTGATTGGCGAATTAAGCAGATGCAGGAATGCTTTGCAGACGCGTTAAAGTATTATTTCCCGGATTATCAAATGCGGGGAATGCGGACTGCCGGTTCTCCGGATCAGCGGATCCGGTGTCTGAAAGATGCCAGTCCGGAAGAATTTACACTTGGCTGGTACCCGACCTTCATTAAGTATAAGAAGAATAATCTCGGCAGTATTATGGCTCAGCTTGGTTATGAGGTATATGACCGGCAGTGGTGGGACGATTTCCGGGCAAAATTATTCGAATGCAAAAACCGGCGAAACGACTGCTGTCATACAAAATTGTTCCGGTGGGAAAACCTTGAAACTTTGCTGGAAACCATATTCGCGGCATCGGAGTCAGAACATCATAACCGGATTGATGGGCTGATTTATGAGAGTAAGGTTGGATTGCTGATGAAGGAGGGGGAGCGGTAGGAGTAAATGATATATAGATACAAATTTACAATTGTACATAAAACATATTCGTTTTATAATAAACATATTATTTCATTCGGAGGATAAGACATGGCTGGCAGCGGCAATAATACCCGAAATCCACAAAATGCAAACGACAACTATCCGGCGGCAGCGTTACGGCATTTTCATGATGCGGAGATTCTGAGAGATGCAGATGCATATGAAAATGCTTTGTGTCATTATGCATTCTCAGTAGAATGCGCGCAGAAGGCATTGTTATACTGGAAATATCAGTTGAGGCCGTCTGCGCATGGCATAGATAAGGACTGGACACAGGTTTCTTCTCTTCTGAATGCCTGGGCCGCTATAGATAGCGGACTTGCTTCTGCAATGCCCATAGGTATAATGCCGCCAAAACTCTACAAGGATCATCCATCAAGACGATATCAGCGGTGCTTTGATGTTACGGAGCAGGAGATGGCTGATTGCCAGGCATTTGCCCAGAGTATGGAGCAGGTGATTATGAATATGCTAATGGATGGGCTTATAACAATATGAGGCAGGAGGGCGAATAGTTGGTCAGTTTTGAGAATGCATTGGATACAGCAAAGAGCAGGATCGCGAGATGGAATGATTTTGCCGGACTGGATGAAGTAAATCTTGTGCGGGATGCAAAGGGACGGATTTCTGTTTATGTGGTACCGCAGAATCATTATACAGTGGCAGAAAACAGTGTGGATGTGTTGAAAAAATGATCTGACGACAAATATAGGTGGATTCTTTTCAGACACGATATTTGTAGAAGGAGCAGAAGACTGGACGAAGGATTTGTTTGATAAGATTCATGAATTGCGTGTGGAGGATCAGGATCCGCCGTCTGGGGCAAATACGTCTGTAAAGTGGTATGTGGTAGAACGTGGAATTGCAAAGAAAGCATGGATTCAATGCTGTCAGAAGGAACAGGCAGCGTGGCCTTATGGAGATACGCAGCCAGACGCTTCAGAAGTGCTGCCTAAGATTGTAACCTTTTTCTCTTATAAAGGTGGCATGGGAAGAACAACAGCGTTAACGGCAGTGGCATTGGAATTGCTGAGACGAAAGAAGAATGTCTTAATGCTTGACACAGATCTGGAAGCACCGGGATTATCAACCTTCTTTTTCCCAGCTGATGATGCGGGCTATATTAGAAAAGGAACGGTAGATTATCTGCAGGAAAAGAGCATGAATCCGAACACTCCGATGAATATGTCAGACTATATTATTCCTCTGACCAGTCCTGTTTATATGGAGAATGGTATGGGTAATCTGTATCTGGTAAGCGGAGGAAAGCTGAACGATGAGTTTTTGCTGAAGCTTGCAAGAATAGACAGTCAGGAATTGGTGGGAGAAAATTTAAAAAAGAATTTGGTTCAGCTTCTGAAGGATTGCTGTGAAGCTTTGAAGGGCAGCGGTGGAATTGATTATATCTTGATTGATTCCAGAGCGGGCTTTCATGATATGGCCGGAGTGGTTACGGCACAGATTCCTCATGGCATAGTGCTTTTTGGAAAAGACAGTTTCCAGTCGTGGTTTGGAATTCAGCAGGCGGTACGAACCATTGCAACAAGTCAGGCTGACAAGCCATTTGCGATTATGGTGGACAGTGCTTGCGGAGTGAATGGAATTGTGTCTGAGGAAGAAAAAGAACACTTTCGGCAAAAGTCCTATGAAGTATTTTGTTCAGATTATTATGACAACGATATGCAGCCAGGAATCCGGGCCAGCAGAGAAGCTCATGATCCAGTGTTTGTTCGGTACATGCCTGCTTTGTCGGGGGATATTCCGTTATATGACGAGAATAGAACAGAAGATTTGAAAACCCAGTTGTCTGATCAGCCTTATCGGGAGATAGCAGAACGGATCATGGAACGGTTTGGGGAAGCTCAGGAAGGAGATGCGGAAAACAGTGGACAGGACAGTTTTGCTTGAAACATTTGAGCAGCTTGGTGGAACAACCGAATATGAGATGGAGGATATCCGCAGTTTCCTGCAGGTAAAGCAGTATCAGGAATTGCAGGATCCTACAAAGTTCCTGATCGTAGGCGGACGAGGTGCGGGAAAGACCAGGGTATTTAAGACATTTGTGGGTGAAGATGGATTTCGTCGTGTAATCGGAGCTGGAATTTATTTTAACAGGCCAAATTATAAAAATACGGATGTTTTGGTGGGGTATTCGAAGGAAGATAACAGTTTGCCAAATCAAAATGTTTTAGGAACTCTTCAGGAAGATAAGGACACAATGGCATTCTGGGTGGGGGCTATTGTATTGAAGCTGTTAGCCTTTTTTGCCAATGATACGGAAGTTTGTACAGTGGCAGAAGAGTTTTTTTCACAGCAGGAATTGGAATTGTTTGAAAAGAAAACCACATTAAAATCGCCGGGCAAATGGCTTTCGCTTTATCAGGAACACCCGGAAAACTGGGAAAATTTTCTGGACGAGGTGGATGAAATTCTTGCGCGGAGAGATCGTTGGCTAATTATGGCATATGATCAGATTGACCGAATCAGTCCGGACCATGATATCATGTATTCTTATATCCGTACATTGATCATGTACTGGTTTTCGGTCAGCACACGCTGGCGCAGGCTGAAATGCAAGGTCTTTATCCGTACAGATTTGCGGAACTCAGAAAGCCTGCAGTTTCCGGATGCATCAAAACTGGGAAGCCGGCAGATTGATTTAAGCTGGAATACGCTTTCTTTGTACCGTCTCCTGATTCGTCGGCTTGCCAATGCAAAAACGGAGGAGCAGACACGGGAAATGATAGAATATATGTCAGCAGTTCCGGGGCTGGTTCAGGAGAATCCTTCTGTTGGTTATCTTCCGACGGAAGAGGAAGAAATCATCAGAAGATTTATTATTTATCTGATAGGACGTTATATGGGAGCATCTCCGAAAAAGGGAGACAGTTATTCCTGGGTACCGAATCATCTGCAGGATGCCAATGGAGACCTGGCACCGAGATCTTTTAAAGTGTTATGCCTGTGCTGCTAAGGTGATGCTGCAGAATCCTAAGACGCAGTCAACAACAGCTTTATTGACGGCATCTTCCATTCAGGGGGCAGTTCAGGAGGTATCCGCAGATCGTGTGGCTGAATTGAAAGAGGACTTTCCGTGGCTGGAAAACTTGAAGACGGTTCTGGAAGGAGAAACATTGCTGATGCCGGGGATGGAGTTCAGAAAGAAGATGAAACAGCTTCTTGATATGGATACGAAAGTGAAACCTCCTGTTAGAACGGTTGAAGAATTAATGAATCTGCTGATGTCTTTGGGTATCATACAGAAAAACACGGATGAAAGAATCAACATGCCGGAAATCTATCTGCATGGATTTGGCTTGCGCCGAAAGGGTGGATTACGGAGACCGAAATAGGAAAAATTATCCATCAAGACGATATCAGCAGTTTTGGGGAGAAGCAGTGGATATTATGGAAATATATGGTAAAAAAATAATTCGTCTGTTTTAACGAAATCAAAATCCAGAGAACTGATTGCCCGGGATGGAGAACTTTGCGACTTTAAAGATGGAGAGGCGAACAGCTTCCGGATCTGGCTGGAGATGAAGGAATCCGGAGAAAATCTGCTTGGTTATATGGTTAAAAGCGGAATTGAAGGTCTGGAAAGAAGAATGGAATCGGAGAGAATGGGATTTTACAGGCTACACTGTGACAAAATTTCATCAATGCCTATGGCAAAACAGCCATGGAATCCCCGTTTCTCCGTTGCTTCTTTGTGCGAACTTCCGAATCTTTCAAATACGTTTTACAAACATATTTCCCTCTAGTATAATGAGTTCGTTTAATTAATAAGGTACGTGATTTTTATTGGGGGAGAATAAGGATACAGTATGAGAAATGCGTTAATTTTTGATGACAATAAAATTTTGGCAGAGCTTGTGCAGATGAAGGTGGAGGCCCTGTTTAGAAAGTACGGTCTGGAATTTGAAGTGGACCGTATGAGCAGACTGAGTCAGCTGGAGGCGTGTGATAAAACTTATCAGCTGGCATTTATGGATATTGTGCTGCCGGAGCAGGACGGAATTGATATTACAAGACAGTGGAAGAATTCCGGACGTTTTGAGGAAGTGGTTTTTGTATCCGCATATGATGATAAGGTGTTTGCTTCTTTTGACACCAATCCGCTGTATTTTGTAAGAAAAACGAATCTGGATGAGGATCTGGAGCAGGCAATCATTTCCTATAAAAGAAAAATTTCCGCAACGCAGGTGATCGTGCCGGAGGGCGCAAAATACCATGTGTGGGATGTGAACGAGATTATGTATCTTGTCAGCCGGAACCATTACATTGATGTATATATGGCCAATGGCAATAAGCCTCTGATTCGCGGCAAGCTGGATGACATCGAGAAGATTCTGCAGGATTACAATTTTGTACGGGTTCAGGTCAGCTATCTGGTCAATTTGAAATACGTAGATGCGGTTAAGAGCCAGATGATCCGCTTAAAGAACGGCGAGACATTCCGTATCAGCCCGAAATACCGCGAGAAGGTGGCATCCCGTATGGAGGCTGGCTGGTAGAAGGCTCTACCGGGTAAGTCCGGGAAGCTGTTCTGAAACGAATGTTGTCCGTTTCTGGACACTGGCAAAAGGTGACAAATAACAGGAAAAGTTGACAGTGAGGTATCTCTTTTCGGAAAACTACAGTAAAATAAAGGCATTACATTACAAAGACAGTCTGAAAAGAGCTGTCTTTTTCCGTTCATGGAAACAGCGCTCTTTTTGGCGGGTTAGGGGGGATGATAATGCCGGTACTGAAGGACAGACATGTTGTGATCAGCCGTGCGAGAAATGGCCGTGAGATTTATGATACGGTGTGTGAGTGGCTGAATACGACGAATTATTTTAAGTGGACCGATGATTCGGTGAGTTACAACAATGAACTGGAAGAACTGGACCGAAAACGTCGGATGCTTCTCCTGCGCCGCAAGATTTCGGAGTGCGGCTGCGTGGTACTTTCGCGGAAATGTATGGGAATTATAAAGAGTGGATTGATCTGGCAATCGACATTGCCAACGAAATGCACAAGCCACTGATTGGTGTCCGGGACTGGGATGCTTCTCCTGTGCCAAAGCGGATGCAGATCAACTGCCGGGTAACGGTAAAATGTGAGCGCAACGCCATTGTAGCGGCGATTCAGGAGTATTGCCTGTAAAAACGGTAAGAGCTGCCGTGCCAGAATTTTCTTGCGTTCTCTCTGCCTTCTCCGTATAATGAAGGTATTTAAAGTGTTAAATTTGTAACTGGGAAGAGGAGGCAGTCTGGATGGAGAAGAAACGGGATATGGCCTGGAAGGTGCTGAACCGGAAAATTGTGTTTCAGGATACCTGGGTGCAGCTGGAGGCATCGAGCTGTGAACTGCCGGACGGGCGGATTATTGAGCCTTTCTATATTCACCGGGATCCGAATTTCGCGGTTGTAGTAGCGGTGACAAAGGATCAACATCTGGTGCTGGTGCGCCAGTACCGCCATGGCGCGGAGAAGGTGCTTGTGGAGCTGCCGGCCGGCGCGATTGAAAAAGAGGAGGATCCTCAGGCAGCAGCCGCGCGGGAGCTTCTGGAGGAGACCGGGTACAGGGCCGGAAAGCTGGCGTTTCTGATGAAGACAGCGCCGAACGCAGCCAATTCTACAGCATATGCTTACTGCTATCTGGCAACGGATACAGAGTGGGCGGCGAAGCAGCATCTGGATGAGATGGAAGATGTGGCGGTGGAGTTCATGGATTTAAAGGATGTGCGAAGGGCATTGCGGGATGGCGTGTTTGAACAAGCTGTACATGTGGCGGCCCTTTACGCGGCGTTAGAAATTCTGGCCGGGAGGAATAACGGATGAATCTCTCAAAAGAAGATCAGGAATTTGTGAAAACCTACGATGATTCCAAATACGCGAAGCCGTCTGTGACAGCAGATATGGTGATTTTTGCCCGTGGCAGTGAAGCGGAACATCTGGAGGTGCTTCTGATTCAGCGCGGTCGTCCGCCGTTTCGCGGCCAGTATGCGCTGCCGGGCGGCTTTGTAAACCCGGATGAGTCGGTGGATGATGCGGCCGCGCGGGAACTGAAAGAGGAGACGGGCGTGGACTGCGGATGCCTGGAGCAGCTGCGCACGTTCAGTACACCGGGGCGGGATCCGCGGCGCTGGGTGATTACCTGCGCGTATCTGGCACTGGTTGAGAAGTCGGAGATTACTGTAAAAGCGGGAGATGACGCAAAGGCAGCGGAGTGGTTTTCTGTAAAGCTGGAGCAGCTGCCGGATGCGAGTGGACCGGGCGAGAAGGCCGGGAATAGAAGAAAGAAGAACTGCAGCAGGTTCACCGCTGGGTACTGGAACTTTGTGGGAAGCAGGAAACGATCCGCATTCCGTTTCGCGCGGAGCAGCGGCCTGGGCAGCTGGAACCGCGGCTGTATCTGGAAACGGAAGAAAACGGGCTTGCCTTTGATCATGGACTGATTCTGGCATACGCAGCAATGAGGCTTTCCAGGGCTGCTCATAATTCATTGCCATGCCGCCAGAACATCGGCGTCAGAACCCGGATCAGTGCGGCGCCGCTGCTGTCAATCAGCACGTCGGAGAAGCGTCCGGCGCGGCCGGGTACGAACAGCTGATGAAGCCATAAGATTACCGCATGGCTTCTGAGATTTCCTTCCACAGTTCAATATCTTCGGAACTGAGGCGCATATTGGTGACAAGTTCCTGGCCGTCCGGGGAGGTGACTTTGAATTCAAAAATGGTACCCTCCTGGATGCCTTTTCTCACGATTGCGTTTAAAAAGAGCGGGAATTTCGGATGGTGTGCCGCAAAGCGGGACCAGGCATTTTTCATTTTCATTAATTTCATCGGATTGATCATGGTGTCTCACTTTCTTATATCAAAAATTCTTTTATCAGATGGTGTCTTTTTGCCGCTCTTTGGAGCGCCAAACTGCATTCCCTAGTATATCCCAGATTTGTTTCTGTGAAAAGTAATACTTGTAAATTCATGGCAAAATATGTATCATAAAAATTATTGAAACAAAGAGAAACAGAGGATAAGAGAATGGGAATGTTTTCACGGAAAGATATGATCCGTCTGTTTGGCCCGCTTTTGGTGGAGCAGCTTCTGGCTGTTTTGGTGGGCATGGCGGATGTGGTGATGGTAGCGGCTGTTGGAGAGACGGCGGTTTCCGGCGTGGCGCTGGTGGATTCCATCAGTGTGCTGGTGATTCAGGTGCTTTCGGCTATGGCAACCGGAGGCGCGGTGGTCTGCTCGCAATATATAGGAAAGAAAAAGCCGGATCAGGCTTGCCGGGCGGCAGGACAGCTGGTGCTGATCACAGCGGCGCTTTCGCTTCTGATCGCGGCGGTGGCATTTATCGGAAACCGGCATCTGCTGCGGCTGATCTTCGGTTCGGTGGAGACGGCGGTCATGGACAACGCGCAGACATATTTCTGGTTCACTGCCATGTCGTATCCGTTTCTGGCGCTTTATAATTCCGGGGCGGCGCTGTTTCGGTCTATGGGCAATTCCAAGGTGTCCATGAAGGTTTCCCTGGCAATGAATGCCATCAATGTGGCGGGCAATGCTCTTTGCGTGTTCGGGCTGCATATGGGAGTGGAAGGTGTGGCAATTCCTACGCTGGTTTCCCGTATGTTTGCGGCGGTGGTCATGGTGATCCTGGTGCGGAATCCGAAAAACAGCATTCGGGTGGACCATCTGGGGCAGATGATTCCGCAGCCGGATATGATCCGGAATATTCTGGCGGTGGGAATTCCGAGCGGTCTGGAAAACGGCATGTTCCAGTTTGGAAAGATCGCGCTGCAGAGCCTGGTTTCAACGCTTGGCACGGCATCCATCGCGGGTTACGCAGTGGCCACCAACCTGGTGACGTTTCAGTATCTGCCGGGTGTGGCATTGGGACTGGGGCTTATTACCATTGTGGGTCAGTGTGTGGGCGCGGGTGAGCCGGAGCAGGCAAAGTTCTACACGAGAAAGGTCATTGCGGTCAACTATGGCCTGCTGCTCGTGATCTGTACCTGCATGGCAGTTTTCCGGAGCCGTGTGCTGGGAATTTACAACCTTTCCCCGGAGGCATCGGTTCTGGCACAGAAACTTCTGCTGGCGCATTCCTGCGGCATGGTGCTCTGGCCGCTGGCTTTCGCGCTGCCGAATACGCTGCGTGCCGGACTGGACGCGAAGTTTACCATGATGGTTTCGGTATTTTCCATGTGGGTGTTCCGCATCGGACTGGGCTATGTATTTGTCAGGGGACTTCACATGAGTGTGCTGGGAATCTGGTACGCCATGTTTGTGGACTGGATCTTCCGCCTGGTGGTCTTTGTATGGCGGTTTCAGGGATTTTCAGCGCGTGCGTCAGTGTGAGAAGACTGCAGTTTACAGGTGGGATTTTTCTGGACTGAAAATTTCGTATGATACAGTGATGGAAGCGAAGGAGGAGCGAGTATGAAACGGGCATGTGGTATATTGCTTCCGGTGGCGAGTCTGCCATCGGAGTATGGAATTGGAGCATTTTCAAAAGAGGCTTACGCTTTTGTGGACCAGCTGGCTGCGGCGGGGCAGCGGTACTGGCAGATTTTGCCGCTTGGTCCTACTGGTTATGGGGATTCTCCGTATCAGTCATTTAGTGCCTTTGCGGGAAATCCGTATTTCATTGATCTGGAAACGCTGGTCGCGAAGGGACTTTTGACGAAGGCAGAATGTGACGCGGCGGACCTGGGAGCAGATCCGCAGGATATTGACTATGAGAAGCAGTATTTCCATCGATTCCCGCTGCTGAAAAGGCATTTGGAGCATGGAAAAAACAGCAGCAGGAGAAAGACCGCAGCGAAAAAAAGCTGCAGGAATTTTTTGCGGATGCTCTTACAGAGGACACCAGGGAATACTGCTTTTACATGGCGGTCAAGAATCATTTTGGCGGGAAGAGCTTTCTTCTGTGGGACGAAGAGATCCGCGCCAGAAAGCCGGATGCGCTGGAGCGGTACCGGGAGAGCTGCCAGGATGAGATCTTCTTTTATGAATTTTTGCAGTATGAATTTCAGGAGCAGTGGGCGAAGCTAAAGCATTACGCCAATGAGCACGGCGTGAAGATCATCGGGGATATTCCGATTTATGTGGCCATGGACAGCGCGGACAGCTGGGCGCATCCGGAGCTGTTCCAGTTTGACGCAGATGGCCAGCCGGAGGCGGTAGCCGGATGTCCGCCGGATGCGTTTTCGGCAACGGGTCAGCTGTGGGGCAATCCGCTCTACCGCTGGGAGCGCCATAAGGAGACCGGTTATGCCTGGTGGCTTGCGCGGATGGAGTACAGCTTCCGCTTGTATGATGTGGTGCGGGTGGATCATTTCCGTGGATTTGATGCCTACTATTCGATTCCGGCAAAGGACAAGACTGCGGAGTTTGGCCACTGGAGAAGGGACCTGGCTATAGCCTCTTTAAGGCAATGAAGAAGCAGTTTGGCAAGCTTCCGATCATTGCGGAGGATCTTGGATTCCTGACTCCTTCTGTGCTGGAGCTGGTGAAGAAGACTGGATTCCCGGGCATGAAGGTGCTGGAGTTTGCTTTTGATGATGAGGGCGCCAGCAGTTATCTGCCGCACCGCTATCCGAAAAACTGTGTGGTTTATACGGGAACCCACGACAATATGACGCTACAGGGCTGGTATCACAGCCTGTCTCCGGCATCGAAGACGTTTGCGCTGCGGTATCTGGGCAATGCGTATACGCCGGAGGGGAGATCCACTGGGATTATATCCGCCTGGCGCTGGCCAGTGTGGCAAAGCTGGCGGTGATTCCGGTGCAGGATTATCTGGGTCTGGGAAACTGGGCGCGCACAAATGAGCCATCCACCCTTGGAAAGAACTGGCGCTGGCGCATGAAGAAGGATGATCTGACACCGGAGCTGATTGCAAAGTGCCGGGAGATGGCGGAGATTTACGGACGGGCAAAGAAGGTTCAGGCAGATTTACCGGAAAAAGAGCGGGCAGATAAAGACACCCGGGAGATGCAAGAAGAGCGGCCGGCGGAAAAGGAAGAGAAGCCGACTGCAAAAAGAAGAACGAAGATCCGCGGATGAAGCCCCGCAGTAACGCAGTATAAAAGAAAAACGCACGGGTTACAGAGATGATGCTGTAATCTGCGCGTTTTGTTTGAAAAATAATGCTTCCATGATTACGGAAAGACTACTGAACGGAAACCTGTGTAGCAGCTGCGGCCTGTGCGTCTGTGTCAGCTGCGGCATTGCCGTTTTCCTCCGGGTCGACTGCGCCGCCCTCCAGGGTTTCTACGCTGCCCTCTTTGTGGGAAGTAAAGGTACCCTGTACCTCGTTGTCAGCCTTGTCGCGGGCGTAAATATGAAGTCCGGCCGGGTCCATCTCGAAGGAGAGGGTGTTGCTGGCGCGGTCCACGCTGGTGGGCTCTACGCGTTCTCCTGCAGAATCCAGAGCGTAGATGGAATCAAAATTGATGCCGGACTGGCTGTCGGATAAGGTGATGGTAACGACGCCGTCCTTGATATCGGTGCTGGAAAATTCCGGCGGATTATCGTCTAACACGTTTACGTGCTCAAAAGACAGTGGCCGGCATGCCGTTTAAATTCACTACGGAAGACTCAATGGAGCCGTTTTTGTAAACGGTGGCTGTGTATGTACGGTGCCTGCCTTTTCCAGTTCCAGCGGTTCACCATCTAATGTCATGCTGACGGATTTGGTCGGGAAAAATGACTTTACGGTCAGGACAACATGGGTGGAAAGGTAGTCGTTGGTGTCTTCTACCACAACGTCCAGCTTTGGCTTCGCGGTGAGACAGACAAATAGGATGCTGTTAAATACAATGAACGGGAGCACATAAAATAAGAGGATGTGCGGCCATTCACTTTGTTTTTTTCTGCGGTACCGGTGATCCCGGCGGGACGCAGATGGCTGATTCTGTTCCATAAAAAACTCCTTTTATCGCAAGGCAAAATGCCCGATGATCTGTCCATTAGCATAACAGAAAAACCACGGATTTACAAGACAACTTTTCTTACGATTCCATGAGTTATCCCCTTTCGGGAAGCCTGGGAGTATGGTAGAATGTAAATATCAGATGGTTGGTAACGCGGATTGCAGAAGAGGAGATGCTGCTGAAGCATGTTTTCAGGCAGAGAACGAAAGGTCAGCGGCAAAACGGCATATGAATGAGGATAAACAGATGATTCAGAAAGCGGCGGTATTTGCGGCAAAGGCCCATGAGGGCATGATACGGAAGGGAAGCAGGATTCCTTATATCTATCATCCAATGGAAGTGGCGCTCATTGTGGCGCAGATGACCGATGATCCGGAGGTCATTGCCGCGGCGTATCTTCACGATGTCCTGGAAGATACCAGTGTGACGCCGGAAGAACTGGAACAGAATTTTGGAAGCCGGGTATTGTCGTTTGTGATGGCGGAGAGTGAGGACAAGTCCCGTACCTGGCGGGAGCGGAAGGCCAGTACGATTGCCCATTTAAAACGGGCGCCGCGTGAGGTGAAGCTGCTCACGCTGGGAGACAAACTCAGTAATATGCGCAGCACCGCCCGCGATTATATGGTGATCGGGGATGAAATCTGGCAGCGTTTCAACGAAAAGCACCGGGAATGCCACCAGTGGTATCTGGAAGGAATTATGGATGGCCTGCAGGAACTGCGGGAACTGCCGCCATTTCAGGAACTGGAGCGGCTGTATCATCTGGTATATGAATCATAGAGAAGAAGCATCGGCAAAGTCGGCACAGTTCATAGCATATATGAACCGTGTCGATTTTTGCGGCGAAGAACTATAAGCGGGCCGGAATGCGCTTGACGCGTGTTCCGGCCCGAAGTACAATGGGCATAAGAAACGCGGTGTGTACAGTCAGCAGACACACCGTTTCGCACAGTTCGCCGGTTCCGGCATGTGCAGACAAACCTGTCCCGTTCGTGACAGGAATTTCAGTATCAAAATGAGGTTACAGCTGTGTCATAAGGGAAGAGACAGCAACTTAATGTTTCAGGGGATTTGGGTGACAAAAGAAAAAGCAAGGGGAATACAGACTGCGCTCTGGGCGGCGCTGGTACTGGTGCAGATGACGGTAGTCGGCGCGCTTCAGGTGCGCGCGGAAACTGTGCGGCGGGAGGTGACATACGAAGCAGTAGAGGGAGAGACGGCGCTTCCGGATGAGATTACGGTTTCGGTGCTGGCGGGGAATGATGAGGAGCTGGTGCGGTGCCGGGCGGTGGATCAGGTGGAAGAGGATGCTTACTGGCGGGATGATTTTTCCTTTCCCATCACATTTTATGAGTATGGGGCGGGGAATACCAGCTGGGGAGATTATGGTAAAGGAATCGGAGCTGATAGATTTTTCTGAGCTGACTGAGCTGGCGCAGCAGTATGGAACAGAACTGCTCTCGAGCATGGGACTCTCCGAAGAAGAATACGAAGTGGAGGAGATTGGCTGGGCAGGAACGCCCTATGAAAATGAGGATAGCATTGTGTGCCGGGATGCGGTGGCCCGCGGAAACCGGCTGCTGCGGGATTATCAGGTAATGTATGAAGGGAATGTGGATCCGGAACGATGGGAGGAGCTGAAACGGGGTGGCGCGCCGGGAGAACTGGACGAGGCTCAGATGCAGGAAGAATCTGCTTCGGAGAAAGCGGAGGAGACAGCCGGGGCAAAGGCGGAAACGGACGCGGCACAGCCGGAAGCGGCGGAGAAGCAGCCGGAAGTAAAAAAGTCCGGGCTGCAGGAATTTCTGGAAAGAGTGACCAGGATTTTGCTGATTGCGGTGGGAATCGGAGCTATCTTCTTTTTTGGCGGACTTCTGGTGCTGGCGCTGCTTTGGATTTACCGGAAATTGCGGGAATGGCATGCGCGGAGCCGGTAAAAGAAAGGCTGGCAGCAGGCGGGAAAATAGGGTTTGCGTTTTAGCATATGAAACTGCAAACAAGTACTGAATGACCGGGCGTTTACATATGATAGAGCAGAATGGTTTCGGGCATGGGAAGAAGCGCGGAGCCTGAACATTTCCGGGAGCGCGGTGGCAGAATGAAAACATGGTATCAGATGACGGCAGAGGAAGCCCTGCGCGGGATGGAGAGCAGCCATGGTGGACTTTCATCCGGCCAGGCTGAGGTGCGCTGTTGTCAGTTTGGAGAAAATGTGCTGCAGGAGCATGCCGGGAAAAAAATCTGGCAGGTATTTCTGGAGCAGTTTCAGGATCTTCTGGTGTTGATCCTGATTGCGGCGGCGGCAATTTCTGTTCTTTCTGGCAGTGGGGAGAGTGCGGCTGTTATTTTTGCGGTGATCACCATGAATGCGGTATTGGGAACGATTCAGCATGAGAAGGCCAGAAAGTCTTTGGAGAGCCTGAAAAAACTGTCCGCGCCGGTTGCGCAGGTGCTGCGGGATGAAAAAAAAAAGAAAAAGCCAGGAGATTCCGGCAGCGAAGGTAGTGCCGGGAGATATTGTGCTGCTGGATGCGGGGAGTCTGGTGGCGGCAGATGGCCGTCTGCTGGAATGCTACAATCTGCAGGTGAATGAAAGCTCACTGACGGGAGTCGCTGCCGGTGGAGAAGCGGGCAGGGTGGAAGATGTAGCAGGAATTCCCTGGGAGACCAGTATAACATGGTCTTTGCTGGTTCGCTGGTGACGGGTGGCCGTGGCGTGTTTGTGGTGACGGCCACCGGCATGGAAACGGAGCTTGGAAAGATTGCCCGGCTCATGAATATGGCAAAGGAAGAAAACGCCGCTGCAGGTGAGTCTGGACCAGTTTAGTACCCATCTGGCGGCTTTGATTCTCGGAATCTGTGTACTGGTGTTTGGGCTGAGTCTGTACCGGGGAACCAGCGTACTGGAATCGCTGATGTTTGCGGTGGCGCTGGCGGTGGCAGCCATTCCGGAGGCGCTCGGTTCCATCGTGACCATTGTGCAGGCCATGGGAACGCAGCAGATGGCCCGGGAACACGCCATCATCAAGGATTTAAAAGCGGTGGAAAGCCTGGGCTGCGTCTCGGTAATCTGTTCCGATAAGACTGGAACCCTGACCCAGAACCGTATGACAGTGGAGCAGGTGCTGGTAGATGGAAGAGTTCTGCAACCCGGGCAGCTAAGGCTGTATGACCCGGTCCAGAGGTACTTTTTATATGGGGCAGTTCTGGACAACGACGCAGTGGTACAGGGGGACGTCTGCACGGGAGACCCAACGGAAACAGCACTTCTGGCAATGGCTCTGCGGGCAGATGTTTCACCTGAGGCGCTGCGCCGGGAGATGCCGCGCCTGGGAGAACTTCCTTTTGATTCCGGGAGAAAGCGGATGAGCACGCTGCACTGGTGCGACGGAATCTGTGTCCTGTTTACCAAAGGAGCGCCGGATGTCCTTCTGGAACGAACTGACCAGATTCTGACAAAAAGTGGAGTAAGACCTATGACGCCGGAGCAGAAGAAACAGATTCGGCAGCAGAATGAGAGCTGGGCGGCCGGAGGCCTGCGGGTGCTGGCAGTGGCCTACCGGCCTCTGGAGCAGATGCAGGCCTGCAGTGTGGAAATGGAGGATTCCTGCATTTTTCTGGGGATGGCAGCCATGCTGGATCCGCCGAGGCCGGAATCAAAACCGGCGGTGCTGACGGCAAAAAAGGCGGGCATCCGTCCGGTTATGATCACGGGAGATCATCCGGTGACGGCACTGGCGGTGGCAGAAAAGACCGGAATTCTGGAGGCCGGTGACCTGGCGGTGACCGGGCCTGGACTGGATCAGATGACGGATGGGGAGCTGGACCGGAAGCTGGAATATATCTCTGTTTACGCGCGGGTCTCACCAGAGCACAAGATCCGCATCGTGGAAGCGTGGCAGCGGCAGGGCAGGATTGTGGCCATGACAGGGATGGGGTGAATGATGCCCCGGCACTGAAAAAAGCAGATATTGGTGTTGCCATGGGAATCACAGGAACCGAGGTTTCCAAGGATGCGGCATCCATGATCCTGACAGATGATAATTTTGCCACTATGATCAAGGCGGTGGCGAATGGCCGGAATGTGTACCGGAATATCCGCAATGCGGTACAGTTTCTGTTGTCCGGCAATATGGCCGGCATTTGTGTGTGCTGTATGCCTCAATTCTGGCTCTGCCCATGCCCTTTGCCCCGGTGCATCTTTTGTTTATTAACCTGCTGACAGATTCGCTGCCGGCGATTGCCATTGGCATGGAACCCCAGGAGGAGGGACTTCTGGACCAGCCGCCGCGGGATCCAAAGGAGGGAATTTGACCGCCGCGTTTTTGCTCCGGCTTGTGCTACAGGGAATGCTGATTGCGGTGAGCACGATGACGGCGTATCATGTGGGGATGGATACAGGCGGAGCCGGGACGGCCAGTACTATGGCATTTTCCGCGCTGACTCTGGCCCGGCTGTTTCACGGATTTAACTGCCGGAGCAGCCATTCGCTTTTGAGCCTTGGAATCCGGAGCAATATGTGGAGTGTGATGGCTTTTGAAACGGGAACGCTGCTTCTGGCAGCAGTGTTGTTTTTGCCGGGGCTGCAGGTGCTGTTTGCGGTGGCAGATCTGAGCGCAAGGCAGCTGGCAACGGTGCTGGTCTGCGCCTTTGTTCCGACGCTGCTGATTCAGGCAGTGAAGATGCTGGGAGAAGCTGCGTAGGGAGATAATATTTTAACAAAGAAGGAATACATTCAACAGAAAAATAGTCATTCAACCTAACAAAAAGGATGATTGTATAAAACAGATACCTGGGATGTATTGAGAAAAAAACGCAAATATACCGCTTGCAATTTAGAAAAAATATGATATTCTATATGCAGGTCAGATGAATGGCCTGCTATAGAATGAATCGTTATGAATTTAACAAATCATGACGGTATTAAGGTATACAGAGAAGCTGCTGATCCCCCAAAACAGACAGCGGCAGTTGACGGACAGACAATATGACTAATCAGATAGCAAAATATTTGAGAAGTTATATTTTTTTCTGGCAACTATGTATACAGTATGCAAAAACACAGTACAATTTTAAGGAGGAAAACACCAAATGACTAACTTTGATCAGTGGGATGGATTTGACGGCCGTCTGTGGAAAGAAAGAAGTAAACACCCGTGATTTTATCCAGCATAACTACAAGCCTTACGAGGGAGATGAGTCCTTCCTGGCTGGCCCGACCGAGGCTACCGACAAGCTGTGGGGAATCCTGCAGGGTCTTCAGAAAGAGGAGCGCGCAAAGGGCGGCGTTCTGGATATGGATACCCACATTGTTTCCGGTATCACTTCCCATGGCCCTGGCTACATCAGCGAGGCTGATAAGGACTTAGAGCAGATCGTTGGTCTTCAGACCGACAAGCCGTTAAAGAGAGCTTTCATGCCGTATGGCGGTATCAAGATGGCTGAGCAGGCTTGCCAGAACTACGGTTATGAGCCGGATCCGGAGCTGCATAAGATCTTCACCGAGTACTGCCGCACTCACAACCAGGGCGTATTTGATGCTTACACTCCTGAGATGAAGAAGGCTCGTCACAACAAGATCATTACCGGTCTGCCGGATACCTATGGCCGTGGCCGTATCGTAGGCGACTACCGTCGTGTTGCTCTGTACGGTATCGATTACCTGATCCAGGAGAAGCAGAATGATTTCGCAAACTGTGGCGATGGCGTTATGACCGACGACATCATCCGTCAGAGAGAAGAGCTGTCCATGCAGATCAAGGCTCTGAAGGATATGAAAGTTATGGCACAGTCCTATGGCTATGACATTTCCGAGCCGGCTAAGAACGCAAGAGAAGCTGTTCAGTGGCTGTACTTCGGATATCTGTCCGCAGTTAAGACCCAGAACGGTGCTGCAATGAGTGTTGGTCGTATCTCCACCTTCCTTGATATTTACATTGAGCGTGACCTTGAGAACGGCGTGCTGACCGAGGCTGAGGCACAGGAGCTGATCGACCATCTGGTAATGAAATTCCGTATGGTGAAGTTCGCAAGAATCCCGTCCTACAACCAGCTGTTCTCCGGTGACCCGGTATGGGCTACCCTTGAGGTTGGCGGTATCGGCGTAGATGGCCGTCATATGGTAACCAAGACCGACTATCGTTTCCTGCACACCTTAGAGAACATGGGACCGTCCCCGGAGCCGAACATGACTGTTCTGTACTCCTCCGCTCTGCCGATGAACTTCAAGAAGTATGCAGCTCACATCTCCATCAACACCAGCTCTGTTCAGTACGAGAACGATGACGTGATGAAGCCGGTATGGGGCGATGATTACTCCATCTGCTGCTGTGTATCTGCTACCCAGACCGGTAAGGAGATCCAGTTCTTCGGCGCACGCGCAAACCTGGCTAAGTGCCTGCTGTACGCTATGAACGGCGGCCGTGACATGAAGTCCAGAGAGCAGGTTGGTCCGAGTTAAGACCGATCACCTCCGAGTATCTTGACTACGATGAGGTTATTAAGAAATACGATGTTATGATGGACTGGCTGGCAGGTCTGTATGTAAATACCTTAAACCTGATCCAGTACATGCATGATAAATACTACTATGAAGCAGCAGAGATGGCTCTGATCGATACCGACGTAAGACGTACCTTCGCAACCGGTATCGCAGGATTCTCACGTAGTAGACTCCTTAAGCGCGATCAAAGTACGCTAAGGTAAAAGCAATCCGTGATGAGGAAGGCATGATCATGGACTTCGAGACCGAGGGTGACTTCCCGCGTTACGGCAACGATGATGACCGTGCGGATGACATCGCAGTATGGCTGTTAAAGACCTTCCTTGAGAAGTTAAAGAAACGCCACACCTACAGAAATTCCGAGGCAACCACCTCTATCCTGACCATTACTTCCAACGTAGTATATGGTAAGGCAACCGGCAACATGCCAGACGGAAGAAGAGCAGGCGAGCCGTTATCTCCTGGTGCAAACCCGTCTTACGGCGCAGAGAAGAGCGGACTTCTTGCTTCCCTGAACTCTGTAGCAAAACTGCCGTACGAGTGGGCTCTGGATGGTATTTCCAACACCCAGACCATCAACCCGGATGCACTGGGCCACGACGCTCAGGAGCGTATCGACAACCTGGTACACGTTATGGACGGATACTTCGAGCAGGGTGCACATCACTTAAACGTAAACGTATTCGGAACCGAAAAACTGATCGACGCAATGGAGCACCCGGAAAAACCGGAGTATGCAAACTTCACGATCCGTGTATCCGGTTATGCAGTTAAATTCATCGACCTAACAAGAGAGCAGCAGATGGATGTAATCTCCAGAACCTGCCACGCTAGCATGTAATTTACGGACGGAAGTCTGATAAAAAACACTCCGGGGGGAACGAAAATTTCCCTATACCGGAGTGTTTTTATTTTTCGGGAGATACTATAATAATAGAAACAATACAGGAGGAGAGTTCATGGAAGAGAACAAAGCACTTGTGGGTCATGTGCATTCCCTGGAGACCTTTGGGCTGGTAGACGGACCGGGTGTCCGCACCGTGGTATTTTTGCAGGGCTGCCGCATGCGCTGCCGTTACTGCCATAACCCGGAGACCTGGAGCATGTCCGGCGGCGAAGAATGGACTGCGAAGGATCTATTCAACCGTGTGTACCGTTACCGCACGTACTGGAAGAACAACGGCGGTATTACCGTCAGCGGCGGCGAGCCGCTTCTGCAGATTGATTTCCTGCTGGAGTTCTTTGCGCTGGCAAAGGCAAAGGGCATCCACACCACACTGGATACGGCAGGAAATCCATTTACCAGGGAAGAACCGTTCTTTCGGTAAGTTCCGGAAATTAATGGAACTGACGGATCTGGTCATGCTGGATTTTAAAGAGATGGATGGCGTGCGCCATAAAGAACTGACAGGTGTTGCGAATGACAACATTCTGGATCTGGCAAGGTATCTTTCCGACACCGGAAAAGATATGTGGATCCGCCATGTGCTGGTACCTGGGCTCACCGACCAGGAAGATGATCTGAAGGCTATGCGAGGTATGCTTGATGAATTAAAGACCGTGAAAAAGGTAGAAATCCTGCCGTATCACAGTCTGGGACTGTTCAAGTGGCAGAATCTGGGAATCCCGTATACGCTGGAAGGTGTACCGGCTCCGACGAAGGAAGAAGTGGAGCGGGCCGAGAAGCTTCTGGGAATTGTCAGATAACCGGCTGACAGGTCATCCGGTTGTTGACCGGAAGAGCAGTTAAGCGGATAATCTGCTGTTTGGCCAGCAGGAGTAATCTGCTACAGTTCCTGGTATCGTTCTTCCAACAGTTTCCGTATGCAGGGGTAGAGTGGGTTCAGCGCCTGCTCTTCTCTCCAGACAAGCAGCCCTTTACAAAAAATGGTTCCGGCAGAGGAATATGGAGCAGGTCTGCTTCTATTATATGAAACAGACTTTCCGGAAGAATGCTAAGTCCCTCTTTTTCGCAGCAGAGGCGTGCGGCTTCCTGATACGTGCTGGTTTTGACGATGTTTGGGCAGTCAGCCAGCCCGGTTTGTTCCATAGCTTGTTGCTGCAGGGATGGGAAAAGGGAAAAATTATCTTTCATAAAAACGCGGTCATACTTCCAGGAGCCTTTGGATTTCATTCTTTCGATTAGATACGTTTCCTGATACCGGGAGCGAGATGCGGCGAGAAGATAGGAATCCTGGTGAAAGATCTGCTGAATGCAGGGCTTGGAAAACATAGTCCGGGTATTTACGATAAGCAGGTCAACGACATCATTTTCCAGAAATTGCCAGGCATTTTCACAGTCTCCGGCTGTGAGTGTAAGCCGCGCCTGCGGATAAAGTTTCAGGACTTTTGGCCAGATGTCTTTCAGGAACATGTTTCGCATGGTGTATTCAATATAGATACGGACATTTTGCAGAGCAGTCTGCTTCAGGGAGGTTAAAGCATCCTGAAGCTCCTGCTCTGTTTTTGCAATCTGCTTTGCGGTCTCCAGCACGATTTTTCCGCGTTCAGTCGGAAGAATAGCAGATTTGGAACGCGCAAAGACCGGAAAACCAAGTTTTTCTTCAAAGATTTTCAGCTGTTGGGAAAGTGCTGGCTGGGAAAGCAGGCAGCGCGCTGACGCGCGGCTGATGTTCTGTTCTTCTTCAATGGCCAGAAGGTATTCGTAAATTCTGGAATTCATAAGCAGTCTTCTCCATATTCTCTCAGAATTTGTCTGGTGTTTTCGTCCGGACACAAAAATTCAGAATTTTCCTGGTGCAGGCGTCGGTATTCCAGATAAAAAAATTTTTCCATTGGGTCAGAACATGCCCTTTGCGAAAGGCAAATCCTTCGAAAAGAGTGGGCATACCTGGAAGTGAAAAATAATGGAGCTGTGGAAGACCAAAAGCGCTTGCTTCATCCAGAAAACCGGCATAGCTTCCTTCTGCAAGCAGATGTTCGTTTGTCAGGCGATTGGAAGTTTTGAGCTGAATATTTAACTTCAGATGATTCTGTTCCAGAAAACGGCTGACGCGTTCCCCGATTACGGTTCCGATATCTGGGAGAATAAACGGAGCATCTTCCATGGCAGAAAGCTCTGAAACGGATAAGGCAGCAGGCGCGGTGGCAGTACCTCCTTTGTCATAGAGCGGGTGAAAACTGGGAATGCCAAGCAGGATCTGTTTCTGTTCAAGAGAGAAAAACAGGTAGTCGTATTTTCTTTGAAGTTCGCAGTCATCGATCATCAGAAGAATAAAATCCAGCTGATGGGCGAGAAGCTTTTCATGTAGAGAGGCAGATCCCTCGTTTGTCACCGAAACCTGAATGTATGGATACTGCTCCAGAAGATACGGATAAATATAGGCAAGCGCAGTGCCTCCACGGATGGGCGGAATTCCGAAACGTACTTCGTTTGGAGAATCCTGTTCCAGAAGAGTCAGCTTTTGATGAAGCTGGGATTGCAGCAGCTGGATCTTGCGTGCGCTTTTCAGATAAATCTGTCCGGCCTGGGTCAGGGTATAGCAGCCGGAAGAGGTGAGAAAAAGGCGGATCCCGGTTTCTTCCTCCAGATTTTTCAAGTAGCGGCTCAGCACGGACTGTGAGACATGAAGCGTCCGGGCAGCCTGGGAAAGTGTTTTATTTTCAGCGATGGCAATGAAGTAATCGTAGTGGAGTGTGTTCACGAGTCTCCTCCTGAAAAGCATCTGAGTTGCTGTCAGAAATACGGTGGAGACAGTAATTCCGCGTATGGACAGAGATGCTATGCTTTTTTCTTATAGTATTATGTTTAGTATATATTAGAAAATCCGAAGATTCAAGCGTATGATGGAACTATAAGAGGTGCTGGGTACGCATGTGTAAACAGTAACCTGTTGGAATCAGGCCTGGATTCAAAATCATTACGATGCAGTTTTCTTATGGTACAAAGGAGGAGGCAACAAATAATGAACACACTAACTGATCATTACCTTGGCGGTGCTGGTATTCATGGCAGTATCGTTTATGGTGAGAAAAATATCATTCGGTCTGACTGGCATGATCTGCATGCTCGCACTGGCAGTGACCGGAGTCATAGATTTAAACACGGCGTTTTCAGGTTTTTCCAATAAAACCACAATTCTGGTTGCAACTATGATGCTGGTAGCTGGTTGTATCGGAAAGACAAGTCTGGTAAGCGTAATCCGCAAGCGGATGTCTTCCATTCAGGAGAAAGCGGAATTTTCCTGCTTTTGGCGATTCTTGGTTTCACCATTTTATTGACCCAGCTGATCGGTATGACTGCCCTGATGTCTGTCATGCTGATGTTAGTCGTTACACTGGATGATGACAGCGATCTGGCACAGTCCAGAATTTATTTCCTGATCGCAGCGGTCAATGCAGCCTGGTTCGGACGTTTTCCGATCGGTATGGGTGCAACCCTGCCGATGATCCATAACTCTTACTATGAGGGGCTGGTAGCAGAGCATCCGGAATTCCTGCTTGGTGTATTTGACTATATGAAAGTGGGACTGATCCCGTCCATCGTGTTGACGATCTACTGCTTGTTTGCATGGAAGCTGATTCCAAAGACAAAGATGGACGTGAATGCGATGCAGCACACCAACAAAGATACAAAGGCATCCCAGCTGACAAAACGTCAGGAGCAGATTGTCTGGGGCGTATTTGGAGTCATCATGCTGGCATTTGTATTTTCTACCCAGCTTGGAAATCTGGTTTATCTGCTTCCGATCGCAGGCTGCATTATCCTGGTGCTGACCGGTGTTGTTTCCAGTCAGGAAGCTTCCTGCACACTTGCCGGTGACATGGTATTCTGCGTAGCGGGTGTTCTGGTTGTTTCTTCAGCGCTGAACTCTTCCGGTGCAGGTCAGCTGATCGGTGATTTTGTGCTGAAGCTTTTGGGAAGTAATCCGTCCAGCACCCTGGTTATTACGGTGTTCTGTGTTGTTACCGTGATTATGACTACGTTCTTAAGCAACAATGGAACCATTGCAATCATGACACCGATCGCAGTTTCGACGGCACTGGCCGGGGGCATGAATCCAAAGGCAGTTGTTTTGGTTGTATTCGGTGCATCCTGCCTGGCGATTGCATTCCCAACCGGATGCGCCGCAGCGATGATGGCATTCTCCATTGGAAATCATAACCCGATGAAGCTGCTTCGGTTTACGCTGCCGTTTTGATCTTGGGATCTGTTTCCTGATCATTTCCGCAAGTATTTTTCCCGGTTTACAGTTAAGGAGGTAAAGTGATATGACGAAAGAGTTGCTTCAGGAACAGCTTGAAATCCTGGATCGCACCAATATGCATAAAAACGCAGCAAAAGAACGCGTGATCCCGGAAAGCTATCTGGCTTACAAAAACCAGGTGGAACAGAAAGAGACGATGCTTGAGAGCCCGTCAACCGGTGTGCCGGTGCGGTGTGTGATCACAAAAGCAAACAATCTTGAGAAAGATGCCCCGCTGTTTATTAATCTGCACGGGGGCGGATTTGTCCATCCGCAGGATGGAGATGACGACCTGTTCTGCGCCAGGGTGGCAGCCGAAATCGGTGGAATTGTAGTGGATGTCGATTATGCGGTAACACCGGAATATGTATTTCCAACGGCGTTTGAGCAGGTCTGGGATGTGGCAGAATGGGCTTTTGCACATGCAAAAGAGCTTGGCGCAGACTCGAACCGGATTTCCATCGGCGGTCACAGCGCTGGAGGTGCGCTGACAGCTATCTGCTTGCGTGCAGCAAAACAGGAAACATGAAATTTGCGCTTCAGATCCTGGATTATGCGGCACTGGATAATGCAATGTCGTTTGAGCCGGGCGGAAATGAACGCAGCCGCGCGTTCTCCATGCTTTACTGCGATGGAAATGTACGTGTATTAAAGAGCCCATACTGTTCTCCGGTTTTTGCGTCCGGTGAAATGTTGAAAAATCAGCCGCGCACCTTGATCATCAACGCAGAGCATTGCCCGTTTCGGACGGTTACCGAGCGTTATGGACAGCGGCTGGCACAGGCCGGAAACGAAGTGGCATTTCGGCTTTTCCCGGGAAGTGCCCATGGATTTACCATCCGCATGACAGGAGCATGGTTAGAAGCCCAGGACCTCATCATACGGTATCTGAAAAAAGCAGAGTACAGGGAGGTAAAGTAAGATGACAGAGGAGAGAAAACAGGAAATTCTCGAAATCATAAGAAATACAAACCGGAGACCGGCACAAACCGGCAAACCGCTGTACCCGGAAGAAATTATGGCATATCCCAATCTTTGTGAAGAGATAGAAAGCATTAGCCGCACCGTGGATGGCTTTTCCTATCGCATGGATATTCTGAGGGCAAAGAACCGGGGAAAACTGCCCGCTGTTTATCAATATCCATGGAGGCGGATTTATTGGTCCGCACCGGGAAAACGATACTTATTTCAGTGCGTACATGGCAGATCAGATTCATGGAATTGCGGTAGATCTGGACTATACCCTTTCTGATGCAGCACCATATCCGGTGGCACTCCATCAGTGCATGGATGCGCTGGATTATGTGGCAGAGCATGCAAACACGTGGGGCGCGTCGGCGAAAGATATCAGCGTTGGCGGTTACAGCGCCGGCGGCGCCCTGACAGCAGCAATGGGAATCTGCTGTGCAGAGCGCGGCGGCTTTGTGCCAAAACTTCAGATTTTGTGTTATCCTCCGCTGGAATACCGTATCCCGGATCAGTACAAGATCGATGCTTACGACCGCCAGATTGAATGGAGCGCAAGGCATTTGCAGATCTCTACTTCGATGATAAGAAAGAAAATTTTGAGGATATTCATAATTCTCCGCTTTATGCGCCGAGAGAGATTCTGGCAAAGCAGCCAAAAACCCTGATTCTGTCCGCAGGTCTCTGCAATTTCCGTTATGAAGACGAAGATTACGCGATCTGCCTGGCAGACGCAGGTGCGGAAGTCATCTTAAAACGCTTCCCGGAAGCATCCCACGGATTTATTCCGCATTTCATGGATGGCTGGAAGGAAGCAGCTGACCTGATGGTGCGGGAAATCCTGGAAAAATGAGTAAATAATTTGAGCGTAAAACAATGGACCGTGGAAGTTGCCTTTGGTAATTTCCGCGGTCCTGTTACGTTAGGGATATTGCTATAATTTACTCATCGCAGCTTCATCGGCCACGATCGTGACATCATTATGCAGCTGCAGAATGGATGCCGGAACCTGCGGAGTGATAGGTCCGCAGATGGTGGCTTTTAATGCATCGGCTTTGTCTTCGCCGCTGACTACCACCAGAATCTTCCTGGCCTTCATGATGCTTCCGATGCCCATGGTGTAGGCCTGTCTCGGAACATCGTTTTCAGACTCAAAGAAGCGCTTGTTGGCATCAATGGTGCTTTCGGTCAGGTTGACGCAGTGGGTTTCGCGGGCGAAGGAGTCTGCCGGTTCGTTGAAGCCGATGTGGCCGTTGCGGCCAAGTCCGAGAAGCTGTAAGTCTATGCCGCCGGACTGGCGGATGATTTCCTCATATGCCGCGCAGGCTTTTTCCGGGTCCGGTTCCAGACCGTTAGGCACGAAGGTGCGGGTTTTATCAATGTTGACATGGTCGAACAGGTTGGTGTTCATAAAATAGCGGTAGCTTTGCGGGTTTTCCGGGCTTAATCCCTTGTATTCATCCAGGTTGATGCTCATAACCCGGGCAAAATCCAGATCGCCCTTGTTGTACCACTCGATAAGCTGTTTGTAGGTGCCAATCGGGGAAGAGCCGGTGGCCAGGCCTAATACACAGTGCGGTTTCATGATAACCTGTGCGGAGATGATGTTGGCCGCCGGCTCATGTCCTGATAGTTTTTGCTTTGCAGATGTTCATAGTAAGTAATACCCCCTTATTTATATAAAATACCCCTTCCACCTTAAGTATATCGGTTTTTGGCGGAAATACAATAGAAAAAACAGTTTAGCAAAAACTATTGTAATTCTGCGCAGAGTCAACTATACTACGCCCATAGGGGGTGCATACGCATGATTATTAAAAATGTAAGGGTTTACACAGAAGAACAGAAATTTGTACTTGGCGAAATCGTGGTTCTGGGAGACCGGATCACAAAGGTGCGTGCAGACGGGGAGAAGAGACAGGCTGCCGCAGAAGCTCTGGAAACGGAGCTTTCAGTAAACGGATTCCCGGAAGACGAAGAAGCGGAAGAGGTCGTGGTGGATGGGGAAGGCGCTTATGCCATTCCTGGTCTTATTGACCTGCATTTCCATGGATGTGTGGCAGACTGCGATGGAACGCCGGAGGCGCTGAAAAAGATTGCGCAGTATGAGGCATCTGTCGGAGTCACAGCCATTGCTCCGGCTACCATGACGCTGCCGGTGGAGGAGCTGGAGCAGATATTGCGGAATGCGGCGGCTTATAAGCGGGCGCAGGACGAACACAGGGCGGCGAATGCGGCAGCAGGCCAGAGTATGCAGAAGGCAGAACAGGAAAGCAGACGGGATGCCAGAAGGAAAATTGGAATTTCCGGAGGCAGATCTTATCGGCCTGAATATAAGGCCCGTTCATCAGTCCGGTCAAGAAGGGTGCGCAGGATGAGAAAAACATTGTTCCCTGCAACGTGGAAATTGCAAAACGTTTCCTGAAAGCATCTGAAGGTCTGGTGAAATTCATTGGCATTGCGCCGGAGGAGAGCAGTGAGGCAGTTGCTTTTATTCAGGAAATGAAAGATTCCGTGGATATTTCCCTGGCGCATACCAATGCAGATTATGATACGGCCATGGCAGCCTTTTGCGGCCGGGGCAAACCATGCAGTACATCTCTACAATGCAATGCCTGCCTTTACCCACCGGGCGCCGGGAGTCATCGGCGCGGTGGCGGACAGCAGACATGTAATGGTGGAACTGATCTGTGATAATGTACACATTCATCCGGCGGTGGTGCGGGCTACCTTTGCCATGATGGGAGCGGACCGGATGGTCCTCATCAGTGACAGTATGCGGGCCACCGGAATGCCGGACGGTACTTACACGCTGGGCGGCCTGGATGTCAGCGTGAACGGAAACCGGGCAACCCTGGTGGATGGCGGTGCACTGGCTCCGTGACCAATCTGATGGACTGCATGCGCACGGTAGTGAAGGTTATGAAGATCCCGCTGGAAACGGCAGTGGCCTGCGCAACAGCCAACCCGGCCCGGTGCCTGGGTGTGTATGACACCTACGGTTCTATTTCGGAAGGGGAAAAAGCAGATATCGTACTGCTGGATGAGGACCTGGAACTGAAAATGGTGAGCAAGGACGGTCAGCTGCCATTTCTTTAAAAGAGCTATAGGGTGAAGTACTTTAAGGCAGATGAGAACCGGAAGAACTTTGTG
>SCPO01000394.1_pt1 | contig 32516 bp, 56 predicted proteins | sample 6106821 | NCBI WGS metagenome assembly SCPO01 (sample SAMN10720448, study PRJNA508395) | human gut metagenome | isolation source: Participant 2 stool, 0 month | host: Homo sapiens | collected 2017 | reverse complement strand
TCCATATTTACCTCGCTTTTTGTTTCTATATATTCAGTATAACAAAAATCGTTTTTAGTATACCCTTTTGGTGAAAATTCAAAAATTTTAATATTATAAATAAAAAATATCGGTATGATTTTTCCATACCGATATTTTAAGTTATATCGTGTGTTTTATATTTGCCACCCCTCAGTCGGCTACGCCGACAGCTCTATGGGAGCCGAAAGTCTCACCTTGAGGGAGAGGTGGCACATAGTGCCGGAGTGGTGGTTTTAATTTTATATTTACTCGGGCGACCAATGATCGCCCCTACGGATTTATTGTATACGCAAACAGACGATTTATGCTTTTTCATATTTGCCACCCTCAGTCGGCTACGCTGACAGCCCCTCTATGGGAGCCGAAAGTCTCCTTGAGGAGAGGTGGCACATAGTGCCGGAGGGTGGCTATCTTTTAACATATTTTTGAATGCAAATTTTAATTGATTCGCTCATAATTTCGGTACACTTTTAAGTGACATACCAATACTGCCTGCTGCCCAATCCTCAATAACCGAAACATAACCGCCGATAAACAATCTCAAATTCATTTCAAACGATTCTTTATCGCTGATATACGAAGCTTCGGACGCATCACGCATACACTTTTCAATAACTATATCGCGAAGTCTTTTAAGAAACTTATCCGCACCGTCTGTATTCAAGAGCATTTTATACATTTCCTCGTCGTCCTCAATAAATTCACGAACGTGATTCATAATATCATACGGATCTTCAAGAACACTCTTTAATTGCGTTTTTATTTATCGAACCGAACAGTTCATTTATAACGTCCGTCTGAATTTTTCGCGAACATCGTCAGCCGTTTTGAAATGTGCGTAAAATGTACTTCTGTTAAGATCAGCCGTATTGACAATATCGGTAACGGTTATCTTCTTATTCTTTTGCATAAGTTCGACATACGCATGGACAATCGCTTTTTCAGAACGTGTAAAATTCCTATACGTTTTTCTTTACTTCTTCCATGTTTTTTATCCTCCTAAGCACAATGAACACAGCCATCAGCAAAACAGCCGTTCCCCACAAATCACAATCGGTACAATCGGCGATATTTTCTTATAAAGCAATACATATTTACAAGGTTTTGCTGTTTCAAAACCGCATAACTGCCGTCAATCGTACAATCAACCATACTCCATTTACCGTCAATCTGTACTGCAATCTTTGCAGCCTTTTCTTATCATCACGAATATGTACTTTTATAACATCATAAGCATCTTTACTTAATGTAAATGAGTATGTCTTACCGTTTTGTAGCCGTCAAAACGTGGTCAACATCTTCCTCTTTGAGCGACAATGTTGTATTATCCGCAAATACGCTTTCGGCAAGCATTAACGGCGGTTCTTCGCCTGATGAAATAGTCGTTGTTGCCTTGTTGTATTCTGCCGAAAATGTAGTGTGACGTATGATAGGACTTTTCACGTCCTTATCCCACATCGGAACTTCACTGCCGTCAGCGGTAAGCTTTGGTATATCGCTGTCATTTAATACAGTACCGTAATCAACTGTCATTGACTTCAATTCTTTATCTTTATCCTTGAATATAACATTGAAATGAAATCTTGAAAGTTCTGTTGACTTTGACTGCAAAATCGCACCTATACTCTCGGCGCCATTTTGAGCCAAACTCTTTATTTGCGGAAGGAATTTATCTCCGTCCGCCATATAGAAATTACCGTTATCCAAAAGCGGCATACGGCTCGGGAAACTGCCGTCAGACGTTGTCATATCGTCAGGCTTGACAGCCTCTGCTCTGCCCTCAAGATTCATTCCGCTTATACCTGAAAGTCCCTCATCAATAAAATAACAACCCGTAACGTCACCGTCAACAAATCCCACTATTGCACCGGCATCATCTTTTTACCGTCCAATCTCGGAAGCGAATATGACGTATTAATATTTTTAGCCGAGCCGGCAATACCGCCGATATGGTCGTTACCGTCAACATCATTTATCGCAATACAATTATCTATATTTCCGCTTGTATATCCTGCCGTACCACCGCTGTAACTGCCGTCATTTACAGTAATTTCGCCTGTTGTAAGCGAATTTTTATATCGCCTATATCACTCTTACCGCAAATACCGCCCGCATATTTCGATTCTGCGGTTACATTACCGAAACTTATACAAGAATCAATTACAGCTTTCAAAACAGAATCGGAATTTACTTTAGTGCCGTCAGGCAAAGTAAGGTTTTCACCGGAACGAACTATCGACTCAAAGCCGACACATCCGACTACACCGCCTGTCGATTCGGTTCCGTCTACGGTACCGTTATTTATACAATATTTCACAAGTGCCGTATCGGCATTTTCATCACCGATAAGTCTTGGCAATGAAATATCCGTACTCTTCAAATCACTTATTGCAGTTTTTCATCATCTGTTTCCGCCGCTTTAGCCGTTGTGAACAACATATCCTTTAGCATACCGACAACAGACGGTTCAACGTCATAACTGCTGTCAAGCTCACCGTCAGGTGTTACGTTGTAGCCCGGATCAATATCGTCCTCAGATTTTACACTTTCCGAAGAAGTATCATTATTGCTGTTGCTTCCACCGCTGTTACCGCCACTACCGCCATTGCTTGGCGTTTCCGTAGGTCTTGTCATAGGACCTAATGTAGGCAACGGCTTTAATGTAGGAAGTGTTGAGCCCAACTTATCAAGTACGTCTTTAAATGATTTAATTGTATCTTTTAAGCCTTTCAATTCCTTGCTCATATTCAAAACAAGGTTGTCAAGATTCTCCATTGTATCACTGACCGAATCACCGACATCACCCGATACATATTTAAGCTGTCTTAAAGTTTCTTCAATTCTTCATTTGTATCGTCAAGATTATCAATTACATCATCAATATCTTTTTCCATCTTGTCAAGACGATTTGAAAGTTTGTCTTTGAATCGTCAACATCATCTTTGCCCTTATCAAGCGAATCGTTCAAATTGTCGATAAGGTCTGACAATTCATCACCCTTGCCGTCAAATTCGTCAAGGAAATCATCAAGCGATTCAAGAGAAGTATTAAGCGAATCACTCACATCTCTGATTGACTGCTTTGATTCGTCTGTGAACGAAGATATATCTCCTCTTGCTTGGTCAAGCGTATCTTTCAGCGAACCTGTCACATTACTGTCAGACGCTGAATTTACCGCATTTGTTATACTGTCCATCATATTGACGGCTGAATCCGTAAGAACGTCAAGCCTTGAACGTGTATTATTTTTCGCGTCACCCAAGCCTAAAAGCGACATAAGTCCCGATACATCATTTGAACCTGTCAACAGTTTCAAACCGTATTCAATCAACTTTGTTCTTGCACTTGAAATATCGTTTTGGAATGTATCTATATCTTTTCTATTGCCGCTTTTGCACTCTGATAAGACAAGTCAATATCTGTATACGGTTCAAATCGACCGACTACACCGCCGACACTTCTTCTTCCCTGAACAGCGGCATTATTGATACATTCTCTTACTTCACCGCTTTGTGTACCGACTATACCGCCGATATTGTCGCCGAAACTTTCGCCGCCGACAGCGCCGTTATTTGTACAAATAACAACCGCACCCTCGTTATTACCGCAGATACCGCCGGCGTTTACCGTATTTTCGTTTGCGTCCGGACACACTTTTCCGTCATTTCTACTCAGCTTTATTCTGCCCTCATTGTAACCGACTATACCGCCTGTTTCACTGTCACCAACAACTGTAGCCAAATTTGCGGAAGAATCGACAACACCTGTCATTGCATTGTAGCCGACAAGTCCTCCGACCTGTTTATGACCTTTGACATTTCCGCCGTATGAACAGTTTACGATTTTACCCTCGTTATAGCCGACAAGTCCGCCTGCACCTTTTGAGCCTTTATCAAAATTTTGAGTATTTATATCAGTCTTACTCAAAATCGAGGTGGCTTTTGTCTAAAAATCGATTCCGTATCTGTTCCGACTGTAACCTTTATATCTCCTGTTATGTTCAAATCTCTGATCTGACCTTCTTTTGTCACTGAACAGAAAAGTCCTTTATTTGAACCCTCAAATGAAAGCTTGACATTCTTTTATACTGTGACCGCCTCCCTCGAAAGTTCCGCAGAATACCTCCGCACTTTTATTTCCACACCGTTTAAATCAATATCATTTTGTAATACGAACTTCTTATTTTTGAATACTCGTCATATACGCACTTTTCAAAAATTCTTTAAGGTCGTTCACTGTCGATATTGCAACAGTGTCGTCTGCCTGTACAATGCACATAGGTAATATGTTTAGCATTATAACAAGTGCAGTCAGAAAGATATGATTTTATTGTTCTTCTTCGTTGTTCTCATTATCCTCATCCTCCTGCTTTTCATCTATTTTTATATTATCTTCCTTACTCTCTGTAAGCAACAAATCCTGTTGATTTCAAGTTCGACTTTCGCGTCTATATCACCCTTTACCAAGCCGTAGAACACACCGTCCATAAAGCCTGAAACGTGACCTCTGACACGACCGTTGACGAACATAATGCCCGACATTTCTCTCTTTGCCGCCTTGTCTTTATCAGTCGCTTTTTACCGAATGCGGTCTTTTCAATAAACTTATCGCACAGCAGTACAATTTGCGGAAGTACCATCATTACTATAACTATTGATATTAACGTTCCGCGTCCAAGTACCGTACCGAGTGCCGATATAATAGCATTTGTCGAAATCATACCTATTAGAAATCCCGCAAGTGTAAGGATTGAACCTGATGTAAAATTGTCGGGAACGATTGGTTAAGCGCGGTTGCCGCCGCCTGTTTATTATCCATTGTTTCCTTTAATTCAAGGTATCTGTTCGTAAATACGATAGCATAGTCAATCGTAGCACCCATCTGAATTGAACTTACAACCAAGTATGCAAGGAAGTACAATCTCTGCCCTGTAAGGAACGGAATTGAGAAGTTAATCCACACACTTCCCTGTATCGCAAAGTACCAAAAGTACAGGAACACCTGCCGAACGGAATGTGAACATCAGTATCAAAAGCAATGCCAAGATTGTGATAAGATTAATCTTATTATTGTCTCCGCCGAACGAATCACCCAAGTCACGGCTGTTTACGCTGTCGCTGACAAGCAAACATTCGTCATAATACTTTTCAACATCACTTCGTCTTTAAGCATTTGATATGCCTCGTCACTTCAATATCACATTTATATGTAAAGATTATTCTTGAATAATTATCGCTTTCAAGCTGGTCTTTCGCGTCTGTCAGCTTGTCGTAAAGGTCGTTAATATCATTCGTTTGATCCTCGTCAAGATTGATTACACCCAAATCCATCTTCTCGTGTACATACATAAACAAGTCGATTATAGGCACTTCATAATCATTTACGTCACCGAATATTGCACTGTATTCATCGTGTTCCGCGCCGTATGCCTGGAACAGAAGACAACACAAATCATAATCGATATTCATAAGCTTTGAAGTTTCTCTTGCGTTGATTTTTCGGTAAGTATGTGGTCATCATCAAGCTCCGTATTTGCAAGACCCAAAGCCGAATTTATGCTCGGATTTTCCTCGACAAGCGATATAACTTTTGCCTCTCGGTCATAGTCACCTGACGGAACAATTACAGCAAGCTGATGATCCGTACCGAAAATTTCGTCAACCTTTCGTTTTGCGATTGAGTTTTCGGTAGGCTTTTTAACTGTTCGGCTGTGGTCAAAGCATAGTTACTCATTGACGAAAGCACCGCACCGACTGCTATAATCGCAATAAATATGTAAGGCACAATGTTCTTTAATTTAATAACAACCTTACACCATTTCTCGATACTCGGCACAAAGAACGGTGAGTTGTTTTATCAATCTTATCCGAAAATGCCAAAAGTAAACCGGGCATAATAAAGAACACCGTAACAAGACTGCATATGATACCTTTACAAAGTACCAAACCCATATCCATACCGATTCTAAGCTGCATTACCATAAGTGCGGCAAGACCTGCAAGTGTTGTAAGACTTGATGAACTGATTTCAAGGATAGCCTTTGAAAGTGCGGTTACTATCGCGTCATACGCATTCTTTGTCTGCTTTTCCTCCGCAAATCTGTGCGAAAGGATAATCGCATAGTCAATCGCCAGTGCCAACTGCAACACCACCGCAACCGACTTTGTAATAAACGAAATTTCACCGAGCAGATAGTTCGTACCCATATTCAAAGTGCCGCCACACCGAATACTATAAGGAATATCGGCACTTCCATAAAGCTCTTTGACGTGAACAGCAAAACCGCTATAATTATCACAAGTGCTATACCCAAAATAACGGTCATTTCTTTTCAAGCTGTTATTTAGAACTGTCGTCTATACTGTCGGAATAAGCATAGAAGTCATATCCGTCAAGCTGTGCTTTCAGATCATTGACAATTTCAAGTTCCCTGTCCAAATCGTCACGCACGCTAAGCGTAACCGTAAACAATGCCGCAGAATCTTTATAGTGGTCGTCGTCATTTTCAAACTCAACCTCTTTTACTCCGTCAACCTTTTCGAGTTTATCTTTCAGTTTTCCGCTGTTTCGGTCGTTATGGTCGTAACCATTATTTTTTCCGTATCGTATGTAATAAACTCATCGTCCATTAAAGTAAGTCCGCGTCTTGTTTCCGTTTCTTCAGAGATATGAACTTATGTCGTTGTTTACCTGCACTTTCGGTATTGATATTACGCACAATACAAGTGCAAGTGCAAATATTAAATAGAATGCACGTCTTTTATCAACAATAAAAGTTGCTATTTTACCATTAAATTATTGTCTTTTCGACTATCATTTTTCACATCATTTTTCTTCATATATTTACATCTCCGAAAACATTAATCTCATAATACATATTATAAATTCCGTCACTTTGTACGTCAACAGTCAATTTTCATATCGGTGTTTATTTTCCGACACTTACAAATAACTTTGTATCTATTTCTACAATTTTTGTCACTTTGCCCAAAACAAATTAATTTAAAACAATGTTTTTGTATAAAGAAAAAGGACGTTTTATCGTCCCATTCTTACTTTATGTCTGTTACATTTTCCGTCTATAAACGTCATAACACATTCAGACTCAAATCTTGTCGGCAAATCTGTAAACACTGCAATATCGGCGTCTTTACCGACTTCAAGCGTACCCACTCTGTCGTCAATCCAACAGTTTTTGCCGCTGTGGAGGTTATCGCTTTCAGTGCTTTTCTTCGTCCATACCGTGCTTAACCGCCATAACCGCACAAAGCGACAGATTTTCAATCGTAATTTCGGGGTGGTCTGTTATTATCGCAACGTCAATACCTCTGTCCGAAAGATTTTTATATGTATCAAGGTTAAGTTTTTAAGCTCCGGTTTACTTCTGTCCGAAAGTGTCGGACCAAGCATTACAGGTAATTTTTCACGTTCAAAATCGGTGCTATTCTGTCACCGTCCGAGCAATGTTCAAGCGTAACGCAAATATCAAATTCTTTGCCCAATCTGATTGCACTGCAAATATCGTCTGCCCTGTGTGCATGAATTTTAACAGGTATCTGTTTTGAGTACAGGTATCATTGCGTCAAGCTTTATGTCGAATTCAGGCTTGTCGTGCTCTTCGCTGTTTTCATTATATGCGTCAAGCTGATTCATATAATCTCTTGATTTTATAAGCAATTCGCGTATCAATGCCATTGTTCCCGCGTAACAGGTGCCTCGTCCTTTTCATTGTACGCATTTTGGGTTTTCACCAAGTGCAAATTTCATTGCAACAGGTGTTTTAATAATCATATCATCTACGCATATTCCGTACGTCTTAACCGCCGCAAACTGTCCGCCCACAGGGTTTGCACTGCCCGGTCCTGTTACAACGGTTGTAACACCTGCGTTATACGCGTCTTTAAACCCACGGTCAAACGGATTTATTCCGTCAATCGCACGAAGGTGCGGCATTATCGGGTCGCTGTCCTCGTTACCGTCATCACCCTCAAATCCAAGCGAATCTTCAAACATTCCGACATGACAATGTGCGTCAATCAGTCCTGGCATAACGATTTTACCCTCTGCATCAATAATCTTATCCGCCTCAAATGCTTTATCTTCACCTACATACTGTATTTTTTCATCAAACAATATACAGCCGTTCTTGTACTTTTGCCCGTCATTGTTACTATTTCGGCATTTTTTTATAGTGTCTTCATAGTTTTATCCTTTTACCTTTTATATGCTTTTAATCCGAGTTCATTCACATAATTAACCGCACTTGTCGCGGCGATTGCACCGTCTGCCGCCGCTGTTATAACCTGTCTTAACGGTGATACTCTTACGTCACCTGCGACAAATATACCTTTTATGTTAGTCGCAAGGTACATATCCGTCTTGACAAATCCGTGCTGACAACATTCAACCCCGCAATCTTTGCAAGATCGGACGACGGCTTTACGCCTATTGCAACAATCGCACCCGATACGTTCAAAATACTCTTTTCGTCTGTTACAGTGTTTCTAATATCAACACCTTCAAGCATATTCGAGCCTACGAATTTATCAACTACGGTATCTGTAAGCACGGTTATTTTGCCGTTTCTTTTTACGTTTTCAACCATTGTAGCCGCCGCTCTGAACTTCTTGCTTCTGTTTATGACATAGACTTTACGGCAAAATCCCGCAAGATACAATGCGTCCTCCATAGCCGTATTTCCGCCGCCTACAACGCACACGTCCTTATCCTTAAAACGCACCGTCACAAGTCGCACAATACGAAACACCTGCACCGGTAAACTGTTCTTCACCGTCCGCACCGAGCGTTTTGGTACTGCACCTGTTGCAAAAATTATTGACTTTACCATATAAGTATTTCTTCTTGTGTGAATAACCTTTATGCCGTATTCGGCATTTTCGATTGACTTAACATTTTCCAGAAACAAATGTTGCGCCAAATTTTCTTGCGTGTTCTTCGATTGCTTTTGAAAGTTCTTCACCTGTCGGATTGTTTGCAAATCCCGGATAATTGTCTATTTCATATGTTTTATTGCTTGACCGCCGTATGCGATTTTTTCGATTACAAGCGTTTTCATACCGCCTCTTGCGGCGTATATGGCAGCTGACATTCCGGCAGGACCTCCGCCGATTATTGCAACATCATATATCATTATTTATCGTCCTCTTTCTCTTTTCATTTACATATGCTTCAATAATATATCTTGGACGGCGTTTAACTTCTTTATACAATTTACCGATATACTCGCCTATAAGTCCGACAGACAAAAGCTGTACACCGCCTATAAACCATATCGAAACCATAAGTGGCCAGCCTGCACCTGTGTGACCTATAATTTTCTGCACAAGTGCGTATATCGCCATAATGAACGCAAACACGCACACAATCGCACCGAATGCCGAAATCATTCTGATTGGGCTTATGCTGAATGAAGTTATACCGTCAAACGCAAATGAAAGCATTTTCTTTAACGGATATTTTGACTCGCCCGCAAAGCGTTCGTTTCTGTCGTAATACATTCGTTGAGCAATAGCCGACAAGCGGAACCATTCCTCTTAGGAACAGATTTCTCTCAGGGAATTGTGCCAATCCGTCAAGCGCACGTTTGCTCATCAATCTGTAATCCGCGTGATTGAATACAATATTAACGCCCATAAACTGCATTAATTTATAAAATCCTACCGCCGTTGTGCGTTTAAAGAATGTATCGGTATCACGTTTGTTTCTTACACCGTAAACAACGTCATATCCGTCAATGAAGTTTCTCACCATATCAGGTATTACGTGTATATCGTCCTGCAAGTCCGCATCAATGGATATTGCACAGTCGCAGTCATCTTTAACTGTCATAAGACCGCCGAAAAGTGCATTTTGATGTCCAGCATTCTTGGCAAGCTTTATTCCCGATATTTCTGTATGAGCCTTAGTCAGTTCATCTATTATGCTCCATGTTTTATCTTTAGAACCGTCATCTACAAAAACGATTCTGCTGTTGTCATTTATAAGTCCGTCATTTTCATTTCACCGAATAATTCAAGCATTTGCTTGGATGTTTCGTGCAAAACAGCTTCTTCATTATAGCACGGTACCACTACATACAAATTGACACTCTTACTCATCGCTATATCTCCTTTGTAAATTACAATAATATATATACGCCTTTATTATATAACATTTCTTTGTATAAACAAGTATATTTTATTAAGTTTACTTTACATTATGAATTTCCTACTACAAAAATTATTTTGCATATGATATACTTTATGCGATATATCTTAAATATAAAGGAGGTCTTGGCAATATGTATAAAACTACTTTTGCAGAACTAAAACAAGAGCTAAAGACGTTTTAAAGTCAAACTACTGGTATTCATTCGAGTATGTATATTGGTTTCACTTATCACATCACTCGGAACTTCGGTTGCTACGGTGACTAATATGGTTAATTCGGACGCCGGTTCGGCAGGTACATCAATATCAGCCGTACTTCAAATATTAATCACTCTTTTGTCACATTCCTCTAAGCGTGGGATCGTGCAGATTTTCATAAAGGCAACTGTCAACGCACCTAATGTATACGATTTGTTTTCCCTATAAAAAACAATCTCGGCAACGTAATCGGTATTAATGTGTTGTTGCGATTTATACATTTTATGGTCGCTGTTGTTCATCATACCGGGAATTATCAAATCATTCCAATACTCAATGATTCCTTATATCCTTGCCGAAAATCCGGCTATGGACAGACGCAGAGCATTTGAAGTTACAAAATCGCTTACCGACGGAAACAAAGGCAGAATATTTTATTCTCACTTTCGTTTTCGGTTGGATAATTCTAAGCTGTATTACATTCGGTATAGGATTTTTGTTCCTTGAGCCGTATATATCGGCATCATTTACTCAGCTTTACTTTGATTTAAAAAGCTGAGGCAATCGCAAAAGGCACTGTAACGCCTGAAGAATTTACTTATAATATTTAGGACTTGATAATATGGAAAATATAGAACGAATGAAACCTTCTCAAACGTATGAAGTAATGGTTTATGGCTGCGAACAACAATTCATTCAAATTCATTTGTTGAAGAAAACTTTGGGAAACACATTACGATTTTGTAAAAGAAAAATACATAAACGGCAAAGAAAATTTTGTTTACATCATTGACGGCAAGATTGTCGCTTTTACCGGTGTGACGGAGGATAACAGAATAACGGGGCTTTTCGTCGATCCAGAATATCAAAACAAAGGTATCGGAACGGCACTTATAAATTTCCTGAAATCGGAGTACAATATGCTCCACATACCTATTTACGCAAGAAACAGAAAGGCTCTTGCATTCGCAACCGTACCGGCTTTATCATTGACGGTGCACTTCGCCACGAACATAACGGAGAAGTGATGTACACTATGCTGTGGAATATGTAAGAAAAATCGACTCAAAGTCAAAGTCTAATCAATTTGCACTGTATCGGCAAATTATCCGTTACAGTGTATTTTTTATGCTGAGATATTGCAAATCGTAAAGGTTTGTGATAAAATATACAGTAAAATATTTTAGGAGGTTTTTTCCAATGTTAAAAGAAGATGTGCTTAAAAAGCTAACTGACTGCGGTCTTGTTGCAGTTGTAGAGCTAACAATGCTGAAGAAGCAATTAAAATTTCAGACGCTTGCCTTGCAGGCGGTTGTACAGGTATCGAACTTACATTTACAGTTCCGGGTGCCGACAAGGTTATTGCTGCTTTGGCTGAAAAATATTCAAACGGCGAAATGATGCTTGGTGCAGGTACTGTTCTTGATCCTGAAACAGCAAGAATGGCTATCTTGGCAGGTGCAAACTTTATCGTAAGCCCTGCTTTCAATGCAGAAACAGCTAAGCTTTGTAACCGTTACAGAGTACCTTATATGCCTGGTTGTGCTACAATTACAGAAGTTATCACAGCTATGGAGGCAGGTGCTGACATCGTTAAGATATTCCCTGCAGATCTATACGGTCCTAAGATTATAAAGGATATTAAGGGTCCTCTTCCTCAGGCTCAAATGATGCCTACAGGCGGCGTTGACAAGGATAACGTTGCTGATTGGATTAAGGCAGGCGTTGTTGCAGTAGGTGCAGGTTCATCACTTACAAAGGGTGCTAAGACAGGCGAATACAACGCAATTACCGAAACAGCTAAAGAATTTATTGCAAATATCAAGGCTGCAAGAGCAGAACTTAACAAGTAATTTATAATTAAAGGAGATTTATATAATGGCAAAGTTGTTACAATGGGTGAAATCATGCTGACTTTCAACCCTGGAAATCAAAATATATTAAAGCTACACAGTTTGACATAAACTACGGCGGCGGCGAAGCAAACGTTGCAGTTTCACTTGCAAACTACGGTCACGACGCTGAGATTTGTTACAAAAGTTCCTGAAAACCCAATCGGCGCTTGCGCAGTTGCGGCACTAAGAAATACGGTGTTGAAACAAAGCACATTGCTAGGGCGGCGACAGACTTGGTATCTACTTCCTTGAAACAGGTGCGTCAATGAGACCTTCAAACGTTACATATGACAGAGCTAACTCATCAATCGCAACAGCAAGCATTTCTGATTTCGATTTTGGCGAAATCTTTGAAGGTGCTGACTGGTTCCACTTCACAGGTATTACACCTGCTGTTTCCAGACGCTGCCGCTGAACTTACAGAGGCTGCTTGTAAAGCTAAGGCTCACGGTGTAACAGTTTCTTGTGACCTTAACTTCAGAAAGAAGCTTTGGACAAGCGAAAAGGCTCAAAAGGTTATGTCAAACCTTATGCAATATTGATGTTTGTATCGGTAACGAAGAAGATGCAGATAAAGTTCTTATTTCAAGCCTGAAAACACAGACGTAACAAGCGGTGAACTTAACCTTGCAGGTTACGAAAGCATTTTCAAGCAGATGGTTGCTAAGTTCGGATTTAAGTATGTTATTTCATCACTTAGAGTTTCTAAGTCAGCTTCTGATAACGGTTGGTCAGCTTGCATTTACTCAAGTGAAGATGATGAATTCTATCATTCAAGAGAATACAGAATTCGTCCAATCGTTGACCGTGTAGGCGGCGGCGATAGCTTTGCCGGCGGTACAATCTGCAGTTTTGTTGACGGTAAGAACTTCAAGGACGCTCTTGAATTCGGTGTTGCGGCATCAGCTCTTAAGCACACAATCCTGGTGACTTTAACCTTGTTACAAGAGAAGAAGTTGAAACTCTTGCAGGCGGCGACGGCTCAGGTCGTGTACAAAGATAAGTTTTTTAAGTATACAAAAACGGCATTCGATAATGCCGTTTTTGTGCGCTCATTTACATTTGTATTTCGTTTTGTATACTTTGTGGAATTTTGTATTTCTTTGTTATATAATATCACTGTCGGATCATTCCGATATAGGTAAGACCTCTTAACGGTGTTTTCACCGGCGGTTATACTCTCTTTATATTCACAGGCTGTTATGCTGAGTTTATGAAAGGAGGAATGCTTATGAAAAGTAAGCATATTGCTACATATGGCGAAGAAATTGCTCACAGCAATTTTAGAAATTATCATATTTTGATAATTTTCTCTATAAAAGCACAATAACCGCCCTCCTACCAAGATTGCGGTTATTGTAATAACTAATTTCAGGGTATAACCGTTTGAGGTCTTACCTTTTTCTATATTTATTATATATCTATTCATTCATTTTGTCAACACTGCAAACAACTTTATATCAAGCTGATTTGTTCGCCACCATATTTATCTTCATACTTATTCAAATACTCAAAGCATTCATTCACATCACACATAATACCGTTTTTAATACATTCGCTTTTATAAATCATATTAAGTTGTCTGCTGTTCGGAGATGAAAGCTGATAGCTGTTTCCGTACATTCTGATATATTTTTTCTTCAGTCCGGAAAATGTTCATCGAGTTTTTATAGAAATACTCTCTATTACCGTCACGCAACGTAACACCCATATCAAAATTAATAATCCCCTTCACTTTTGCTCTGACACAATAATCAAGTATTCCCCTAATATTTTCTTCGGTATCATTTATAAAGGCAATATCGGGCAAAGCCACACACAGTCGGTATACCGTTATCATGCAATATTTCAAGTGCACGAAATCTCTCATATGTAGTTTCAACATTCGGCTCAACAATGCGGCACAAATCCTCATCATATGTGGTAAGCGTCATCTGTACGACACATTTTGATTTTTCATTTATCTTCTTTAACAAATCAAGATCACGAAGAACTTTTGTCGATTTAGTAATCATTGTCACACCGAAACCATACCTTCAATCACTTCAAGACACTTTCGCATATTACCGAGTTTTTCTTCTATTGGCATATACGGATCAGACATTGCACCTGTTCCAATCATACACTTGTTTCTCTTTCTTCTGAGTGTATTTTCCAACAATCCCACCGCATTAGCCTTAACTTCAATATCTTCAAATTTATGATTCATCTGATAACACAAACTCTTGAATCACAATAAATACACCCATGCAAGCAACCTCTGTATATATTCATTCCGTTTTTCGCCGATAAAATCCCTTTAACATTTACTTTGTGCATACATTCCACCCTTTAGCATTATTATACTATTATATCACTTTTAATATTTCCGCATTAAGAAAAAAGTCGGTTACCCGACTTTATATATAAACTGTAATCGGCGAGAATGGGAAAACCGAAAACAGATTATAATCTTTATGTTCGCCTGTAATAGAGAACTGCACCCACTCGGCGATATTAACCGCATGGTCGCCGATTCTTTCAAAATACTTTGCAACCATAAGCATATCAAGTACTTCGGAAGTCCCTCATCTTTTTAATAATATCCACAAGGTCGTTGACGATTTCTTCAAACAATGCGTCAACAACATCATCATTATGAGAAACTTCTTCTGCAATAAGCAAATCCTTTTAATAAACGCCTCAACGCTCTTATTGACCATATCAATAGTTGCCGCCGCCATACGTTGAATATGCTTTGATTTTTCAACATCTTCTTTTTCGCGGTTGCCGCGATTTCGGCTATATCCTCCGCCTGATCGCCGATACGTTCCATATCTGTTATCATTTTAAGTGCGGCTGAAATAAGTCTTAAATCACTTGCAACAGGCTGTTGAGTCAAAAGCAATTTCAAAGAAAGACTTTCAATCTCACGTTCTTTATTATCTATCGACTTTTCATAGTCATACGCTTTATTTATCGAATGTTCGTCACCGTCAAGTGCCTTTACCGCATTTGCGATTGCACTTTCAATAAGTCCGCCCATTGTAGTAAGTTCTTCATTGAGAAGCGCCAACTGTCTTTCAAATTCATCTCATTATCCAAACCTCCCTGTTATATAATCTTCAGTTCTTTTATCTTTTGGTTTTGAGAAAATCTTTGTGTATCGTCAAATTCCACTGCCTCACCAAGCAAGAAAAATGCTGTTTTATCCGAAACTCTTGCGGCTTGCTGCATATTGTGCGTAACCATAATTATAGTGTACTTATCCTTAAGTTCCCACACCAAGTCCTCAATTTTCGATGTGGATATAGGGTCAAGTGCCGAAGTCGGTTCATCCATAAGCAATACTTCCGGCTCTACCGCAAGCGCTCTTGCAATACAAAGTCTTTGTTGCTGACCGCCCGACATACCAAGCGCACTTTTCTTTAATCTATCCTTTGTTTCGTCCCATATAGCCGCCTGTTTTAACGAACGCTCAACTATTTCATCAAGCTTGCTTTTCGCCTTAATTCCGTGCGTTCTCGGACCGTATGCGATATTATCATATATACTCATAGGAAACGGATTAGGCTTTTGAAACACCATACCTACACGTCTGCGAAGTTCATTCACTTCAATATCTCCGTAAACATTTTACCGTCAAGCAAAACCGTTCCGTCAATCTTACAACCCTCTACAAGGTCATTCATTCTGTTTAGCGTTTTTAAAAACGTAGACTTACCACAACCCGACGGGCCTATAAATGCCGTAACTTTATTTTCGGGAATCTGCATATCAATCCCTTTTAAAGCGTGGAAATCACCGTAATGCAGATGTAAATTCTTTATATCAAATTTCACTTTAAAATTCCATTCCTTTCTATATCATCAATCCTTTGCCGCAAACTTCTTTGCAACAAGTGATGACATAAAGTTAATTATCAACACAAATATCAACAGCACAACCGCCGTTGCATATGCTTGATTTGTGTACAAGCCCTCGCTTGACAGTACATACATATGTATTGCAAGTGTACGTCCCGATGACAGAAGTCCTTTTGAAACCTCCGCAACAGTACCTGCCGTATAAATAAGTGCCGCCGTTTCACCGACAATTCTTCCTATTGCAAGGATAACTCCTGACAATATACCCGGCATTGCCGCCGGAAGAACAATTTTAAACACAGTTCTAAGCTTGCCTGCACCGACTCCGAAGCTTGCCTCACGATATGAATCGGATACTGCAAGAAGTGCCTCTTCTGTTGTTCTCATAATAAGCGGAAGTACCATTATTGCCAACGTTGCCGCACCGGCAAGTATTGAATATCCCCACTTTAAATACGTTACAAAGAACAACATTCCGAACAAACCATATACGATCGACGGTATTCCCGAAAGCGTTTCGGCTGTAAGCCTTATAATACCTACAACCTTGTTGCCCTTTTCGCATATTCGACAAGGTATATAGCAGTACATATTCCGAGCGGTACTGCAACTATAAGCGAACAGAGCGTCATTTCAATCGTGTTTACTATTGCCGGTAACATTGATACGTTTTCGGTTGTGTAATGTAAGCTGAACAATTTAGGGCTTAAATTAGGCAAACCCTTTATCAATATGTACGCAATCAAAAACAGTAATACACCAAATGTCAAACAGCTTGCAAGGATTACTGTTCCCTTTAATATTTTGAGCCTAAATGTTTCATTGCTTGTTCCTTCCCTTTACGATACTAAATGATATGTTGATAAGAAGTATAAACACAAACAATACAACACCCGTTGCAATAAGCACTTCACGGTGTAAATCTGCCGCATAACCCATTTCGATTACGATATTTGAAGTCAAAGTTCTGACACCTTTTAAAATGCTTGACGGAATTCTCGCCTGATTACCGGCAACCATAATTACCGCCATTGTTTCACCAATCGCACGGCCTATACCAAGAATAACTCCTGCAAGTATTCCCGATTTTGCCGCAGGTAATATAACTGTAAATATGCTTCTTTCCTTTGTTGCACCGAGTGCCAACGCACCTCATAATAGCTTTCGGGTACACTTCTTATCGCACTTTCCGATACACCGATAATTGTCGGCAAAATCATTATTCCAAGCAAAATCGAGGCTGTAAGCATACTGTTTCCGTTTCCGCCGAAAACCGTTTTACGAACGGAACAAGTACCACAAGTCCGAAAAAGCCGTAAACTATCGAAGGAATACCTGCTAAAAGCTCCGTAGCAGGTTTGAGGATTTTATATAAGGGTTTGGACAATATCTCGACATAAATATTGATGTCAGGATACCTACCGGTACACCAATGACGATTGCACCGGCGGTCACATATATACTTCCAAAATCATCGGGAAGATTCCGAATGACGCAGGACTATCTGTCGGAGCCCAGTTAGTACCGCAAGGAATTTGAAAGTCCTACCTTACCCATTGCAGGTATTCCGTTTGCAAAAGGAATACATATCAACAATACGGCAAGTATTGAAGTAAGGGCAGCGGTGAAAATACGCCGCCCATTATCTTCTCTTGTATTTTCTCATGCTATTTCACTCCACATTGTCTTTGTACCTGTAAAGATGTCCTTTATATCCTCTGTTGACATATCGTCTGTCGGATTTTGAGGGTTTACGATTACCGCAATACCGTCAAGTGCAATCGGTGTTGCTGTCAATGCAGCGCTTTCACTGTCTTTTAATTCTCTTGAAGCCATACCGATGTCACAAGTTCCTTCCATTGCACCTGTCATACCGGCAGTTGAGTCACTTGTTTGAAGTTCTATTTCTGCATTTGTATTGACTTTTAGATAAGACTCTTTAAGCTTTTCCATTACAGGTGATACCGAAGATGAACCTGCTACAACGATTTTGCCTGCCGGCTTTGAACCTGCATACGGTTGAGCATCATCATTGATTTTAATATATCCGTCTGAAACTATTTCCTGTCCCTCACTTGATAGGATATAGTCGATAAAGTCTTGTGCAACATCTGAAATATCAGATTTTGTTGCTATATTAAAAGGTCTTGCAACCTTGTATGTACCGTTCTTTACGTTTTCGGCTGTTGCCTCTACTCCGTCAACTTTGACTGCCTTGACGCTTGATGAAAGTGAGCCAAGTGATACATAACCGATACCGTATTCGTCACCGGCAACGTTTGTAAGCATAACGTCAGTCTTGTTTGCGATTACTGCCTCATTTGTTGTCTTGTCAGTCTTTGTGCCGTCTGCACCTTTTCCTCTATTCCCATAAGCTCTATGAATGCGCCTCTTGTACCACTGCCGTTTTCTCTTGATACAACTGTGATGTCACTGTCTGCTTTAAAATCAGATGACGATGATGTTGTCGAAGTTGACTGCGGTGATTGTGTTGTTTCTCCGCAACCTGCAAGGGCTGTCATAGCCATAACGCCTACTAATATTCCTGCCAATAAATTTCTCTTTTCATTTTTCTTATCTCCTTTTCACTTTATGAGTTTATTATAGACCTCTTATGTAAAATCCACTATCTAAATATGCTTAAATAAATGTAAAATAAAAAGTCGGTTTGTAAAATCCAACTTAAATGTGTAAGATAATTTTAAATAGCACGCGTTAATAACAAAACAACTTCAACTTACATATTATATACAGCAGAGAAAACTATATAAGGAGGATACACTATGTTTGAAAATGTTTCTGTTATAGGCGGTGATTTAAGACAGCTTACTGTTGCAAAGCTTTGAAAGCTGAAGGGTATCACGTTTTTCTATACGGCTTTGATAAAGATATACAGCTTGAAACACTTGAATGTGAAACAGATAAAGATTTGGTTTTGAGTGCAGATATAGTAATTTTGCCTGTACCCGTAACCTTTGACGGCAATACAATTAACTCGCCTTACGCAAAAGAACCGATGATTATTGATGATTTTCTGAGTGAAATAAACCCGTCCGCTTTGGTGTTCGGCGGACAAATACAACCTAATTTTCAAAAGCACTTGAAGATAACCATATCGCATATCGCGACTACCTTAAACGCGAAGAACTTTCAATAAAATGCCGTCCCTACGGCATTGGTGATATAGGTATTGATTTTGGGGATATAAAACAGAGAGTGTGAGATTATTTCTGTAAAATTAATTTTTCTATGATAAAATACTTAGTTTTATTTGGGCAGATAAGCAAAATTCAGCTTATCTGCCTTTTGTAATATAGCACGGATTTCCTCCCGCGTCAAGAGCGGTCTTGTAAAGACCGTATTTTTACACTATATATCTGTATATCTGTAAAATATATGCTAAACAAGTCGTCCGTCATACATGATTGACAATTCTCCGTAAACTCTGCCCCAATTTCTAAGTGGCATTGTCCACTTCTTTGTTGCTTCAAATGTTGCCAAATACAGTGCCTTTAGAAGGGCTGTATCGCTCGGGAATACGCTCCTTTGGCTATTCAATCGACGAAGTACGCTATTAAGGCTTTCTATTGCATTTGTTGTATACATAACTTTTCCGACTTCTGCTGAAAATTTGAACATCGGTGATAAAACATCCCAATTTTCTTCCCATCTTCTCATCGCATTAGGATACTTTTCTTGCCATTTTTTGTGACACTCTGCATACGTTCGTATCCGCTTTCTTCGTTCGGTGCATGATATATGCTCTTTAAATCATTTGCAAATGCTTTTTGTCTTTTTCCGCTACATATTTCAACGTATTGCGCACTTGATGGACAATACAACGTTGATACTCTGTATTTGGATAGGCTGCTGCTATTGATTCCTTTATCCCTGATAAACCGTCTGCACATAATATTAATATATCTCTAACACCACGATTTTTGAGTTCATTTAAAACTCCCAGCCAATATTTCGCACTCTCATTTTCGCCAATGGTTATGCTTAAAACTTCCTTCTTACCCTCATCATTTACACCGAGAATTATGTATGCAGCTATCTTCTTTACTATATGCTCCTCACGGACAGAAAAGTGGATTGCATCAATGAAAACTATCGGATACACAGCTGATAAAGGGCGTTGTTGCCATTCCTCTATTTGTGGTAATATTTTATTTGTAACGGCAGTTACCATACTTTCACTTACCTCAAAACCATATATATCTTCCACAATATCAGAAATTTGTCTTGTTGTCATGCCCTTTGCAGACATAGCAATGATTTTTGTTCTATTGCTGATATGTCCTTCTTTCGTTTAGGGACTATCTGCGGTTCAAAATCACCGTCACGGTCTTGTGGAACATCAATAGGGATTTCCCCATAAGAACTACGAAGTTTTTGTTTTACTCCATTTCGATAATCCGGATTGTCACTGCGTTCATATTCATCATAACCTAAATGCTCATCCAGTTCAGCTTCCATCATTTCCTGAATAGTACCGCCTAATAGATCCTTTAATGCCTCTTGAATATCTTCTGCTGTTTTGATGTCATATTCCTGAATCAATCCGGCAATGATATTCTTCTTTCCTTCACTCATTCTTTCTCGTCTACGTCTTGCCATAAAAATTCCTCCTATGATTTATTTATATTCTATCATAGAAGGATTCTTTTTACAGACTTTTCTCACACTCTCTAAAAACAGGTCATATATTCAATTAACTCATTAATATTATTATCAATAAACATCATCTACCCTCCTCAAAAAGAAACAATCTCACAACTTTCAATAACTGTCGTGTACTTTTCCATATAACCGTGAGTTGAGTATTTAATTTTAAAAGCGAAATCTATGTATTTCAGTTTCACAAGCATATAATCATCATACACAATAATTTTATCGACAATCTCTCCATACACATTTTCGGAGCAAATCGCATTTATTATGAATTTCCGCAACTCATCTATATTGTTCTGTCTTCTCTGTATAGCGGTTTGTTGTTCTGTTGTTTCTGCAAAATAGCATTGATTTTCTCAATCTCTTTATCATACTTATCTTTAAGAGCAGTCATTTCGTCTTTATTTATGTCACCGCTATAATAACTGTCAAGCATACGCATTTTTTATTTTGTATATCCTGTATCTTAAGTATCAGATTTTGCGTATTATCCTCCGGCATATCAACCGAGTTATTAATCTCATTCAATATATCGTCAGCAATATTATTAATATCCACATCAAGTTGTTCGGTTATAAACTTCATACAAGTCAAAAGCGACTTGTTATTTACGGTACGCATATTGCAGCCAACCTGATTATTATTTTTATCAAGCTTTTATTACCGTGCGCCGTTCTCTCATGACTAGCCCACATTATGTAGATACCGCTTTTCTTTTTGATTTGCGTATCACAAACCTTGAACCACATTCGGAACAAATTATCTTACCACTGCACCAATATCTGTTGGAATACTTTTTCTTAGTGCTTTTATCCACACTTCGCCTTTGCAGTTCAGCCTGTGCCATATTCCACATTTTACGGCTGATTATCCCCGCATGATGATTTTCAATATATATTTTGTCCTCACTTTCATTTATGACCTTATGATGTGTAAGATAATCTTTCGTGACATACTTTTTGCAGTAAATCACCTACATACTTTTCATTACGCAATATATTTAAAATCATTGTACTGCTCCAAAATCTTTACTTGATTTAGGCGGTTTTATACCTTCTTCGTAAAGTTCCCGTGCAACAATATGCGTACCTTTACCCTCATTTACGTACTTATGAAAATCAATTTGACAACTTCCGCCTCACTTTCATTAATCGACAATACACCGTCATTAATATCAAACCCGACAATACTGTTATTTCCGAACACAACACCGTTTTCCATAGCGTCTTTGTCCCCATTTCACACGTTCTGAAATTTTTCGGCTTTCTTCCTGTGCAACAGATGCCATAATCGCCAAACGAAACTCACCGTCATTTTGACGTGTATCAATATTATCGTTGATGAAAAATACACCTACATCATATTCCTTTAACATACGGGTGTAATTCAACGTGTCAACAGTATTTCTTGCAAAACGGCTGACTTCCTGTTAAAATCAAGTCTATTTTCCGTTTTACAGTCGTCAATCATACGGTTAAAACCTTTTCGTTTCTTGGTTTGAGTGCCTGTGATACCCTCGTCAAAATATACCTTGACAAACTCCCAATCGTCCTTTGATTTAATGTAGCTTTCAAAATACTCACGCTGATTTGTAAGTGAATTTATTTGGTCCTCCTTGTCAGTCGAAACACGCGCATATGCCGCCACTTTAAGCACCGCCGATACCTCCCCGCTGTCGCTATTTCATAAGCAATCTTGTACTGTTGCTCCGTTATCATTTTTCTTGAATACATCTCCTTTACAATTCCACGTCTGTAACTTGCTTTCAGTTCATAATTGATTTTAATTTTCCCTTTCACTTAAACCACCCCATTTATACAGTATATAAATAAGGATAAGCTGTATTGCCATCGCATACAAAAGAGCCAACCTTTACGGTTGACTCTACGGTGTTATTTATCTCCAGCCTTTTCTTGATTCATAAGCGGTTATGGTTTCTTTGTTCTTTCTTTCATAGTCGTTGAACATACTTTCACAATCTGACATTGATGTACCTCTTGAAGAATACCACGGTTTTGAGCTAAAGAACTGTGCATATTGTTCGGTGGTGAATGTATAGCCGTAATGTGCGTACATTGCATTTAAAAGCGTTCTGACTTCGTCTTGTGATAAACGGTCAAGCAATGTATCCGGTTACATAATATTGGTCCAAATCATATCCGTCAGTAGAAATCACTCCAACATCACCTATATCGCCGTAAGGCGGTGGTGTGCTTGTCGAATTATTATTGTTTGTATGTGATGTAGCGGTTGAACTGCCTTTCAACTCATCCTCTCCACCGTCATCATACAAATCCGTAGCACCTGCATCTTCGTATGCTTTCACAAAAATTCTATAATCAAAGACTCGTCCTGTTCAATGTCATTTAATGCTACAGTATGTAACTCAAAAAGTACCGTCATCATAACTCAAAAATTGAATTTTCGCCTCAACACTTTTATCATTATATAAGCACTCACCTGTACACTGAACAACTTGATAATTATCTGTACTTACAAAATATTGCCACTTTGGGTTAAGTAAAAAACTATAAAGCGCCTCACCTACTGTTACTTGATCTGAAATAGGAAGATAGCCGTTTTTATCTCCATTACTCCTTTGAATCGATGTGTTTAAAGTATTTATAGTATCATTCAATGAATCTGCCGCGTCTTCTGTTGCACAACCGCCTATTGAAGTGCCATACAACCTACTAAAATTAATGTAATTATTTTTTCATAATAAATTCCCTTTCGAAAATCAGAACATTTCATTCTTACCCTTGATAAAGTCATAAAATTCCGCATACGTTGTTTTCATAATCGGCAACGAATAAAACCTGCAAAACCAAGTGTAACTGTATTTAATATATACCAACCGATGAATGACAAATCAAGTTTAAACCAAGCCATTTTATTGCCTTTCATCAATTTAATACTTTCAGCCATAACTTTTATAAACGACATTCCCTGTTTGTCCTTTGCTATGTAGAAAACAGGTCTGAACCAATATATCGGGAATATTATCGGAACAATTAAAAATATAGCAAATACATAGCACATAATACTTCTTATTATCGTAATTAAAGCACCTTAATCGGCATTTTGGTAATGCCGTCAAAACCGATTGAAAATCCGGCGTTTCTTCTTGCCACATTTAAAATTATACCATTCACTTCCACAAGCAAAATATCAAAAGCAACGTTGCAACACCCGATATGATATAGCCTCCTATTGACCCATTCTGCGTACTCAAAGATCCACACATAACAGCAATCACTCTCAACAACCATAACAGTGCCTCTATAAGTGCCGGTGTGTTACCGCATTGTTTTACCAAACTCTTTGCGCGCAATTTCATTGCACTGATATCAAAATTCATTATTTTTCTCCCCTTCCGCTAACACATTACATTTCTTTTTTCAATAAATAAATTCAATTTAGAAACAAGTTTTTTCGCCTCGACAACTTCATTGATTCAACATATCTGCCGATTTCCTCAATAGTACCCTCAATCTTGTCCTCAAGCTCCATGCTGTTTACACTGCTTTTCGATTACCGTATTTAATATTGTCAACTGCCTTTTAATTCAGTTTTTAAACCGTCGTCATTGACGCTTACCAAAATCAAATTTATATGGCGTTGACTTTCGGTATAGAAACTATATTCTCCGCTTGTCTGATTTTTTCTATACTGCCAAACGCACCGTACAATATAAGCTGAGCAATACCCATCAAGCACAAAGAACAACACTCATTGTAAGCATTGGCGTCATTCTGATAACCGTCTTAAACAATATAAACTGAATAATTAGATATACTCCGTAAACAATGATATAAGGCACTCTTAAAAATTTCAAATTGTTTTAAATTTCAAAACTCCCCAAGGAATTATCTGCAATACAATCGCAATGTCTAAAAATATGTATCCTATAACAAACGCCGGTGTTTTATAGTATGCGTAAACAATGTCAATGTAGATAAAATAAGCATTATAGATACTATACCGGAAGATATAATCAAATTTTTCTTCATATTATTAATTCCTTTCTTATTCGATTTTTATATTATTTAAAATATATATCATCTATAATTCTTCTTTGTATATCGGAAAGCATTTCTGCCATTAACTCTGATCCTCCTGACCAATTCACAAACCAGTACTCTGATAATTTAAAACCACCATCCGTAGTGCTGATTTGCATCAATAAAAGTCATACCAGCTTAAATGTACTCTTTTGGAATCGGCTTTAAATAAATTCCGTCACTGCAAATTGCCAATCCTTTTTTGCTTTTCTTAAAGATGTTTCCAAAATCATATACGTTTCCACACCCTCAGGTATTCCAAGCAATTCTTTATATTTTGCTCCGTATGGTATACTCATAATATTTGACTGAACAGGAATCATTCCTGCTGCAGATAACTTTCTTTGTTCTTGCACATATTTAATGCCATTTGTGCAATTTTTTCTGTTTTTCTGCCGTATTAATCTTTTCTTTAATAATAGGTGCATTTCCGACTATTACTTTGAAAAACAATTCCTTTCTTCCATCAAGAGTTAATCCACCTAAATATTCTCCTTCTTCAAAAGAACTCAGCGACTTTTTATATGTAATGGCAGTATCTCCTCTTTTTAATTCTGTCTTAATAACATCACAACTTACAGCTTTGAGTTTTATATGAAACAAAAGTCAAAATAGCATTTTCAACTATATCTTCCGTTGCAGGTTCAAAATACACTTTTAAACGCAATACTCTTTTCACCTTTCAGGTGCAACACATCTCTGTCGGTTTGCAAAATTACTGTCTGTTACATAAGTATCTACCCAATTAATTTTATATTTAGTTTTTAATTTAACTGTTTGATTTTGAGTTTGTGTTTGAGTTTCTTCTCTTTTCTCTCCCTTTACTTCACTTCCGCAGTAATCACAAATTGTATCTTCATAAATTGACACGCCCTCTAACGGTGCTCCGCAATGCGGGCAAACTCTTTCACTCATTTAAAATCACCCTATTTGAAAATCTTACTTTTATAAATGCTTTTTGAATTTTTCATAAGTTGGTCAACGTAGTCCGCATTTATGTCCAGCTTATAATCATTAATGCTCAAGTCACCCGTATAAACATAAGAAATATTTAGCTTACCGTTATCCGGCAAAACATAATCGGTCTGTTTCCGAAATCAACAATATCGCCTTGTGCATTAAATTTCACAGTCATTGATTGATCACAATATAATGCATTATTACTCGCAGCCTCACGAAAACCGATTAGATACATCATTTTTGAAACAACACGCAATGCAACAATAATTTTTCACCGTTTGCATTGTTGGTTGTAAAATATCCGCCGTCAACTTTATCATAATTTTACCTGCAAGTTCAACATATAATTGAGGATTTAACACAGCGATTTGCTTTGTCCCTCTTCTTTTGTTTTTCTTCTTGCTCTTTCTTTTGCTTTTCTTCCTCCGCCTTTTCTTTCCGCCTCGGCTTTTCTACTCTCTTTCTCTAATCGCTCTTTCTCCGCCTTTTCTTTTCGGCTTTCTCTTTCTCTAATCGTTCTTTCTCTGCCTTTTCTTTTCGGCTTTCTCTTTTCTAATCGTTCCTTTTCAGCTTTTTCTTTTCAAGCCGTTCCTTTTCTTCCGCTTTTCTTTTTTCAGCCTGCTCATCAAACTTTTGAAAAACTTTTCTTTTCTCTCTTTATATTCATCACCGAGTTTTATAAGCTCTTTCTTCTGCTCAATCGGCGCATAGTCAACCGCCCTTTGAAAATACATATCATTTACCGTATACGGACGGCACTCCTCCGTAAATTCCGTACACTTGTAATCAATCGGCTTTGATACTTCCCACCATATACGCCAATCTGTTTCAAATTCCGTAGACAGATCAATAAGTAAATCCTGAGCTTTCAAATAATATGTAGGTTGATTTTCCGTATCTACATATTCTTTTATTAAAACTTGTATCGTAATAAAATTCAACCTCTTCCAAAGCACTGTCAACCTTACTTTTTGGTTCATTCTTCGGTGTTTTATTTTTTACTTCCGGTTGTTCTGTCGGTTTTACCTTTTGTACTTCCGGTTTAATTTCTTCATATTTCGGCACTTCTATTTTAGTACCGCATTTTAAACAAAAGCAAAATCTCTTTGATTTATCAAGCGGAAACTGAAAACCGCAATTTGGACAAATTACATTTTCCATTATATCATTTCATCTCCTACTGTACCTTTTCACCGCATTCAAGGCAGAATTTTGCCCCGGTTGAATTACAGCGCCACATTTTGAACAAGTCTTTCAAGTTTTCACCGCACACAAAACAGAACTTTGCCTCTTCGTAATTCGGCATTGCACGATGGGCAGATTTTTACCTTCAGAACTATCTTCTGACCGCAACCCAAACAGAATTTTGCTCCTCCGGCAACTTTGCACCGCAGTTTTCACAAACAATACCGTTATCCTCATGCGGTTGTTCCGGTTTTTCCTGCTCATTATTTTGAGGTTTTATATTGTCGTTGATTGCCTCATTCATTGCTCCGCCTACTGCATTTCCGACGTTCAAACCCATTCCGAGTCCCATTCCGGCACCCATAACAGCTGACGAAGTACCCTCGTTTGACGCAGCTCTGTCAAGAACGTTGAACATTCTTTCCTGCTGATAATTATATCCGAGTATATCCATTTTTGCTCTTTCGGACTTCGCCTTACGAAGTTCCAAATACGCGGGTCGTTTTCGGGAACGGATATTTCATTTACGTTGAAATTGACAAGTTCCAATCCGTATTCCGTAAATTCCGCTCTCAAATCATCGGCTATTGTGTTTGATATTTCTTTCAAATATGATTGTATTTCAAGAATTGAAATTTCTTTCTGCACAAACATTTTGGCAACATAATCTCTTATGTTTGTAAGCAAAATCCCTTAAAACAATCGGATAAAGTTTTCTGATTAAATTCTCGAGTTGTTCCTACTAATTTAATCAACAGCTTTTACTCTCCGCAACCTGTATTGCAAATTGTCCGAACATTCTTACAGGTATCATAATCTTATATTTTGCGTCCTCAATCTGAAGCGGCGTCGGTGTACCCCAACGAATATTCATTGATACGGTTTTATTTATAAAATATACTTCACAATGGAACGGCGATTCACCGTTAAACGGTAAATTAACCAATCTGCGAATGAGCGGTATATTCTGCGAATGCAATGTATATCTTCCCGGTCCGAACGTATCAAGCGCTTGTCCGTCTTTAAAAATATTGCCTCTTGTGACTCATGTACAATCAGTTGTGATAGTGTATTAAAATCCTCACCCGGAAATTTCCACACAAACACGTCGTTTCCGCAATCTTTACCGTCACATTTAATTACTTTAAAAATGTCCATATAATTTCACCCCATATAATTACTTCTCATTAATAATTGACAGTTCCTTGTATTTTTCAAGCAATTCTTCACACTTTAAAATGCTGTGTTTTTTCCAGACAAAACATAATAATGCTGTCGCGTGCAATTTTTGAATAAAGCACACCTACGCCCGCCAGCTTCAAAAGCTCATTGCTTTCATCTATATCCAGTCCAAGTCCGAAACAAATCTGCAAGGCTTTATTTCGCGTCGGTGACTTACGTTTTCCCTCACCCAATTTATACAAATATGACGAACTCATATGTGCCTTTCTTGCAACATCCGCAATTTTAGTCTTTTTTCTTCCACAAGTTCATTAATATATTCTGCTAAAGATACATTCGAAGTAACTCATTGTCATCTAAAAAAACATCTATATCTGTTGTTTGTTTTAATATTTCAGTCAGCTCCTCTGTTTTCAATTTTGACATTTTTTGCCACACTTTTCACACTCCTACCAGATTATATTATTCTATATTTTATCAAAATGCGACACAAATGTATCGGACTGCCAGTGTTAATCTTAAAGTCTGACACTCCCCGTATCAATTTGATAATTTCATTATAATCTCTTGCAATCGCTTTTGCAGTTCCGGCAGGGTTAATTTGTTTGTGTGTTTTGTACAAATATCTTGTTGATATATGAAGAAATTAATGGTATACTTAGTATATAGGGGAATATTTATGATAAAATACAGAATTATATGTCCGTTAAACGACAATCTTACTACATTCAGAGTAAAATGTACAGAAGATGACAAACTATACATTAAGAAAATACTTGACAGACCACAATTTGAAATATACAAAATAATTCAAGAAAAGGATTATGACGGTGTACCTAAAATCAAAGAATTGTTTTACAGTCCGAAAACGATAAATACATATTATATGAAGAATGTATACAGGGCTACACAATAGAATCAATGCTTAGTAAAGGTACCTGTTTCGGCAAAAGTTTGTTATCAAAATGGCAACCGCACTATGCAACATCTTAAAACCGATTCACAACGATAACTTAATTCACAGAGATATTTCTCGAATAATGTAATGTATTCGCAAATAGAGGACAAATTTTATCTTATTGACTTCGGCAATTCGAGATTGAACAAAATCAACACACCAAAGATACTGTTTTGCCGGCACACCGATTTTTATGGCCCCGAACAAGGCGGTGTCGGAACTCAATCCGACAATCGAACGGATATTTACGCAATCGGTATGCTTATGAAATTTATGCTTACCAAAAATACCACCGATAAAAATCAAAAATTCGCGGAAGGCTTGGCAAAATTATAGTGGTACCTAAGAAATGGACAAATAACACAGGGGTATTATAATAATATTACAGTGCAATTTGTTATGGAGGTATCATGATGGGAATTAAGTATTTTACAGAGGAAGAGATAGAATATTTGTCATCAAATATATATGTTGAATCTGTTAATGAAAACAGATAACATACACAATTGAGTTTAAGCAATTTTTGTGCGAGAATATATGAACGGGAAAGGTCCTACTTTGATTTTTGAAAGTGTTGGATTATATAAGCGAATATTGGGTGCTAAGCGTATAGAAAAAGCAACAAGCAGATGGATGAAGGCTTATGAGAATGGTACATTAGATGTTTCTGCAACATTGCCTAATCGTCATCCGGTATTAAAAGCAAAAAATATTACAGATAAAGAGTTGATAAGAAGGCAAGAAGCAAAAATCAAGCTTTTGGAACTAGAGGTAGAACTATTAAAAAATCGACTTGAAAGAAAGGGGCTGATAGGAAGTCAAAGACTGAAAAGTAGTGATATTTTGAGTTGATAAGGATTACAATACGTGATAATAATCTAAAAATGTTGTGTCTTATTTATGTGCGAGTGCAGGCGTATCAAGAAGTGGTTACTATAATTATTTATCAAATGAAAGTAAACGTGAAAGGCGTGAGGAAATAGATATAAAAGTGCGTGATGATATACTGATGGCAATAAGCTTTAGAGGATACAAAAGGGTTCACGGAGTATAAAAATGCTGTTAGAGGATAAGTTTGGAATTTGTTACAATCGAAAGAGAATTATGCGGATAATGCGTAAATATAATATTGTATGTCCAATTCGCAGAAAAAGTATAAATATAAAGTTACAAAGGAACATAAAGTCTGTAAAAATTATCTTCAAAGAGAATTTAAACAAAATGTACCTGGAAAGGTGATGTTGACAGATATATCTTATTTACAGTATGGTAACGCAAAAACAGCATATCTGTCAACAATTCTAGATGCAAGTACAAATGAGATATTATCATTCAAGGTGAGAGAAAATATGAAATTGGATTTAGTTATAAGTACGTTGAATGAATTAAAGGATAATCAATTTGTACATTTTGATGATGGAATGATACATTCAGACCAAGGATGGCATTATACAAATCCTCAATTTCGTATCAGAGCCGCAGAAATGGGATTGCAGCAATCAATGTCACGTAGGGGCAATTGTTGGGATAATGCACCACAGGAGTCTTTCTTTGGTCATTTAAAGGATGAAGTAGATATAAAGCACTGCAATACATTTGATGAATTACATACGCTTATATCAGATTACATTGATTATTACAATAATGATCGTTATCAATGGAACTTAAATAAAATGACACCTATACAATATAGAAATTATTTGTTAAACACTGCATAGGTGTATTTGTTATCTAATAAATTATGAAGGGTGTTAAAATTGTCCTTGACATAGGGCCCATGTTAAATAATAAAGAAATGCACGCAAAGTGAAATGGCATCAAGATACAAAATGTTGATAAACTAAAATTTAAACTTTCAATGATTAAAGTTGATGATTTTCTGTTCCCTTTCAAAATATATCTGTACATACTGATTGGTGTAATATTTATCCTTCCGACTATAATTGCTGTTTTCTTTGACCTTAACAATATGATACATATGTATACAGATATAAGACGTTACAATCTGGTTAATCCGATACAAGAATCTACCGGCTATGTCCGCAGCAACCGTGAGCAAGAGCATATATGCGACCTTATCGCCGACCGAAATATTGACGGGGCAAGAAAAATACTTGATTCTCACACAGAAAAGTTCTACCGATATTGTGCTTTATTCACAAATTTACGAGATTGAAGGTGATTATGACAAAGCCGCCACCGTCATTCTTGATTATCTGAAAGATAACGATTCCGGCACTGCCGTCAGAATGTATAACCGACTAAAACATTTAAAACCACACTGTTCATCTGATATTTCCGAACAAATCACCCCATACGAAAATTAAGGCGAGACAGGCAAAATGATGTGACCCCCAAAAGTTAGACTTTTTATAGCGTAGTAGTTTAACGACTGCTACGCTATTTTATTCAACCAAGGTGTTGAGCCGATACTCAACCGGACTCATCCACCCAAGTTTTCTTTTATTCTTTTCTCGTTGTAATATTTTATATATCTTTCAATAGCATCTTTAAGCTCTTCAAAGCTGTAATATGTAGTTCCATAATACATTTCCTGCTTTAATATTCCAAAGAAATTTTCCATCACAGAGTTATCATAACAATTTCCTTTCCGAGACATACTTTGAAATATTTTGTTTTCTTTAAGAACAGAGGAATATGCACCCATTTGATATGCCCAACCTCTGTCTGAATGGAATGTTCTTCTGTATGGGCAATCAGATGTTATTTCTATTGCTTGTTTCTGTGCCGATAAAACACTTGCCGCTGATGGAGTTTTGCTTATACCATAGCTTAACACTTCACCATTAAACATATCAAGAAATGGGTCTAAATACAATTTCTTAATTACCATTCTGCCTTTGTTGTCAATCTCATAATACTTAAATTCGGTCGTGTCAGTAGTTATCTTTTGATGCGGTACAGATGTATTAAATCGCCTGTTAATTCTGTTTGGTGCTATTTTACCAACATTGCCTTTGTACGAATTATATCTGCGACTTTTCGAGTAAATGATGTGACCTGGAAACATAATTTTTGCATGATTCTTTGAACTTTCTTTTTATTCACAAAATCTTTCTGTTTCGTAATTCTCTATACCCGTCTGTAACCGTAATCCTTGTTTTCTATATGGATTTTAGTGATTTCATCCTCCAACTGTTTATCAGGATTTTCTCTGTCAAATCGTTTTTGCCAATACATATATGTTGCCTTTGGAAATACTGCGAGAATGTCTTTAATTTGAACTGTCCTCGGAGACTGTGGACAATTCTCGCTGTTTTTCAGAAGAGTTTCCTCCTCTAAACGCAGCCTCCTCAATTCTTTTAAATATGCATTTTCTATTCTAAGTTTAAGTAGTTCGTCTT
>SCPO01000072.1_pt1 | contig 32765 bp, 32 predicted proteins | sample 6106821 | NCBI WGS metagenome assembly SCPO01 (sample SAMN10720448, study PRJNA508395) | human gut metagenome | isolation source: Participant 2 stool, 0 month | host: Homo sapiens | collected 2017 | reverse complement strand
TAGCCAAAGGATTGGAGGAGGTAGATGAGCGGGAATATATGGAGATACTATCTGGTTTGATCGAGCAGAAAAGAAGAAGTGTGAAAGCATGTACGGAATACGAACGGAATGGGAAATTGATTCGTTTTGCAGTTGGTAGAGGATTTGAAATGGAGGCTGTTTGCCGTTGTGTGAAACAAACCGGAGAAGATGATGTCTATCTGGACTGATCTTTGGAATTTATTTTTCCCTCATAGTTGTCTGCTTTGTGGGCGGCAGCTTATATCAGGGGAGAGAGTGCTTTGCTTGAAATGCTTGTCGGGGCTTCCGCGTACTCAATTTCATTTACGGAAAGATAATATTGTAGAATGTAATTTCTGGGGAAAAATACCGGTGGAGCATGCCACCTCTTTTCTTTATTATGCAAAGGGAGGAAATGTCCGACAGTTGTTGTACGAACTGAAATATCATGGTAATCAAGAAGTGGGTGAAGTGATGGGGCGGATGATGGCATCTGAACTTATGTGTTCTCATTTTTTTGATGGGATAGATTTGATTGTTCCTGTTCCGTTGCATCAACGTAAAAAACGTTTAAGGGGGTATAACCAAAGCGAATGCCTGGCAAGAGGAGTTTCGGTGGTGACAGGTATTCCTATGGATACTAAAGTTGTGATAAGAAGCAGGTATACTGACACACAGACGCATAAAGGACAATATGCAAGATGGGAAAACGTGCGAAATTTGTTTGCCTGTATTTTCCCTGATAGCTTGGAAGGAAAGCATCTTTTGTTGGTGGATGATGTGCTGACAACAGGGGCTACGGTTGTTTCTTGCGCTGATGCCTTTCGTGGCATACCCGGATTACGTATCAGTGTGCTTACTTTGGCATTGGCAGGGGAATCCTGATAACAACAACTATTTTTTAGAAAAATACCTTGTCCGATTTTTCATTATCTCGATGTATTTCTATATTTTTGCACAATATTTATCAGATATAGTTGAGTTATGAAGACTTTAGAAAAATTATTCGCAGAGAAATTACTGAAGATTAAGGCTATCAAGTTGCAGCCGGCTAATCCTTTTACTTGGGCGTCCGGTTGGAAGTCGCCTTTTTATTGTGATAACCGCAAAACTCTTTCGTATCCTTCTCTTCGTAATTTTGTGAAACTTGAGATTAGCCGTATTGTCCTGGAGAAGTTCGGTCAGGTAGATGCTATTGCCGGTGTGGCGACAGGGGCTATCCCTCAAGGAGCTTTGGTGGCTGAAGAGTTGAATCTGCCGTTTGTGTATGTTCGTTCTACTCCAAAAGACCATGGCTTGGAAAACCTGATTGAAGGTGAACTTCGTCCTGGTATGAAAGTCGTAGTTATTGAGGACTTGATTTCAACTGGCGGCAGCAGTTTGAAAGCTGTTGAAGCTATCCGTCGTGACGGATGTGAAGTGATTGGTATGGTCGCTGCATTTACTTATGGTTTCCCAGTGGCAATTGAAGCGTTTAAGGAAGCAAAAGTGAACTTGGTTACTCTGACTAATTATGAAGCTGTATTGGATTCAGCCTTGAAGACCGGATATATTAATGAAGAGGATGTTCCGGTTTTGGATAATTGGAGAAAGGATCCGGCTCATTGGGAGGCAGGCAAATAAGTTATAGTTTTAAAACAAATATAATATGAAGAGAACCGTTCGGGAATTTTTATGGATTTCCGGATTGTTCTTTTCGTGTTTTTAGAGAGCAGGTATTATGGCACAATTTGAGAGTGGTGTGAAATATGTTCCTTATAGTCAGGAACAGGTGTTTAATAAGTTGTCGGATTTAAGTAACTTGGAATCTGTACGTGATAAATTGGCCGACAAGGTACAAGGTATGGAGTTCGACAGTGACTCTTTAAGTTTTACGGTACAAGGCATAAGCATTACTTTGCGTATTATAGAACGTGAACCTTATAAATGTGTTAAATTCGAAAGTGAAAAATCTCCGGTCCCTATGAATTTGTGGATTCAGATTTTGCCTGTAGAGGCTGGGCAGGCAAAACTGAAAGTAACTATTCGTGCAGAAGTGAATATGTTTATGAAGGCGATGGTTGCTAAACCTTTACAGGATGGTGTGGATAAACTGGCTGAGATGTTATCGATGATTCCTTATTAAAAATAAAGACAAATATGGCACAGAAACTTTGGGAAAAAAATGTCCGGGTAAATGAGGAGATAGATCGTTTTACTGTAGGACGTGACCGTGAAATGGATCTTTATCTGGCTAAACACGATGTATTGGGCTCAATGGCACATATCACCATGTTGGAAAGTATCGGTTTGCTTACAGCCGGAGAATTGGAAATGCTATTAGCGGAATTAAAGAATATCTATGCTTCTGCCGAAAAGGAGAGTTTGTAATAGAGGATGGTATAGAGGATGTACACTCGCAAGTAGAATTGATGTTGACGCGTAAGTTGGGAGATGTCGGAAAGAAAATTCATAGTGGACGTTCACGCAATGACCAGGTGTTGGTGGATTTGAAGCTGTTTACTCGTGCGGAATTAAAAGAAGTGGCCGAAGAGGTGGAGCAACTTTTTCATGTGCTGATTTCTCAAAGCAATACATATAAGGATGTGTTAATGCCGGGTTACACTCATTTGCAGATAGCGATGCCTTCTTCATTTGGCTTGTGGTTTGGCGCGTATGCTGAGAGTCTGGTGGACGATATGATGTTTCTGCAGGCTGCATTCAAAATGTGCAACCGCAATCCGTTGGGCTCTGCTGCCGGGTATGGTTCTTCTTTTCCGCTCGATCGTGAGATGACCACCCGCTTGTTGGGATTTGATTCGATGGATTATAATGTGGTGTATGCGCAGATGGGGCGTGGTAAGATGGAACGTAATGTGGCTTTGCTTTGGCTTCTATTGCCGGGACAGTTTCTAAAATGGCTTTTGACGCTTGTATGTTCAGTAGCCAAAACTTTGGCTTTGTAAAACTTCCGGATGAATGTACTACTGGCTCCAGTATAATGCCTCATAAAAAGAACCCTGATGTCTTTGAATTGACACGGGCAAAATGCAACAAGCTGCAGGCTCTTCCTCAGCAGATTATGATGATAATGAATAATTTGCCTTCGGGGTATTTTCGTGATTTGCAGATTATAAAAGAAGTTTTCTTGCCTGCGTTCCGGGAGTTGAAGGAATGTCTGCAAATGGCTGCCTATATTATGGACAAAATTAAAATCAACGAACATATTCTGGATGATGACCGTTACCTTTATATCTTTAGTGTGGAAGAGGTCAACCGTTTGGCGTCTGAAGGTATGCCGTTCCGTGATGCTTATAAAAAGGTTGGCCTGGACATAGAAGCCGGCAAGTTCACCCATGACAAGAAGGTGCATCATACTCATGAGGGTAGTATCGGTAATTTGTGTAATGACAGGATCGAAAGCTTGATGCGGCAAGTAGTGGACGGATTTAATTTCTCAGTCATGGAACAGGCTGAACGAAGCTTTTAGGTAGATAGAAATAATTGTAAAACGTAATAGCATGAAATATCAACCTTCGGCAGACCGTTATAGCAAAATGCAGTACAAATACTGCGGAAATAGCGGCTTGCTTTTACCTCGTATCTCTTTAGGTTTGTGGCATAACTTTGGTAGTGTGGACGATTTTGGTGTAGCAACCGATATGATTAAATATGCTTTTGATAGCGGGGTTACACATTTTGACTTAGCTAATAATTATGGTCCTGTTCCGGGAAGTGCTGAGATTAATTTCGGTAAAATTCTGAAGGAGCATTTCCAAGGTTACCGTGATGAATTGATTATTTCCTCAAAAGCAGGACACGAAATGTGGAATGGACCTTATGGGGGAAACAGTTCGCGTAAGAATTTAATGGCCAGTATCGACCAAAGCCTGTGCCGTACCGGTTTGGATTACTTTGATATATTTTATAGTCACCGTTATGATGGCGTGACCCCGGTTGAGAAACGATGCAAGCGTTGATTGATATAGTGAAGCAAGGAAAAGCATTGTATGTGGGTATTTCAAAGTATCCGCCTATGCAGGCAAAGGTGGCTTATGAAATATTGAGAAGTGCCGGTGTGCCGTGTTTGATCAGCCAATATCGTTATAGTATGTTTGATCGTGCTGTGGAGGAGGAGGTATTGCCGTTGGCCGCTGAACAAGGCTCCGGCTTTATTGCATTTTCGCCTTTGGCACAAGGATTGCTGACCAATAAATATTTGCATGGTATTCCGGAACACTCTCGTGCGGCTCGTGCTACTGGGTTTTTGAAAGTAGACCAAGTGACAGAAGATAAAGTGGAAAAAGCACTTCGGCTGAATGAGGTGGCTGTACGCCGTGGGCAGACTTTGGCTGAGATGGCATTGGCATGGGTCTTGAAAGACGAACGGATGACCTCTGTTATTGTGGGGGCAAGTTCTGTAAAACAGCTGGCAGATAATCTTCATGCGTTGGATAATTTGGCCTTTACTGATGCAGAATTGACCGAAATAGAGGGAATTTTACGATTGTGAATAAAAAAATGGGTGTAAAGTTTGGTTGGTATTATAAAATGGCTTATCTTTGCACCCGTTAAAACAAAACGCGGAAATAGCTCAGTTGGTAGAGCATAACCTTGCCAAGGTTAGGGTCGCGAGTTCGAGTCTCGTTTTCCGCTCTCTCTCGTCGAGGATGCTCGAATGGTGGAATCGGTAGACACGAGGGACTTAAAATCCCTTGGCCATTGCGGCTGTGCGGGTTCAAGTCCCGCTTCGAGTACAAGATGTAATCGCAATCATTGGAAAACTGATGATTGCGATTTTTGTTTTGTATAATTCACCATAAGATAACGGAAGCAGAAGCAGGGTCAACGTAACAATCTGAGGGATTTTATATTTAAGCATATAATTTAGCAAGTCTATATAAGAAAAGCTCTATCTCTTACTCCTCTGAACTGTGCTCTAAATGCTTTGATTTTAGCATTGAATGACTCAGCTTCGGCATTGGTTGCCCTCCTTTCAAAAAAATTGATTATATCCAGATAATGTGTTTGTATAGAACGTGCGACCCTTCCAAAGGTGAGGAACCCTGATTTATCTACTTCATCATACCACCTTGCCAGCCTTGTCAAAGCAATATCCTTAAACTTACGCTGATGATAGATTAAGCCTAACCGCATAGACAGATAATATCCTTTCTTTATATCGGGATATTCCTTGAAAAGAATTTCAGCCCGTATTCTTTGAGACTGAGTCCATAAGGATTCCTCCTTGTAAAGCAGATAAATACTTCTCGCTAACAACTGCTTCCTTGTATCTCCATTAGCGAAAACAGGTGCATGATACATCTTTCCACAGGCCTTTGCATAAGCAATCTGAGTGGACTCTTCATCCAAAGCCTCCCAGCGAGCTTTTACCCGCATCTCCTGCACAGCTTTATAAGCTACCTTCTGTACGTGAAAGCGATCGGTAACACGTTTGGCCGCAGGAAAGCAGATGCGTGCAATCTGCTCCATGTTAGGAGCCATATCCAAAGTAATCTCGCGCACTTGGTAACGGCGGCGACGGGATAGCTTAAGCAGGACAGAAGTGACCGTATGAACGTCCGTACCTTTAATGATGGCAATCATACTACCTTTACCACCGTGAGCTTCTTTATTGGTCAGTATAGTATAGAGTTCTCCACGCGAGAGGGCTACCTCATCAATACAGATATAAGCACCGATATTCTTTTCGAATAGTAACCAATCCTCTGCATGAACAAGTTGGTCCCAATGGAGATAACCACTTAGATGGTTACGGTATTGACGCTCCAATAAATCCCCGTCAACTCCATATAAAACACCTAAGAGCTTGCAACTGATCGGATAGCTATCAATATAGTTCTTTTAAAAAAGACGCAAAATCCTGCGTCATACGAGTACCTTCAGCCACCATACGCCAGTTACGAGATATACTCATTATGCTTCTTTAAGAGCCAGCGACGACGACGAATATTAAGGAAGACCTTCTTGCCACGGAGAGGAAAATCCTGAACAATAACAGGGTCATAAAAGCCTTTACTCTCAGTATCCTGATCTGTATACTTCTCAGGAACGATATTTTTCTCCTCAAGGTAGAACACAACTTCATTTACGCTTTCCACATCAACAAGATCAAAGTAATCTAAAGTGCCTTCAGGAAGAAGAAGGCGATAACCGTTTAACTCCATAAGCTATGAATTTGGAAACAAAGATAACAATTTATAAATTTACCCCTCAGCTTTTTACATTGACCCCAGAAGTACGGGTCAGCGGATTTTCCTGGTTGGTAAGCTTTCTTTTAAGCGTATAGCCTAGCCAGTCTGAACATGAAGAATTTCAGGGTCAGCGGATTTTCGGGTCAGTTTGAAAACTTGGGATCAGTTGTAAGTTTTAGATGGAGAAGTATGAGAAAGTGATGGCAGCATCCTTTTTCAACACATAAAACAAGGAGCTGCCACCACCCCTAAATCTTTTTATCCATCAGTGTTTCCGATAAAAGGTGGTAGCAGTGGCAGCAGATTTTAAAAACTCTATTGTGGAACTTTCCGGCAAATACAGTCTGTCAGATGATCGTTGATAAAACCTGAAGCTTGCAAATGGGCGTAGCAAATTGTAGTTCCGAAGAACTTGAAACCTCGTTTTTTCATATCTTTACTCATGGCATCGGATTCGGGGGAGGATACCGGAATCTCGCTCAATGACCGGAATGTGTTGATAATCGGCTTTTTGCCGGGAAAGAATGACAGGGTATAATTATAAAACTGCCGAATTCCTTTGTACGGCAAGGAATAGTTTCATTCGTGATTGTCGATTTGATTTTCAGACGGTTTTACAATTCTTCAAATTGCATTAGCCGCTCATGTCTTCATCGGTCATTTGTGCTACCAGTTCGGCATCAAAATTATAGAAAGCTTTATACCCTCTCTTTTCTAAGAATCGTTATCCAGCTTAGTCCCTTGGGCACTTTCCAATACAAGAAACTCAAACAGCGTCTTGTCATCGGTAACTAACTTTCCCCACCTTGGTCATGGTATTTCACATACAGTTCGTCGGTTCCACACCAACCACAGCGTCCGTTTACTATATCTTGCATAATTCTAATATTTGTGATATGAACAAATGTAGTGGATTCATGGCATTATGCCAAATTTAAAAGACTATTTTGTGGCATAAATACCTATAAAGTTATTGCTGTCCGGTAAAACTTTTTCAAACAAATAAATTAGCTGACACTTTCACGAGGTATCAGCCCTTTATTATCTTTGTTTTGCGAAAAATATATAAACCATGAGCAAAGATAGTCATTTTACCGACAGCCGGTCTATAGTCAAGTGTAAAGTTACTCGACAAAGAGAAGATTCTTCAAATAAGTCGCGAAACGAAAGCTTTGCGCGTGAAGCGTTTTGACGGCTACCAACATCTTGTGGTAATGCTGTTCGGCATACTCAAACACTTTGATTCTCTTCGCGAACTTGAGATAGGCATGAAGGCGGAGGCCACAAGCTCGACACCTCGGAATGAACTATCTGGTTCGTCGCACGAAGCTGGAGGCCAATATACGCCGTCCTCAGGAGTTTCAGCAAGTGTTTATGCGTATCTTTGGAAAGTATGCCAAATTTTAGCGGACAGCCGCCTCCAAGTGCTATAAGGGGCAGACTCACGAGCCTAAAGACTGGGAGTTGCTTTACATGATGGATTCCACCACAATAACGCTCTTTGACAACATACTCAAAGGTGTCGGGCGGCATTGAAATCAGGCAAGAAAAAGGCGGCATGAAAGTACATACAGTAATGAAGTATCATGTCGGCGTACCGATGGTGGTGCAGCCATCCGCCGCAAAACACGATCATTACCTTGAGGAGGTGCATTTGCCAAAGACTCCATTGGCGATGGATCGTGGTCGACATCGCGCAATTCCAACGTCTTACCGAAGAAGGCGTGTTACGTGACCAAAATGAAGAAAACCTTAAGTACGAGGAACTTGAATCCATTACTTATGTCAACCCGCAGGGACTCGGTAGACAAGAAAGTGCTTTTACAAGAGGGAACTCCGCATTCATGAGGCAGGGTGGAGATATTTTACGAGACAAAGAAGCCGGTTGTGCTGTTGACCAACAACTTTGAGTTCACGTTTGAGGACATTTCTGAAATTTATCGCCTCAGATGGGCCATCGAGTCGCTATACAAACAGCTAAAACAAAATTTTCCGCTTCATTTCTTCTATGGGGACAGCGTCAACGCCATACAAATACAGACATGGGTAGTCTTGATTGCAAATCTGCTGATAACAGTTCTGTCAAGAAGCATCAAGAGGCACTGTGCATTCTCGCAGGTTGTTACCATGGTACGACTTATGCTCATGTACTACGTCGATTTTATCGCATTCATGGAAAATCCGAGAAAACCTGGAATGATTTCCTTGCAAAGGAGATGCAAAAGCACCACCAGAACCAAGTCTTTTTCGGGCTTATTTTGAAAAATAAAACCCCGAAGTCCTATTTTACGGGCTTCGAGGAGGTTTTTATGCTCTTTTGTGTTTTACCGGACAGCATAATAATAATAAAAGTTATTGTATAGTATTATATTCCATGGGGAGATTACCTATCAGGTGATTGTTTCCTCTTTTTACGGACCTTTGCATTCTCAAAAATTAAGAATTTAGAATTATAGGTATTCATGGTAAAAAGACAGTTACAAAGGATCAGTTTAGGCTCTCTTTTTTTTATAATCGGAGCGATATCTATCTTTGCACAACCTAAGACAATGGTATCCGGTAAAGTGATATCCAAAGAAAAACAGGAAGTCGTAGATTTTGCAACCGTATATTTGAAGGGTACAACTTATGGCTGTACAACGAATGAAGAAGGTATCTATCATCTTCATGCACCGGCAGGGAAATACACGCTGGTTGTTTCGGCTATAGGATATAAGACTATAGAAAAGCCTGTAACTTTAGTTCATGGTGAAAGAATTAAGATGAATGTAATGATTGACCCGTCAGTGACTGAGTTGGGTGAAGTGGTAGTGGTGTCTAACGGGGTTTCCCGTGTGAAACGTTCCGCATTCAATGCGATAGCTGTAGATACAAAAGAATTCCAGAATTCTACCAAGAATCTGAGTGATGCTTTGGCTAAAGCTCCGGGAATGAAACTCCGTGAGTCGGGTGGGGTAGGTTCGGATATGCAATTGATGTTGGATGGTTTCAGTGGCAAACATGTGAAGATATTTATTGACGGTGTACCTCAGGAGGGAGTAGGGAGCTCTTTTGGCTTGAATAATATTCCTGTGAATTTTGCAGATAGGATTGAAGTGTATAAAGGGTGGTTCCTGTAGGATTTGGCACGGATGCTATAGGTGGTGTTATCAATATTGTAACCAATAAGAAGAAACGTAATTGGTTTTTGGATGGCTCCTATTCATACGGGTCGTTCAATACGCATAAATCGTATGTGAATTTCGGACAAACTTTCAAAAACGGCTTTACTTATGAAATAAATGCTTTTCAAAACTATTCGGATAATGATTATCAGGTGGACGCACCGGTAGAGGACTTTGAAACCGGAAGAATTGATAAAGATAAAAGGGTACGTGTGAAGCGCTTTAATGATACCTATCATAATGAGGCGGTTATAGGTAAGATGGGTATTGTGGATAAGAAATGGGCAGACAGATTGATGTTGGGCTTTACTTATTCACACATGTATAAGGAGATACAGACCGGAGTACGTCAGGAAATAGTCTATGGGGAAAAGCATCGTAAAGGACATTCGTTGATGCCGTCATTGGAATATAGTAAACGTGGTTTATTCATCAAAGGTCTGGATGTGGCATTGACTGCCAATTATAAAAAATGCAACGACAAATATAGATACAGCTTCCTATAAGTACAATTGGTTGGGTGATAGAAAATTAATGAACTCACCCGGTGAACAATCCAATCAATATTCACGGGCGGATAATAACAATTGGAATGGAACATTAACCGTTAATTACCGTCTGGCGAAAATACATATGCTGACCTTTAATCATGTGTTGAATACTTTCCGCCGTTCTAACACTTCTTTGTTGGCTAAGATGGAATCGGAGGATGCCATAGCTAAAGAAACCCATAAGAATATCTCCGGATTGTCCTATCGGTTGATGCCGTCTGATAATTGGAATCTCTCAGTATTTGGAAAATATTATAGTTTGTATGTGGCAGGTCCTATGGCTACGACTACGAATCAAGATGATTATGTCCGTACTACCCGAAACATGAATTCCATAGGATATGGAGCTGCGGGAACTTATTTCATTCTACCCGGTTTGCAGGCGAAATTGTCATATGAAAAAGCATATCGTCTGCCTACTATTGAAGAAATGTTTGGAGATGAGGATTTGGAAATGGGAGATATCAGTATAAAACCGGAGAGTAGTGACAATTTGAATTTTAATTTGAGCTATAACAGAACATTTGGCAGGCATTCTGTATATATGGAAGGTGGAGTGATTTATCGGAATACAAAAGATTATATTCAGCGTAATATTGCGGATTTGAGTGGTGGTAAATATGCTGCGAAATATATTAATTACGGTAAAGTATTGACGAAAGGATATACTGTTTCTGCTCGTTACGGTTTTGGTAATTGGGTGAGTATAGGAGGTAATTTTACCAAAATGGATGTACGGGACAATATGAAAACATCTATTTCCAGCAGTGCGGAAAATCTGGCTTATAAAGAACGGATGCCGAATCTGCCCTATATGTTTGCTGATTCGGATGTTACTTTTTATTGGCGGGATTTAGGAAAGAAAGGCAATCTGTTGACCGTGTCTTATGATAATCAATATCTGCATAGCTTTACTTATTATTCTTCCCGAATAGGCTCGAATAAGGGGACTATGTGGTACCTGATCAATTCTCGCACAATATATCCTTTTCTTATAGTTTGCAAAAGGACGATATAACGTATCATTGGAATGTCGTAACTTCACAGATGAGAAGTTATATGATAATTTTAGTCTTCAGAAGGCCGGTAGGGCTTTTATGGTAAACTGCGTGTTTGTTTCGGTAATTAAAGAATTGGAAAAAGGAGTTTATAATTAATTGGATTTAAAATTAAACAGAAGAATAAAATGAAGAAAGATTTCTTATTGAACGGATTTATTGCTACTGCCATGGCAGGAATGGCGTTGAGCGCATGTACGGATAATGAGCCGGACTACGGTTCGGGTACCGAGGCTAAAGGTGAGTATGTTATTGCATCGTCGGTCACAGCGTCTGGAAATACAACGAATGTGCTGCTTACTTCTGAAACGTTGGATAAAGGCACTGTTTCTACAGTGAACAATGGTCTTGTGAATGATGGCGCAACTCAATGGGTGTTTTACAAGAATCAATATCTTTATGCACTGACTTATAATCAAGGAAATGCAGGTACGACCCGTTCTTATATCATGGATTCAAATAATGAAGTAAAGGCTCGTCCGGGGGAGTTTGCCGTAAAGAGATTTACTACTTACGGTATTTATGATAAATATATCATGACCTCGTCTACCGGTGACGGACCCACTGCGTATGCTGATGAGAATGGATATTTACCAAAAATGTTTTGCTTTCTTATTTGGACGTATCTGTTGAAACATTTACCACGAATGATACTCAAAATAAGGCTTATATGTCCGAAAACTTCTTGGGAAATGGAGAATATGTAACCTTGGCCGGCATCTTGGAACGAAATAATAAACTGTATAGTGCTGCTATTCCAATGGGGTTAAGTCAATATGGTTCGGCCACTGACGGGGAAAATGGATACTTCCCGGCAATAATGATTTGGTAAAGACAGAAGACGGTGGTTCCAATAGCAGCAGTTATAAAAAGGTGAATTGCAATGGACGCAATATCCCAATAAATGTTGGGTGGCTATTTTGATGATGAAACGCTGACAAATAAAAAAATCATAGAAACAGATAAGATCAGTTATGCTTGCGGGCGTTTTAAATCACAGTATTATCAAACGATTTGGGCGGCAGATAATGGTGATATTTATGTATTTTCTCCTAGCTATGCGAAGACCATGAAGGATAAGCGCCAGCAGACTACCTTGGATGCCGGAGTAGTACGTATAAAGGTTGGAACAGAAGAGTTTGATCCTGATTATTATTATAGTATTGAAGCGCAGACCGGAGGTAAATCTTTCATTCGTTGTTGGCATATTACGGGAGATTATTTCTTGTTGTTGATGTATGATCGTCCCTTGACTGAAACTGGTTTCACTGCTAATCAGTTAGCGATATATAAAGGAGAAACCGGAAAACTGACTTATGTAACCGGTTTGCCTTCTGCCGATTTGATCTCCGGCTTTGGCAATACTCCGTATGTGGAGAATGGATATGCCTATATGGCTGTAACGACAACAGAAGGATATCCATCTATTTATAAAATAGATCCGGTTGGTGCGGTAGCGACAAGGGGTGTTTCTATAGAAGCGACACAAATCAGTGGCGTCGGTAAACTGCAACCTCAGAACTGAGTATTGTAATAATATAGTGGGAGTCTGCGGGCAGTATGTGCTTATGCAGACTCTTTTTATGAATCGTATCGAAGATTTTATGAAGAAAATATTTCGCCAAATACATCTTTGGCTTTCTGTTCCTTTCGGGTTAATCATTTCCTTGATTTGCTTCTCGGGAGCCATGTTGGTTTTGAAAATGAAGTGATGGAACTGGTCAGGCATGAACTTTATTATGTAAAAAAGGTAGAGGCAGTTTCACTTCCTGTTGATCGATTATTGGAAGAGGTAGAACTCATGTTACCCGACAGTGTGTCTGTCACAGGAATCAATGTTTTCTCTGACCCGGAACGTGCTTGGCAGGTGAATTTGTCCAAGCCTCGTCGTGCTTTCATGTATGTGGATCAATATACTGGTGAGATTAAAGGTAAATATGAACGTCCTGCATTTTTTGTGACTATGTTCAGGCTGCATCGCTGGCTGTTGGACAGTATGAAAGCGGATGGCGGAGTCTTCTGGGGAAAAATGATTGTAGGTGTCAGCACCCTGTTGTTTGCCGTGGTTTTGATATCGGGTATCGTTATCTGGTGGCCTCGTACACGAAAAGCCTTGAAAAATAGTTTAAGAATATCTGTCGGCAGGGGCTTTAGAAGATTTTGGTATGACCTGCATGTTGCAGGTGGTATGTATGCGCTGTTTTTTTTGTTGGCTATGGCCCTTACCGGGCTAACATGGTCTTTGGATGGTATCGGACAGGTTTCTATAAAGTGTTTGGCGTGGAAGTACAGCAGGGAGGTGCTCATGGTGGGGTGACCCAGCGTGGGGGGAAAGGCGGCAACCAATCCGGAAAGAATGTTTCTCATTCTTCGTCCTATGTTTGTTGGCAACAAGTTTATGAACAATTAGCCCTGAATAATCCCGGCTACAAACAGATAACCTTATCAGATGGGGCAGCAAATGTCTCTTTCAATACCTTCGGTAATCAACGTGCTTCCGACCGTTATAAATTCAATCCTCATACAGGTAAGATTGATGAGGTAGTTTTATATAAAGATGCTGAGAAGGTTGGAAAGATTCGCGGATGGATCTATTCTGTACATGTTGGTAGTTGGGGCGGTATGCTTACCCGTTTACTGACGTTTATAGCAGCTTTGATAGGAGCCACCTTGCCATTGACAGGATACTATTTATGGATAAAACGTATTTGGAGAAAGAAAGTAAGAGTAAGTTGAATATCTTTGTTATAAGATTAGGGGCGAAAGAATTTTATCATATGACCTGTTGTCGTGAATGACAGGTCATATGATATTGTTACAGGATTTTTTAGAACCACTTTATCTTTCTGAAAATAACAAAAGCCAACGCAGATAATGTGATGGACGCCAAAATAATAAAACTAAAAGCATGTGGTAATGCATCTACATGTACATCTACATTCATTCCATAGAAACTAGCTATTAATGTGGGTACCATCAGAATGATGGAAATACTGGTCATGCGTTTCATGATGGTGTTCACATTGTTGGATATGATGGAAGCAAATGCGTCCATGGTTCCGGTTAAGATATCACTGTAGATATTAACCGTGTTATATGCTTGTTTTAATTCAATAACTACATCTTCTACCAAATCGCGGTTTTGATAATCTTTTCCTGGAAGATACTTTGCAATTTACCTACCATCACCTCATTTCCACGAATGGACGTATTGAAATAAACCAATGTTTTTTGTAGTTTCATCAATCTGAGCAGGTCCTCATTACGTATGCTCCTTTCCAATTCTTTTTCTGCGGCAGCTACATCATTGTTTATTTGTTTCAGATATTTCAAGAACCATACGGCAGATGAGTAAATTAACCGTAAAATCAATTCAAATTTATTAGGCACAATGATTCCTTTACGTCGGGTGTGGTCAATAAAATCAGGAATCATTTCAGTGGAGTGATAACACACGGTAACAATGATTTCATTATTTGTAATGATACCGATGGGGATAGTGATATAAGGGATGCTTCCCTGTTGTTGCAGGGGGATTCGGATAATGGTCAGTAGCCAGTTGTCTTCCGTATCCGTTCGCGGACGTTCATCCATATCGGCGATGTCCTCTAAAAAAGCTTCGGGAACTTTTAATTCTTTAGTCAGAAACTCAAAATCACTTTGGTCGGGGCATTCTACATTCACCCAGCAGTTTGGCATCCATTGTGGCTTTTCTACAAAGCCATTCTCACAATAAAGATATTTTCTCATCTTATTGCCTCCTTTCGTTCGTTTATATCCGTTCAGAGGCATTCAGAGTAGTGATTGCCCTGTCGGATCAGTTAATACTATTGCACGTTCGTGGTATTGAATCGTCCATTTTTGTTGATTGTTTTTTGTTTTAAGCGGTACAAAAGTACATAAAACCTTTAAAGGACAGACAGGAGTCAGGAGGCTTTTATATTTTTTTTAAGAATATCACCGGAAAGCAATCAGTGCCGGAGCAATGATGGTTTTGTCGCCATAGCGCAGTTCTAACGTACTGTGTTTACCGATTAAGTTCCCTGGTGGAAACTATTGTTGTTAAAACATTTAGCATCCTTTTAATTACATGCAAAATTCACTTAAAAATCGTTTGTCCAATACCTATTTATGATGAATCTTGTTCTATATAATCCTAATAATTAGGTATTGTGGAAGGTGCTGAAGTCGGCTACCTTTGCAAATGTAATAATTACAATTTAAAAATCAGTTTTAATTTAAAAATAAAAAGAGTATGGAACCAATTATTAATTCACAAGTTCCTGAATTTAAAGTTCAGGCATTCCATAATGGAGAGTTTAAAACCGTAACTAATAAAGATATTGAAGGTAAATGGGCTATTTTCTTCTTCTATCCTGCTGACTTTACGTTTGTATGCCCTACCGAACTTGTAGATATTGCTGAAAAGTATAATCAGTTCAAAGCAATGGGAGTGGAAGTATATTCTGTAAGCACCGATTCACATTTCGTTCATAAAGCATGGCATGATGCGTCTGAAAGTATCCGCAAAATCACTTATCCGATGTTGGCAGATCCTACAGGTGCTTTATCGCGTGCATTTGGTGTGATGATTGAAGAAGACGGTATGGCTTATCGTGGTACTTTTGTAGTGAATCCCGAAGGCAAGATCAAATTAGCTGAAATTCAGGACAACAGCATCGGGCGTAATGCTGATGAACTTCTTCGTAAGGTAGAAGCTGTCCAGTTTGTAGCCACTCATGATGGTGAGGTTTGTCCTGCTAAATGGAAGAAAGGTGCTGAGACCTTGAAACCGAGTATTGATTTGGTAGGTAAAATTTAAAGTATAGAACTCATGTTAGATAGTGCGATAAAAGATCAGTTAAAAGGTCTTTTGCCCAATTGGAAGCGCACTATACTTTTGACATCTTTGTCCACCCTCAGCACGAAAGTCGTGCCGAGTTGGTGGACTTGTTGGAAGAAGTGGCTTCCTGTTCGGATAAACTTTCCTGTCGGTTGCAGGATAGTGAAGGGCTGAAGTTTATCCTTTTAAAAGAAGGAAAGGATACGGGAATCACATTTCGTGCCGTACCTGGTGGTCATGAATTTACTTCTTTGTTGATGGCTGTTCTGAATGCTGACGGCAAAGGAAAGAATTTTCCGGACGAGTTTATTACCAGACGTATCAAGGCGTTACAGGGGCCGATTAGTTTGACCACCTATTTGTCTCTCACCTGTACCAATTGTCCCGATGTGGTTCAAGCTTTGAATATGATGGTACTTCTGAATGGTCAGATACGCCATGAGGCAGTAGATGGATCTATAAATGAAGAAGAAGTAGAACGGATGAAAGTACAGGCCGTTCCTACTGTATTTGCTGATGGTGAACAGATTCATGTGGGGCGTAGCAGTATGGGGGATCTGTTGGAGAAGCTGGAAGCCCGTTACGGTTCGGTGGAATTGGAAGCTGTTGAAACAAAAGAATATGATGTACTGGTAGCCGGTGCTGGTCCTGCCGGTGCGACAGCTGCTATCTACTCGGCTCGTAAAGGGTTGAAAGTAGCAATAATAGCAGAGCGTATTGGTGGACAAGTCAATGAAACGATGGGGATTGAGAACTTGATATCTGTGCCTCAGACTACCGGTAAACAGTTGGCCCAGGATCTGAAAAAACATTTGGCGGAATATCATATTGATATTTTAGAAAATCGCCGGATAGAGAAAGTGGAAGTGGCAGAGGGCATGAAAGTGTTGTCTGTGAAAGGTGGAGAAACGTATAAGGCTCCCGTATTGATCATTGCTACCGGGGCGAATTGGAGAAAATTGAATGTTCCCGGTGAAGAAAAATACATCGGTCATGGAGTTGCTTTCTGTCCTCATTGTGACGGACCATTTTATAAAGATAAGGAAGTAGCAGTCATAGGTGGTGGAAACTCCGGGGTTGAGGCTGCTATTGATTTGGCGGGAGTCTGTTCCAAAGTGACTGTATTCGAATTCATGGATACTTTGAAAGCGGATACTGTTTTGCAGGAGAAAGCTAAAAGCCTGCCCAATGTGGATATTATTACTAATACTCAAACGGTAGAGGTGTTAGGAAACGGTGATAAAGTGGTGGGGCTTATAAAGAAAGACCGTTCATCCGAAAAAGAAGAGATCTTTGCCTTGGATGGTATTTTTGTCCAAATAGGTTTGACTGCCAATAGCACTTTGTTTAAAGAATTGCTGGAAACGAACCGCATGGGTGAAATTCTGACTGATAAAATGGCCGGACCTCTGTAAAAGGTATCTATGCTGCCGGAGATGTAACGGATGTTTCCTATAAACAGATAGTTATAGCAATGGGGGAAGGCGCCAAGGCTGCTTTAGCTGCATTCGAAGACCGGATGCGCGGAACGATTTATTAGTGATAAGTGGTTGGTGGTGAATAGTGGGTGCATATCGCAGTATTTACCACTAATCTTATCACTAAAAAATGCACTCTTTGTATGTATATTGGTGAGAATATGCTTTCTTTGTAGGTGAATCACCGTTTACAGCATTGATATGGCAGAATCGAGACGTACTTCATTGAAAGATTTGGCACAGATATTAGGTGTATCCATACCTACAGTATCCCGTGCCTTGAAAAATAGTCCCGAAATCAGTCGGGAACTTTGTATTAAAGCTCAAAAATTGGCAAAAGAGATGAATTATCACCCCAATCCTTTTGCTATGAGTCTCCGGAAAAATACTCCCCGTACCATTGGAGTAATTGTACCTGATATTGTTACTCATTTCTTTGCGTCTATTTTAAGTGGTATAGAAGATACCGCTATAGCAAACGGCTATTTTGTTATCATCACGACTTCCCATGAGTCATACGACCATGAGAAAAGAAATATTGAGAATTTGGTCAATATGCATGTGGAAGGTATTATAGGTTGTTTATCTCAAGAAACAACAGATTATGCCCATTGGTTGAGTTTGGATGATATGAATATGCCGCTTGTTCTATTTGATCGTGTTTGCATGCCTGACCGTTTTTCTACGGTAGTGGCTGATGGAGTATATTCTGCTCAGATGGCGACACAGCACTTGTTGGATCATGGAAGCAAACGGATTGCTTTTATCGGTGGTGCAAACCATCTGGATATAGTAAGAAAGAGAAAACATGGTTACCTTGAAGCGTTAAGGGAAAATAAGATACCGATTGAGAAAGATTTGGTTGTGTGTCGGAAAATTGATTTTGAAGAAGGGAAAATAGCTACAGAAATTTTATTATCGCTTCCGGAGCCTCCCGATGCAATTCTTGCCATGAATGATACATTGGCATTTGCCGCTATGGAAGTGATTAGAAATCATAATCTTCGTATTCCTCAGGATATAGCGCTTATTGGGTATACAGATGAGCAACATGCCAATTATGTAGTGCCTCGCCTTTCGGCCGTCTCGCATCAGACTTATAAGATGGGAGAAGCCGCATGTCAGATGTTGATTGATAAGATTAAAGGAGATAAAAAAATCAGGCAAATCATTATTCCTACTTGTTTGCAGGTGAGGGAAAGCAGTATAAAAAGGAAGGATTGAGAACCGAAATGTATTTTAAGAAGAGAATAAGGCTGAACTCTTCACAAAGAGCCAACCTTATTTCTTTATATATTGAGTATTATTGAGTGACCAACGTAATAATGGAACGTGCCGGAATCACAACTTTTTCATGGTTTTTGATGCTTCCCACCGGTAGAAGATTCTCTCCATCTTTATCCGAAGTACGATAGATTTTCCAGTTTTTTATAATTCCGTTACGCTGATAGAAAGTAAACTCTTTATCTTCCGCTGCATAATTAATCATAACGAAAACCTCCTTTCCGTCTGTATTTTGGTATGCTGAACATATTAGTCCGGTTACATCTGTATCGCCTTCAGGAATGATTTTCCCTTGGTTGTCTTTGGCTATAATTGCTTTCCGAACAGCTCCCGGGCGTATAAATCTACTGTAGTTTCCCAAAGCCCACATTAATTTGGAGTCTTTCACCTCACCATTCAGAAAAGTCGGATCACTATACTCACGGATTAATCCGTCCTTATAATCTCCACCGATAGATCGCCACCATTGCCAACTGCGAGCACCTGCATATACAATGTCATGATGAATGATCCGTGCTACATATAATGCTGTCTTCATGGTGAAGTCATATCCTCCGCCTCCGCCGATTTCTTCGTCATTGCCCATGATACAGGTTTCTGTCTGCCAGAAATCCACCTTATACTTGTCTAAAGTATCTTTTAATTGACAACGGATATCGTGTAAATTATTCAGAGGAGTATTAGTCCAATAACTATGCCCTACCATCAGCCGGGGAACATTGGGAGTATCACCCAGATAGGTGGCTGTACTGTCCGGATTAAAGAAAGACTGGATTTGATACCCCCGTTCCCAATTAGTCATGTGAGTATCGAACATACAACGATAGTCAGAGGACTCATTGACTAGAATCTGTGTGTCAATTTGGTTATTTACGAACTCTTTACTGATGAGGCGTATGGCACGGGCTATTTCGCGGTTGGTAGCCGGTGTACCTTCTTGTTTGGGGCCAATCCAGTTCCAATGCCCATCGGGTTCATTGAATGGACAGAGGTAATTGAACTTGATTCCATCGTGTTTCTCCACCCCTTTTATGACATTGGCAAGAAAACGGGCAAAATTCTTATAATGCTCTTCCTTTAAGTTTAAGGTTCCTCCACGGCCTGTGTTGGTGGCAAGACCGTTTTGTGTGAAATATACGGGAGGTGAATTAAGAAATGCCAAAAATTTGTTTACACCCCGTTCTTTTGCCAGACGCAGGAAGTTGCGCTGCCCTTGTTGTTTATTCCAATTATAGTTACCATCTGCCTGAAGGAAACATTCGGTGCGCATCCAGGGAGAGGCTATCTGGCTGGCTTCTCCTTGTTCCGCACTTCCGGCTCCTACATTGAAACGCCATAAAGACAAGCCGATTCCTTTAGGTTGTCCGTTTTCATGGTTTTCCGTACTGAACAGCCAGTCGGCTACTTGGTTTTGTTTTTCTTGCGGCCATAAGCCGATAAATTGCATGCTCCAACAGTCTGATGCTCCGAAATAGTCCATGGTTTGACAGGGTTGGTCTGTTTCTATTTCAAAGTGAATGGCAGGATGTTGAGCAAACAGGTTTGCTGTTGCAAATAAAGAGAATAATAATGCTTTGTATTTCATAAAGTTGAGGGATTATTTCAGATTATAAATGACAGTTGTAACACTTTCCGAAGGCACAATTACTTGTTGGTCTGCCGTGACGTGTACCTCTTGCAAATTTTTGTTATTTGTTGTTGTATAAGTAGTGATGGAGCTTATTTCACTTACCCATTCTTTATGAATTTCGTTTAGCCGGACTCCTTTTTCTGATAGATTGGTATAAACAGCAACAATTTTATCTTTTTTCGGTGAAATCCATGCTGACCCGAAGAAACTGGATGATTCATTCATGTTAAGCATGATACGGCGATAACCCGGTCGGATGAATAGGCTGTAGTTACCTAATACCCAAAGTGTGGGAGTAGCTTTATAAGTGCCTTCTTTCTCTATATCCCCATAAACTCCATCGGAGGGTTCCAGTGAAATCAGTAAGAAGCGGTTTTTGTGTCCCCAGCGGGGGATATCCATTGAGGTCCAGTAACTCCAGGAGGAAACTCCTGCTATAGTTAGGTCATTGTGTATTACTTTTGACATATAAAGTGCAATGTCCATTTCGGTTGCTTGGTCATAGCCTATAAACTCGGAAGAGCTGTATCCGTCGCCTAACATACTCCACTCACTTTGCCATATTTCTACATCATATTGTTGGGCTGCTTGGGCCAGTTGTTTCCGGACATTACGCATACCATCCCATGTGCCATCTGTCCAGTAGCTGTGGCCGCAGATAAGTTTCTTTACATGAGTCAGGTTGCCTATATAGGTGGAAGTTCCAGGTGTGAAAAATGCTGAAAGTACGTTACTATGGGCGGCATCATTCTTAAATTTGTAGAGATATTCATAATCTCCAGATTCCCCTGGAAGAATATCAATAGAAAGACCGGCAGAAGTGATGGCGGTATCCAATTCACGTATAAGTCTGGCTACTTCATCATTAGTCCATCCGCTGCCTTCCTGGCCGCTGTCCCAATTATATTGGGGTTCGTTAACTGGTGAGATATGTGTCACTGGATATCCTTCGTTTACATAGTATTTTGCTACATCTGACATGTATCTGGCAAAGTCCGTATAACATTCATCCTTCAAATTAGAAACTCCTCCGCTATTGGAGAATCCTTTTCCGTTGGAGGTATATTGTACAGGAGGGGTATTGCTGAAAAGTACTATACTCTGACAACCAAACTCTTTGGCGCGCTGCAAGAAGTAGCGCTGCCCTTTACAGCGTGTCCAGTCTAATGTTAAGTCATCAGTCAGATAAGATTCTGCTCTGCGTGATTTGTCTTCTATTCCACTTGCTTCACCTTGTTCTGCACTGCCACCACCTAGATTCACACGCCACATGGAGAGTCCTATACCTTTAGGTTGTCCTGATTGTATTTCAGAAGAGAATAGCAGTTCACTGATTTTGTCACGATTCGTTATCCAGCTTTTTCCTACGAAGGCAGGTGCCCAACAATCTGATGCGCCAAATCCTGTCAGAGTCTGAAAAGATTGTCCGGCATCTATGGTTACTGTTTTTTCTACGTTTATGCTGCTGTCCGGTTGCCCCGATGTATCCGGTGTTTGGGGAGAATCGTCACTGCAGGCTACAGTAGAAAAGAACAGTGGAAGAGTAAAAATATATTTTAGTTTCATTGTTTTAGATGGATTAAAAAATAGTCGCGGATAATCCTAGCAAACTATCCGCGACAGAATATAAAGACCTATTGAATGTTTAATTCCTGTAACAATCTGTTCTTTTTGGAAAATGATTAATTCCAGCCCGGATTTTGGGTGATAGAACCATTAGACATTGTAATCTCATATAAAGGTATCGGGAATACCATATCCCGGTTTTCGTTGAAGCTGATTCCTTTATCACTTGCCTCACCTTGATTTTCCCATTCGTAAATGTCGCGGGTAGCGGGATCTGTATTGTATTTTACAAATGTACCGTTTGCTCCCATCAGGTTACAAATCATTTTCTTGCCATTGTCATCTGTCCAACGGCGGATATCATAGATTCTGTTTTGTTCCCATGCCAGTTCCAAACGACGTTCTAGCCGGATAGCTTTGCGAAGCTCGTTCCCACTGGATGTGACAGCAGGTAATTTTACACGATTCCGTACCTCATTAAGGTAGGTACGTGCTGTACCATCTTCGCCCAATTCGTTGCAGGCTTCAGCATACATCAACAATACATCTGCATAGCGTAAGATACGATGATCTAATGGAATTTTGTCGATATTGTATACTTCCGGACGTTTTTCAATAGGTACAAAATACTTCCGGACAATACGTGCTGATTTATGTTGTGACGGATCTATAATATAACATTCGGGATCCCAACCGTACTTTTCGATATAATCTTTATAATTGGCGATTTTTGTGTTGTTTTCAACGAACTTGTCGAAGTTATTCTCTCCGGCAATTTCTGTACAACCGGTTTTAATGATAGTCCAACGTAAACGTTCTGTATCTCCTGCATCGATGTAGGCTTGTTCGAGGTTAGCGGTTGGCTGTCCCCAAGACCATCCGTCGCCGGGACCACTACGGGCACCGGTAATAACAGTCAAAGAACCACCCAATGCATAAGTTCCATCATACATATATTGTACTTCAAACAGACTTTCTTCGCTATTGTTATGGTCAACATCCCATACATCACCGAAGTTGTCGAGTAATTTATATTCACCTTCGTCGATGACTGTTTTCAATACATCATGTGCCTCTTGCCATTTGCTTTGGTAGAGGTAAACCTTTCCCAATAGGCCTAATGCAGCTCCACGGGTAGCGCGTCCCATATCTGTAGCAGCATATTGACTACGTTGTGGCAACACATCAGCAGCGGCTTTTAAATCATCTTCAATGAACTTATATACATCTTCGGCCGAAGCGCGGGTAATACCTTGTATTTCTTCGGGCAACAGGAAGCCTGTAATGAGAGGCACACCACCAAAATTCTTCACAAGTTCAAAATAGAAGTATCCACGGAGAAAACGTGCTTCGGCTACAAGCCGGTTCTTCATTTCTTCATCTGAGAAATCAGCTTGTGAAATGCGTTCCACTGCGATATTGCAACGTAGAATGCCTTTGTATCGATACTGCCAAAAGTTGGAGATGGCACCATTGCTTTGTCCGGTACCTTGATAGTGGGCCAAAGAAATATAGTCACTTTGACTTTGGCTGGTATTGCCCATCCAACCGTCATCACTACACATCTCGGAAAGCAACCATACTGTGTTGATATTCCACCATCCGCCAAAAGTAATGGCCTGGTAACAACCAGTAATAAATGCTTCGGCTTCTTCTGCACTTTGGAAATAAGTATCCAAATTTTGTTGCCCGCGCACTTCCTCTGTTAGGAAATCCTCACAAGAAGTGAATGTCAGCGAGGCAATCATTGTTAATATTGTTAATATCTTTTTCATGGTTTATACCTTGAGGGTTAAAATTTTAAATCAATTCCAAATAAGAAAGTACGTGGGTTAGGATAAGCGATGCCGTCAATACCGGTTTCAATTACACTGCCATCTTTACCAATCTGTGGACGTTCAGGATCCATACCTGAGTAGCTGGTGATAGTGAAAGGATTTTGAGCCGACAATGAGAGACGCAATTCGGTTCCGTTCAACCACTTCTTGGGGAGTGTGTAACCCACTTGTAATAGTTTGCAACGCATATAAGAGCCGTCTTCTACAAAGAAACTTGAAACGCGTGTGTAATTCTGATTCAAATCATTGTAGGACAGACGAGGAATATCGTTGCTGGTTCCTTCGCCATGCCATGCTTTCTGCAATGTACCTGCCCAAACGTTTTGCCCACTTACGCCGGAGTATAAACCTTTGGTCTTATTGAAAATATCATTACCGAATGTACCATAGAAGTTGGCTGTGAAATCGATGTTTTTATAGCTGAAACCCAAGTTCAAACCTACCATCAAATCGGGATATGGGTTACCGATCCATGTTTTATCATTTTCATCTAGAACTCCGTCATGATTCAAATCCTTAAAGCGAATGTCACCGGGTTGGGCATTGGATTGTACCAGCTTGCCATTTTCGTTGGTGTGAGCATAAACTTCATCCCAATTTTGGAAAATACCATCGGCTACGTAGCCGTAGAAGCGTGAAATCAAGCCACCGTCTTCATTACGGATAATTTGGTCGCTGTTGAAACCTCCAGTTTGGATAGGACCGTCACCGGAGAATTTAACAGCTTTATTTTTCACTGCGGAAAGGTTCAATCCCACATTATATCGGAAGTCTGCTACTTTGTCGTGCCAGTTCAGACTTAATTCCCAACCGCTAGCTTTCATACTACCTATATTCATCCATACTGTACTGTTCCAGTCGGGGTATCCGATGGCGAAGATATTTTGTTTCTGATAGAGCATATCAGAAGATTTCTTTTGGAAATACTCAAAGGTCATGTCTAGACGGGAGTCAAGGAAGGACATATCCACACCTACGTTCCAGTCTTCTACTGTTTCCCATTTTAGCAAATTATTGCCAACGCCTGATACCATAGTACCTGAAACACGTCCTGGAGCTGTACCGAATACATAATCAGATTGTCCTAACAAAGTCAGCGTAGCATCATTATCTATGTTTTGATTACCTACACGTCCCCAACCTCCGCGTAATTTCAAGTTACTGAAAATCTTCTGGTCTTGCATGAAACTTTCACTGATGATACGCCATGAAGCAGAAACAGAAGGGAAGATGGCATATTTGTTTCCTTTGGGGAAACGAGAAGAACCATCTGCACGAATAGAAGCTGTTAGATAGTAACGATTGTCATAGTTATACATCACGCGTCCTAAATAAGATACTAATGTGCTGTAAGCAGTTTTACCTTCTGACTTTTGGTTTTGTGTACCGGCATTTACTTCCTGCATTTGATCCATATTATTAGGAACATCGTCACGTGAGGCTTTTGATTGGAATTCAGCAAAGCGTTCAGCTGTAAAGCCACCCATTACATTAATATTATGCTTTTCTGCAAAAGTCGTGATGTAAGTAGCAGTATTAGTCCAGTTCCAATCAAGCCATTCCTGCATTTCACGGGAAACATTACTTAATGTAGATTGTTCCAAAGCATCAATATAGAATTCAGGAGTGAATTTGTCTGTACGGCGGAAGTGTGCATTAGCGCCGAACTGCGTGCGCAGGGTCAGTTTTTGAATAGGGTTTATCTGTAAATAAGTATTTACAATTGTACCCATTTCACGGGAGTGGGAATTTTGGCGAGCCAATGAACCGGCAGGGTTCCACTCCTGGTTGTTGTAAGAACGCTGATAGTTATTGAATTCGTTATCCACCCATTGATCTTCCGGCTTGAATATAGGAGTTGTGGGGTCCATAGACATGGCAGCTGAAAAAAGATCGGGGGTATCATCCCATGATTCTACACGTGGGGCAATGTCGAAACCCATTTTTACATATTTATTAAATGTATATTCTGTATTAAGGCGTGCGTTGATTTTGTCCCAATAACCATAGTCATATTGTGAATTGTTACGGTAGTAACCCATACTCAGGTTATAAACCAGTTTATCTGAACCACCGGAGATATTGAGTGAGTAATTTTGCACTAAAGCAGTTTTGTTGATTACTTCGTCCCACCAGTCTGTTCCTCCGGGATTGGTAGTAGCGCCTGTATCATTCCAAATAGAAGTTCCTCCGTCATTTGTGTATCGGGTATTGAATACTTCTTTATATTCGGCGGCATTAGCCATTTTGGGTTTTGACAATGTTTGGAAACCTGCAGATGCATTAAAACTGATATTTGTTTTTCCTGCCATTCCTTTTTTGGTTGTGATTAGAATGACACCGTTAGAAGCACGTGTTCCGTAAATGGCAGCAGCCGAAGCGTCTTTTAAAACTTCCATAGATTCAATGTCATTACTGTTTAGGAAGTTGATGTTTGTACCTACCGGCATGCCATCTACTACATACAAAGGATCGGTTCCGTTTACTGTTGTTACACCACGGATTAGAACTTTTGGTTGTGCGCCCGGACCACCACCACTGGTTACTTGAACACCGTTGATTTTACCTTGCAAGGCGTCCATTGCATTACCGGTTACAGTTTCGGTAATTTCTTTTCCTTTTACGGTAGATATAGAACTGGTCAGGTCACTTTTTTTCACGGCTCCATAACCAATAACCACTACTTCGTCCAGTAATTCACTGGCATCTTTCAGCACTACATTGATAACGGTTTGTCCGTTTACCTTTATTTCTTGAGTCTCATATCCTATGCTGGAGAACACAAGTACGGCATCCTTGGCAACATCGTTTAGTGAATAATCACCATCAATACTTGTAATAGTACCTGTACCTGTACCTTTAACTTGCACTGTTGCACCAATCATCGGTTCTTTATCTGAAGCCGAGGTTACTACACCTTTTACAGTGATGGTCTGCGCATAGCTACATAGACTTGTCAGCGCAAGACACAATAATAATATTTGCTTTTTCATATCTTAAATCTAATGTTACTTGTTAATTGGCCGGAATGAGTTTAGCTCTTTCCAAATGAGCGTCGAATATAAGTTTATAATTCCCTGTGACGTTCACTGTTGGTTTTGCCCAATTGTCACCTACATGATCGGGTTTGGTCCATGCCGGATTGGTATATTTGGCTTCTTTACCATAATATCCGAAGATCTCCGGTTCGTCTGAGTTGTCTACACGCCACGTGCAATAATTCCACCATCCGTCAGAGTGCCAGTTATGAATAACGAAATTCATTTTAGTACCTGCCTCCAGGAATAGGGGGGTATCCAAATAGAACAGGTGAGGATTGGTCTTATCTTGAGTGAAACGCAGGACTTCAGTTGGGCTACTGGTCATATATCCGAAATAGAATTCCTGTAACCACGAACCACCGTCACCCCATGTGTCAAGGCTGATAGAACCGTATGTGTGAGGTATGGGGTCTACAGCATCGGCAATTGAGTAAGTTTTCAGATTGTATGTACTGTTCTTCACATCAATATTAATTTCATAATAAACATTGGCTTGGTCAAGTACGATTGGCATTGCTGTTTCGGGATCGTCTGTCAGTTTGGTGTTATCCTCTGGATCAAGCCCGAAACAAATAGGAGTGAAGTCACTCTTTTGTGGTAAGAAGAATATTTTAGTTCCGGCTTTTTGACAGTAATAATTTGCTTTATACTGATATTCACCTGTATGTTCAATTACCATCGGTACCCCGAATATATCACTATTCAGTTCTTCGGCAGTTGCCACATCTGCCAGATACATTTTGGGAAAATCCGGCATTTCTGAGATATTCAATACACTGGTGGTAGTGGTTGAGTTTTCTTTCTTGTCAAAAGCGGTAATTGTCACATTATAACTTTTCGGTTCATTGGGGAATACTATTATTTCGGCAAAGTTCAATGAACTTTTTCCATCAGCATCTACACGGCGGTTGTCAAACCCGTCTATACCTGGAATATTAATTGTGACATAATCCAATGCACGATCATCTGTAGCCGTGAACCGAAGATTGAATTTCGTTTCATTTTTCATTAATACTGTAACAGTGGCATCCGGGGCAGCTGAAAATACCGGAGCTGCAAAATCTCCGTCCATTGTGATTAATACATCTTGAGATATACTGCGTCCTCCTACATCGGTTACAGTAACTTTGACTGTGAAACGTTCGCCGATTTCATTTCGGTTTATGTCAAAGTAATAACTTAAATCATAACTCTCTTGCGGAGCACCATAGATTTCGATTAAATCAATTGTCTTGTTCAAATGCAGGTCGGCACATTGTAGGCTGATAGAAGCAATACCGTCTTTGTCTTCTAATGTCCCTTCAATAGTAAATCGATGTCCCGCTCCGGACTCGATGTGGTCTGTTGCTAATGTCATTGTTGGATTTTGCCCGTCTACATCGGGGTAGTCGTTATCATCACTACATCCCGTACATAGGTTTGCAGTTACAAGAAAAGCCCATAACATGGCACCATACAAATGTTTCTTTTTCATATTTTATTAGTATTTGAAGATTAAACATCTACTCTAATAGAGGACGAATTAAATTCGTTAGTGGTGCAAATGTACGTGAAGAAGAATTAAAATCCTGATATAAATCTTGCAGAAAAGGGAGGTAAATCTTGCAATGCATGATTTATGTATCTAAAATACAGACTTTATTTGTATTTTTGAACCATATTATTTAACAATGTGTACACTGATGCTATGAGAAAGATATTCGTACTTTGGCTCTTGCTGCTGTCGGTTGTTTCATTGGCACAACCTTATTCTGTTAAGCAGCTTGGTATAGAGAAGGGATTATCCAATAATTATGTGGTGAGCATTGCTCAAGACAAACAGGGCTTTCTGTGGTTTGCCACGGAGGAAGGGTTGAACAAATTCGATGGTACCCGTTTCATTACTTATTTGAAGAATGAAGATTTGACAAGGCAGGGTATAACAGGCAATGAACTGAATTGTTTGTTGGATGATCCTCAGGATTCTATCCTTTGGATAGGCACGCAAAGGGCCGGTCTGAATGCGTATGACTATGTAAATAACACTTTTCTTTGCTATAGGCATGATGGCGAGAACCCCGAAAGTCTGATAACGGATGATGTTACTAAGATTGTGGCAGCTACAGATGGTAATCTTTGGATTACGACATATTGGCGGGGAGTAGATTATTTCGATAAAAAGGCTGGAAAATTCATTCATTACAATACTCAAACAGTTCCGGGATTGGCTAGCGATAATATTTGGTCGGTTGTTGATGGAGGAGATGGAAAGTTGTATATGGGGCATGTGCATCATGGATTCAGTGTGTTGTCTCTTAAAGATAAAAAAGTAAAGAACTTTATGCATGACCCTGAAGATCCGGTCAGTTTGCCAGGTAATGGGGTAACTTGCATTTATAAGGACTTAAGCGGTAATATTTGGCTGGGAACAGACCGGGGGCTGGCACTGTTCAATCCGGAAGCCGAAAATTTTATCCATTTTCATCATAGTGAGGACGGGGTTCCTCATACCGTATTTGATATCAGACAATTTGATGGGAATAAACTTTGGATTGCCATGGAATTTGGAGGAATAGCCATTTTGGATTTAACGCAACGTATGTTTCTTTCTCCTGACCAAGTGCGTTTTCAATATATAAAGGAAGGGGATGATGAATACAGTCTCTCTAATTCTACTGTACGTTGTTTGTTTCAGGACTCCTTTAAAAATGTGTGGGCTGGTATGTGGGGAGGTGGAATTAATTTTCTTAGCCATGAATCTTCCTATTTTAATGTTTATAGTTATTCTCCTATTCGGGTAGTAAGCCTGAATAATAAGACAGCAAGTAGTGTATGCGTAGCAAGGGATGGAAAGTTATGGATCGGAACCGATGGGGGAGGCATCAATGTATTTGATAAAGGCAAGCGGGTGGCGGTTTATAAAGAAGAAACCGGTGATTTGACTGATAATTCCATACAGGCTGCACTTTGTGATTCGGAAGGAAACCTTTGGTTTGGATCGTTTATGGGAGGAGTGGATTTTTATGATGTGAAAAAGAAAAGTTTTCACCAGATTTTTCCTAAAGATAAAACAGGGGAAGATGTGCGTGCACTATATGAAGATGCAGAATATGTATGGATAGGAACTAGTAATGGCATCTATAAGGTACGCTTGCATGATAAAGGCATTGCAGATCATTATACAGTAGAGAATAATCTGGTGAGATGTATCTCGAAAGATAATCTTAATCGTTTATGGATTGGTACTTTCGGAGGAGGATTAGGGGTTTTTGATGAACATTTTCAGTGCGTTAAACTTTTTAACGTGACTTCTCTTTTTCCCTCTAATACTATCAATACTGTTTATATGGATAGTCAGAACAGAATGTGGATAGGAACGGGAGAAGGTCTGGTTTGTTTTCCATCCTCTCAGAGTTGGGACTATAAAGTATATCGCAGTGAGGAGGGTTTGTCCAATGTCCATATACGTGCCATTACGGAAGATAATCATGGAAATATATGGGTGAGCACCAATAAAGGTATCAGCTGCTTGTTGAAAGACAAGGAGGTTTTCTATAATTACGATCATTGGGATAATGTGCCTATGGGCAATTTCATGAGTGGAAGTGTGGCGGAAGCTAAGGATGGAACACTTTATTTTGGCTCAATCAATGGCTTATGCCGTTTTAATCCAGATCAGGTATTGGAAAAACGAGAGTCACCTGCTGCAATTATTACGGAGATGCGTATATTCGGTCCGTTGCGTGATACGGACAGTAATGAAAAGGTGATGGCGCTTGAAGGCCAGTCGGAAGTACGTTTAAGCTATATGCAAAATAACTTCAGCGTCACCTTCAATATACAGAATTATGCCTTGGCCGATCAAGTGGAATATGCTTATATGTTGAAAGGGTTGGAAAATTCATGGTATACAGTAACCGATCCTAATAATGTGACTTTCCGTAATATACCTCCGGGAAATTATTGTTTTCAGGTAAAGACAAGAATACGGAATCAGGAATGGGCGGATGAGATAGCTTCTCTGGATATCCGTATTGACCCGCCTGTATGGCTTACGTGGTGGGCCAAGTTATTTTATATTCTTTCGGGTGTTTCTGTCCTGTATTTTATTCTTCATGCCTATAAAAAGAAACTGGATATGGAGTCTCTATGAGTTGGAGAAGAAAAATCATGAGCAGGAACAGGAGCTGAATAATGAGCGTTTACGTTTCTATACCAATATCACACATGAGTTGCGTACTCCTTTGACGTTGATTCTGGGACCGTTGGAAGATATGCAGAAAAGTAATTCTTTATCAGGGAAAGATTCACAGAAAATATCGGTTATCCATCAAAGTGCCATCCGGTTGTTGAACCTGATTAATCAGATACTGGAGTTCAGAAAACGGAAACCCAAAACAAGAAATTATGTGTAAGTCGTGACAATCTGGCAGCCCTTGTACACGAGATCGGACTGAAGTATAAGGAATTGAACCGGAAACCTGAGATTGATTTCTGTCTTGAGATTGAGCAGGAAGATATGTCTTTGTTTTTTGATAAGGAGGTAGTAACGATTATACTGGATAATTTGATCTCCAATGCTATAAAATATACAGAGAAAGGAACTATAACTTTAGGATTACATCAGGTGGTCCGGAATAATATACACCATACGGAAATCAGTGTGAGTGACACCGGTTTCGGTATTGCTCCCGATGCATTGCCTCATATTTGACCGTTATTATCAAGAGGAAGCGAACATCAGGCTTCAGGAACAGGTATTGGTCTGGCTCTGGTAAAGAACCTGGTAGTTTTGCATGAGGGGGAGATCAGGGTTGAAAGTTCTTTGAATGTGGGAAGTACTTTTTATGTCAGTCTGCTGACGGATAACACGTATCCTCATGTGCTGACTCGACGGAGAAAACTTCCGATGAAAAGGACGAAAAAGAAGAAAATATAGAACCTGTGCATAGTGGTAAGCGTATTCTGCTGATAGTGGAAGATAATAGGGACATCTGTGATTATTGTAGAATCTTCTCGGACGATTTTGAAGTGAGGACTGCCGCCAATGGTGAACAAGGTTTGGAACAAGCGTTGGGCTGCATTCCTGATATTATAGTCAGTGATATCATGATGCCGGTGATGAACGGCATTGTGATGTGCCGGAAATTGAAAGAAGACTTGCGTACCAGCCATATTCCCATTATTTTGCTGACGGCAAAGGATTCTTTGCAAGATAAGGAAGAGGGGTATCAAGTGGGTGCTGACTCTTATCTGACAAAGCCTTTCAGTGCTACTTTGTTGCATAGCCGTATCCATAATTTGCTTGAATCCCGCAAGTTGTTGGCAGAGCGTTTTAATACGAATTCCATACTCATTGACAAACGTGCGGCAGTAGCCGAGTCTATGAATAAATTGGATAATGAGTTCCTTGAGAAGATTAACAAGCTGATTGAAGATCGTCTTTCTTCTGAAGATAGACATCGGCTATTTGTCGGACGCCATGTGTATGAGTAATTCTACCCTATATCGGAAGATGAAGGCATTGACCGGACTTTCCACCAATGAATATATCCGCAAAATAAAGATGCAATATGCGGAACGTTTGTTATTAGAGGGGAAATACAATATTTCAGAAGTTGCGTTCAAGGTGGGAATTAACAGTACGGTCTATTTCCGTCAGTGTTTTAAAGATGAATTCGGTATGGCTCCTTCTGATTATCTGAAAAAGATAAAACCGGAATAGAGTGGTTGTGTAAGCCGTTTCTTCCATATAGTTAAGCTTTTTTTACAGTCATCTGCTACAGACTCCGCCAGTGGACTGTAAGGTCTGCTTGGGTGGACTATACAGTCTGCTGCAATGGACTCTACGGTCCATTGAGGGAGTCTGTAGTAGGTAACCGTAAGAAAGGGCTTAATTGTAGGCAAGAAAAGCCTTAGCTAATAGGGAGATTGGACTTTGAAGGAAAGTTGCTGTTTCTCAATTTGTATGTTTATAAATGATTGTAGAATGCTTTCACCGTTTCCCATTTATAATAAGGGGCAATAGGGCTGTCAATGGGTAATTTGACTTCATTTTCATTATGTAGCAATTTTACAATAACTTCTCCTTGTTTATTCTTGAAAAGATTAATTGAAGGTTGGCTCCCATAGGTGAAAC
>SCPO01000269.1_pt1 | contig 33048 bp, 47 predicted proteins | sample 6106821 | NCBI WGS metagenome assembly SCPO01 (sample SAMN10720448, study PRJNA508395) | human gut metagenome | isolation source: Participant 2 stool, 0 month | host: Homo sapiens | collected 2017 | reverse complement strand
GAGCAGGTTATTCATGAGCGGGAAACCGTTGTGGCGGAAAAAGATGCCAGGGAGTTTATCACGGTGGCCGGGGAAGAGATGGACGGTGTGACGGCAGAGGTCACAGCCGATCATCTGTGAGGGAGATCCCATCGCCGTGGCTCTTTTAAGCCGTGATCCAAAGGCAAAGCCGGAGAGGCAGAGCTGAAGCTGGCACCGCGGCCGGATTTTAGGACGGCAGATGGAAGGATAAAGGAATACGGAGTGTCATCAGATGAAACGAAATTCATTTGGCGGCGCTCCGTTTGTATTCTGCGAAAACATATGCTATACTGGACTGCATAAGTCAAGAAACGGAGGAGAAACGATGCAGGATCAGAAAACAGCAGGACAGGCAGAGGACTGGGAACTGTCCGAAGCATATTATAAAGAAGATACAGGGAAAAAAGAACTGCGTCTGGAAGATTTTCTGGAGGAGGAGACGGCAGAGGGCCAGAGTGGTCTGGCGGATGGAAGCAGCCTCACGGAGCAGCTGGAAGCAATGGCTGCGCAGGTAAAAGAGATCCGGGAGCTTTCCGGAACCGGGCACCCGGCAGATCAGATTGCCTCCATGCTGGGGATGGACGGGCAGCAGGTGCGTGACATTCTGGTGTGTATGCAGTCCTTCCCGGAGGATGACCCGCTGGCCGTAGCCCGCCTGATTGTACTGGGATAGGGGCCTCTGAGCGGAAGATAAGGCAGGCTGCCGTGATGAATCTGTGAAAAATCTTTACATTTTTCGAAAGTTGCTGTTCAAACCAGTGGCTTTCGTATATAATGTTACCTGCTTTACGTTTTACAGGAGGAATAAATCATGATGAAAATGGGAAAAAGAGCATTGCTTGTGGCTTGTGGCTGCATGCTGCTTTTAAGTGGATGTACCAAGAGCAACATCGTTCAGCCGGATGCCAGTGAGGCAGAAGAACCGGATTTCAACGTCTATAACAACATTGAGCTGGATATGGACCAGTTCCATGAAGAGGTGAATGAGATCTGTCTGGATGAGGATGATTACCCGATGGCGGATTCCATTGACTTTACCATTGATGAGGACAAAGCCCTGATCGATGTTACCGTTGTGGTAAAGGACGGTACCAGTGGAAAAGATGCCGCAGAGTATGCGGATGCTGTTCTTAAGAGCATCAACGATGAGGCCGCTGTTCAGGACTACAACTACGGAGAGTCCGGTGCGGACACCTTCGGCGGCTTCTTCCAGGACCGCGAGACGCACTTAAAGATTTATGAAAAGAGTGCCTATGAGTCTGATGGAAAGCCAATGTACGAGACCGATATCCCGGCTGATACCTATATGACTTTTGATATTCAGGACTAAAATAAAAATCAGCGGATGTGCCATGTGAGGCGCTTCCGCTGATTTTTATTTTCTCTTATCGCATCTTATCCATCTGTCCGTCTTCACCAACATGATAGTTATCGACCCAGGTGTCGGTGGCCATCTGACCATCCTCTCCGAAGAAATACCAGTCGCCTTTGTAGCGCAGCCAGTAGGAGGTTTTACGGTTGCCCTTATCATCAAGATAGTAGGTGCCGTCCTTCAGTTCCAGGAGTCCGGTGGCCTTGGTGCCGTCGTCTTTAATATATTGATATTGATCTTCTGCGGTTTTGTGCCACTCACCTGCCATGGCAGGGAATGCGCTCATCAGAAAACACAGGATGGTTAAGATGAGGGTGAGCCCTGTTTTTTTCTTCATAGTGATCATCCTTTCTCTCTCTGCAAATTTATTATAACAGCCGCTGTCTGCACTGACAAGGGGCACGGCGGTATTGTAAGGAAATCGGTGGAATCGTAAGAAAAATGTTATGAAAGAAAAAAGCAGGGCCGTATCCCGAGAAAATGGGTACGGCCCTGATATCATTTTGAACGGATGAAAACTTCGGTTTCTGTTTGTGTAAAGCGTTATTCCTGAATGATTCCGTTTACATCAACGGTCCAGGTTTTCTCGTTGGAGTCTTTTACATCCTTGAATCCATTTCCAAGCTCCGGTTTTGCCGCGGATTTGGAAGAGGAGGATGCTTTCTGAATGGCGCCGTTTGTTCCTACCAGATAGGATACGCCGTCTAACTGTGCCGGCGCGTAGCGCAGGTCACGGTCCGCGTCCAGACGCAGTCCCTGTACATAGACATTGTTGTCGCGCACGCCGTGGAAGCCGCGGCCCTTGTTTCCGCCGTCGGTGTAGAAGAACCAGGTCTGGTTTTCACCGAGATCCTCATCGTAGATGGTCTGCTTGCCGGTTTTCATTACGCCGTCATCGCCAAAGTAGTAGTTTGCGGTCTGCCCGTCCTCGGTAATTACGCTCTGGAGGCCGGTCTGCAGTTCGCCCCGCTCATTGAAACCAAAGCGTTTTCCGTCTACGGTAAAGACCTGTACGCCGTTTGCCGCGTAGTATGGACGGCCATTTTTAATATAGAAGATAAAGGTTTCGCCGTCTTCGCTGATCTCCGGCGCGCCTTCCATCTGGTACCAGCCGTTTCCGCGTTTTCCGTTCTCCTCATAGAACTGGTAGGAGGCGATGGCCGGGGCAGCCTGGGTGGCTGCGGAACCGGAATTGTTTTCGTTGGAAGCAGTGTCTGCGTTGGAAGCGGTTGCGTTCCCGGCATCAGCGTCTGCTGCAGTGTCCTGGGTCTGTGCAGTCTCCGGCAGGCGGAACCATCCGGTCTGCAGGATTCCGTTCTGGAAGGTGTAGTAGGAACCGTTAATCTTGCGGTCAATCTGGTTCACGACCATGCGTCCGTTGTTGTCAAAGAAATGCCATACGCTGTCCTGGTCCAGATCCTCATCCTCATTTTCAAGCTCAATCCAGCCGGTCTTCCTAACACCGTCGCCTTCCTCGCCCAGATAGTAGGTGGCACCGTCTAACTCCAGCATGCCGGTCTGCATGTGGCCTTCATCATTAAAATAGTAGTTCTTTCCGTCAATCTCCTGCCATTTGGAGATAACGCTTCTTCCGTCTTTTCCGTAGTAGTACCAGTAAGTATCCGGAGCCTCGGAATCCCATTCGTCCTCATTGGCTTCGCTGACCCACTGATTCATGACACGGCGTCCTTCCTCGTTTACATAATATTCATCAATCTTGCTGGAACGGGAAATAAAGCCGTCTTCGTTTAAGTAATACCACTCGCCGTCTTTCTTTTTCCAGGAGTCGGTCAGGTAGTAGCCCTCGCTGTCTTTGTAGCGGAGCTCGCCGTCCTCATTCAGCCAGCCGGCGGTTGCCGCCAGTACAGTGGAAACGCTTCCCGGGATGGAAAGGGCAAGTGCAGGGGTTGCCGCTGACATTGCTGCCGCGGTGGATAATACAGCCAGTAATTTGTAATGTTTGTTCATAACTTTTTATTTCTCCTTTTTGCTTGTGGAAAGTTGGCCGAGAATCCGCAGTTGCATTACGGTGCAGATTATAGCGGATTCCATGCGTCTTGAAAAGTGAAGGTTACTGGAAATGGAGGCATGCGCTGCCAGTCAAGATTTCTGGATGCAGGATAAGGGAATGTATGGTATACTAATAACATTGAATAGAAAACAAAGCGGCAAAAGCACCGCACAGGACTATACAAAACATAACAGGAGGAGATTCCCAATGAAGATCAAAGTATCCAACTACATTGCCGGGAAACTGGTGGAGGCAGGCATCAATCAGGTCTTTACGGTTACAGGGGAGGCGCCATGCATTTGAATGACGCGCTGGGCCATCAGGAAGGACTGCGCTGCCTGTATCAGCATCATGAGCAGGCCTGCGCCATTGCGGCAGAGGCCTATGCCAGAATCCACAACAAGATCGGAGCGCTGTGCGTGACCACAGGCCCTGGCGGCACCAATGCCATCACCGGCGTGGTAGGCGGCTGGCTGGATTCCATCCCGATGCTCATCTTATCCGGTCAGGTTCGTTATGACACGACCGCCCGCTGGTCCGGCGTGGGCATCCGCGCGATGGGAGACCAGGAATTCGATATTGTCAAATCGATTGACTGCATGACCAAGTACAGTGAGATGGTCATTGATCCGCTGCGTATCCGCTATTGTCTGGAAAAGGCGCTTTACCTGGCAACCTCCGGACGTCCTGGGCCCGACCTGGCTGGACATCCCGCTGGATGTACAGGGCGCGTATGTAGACACGGAGCAGCTGGCTGGCTTTGACGCCGCGGATTATGAGGCAGGCGGTACCGGCTGGGCATTGCATACCGTGGGCATGGATCATACCTCCGGCGCGGCAGTATTTGCCGGAGCTACGGAGGAAAAAGAAAAGAAAGCAGTTCTGGCCGGTGTACATGGTACCGAAGGAACCAGTGAGGTAGAGCCGCCGCACGCGATTCCGGAGGATTATGCCGGAAAGGGCGAGCACCGTCAGGTACTTCCGGCTCCAGTTTCCAGAGAAACAGCAAGAGCGATCATCGAGAAGATCCGGAAGGCAAAGCGTCCGGTTCTGTATGCCGGAAACGGAATCCGCATTGCCGGAGCCTTTGACGCTTTCATGGAAGTGGCAGATGGACTGGGCATTCCGGCGGTGGTTGGCTGGAACGCCAATGACTGCATGTACGATGACTGTCCGTGGTATGTGGGCAGACCAGGCAACATGGGCGACCGCCCAGGCAACCTGGCTGTACAGAACAGCGACCTGGTATTCTCCGTGGGAAGCCGCTTAAGCATCCGCCAGGTTGGCTATAATTACAAGACCTGGGCCAGAGAGGCCTATGTGATCGTGAATGATGTAGACCCGGAGGAGTTAAAGAAGCCGAGCGTTCATGTGGATATGCCGGTTCACGCAGACGCAAAGGATCTCATGGAAACCATGGCAGCAGTGCTCCGGGAAGAATATGACAAAAAGCCGGTATTTGACGGCGGCGAGGGCCTGCCGGGCATGACCTGGAGCGAGACCTGCCGCATGTACCGGGAGAAATATCCGACCATCCGCAAGGAACAGTTAAAACCGGATCCGACCCGGGAGGCCAATGTTTACGCAGTGGTGGAGGCACTCAGCAGCCGCCTGGGCGAGGACCAGATCACGGTAGTCGGCAACGGTTCTGCCTGCGTGGTAGGCGGACACGCTTACATCATGAAGAAGGGGCAGCGGTTCTTATCCAACTCCGCGATCGCTTCCATGGGTTATGACCTTCCGGCAGCCATCGGCGCGTGTATGGCGGCCCATGATCCGGAGTTTGAGGGGGACGGCTACAGTAAACATGATATTATCCTGCTGACCGGTGAGGGCAGCATTCAGATGAACATTCAGGAGCTGCAGACCATCATCCACCACAAGATGCCGATCAAGATCTTCCTGATCAACAACGGCGGTTACCATTCCATCCGCCAGACCCAGAAAAACTTCTTTGGTGAGCCGCTTGTGGGAATCGGCGTGGACAGCCATGATTTAAGCTTCCCGGATATGGAGAAGCTGGCAGCAGCTTACGGTTATCCTTATGTGGTGGCACATCACAATGAGGAACTGGCTGAGGCTGTAGAGAAGACCCTGGCCATGGACGGCCCGGTGATCTGCGAATTCTATGTAACCACAGACCAGAACTTTGAGCCCAAGTCCTCCGCAAAGCGTCTGCCGGACGGTACCCTGGTATCTCCGCCGCTTGAGGATCTTTCCCCATTCCTTCCGGATGAGGAGATGGACAAACTGATGATCATTCCGAGGATAAAATAATGCAGGTTGTAGTAACAGGCGCCACAAGCTTTATCGGCGCGGCAACAGTGAAAAAATTAATGGAGGCGGGGCACCAGGTTTTTGCGGTGGTCCGCCCCGCTTCGTCTAATATGAAGCATCTGGAGAAGCTGGCAGGCGGGGAAGCAGACGGTCTTCTGACTATCTGTCCGCTGGATCTGGCAGATATCCGGACGCTTCACGGCTTTTTGGCAGATGTCTGGATTCACATCGGCTGGGACGGCGCGGGCAGTGACAACCGCACAAAGCGGGATGTGCAGCAGCGCAATGTCACCTACGCCCTGGATGCGGTGGAGGCAGCAGCAGCCCTTGGCTGCCGCCGCTTTTATTTACCGGTTCCCAGGCGGAGTACGGAGTCTGGCACCAGACTGTGGCAGAGGACACGCCCTGCCATCCGGTGTCTGAATATGGCAAGGCAAAGGTGGATTTTTGCGAAAAAGCGAAAATACTTTGCAAACAGAAGAATATGGAGTATATTCATACGAGGATATACAGCGTGTACGGTCCGGGGGATCACCCATGGTCTCTGGTTCAGTCCTGCCTGCGCGCCTTTTGCGAGGGTGGCAGCATGAAGCTTGGGGAGTGTACGCAGAACTGGAATTTTCTTTATATTGATGACGCGGCAGCGGCCCTTGTCTCCCTGCTTACGGAAGCTCCGGCCGGTGTCTACAATATTGGCAGCAGCGATACCAGGCCGCTTCGAAGCTACATTGAGGAAATGTATGCCCTGTGCGGAAGCCAGGGAAGCTACAGCTATGGAGAACGGCCGCAGAACGCGGAGGGGCCGGCAGATCTGATGCCGGATATCAGCCGGATCCTGCGGGAGACCTCCTGGCGGCCTGCCAGAACATTTGCGGAGGGAATTTATGAAACATTGCATAGCCTGCGGGAGGATCCTGCCGGAAACAAGCCTCTTTGAGTTAACATCTGCTCCGGCTTCGGCCCAGGACATCCCGGATGCGAAGGAAGTACAGAATGATGAGGGCGTGACCCTTCATCTGCGCCAGTGCAGCGGATGTGGTCTGGTTCAGTTTGACTGCGAGCCGGTGGCCTATTACCGCGACGTGATCCGGGCTGGTGGCGGCTCTTCCACCATGCGGGAGCTGCGCGCTAGTCAGTACCGCCATCTGATCGAGACTTATCACCTGGAAGGAAAGACCTTCTTTGAGGCGGGCTGCGGACGGGCGAATTCCTGAAATTCTTACAGGAGTTTCCGGTGGAAATCTACGGTATGGAGCACAAGGCGGACCTGGTGGAGATGGCCCGGAAGGAAGGACTTCGCGTCTGGAGAGAGTTTCCGGAGCGGGAAGACCAGCGCTTCGGGCATTCACCGGAGGCATCTATGCTCCCGGAAAGCGGCTGGAGTGTGCCGGAAAAGCCCTTTGATGTATTCTTATCCTTTAACTTTTAGAGCATCAGCCAAGAACGGATATCATGTTAAAGGCCATCTGGAACAATCTGGCGGAGGACGGCATGGGACTTGTGACCGTGCCGAGTCTGGAATACATTCTGGAAAAGGGCAGCTACTACGAGCTGATCCGCGACCACATTGCTTATTACACCTTTGATACGCTGCGGGCACTGCTAAACCATTGCGGCTTTGAGGTGCTGGAGGAGGAGATGATCAACCGGGATACGCTGTCCATGGTTGTGAGAAAGATGGCAATGCCGGAGACGGATGCAGATGTCGGCGCGAAAGGTGCGGGTGTCAGCATCATCGCCCCTCTGACGGAAGGCTATGAGATTGTAACTGCCGAGGTGCGCGCTCTGACAGAGCGTCTGGCCCGGGAAGGCAAACGTCTTGCCATGTGGGGTCGCCAGTCATCAGGGCTTTACTCTGGCGTCAACGTCTGAACTGGGGAAACACCTGGCTTACATCATCGATTCCGCTCCATTTAAGCAGGGACGCTTTGCCCCGGCTTCTCATGTGCCGATCATGGCCCCGGATCATTATTTTGAAGAACCGGTGGACGCGGTTCTGATTGTGGCACCGGGTTATACCGATGAGATTGCGGGAATCATAAAGACAAGGTTCGGCGGAAAGGTGGAGACCATGACGCTTCGCACCAACCGGATTGAACACTTATAGAAACACGGGCGGAAATTCGCGGCAGATCTAAATTCGCGGAGAAGACGCAATGATGGAGGAGATATGACAGAGCTTTCAGGAAAACGGATCGTGATGACCGGAGCCACCGGCTTTATTGGAAGCCATGTGGCAAAGCGTTTTCTGGATGAGGGGGCCGAGGTGTACTGCCTGGTGCGTCCCGAGTCTCAGAAAACGGAGTGTCTTCCGTTCATGAGCATCTGCACCGGATTACGGCGCAGATGGATGAGGCAGTGGAATGTGTGCCGCAGATCGGGCATGCCGACGCGTTTTTACATTTTGCGTGGCGCGGTGTGAACCGTCAGGAGATCGATTCTTTCGAGGTGCAGAAAACCAATATCGATGGTTCCCTGCGCTGCATTGAGGCGGCAAAGCTTCTGGGATGCAGGATATTTATGGATGCCGGTTCCCGCGTGGAGTATGGAATCACTTCAGATGGCATCATGGAGGAGTCTATGGAATGCCATCCAGTCAACGAATACGGAAAAGCAAAGCTCGCGTTTTACGAGCAGGCTAAAAGTAAGTGCCAGGAGATGCAGATGACGTATTACCATCTGCGGTTTTTTAGTGTTTACGGCAAGGGGACCATCCGTGGTCCATCATTTCCACGCTGACCCGGAACTGCCGGAGGGGAAAACCGTCTCCTTAAGCGCCTGCCGCCACCGCTGGAATTTTATGGACATTGAGGATGCCTCCCGCGCCGTAGTGGAACTGTACCGCTACAGTGACAGCCACCGGGGCGAGTGCCATGCGGTGAACGTGGCTTCGGAGGACACCCGGGTGCTGCGGGATTTTGTGGAGGAGATCCACAGTCTCTGCGGCGGAAGCGGAAATCTGGAATACGGAAGCTTTGTCCAGGCGAAGGAGGGCGCGCTCTCCATCTGCCCGGTCAATGAAAATATGAAGAAGCTGACCGGCGGTACCTGGAAGGAGCAGGTCTCCTTTGCGGAGGGAATCCGGAGGATGCTTTGATAAGGAACAACAGGCGTTACCGGTCCCGGACGGGGCCGCGCATGTCTGCATGAAATATACAATTTTGGAAGGATACGATTATGAAAAAGATCAGTGTGCTGATTCCCTGCTACAACGAACAGGAAAATGTAGAGGCCATCAGCAAGGCAGTGCTGGAGACCCTGACCCGGGATCTGCCCCAGTACGACTACGAGCTGGTGTTCATTGACAACGATTCAACCGATGACACCCGCCCGATCCTGCGCAGACTCTGCGCGGAGAACCCGAAGATCAAGGCCATCTTCAATGCCCGCAATTTCGGACAGTTCAACTCTCCGTATTACGGTATGCTGCAGGTGACCGGAGACTGCGTCATTGAGATGGTGGCAGATTTCCAGGATCCGGTGGACATGATTCCGAAATACGTGAAGGCCTGGGAAGAGGGCTACAAGATCGTCATCGGCATTAAGACCAGCAGTAAGGAAAACAAAATCATGTATGCCCTTAGAAGCTTCTACTATAAGACCATCAAGAAGCTTTCCGATGTGGAGCAGATTGAGCATTTTACCGGTTCCGGACTTTATGACCGGGATTTTATCGAGGTGCTGCGGAAGCTGGATGATCCGACCCCGTTTCTGCGGGGCATTGTGGCGGAGCTTGGCTATAAGCGTAAGGAGATTCCTTATGAGCAGCCGAAGCGCCGGGCCGGAAAGACCCACAACAATTTCTACCGCCTGTACGACGCGGCTATGCTCAGCGTAACCTCTTATACGAAGGCAGGCCTGCGCCTGGCAACCTTTGTGGGTGCCATCAGCGCTTTCTTAAGTATGGTGGTGGCTGTAGCTTATCTGGTGATGAAGCTGATCTGGTGGGACCGTTTTCCGGCAGGCATGGCGCCGATGCTCATCGGTATGCTGTTTGTGGGATCAGTGCAGATCTTTTCATTGGTATGGTGGGCGAATATGTACTCTCCATTAACCAGCGCGTGATGCACCGTCCGCTTGTTGTGGAAGAAGAACGTCTGAACTTCGAGGAGAAATAATTTCATGAAATACAAGATTGATGTGGTAAGGATCCGGGAAAATTCCATCCAGCTAAACGGATGGGTCATCGGAAAAACACCGGAGTCCAAAGCGGAATTTGAGGTCCTGGACCAGAATAAAAAGCCGCTGGAGATCAAATGCGTGGCAACCCGCCGGGATGATGTGAGCCAGATCTATTACAAACAGGTCTATGACCGGGATTATGGTTTTGACATTCAGTTCCCATACGAGCGCGGCGCAGATTACTGGCTGGTGATCCACTGCGACGGCAGGACCGCCCGGGTGTAAAGTACAATGAGGAGCTGATCGCAAAGCGCGCCAGCGTGGCGCACAAGCGCATGGAAAGATCAAAGACCTCATGAATATGGAGACGGTGCATGTGGCACTGGAGTTTGGAAAGAAGCATGGCTTAAAGGCCCTGCTCTTAAAATCCCGCCACAAGCTGCAGGGACTCGATAACGACTACGACTATGGCGAGTGGTATGAGCTGACCCGTCCGAAGGAGGAGGGGCTGCGCCCAGCGGTAGACAAGGTTCGCGTATGAGCCGCTGTTGTCCATCGTCATTCCGGCCTACAAGACTCCGGAGAAGTATCTGCGGGAGATGCTAGATTCCATTCTGGCCCAGACCTACAAAAACTGGGAGGTCTGTGTGGCCAACGGAAGCCCGAAGGGTGAGGGTGCGATTGTGAGCCGCGTCATGGCAGAGTACACCAAGAAAGACAGCCGCTTCCATGTGTCGGAGCTGGGAGATAACCTTGGTATTTCCGGCAACACCAACGCGGCCCTCGGGATGGCGAAGGGTGATTTCATCATCCTGGCAGACCATGACGACACCATCCCGGAGCATGCGCTTTACGAGGTGGCAAAGACCATCAATGAGCACCCGGACTGCGACGTGATCTATTCCGATGAGGATAAGCTGGATATGGACGGCGGCGCGCTGTTCGACCCGCATTTCAAGCCGGACTTCAACCCGGATCTCTTAACCAGCGTCAACTATATCTGTCATTTATTTGTGGTAAAACGGACTCTGTTAGATCAGGTGGGCGGCTTCCGGCACGAGTTTGACGGTGCCCAGGACTATGATTTTATCTTCCGCTGCACCGAGAGAGCAAAGGAAATCTGTCATATTCCGAAGGTGCTGTACCACTGGCGCTGTCATCAGGAATCCACCGCCAGCAACCCGGAGAGCAAGCTGTACGCCTTTGAGGCGGGAGCAAGAGCCATCATGGCCCATTATGAGCGCTGCGGTATTCCGGCTGAGAAGGTCGAGAAGGGCGTAGATTATGGAATCTATCACACTACCTTCAAAATCCAGGGCAATCCGCTGGTGTCCGTGATCATTCCGAACAAGGATCACAGCGTGGATCTGGATCTTTGCATCCGCTCTATCATCGAGCGGGCCACCTATAAGAACCTGGAGTTTATTGTGGTGGAGAACAACAGTACCGAGCAGGAAACCTTTGCCTACTATGAGAAGATCCAGAAGGAATTCCCGAATGTACAGGTTGTGCGCTGGGAGCGGGAGTTTAACTATTCCGCCATCAATAACTTTGGCGCAGCCTTCGCGAAGGGCGAGTACCTGATGCTGTTAAACAACGACACCGAGATCATTGCCTCGCGCCTGTTTGAGGAGATGCTGGGCTTCTGCCAGAGAAAAGAGGTCGGCATTGTGGGAGCGCGCCTGCTTTATGAGGATGATACCATTCAGCATGCAGGTGTGGTAATTGGCTTTGGCGGCGTGGCGGGCCACACCTTTATCGGCCTTCATGAGGCGGAGAACAGCTACTTCCACCGGGCTATGTGTGCCCAGGACTACAGTGCCGTGACCGCGGCCTGCCTGATGGTGAAGAAATCTGTGTTTGAGGAGGTGGGCGGCCTGACGGAAGAGCTGGCGGTGGCCTTCAACGATGTAGACTTCTGCTTAAAGGTGCGGGCAGCCGGTTATCTGGTGGTTTACGCGCCGTACGCGGTGATGCATCATTATGAGTCCAAGTCCCGCGGCCTTGAGGATACGCCGGAGAAGGTGGCTCGCTTCAACCGTGAGTGGGCGCTGGTAGCAAAACGCTGGCCGGACATTCTGCAGAATGGTGATCCGTACTACAACCCGAACCTGACACTGCGCAAGTCCGATTTCTCCCTGAGAGATCTCTTAAAAGAGAAGATTGGTGAGCCGTACAAGCTGCCTGAAATCAAAGAGCAGTAGGCGGGAGGAAAACACATGAAAAAAGTTACGATCGTGATTCCAAACTATAATGGCTTAAAATTCATGGAGCCCTGTATGGCTGCCCTGGATAAGCAGCTTTGCCGTGATTTTGAACTGCTGGTGGTGGACAACGGTTCTACCGATGGCAGCGTGGAATGGCTGAAGGAGCATGGACTTCCTTCCATTTTTCTGGAGACCAACACTGGCTTTTCCGGCGCAGTGAATGTGGGAATTAAGGCGGCGAAAACGCCCTATGTGATTCTGCTAAACAATGACACCGAGGCAGAGCCGGAGTATGTGGGCGAGCTGTTAAAGGCAATCGAAAGCTCTCCGAAGATATTTTCCGTCAGTCCGAAGATGATCCAGCTTTACCATAAGGAACTGATGGATGACGGCGGTGATATGTACAGCATCATGGGCTGGGCGTATCAGCGGGCGTGGACAGGAGATCGAACGCTATGACCGTCCCTGCCATATCTTTTCTGCCTGTGCCGGAGCAGCGATTTACCGCCGGGAGGTCTTTGAGGAAATCGGTTATTTCGATGAGATGCATTTTGCGTATCTGGAAGATATCGATGTGGGATACCGGGCCAAGATTGCGGGATACTATAATTTATACTGTCCGTTTGCGAAGGTGTTCCATGTGGGAAGTGGCACCAGCGGCTCTAAGTACAATTCCTTTAAGGTGAAGCTGGCAGCCCGCAACAACGTGTACTTAAATTATAAGAACATGCCGGCTCCGCAGCTTCTGGTGAACAGTCTCCCCATTGTCGCCGGAATTGCCGGAAAGTATTTCTTCTTTAAGAAGATCGGCTTTGAGAAGGACTATGTGGCCGGAGTGCTTGAGGGTATCAAAACCGTGAAAAAGACCCGGAAGGTTCCATACCGGAAGGAAGATTTTCCTAATTATCTTGCCATTGAGTGGGAACTGATTTACGGCGCGGCGCTTTACATTTACGAGTTTTCCAGACGCCAGATCCGGAAGAAACTGGCTGGTATGACAAAAAGTTAATAGAAATTTAATATACTGATCCAGAAAATTCGTGTATAATCGTTACGATTCCATTATGATGCCGGAAGACTGCCATTTTGGCGGAATATCGGCAAATCCGCTGCTGTCTGGGTAATATAAAACGGCAGTTCAGAGATAAAGGTGGACCATATGATAAAAGATAATCAGACCAGACTGAACCGGCTGCATGTGCTTCTGGATGCACTGGTAATCGCGGTCGCCTATGTATTCAGCTGGTTTATTACACTGAAAAGTGGATTGTTTGGAGCAGATCTGGAGGCTGGTATCCTGCCGACCTGGTTTTATATGCGGGTCCTGGTGGTGATCATACCGGTCTATCTGCTTTTGTATACAGTCTTTCATCTGTTTACGCCAAAGCGGGTGCAGGGCAGACGACAGGAATTTGCCAACATCTGCAAGGCCAATATCATCGGACTGTTCCTCTTTGGAACAATCCTCTATTTAGGAAGAAAAAATCCATACCTGAGGGAATTCTCAGCCAGACTGATGGCCGGCTTCTTCCTGACCAACATTACAGCGGAGACGCTGGAGCGAAACCTGATCCGTACCGTGCTGCGTTCCATGCGCGCGAAGGGATACAATCAGAAACATATTATTCTGGTGGGCTACAGCCGCGCGGCGGAGGGCTACATTGACCGCGTGCTGGCCAATCCGGAGTGGGGCTACCGGGTACGCGGTATTCTGGATGACCACAAGCCGTGGGGCTATGACTACCGCGGTATCAAGGTCATTGGAACCATGAAGGATCTAAAGCCGATCCTGGACATGAACCGTCTGGACGAGATTGCCATTACCTTAAGCCTGAAGGAGTACGGCGGTCTGGAGCAGATCGTGGCAGTCTGTGAAAAGTCCGGTGTGCACACCAAGTTTATTCCGGACTACAACAAGGTGATCCCGACAAAGCCTTATACAGAGGATCTGCAGGGGCTTCCGGTCATCAACATCCGCCGTGTCCCGCTGAATGATCCGCTGAATGCGGCCATGAAACGGGCAATCGACATTTTTGGTGCCATTGTGGCCCTGATCCTGTTTTCGCCGGTCATGCTGCTTACGGCTATCCTGATCAAGCTGACCTCTCCGGGACCGCTGATCTACTGCCAGGAGCGGGTGGGACTGCATAACCGTCCTTTTAAGATGTACAAGTTCCGTTCCATGGAGGTGCAGGCACCAGAAAAAAAAGAGTGAATGGACCACGAAGCGCGACCCAAGGGTGACCCCCATCGGCCGGGTGATCCGCAAGACCAGCATCGACGAGATGCCCCAGCTGTTCAACGTGCTGTTTGGCAGCATGAGCCTGGTGGGGCCAAGACCGGAGCGGCCGTATTTTGTAGAGCGGTTCAAGGAAGAAATTCCGAGATACATGATCAAGCATCAGGTACGTCCGGGTATGACCGGGTGGGCGCAGGTGAATGGCTACCGTGGCGATACTTCCATCACCAAGCGGATCGAGCACGATCTTTATTACATTGAAAACTGGACTTTGGGATTTGATTTTAAGATATTGTTTCTGACATTTTTCAAAGGCTTTATTAATAAGAACGCCTATTGACCCGGTCGCCGGAGCAGGCAGGAATGAGAATGAGGTACAAAACATGAGTCACGATTTTGACGATGAGTTAGAGCGCAGTACAGAGCGGAGAAGCAGACGCAACCCACGCATGCGGGATACGGCAGCGTATGGCTCTTCCGGGCAGGAGGGCGGATACGCGTCCGAGCGGGAGCGTTGGGAGAGCCGCCAGAGAAAACGCCAGGAAGCAGCAGAGCGGAGCTGGACGTGATGGGAGATTCCGTATCCATGCGATCCCGAAGCAGCCGAAAAGGGAAAGCAGACAGGAGCCTGTGAGCCGGAGCTATGCGCCGGATATGCTGGATGAGATGGAGATGGGACGCGGGCGAGGCACTTCCCGCCGCAGAGGCAGCGCAGTACGTGCAGATCTGGGGCAGGAGAATACCGGAAACAGAGCTTGCGATTCCGATATACGCAGCAGTGCAGCGCGGGAAACCGCAGGCAGCCGTGCGGTACGGAAGGCAGCAGCCGGAAGAACGACCGGCGGAAACGACCGGCGCGGCGGCCGTTCTGATTTTGGACAGAGCGAGGCAAAGAAAAGCGCAGACGCCGTATCATTGCCATGATTGTGGCAGAGTGTATCGCGTTGGTAGCCATTTTCAGCTATGCCTTTATGGCCCGCATGATGTCGAAGATCCAGCGCTCCGAAGATTTCCAGATCAGCGAGATCAAGACAAACGACATTGCGGTGGACGCGGAAGAGAATATGAAGGGCTACTGGACCATCGCCATTTTCGGCGTCGATGCCCGTGACAACTCGATCGAGAAATCCACGAACTCGGATGTTATCATCCTCTGCAACATCAACCGGGATACCGGCGAGATTAAGCTGGTATCGGTATACCGTGATTCTTACTTAAATATCAACGATAAGGGGCCTATAGCAAGATCAACCAGGCTTACTTTGTAGGCGGACCGAAGCAGGCCGTCGAAGCCCTGAACCGCAACCTGGATCTGCAGATCCAGGACTACATGACCTTTAACTGGAAAGCAGTAGCCAATGCCATTGATGTTCTGGGCGGTGTGGACATTGAGCTGAGCAAGGCGGAGTTCTTCTATATTAACTCCTTCATCACAGAGACCGTAAAGGCAACCGGTATTGGTTCCCGCCAGCTGACCCACGCAGGCATGAACCATCTGGATGGTGTTCAGGCTGTAGCGTACGGACGACTTCGACTGATGGATACCGACTATGCGCGTACCGAGCGTCAGCGTAAGATTATTGCACAGGCCTTTGAGAAATCCAAGAAGGCTGACTTCCAGACTCTGTATACCCTGATCGGAACGGTATTCCCGCAGGTATCTACCAGTGTTGGTGTAGATGACCTGGTAAGCAATGCCAGAAATATCAGCAAGTTCCATCTGGGAGAGACCACCGGATTCCCGCAGGCACGTGGCGACGCGAACATGTGTAAGAAGGGGCAGTGGTTGTTCCGGCTACCCTGGAGAGCAACGTCATCGAACTGCATAAATTTCTCTTTGGCGATGAGGCGTATACTCCGTCCGACACGGTAAAGAAGATCAGCGCAAAGATTTCTTCGGATACCGGCATCTACAAAGAAGGCCAGTTTGTCGGTAATGTCGGAACTGGCGGCGGTGTGGTACAGCCGCAGAAGACAACCGCTGCTTCTACAAAATCCTCCGAAAAGTCCAAGGATGAGGAAGGATACCAGACCGTATATGAGTACGACAAAACGGCAAAAGGTCAGCAAAAGCTTAAGATGGAGACCGATGCGGATGGTAAGTATGTGAAATACGAGACTGACGCAGACGGCTTCTTGGTAAAGGTGAGACCATTTCCAGCAGCCACAGCGCTACAACAGGGGCGGAGACGGATGAAGATGGAAATCTGAAAGAGTCCGAAAGCCGCAATAACCATAAGAATAATGAGAGTTCGGCCAGTGAATCCGGAATTGCGGATACCAAGGTAACGGACCGCCCGGGAAGCAGCACGGAGAGCACTTCTGCATCCCATCCGGGAAGCAGCACGGAGACCACCTCCTCAGGCCATGCAGGCACTACGACACCGACCAGCGCGGCAAGTCATCCGGGAAGCAGTACAACGCCGACTACGGCAGCATCTCATCCGGGCAGCACCGGTGAGAGTACGACATCCGGTTCCGGCAGTACGGTACCGACAGCAGCATCTCATCCGGGAAGCAGCAGTACGTCACCGACCAGCTCAGCATCTCATCCGGGAAGCAGTTCCACAACGCCGACCGGCGCAGGCTCCGGAAATGTTTCATCAGGAGGACCGTCCGGAAGCGGAAACGGAAGCAGCTCTTCTTCCGGCTCCGGACCAGTGTCAGCACCGGGACAGTAAAAATAACAATTTAAAAGTAATAGCAATATAGGTCCGAAGCCGGTAATCCCGGCATACCGCTGCGCAAAATATGGGTATTGTGTTCGGACGATGCAGCTGACAGATGTTTGCGGATAGTCGGACAAGATGTCCGCCTACCTCAAACACCAGTCGCTGCATAGCCGGACACGTATACCCATATTTATGCTCCGCGGAATGCCGGGATAACCGGCTTCTACTGTATTGCCTCCGCTAAGAGAGAAATAAAATCAGCCAGAACGGTACTGATAAAAGCCATGATTTCCAGCTTTTACCAGTACTATTCTGGCTGTGTTTTTTATTACCGTAAAATAGCCAGGAAAGCAGAAGCAGGCCGGGGCGGTATCCTGCGTAGCATAAATATAAGTGCAACGTGTCCGGCTATGTGGCGACTGACGTTTTCGGGAGGCGGACATCTTGTCCGACTATCCGCAAACGGCTGTCAGCCACATCGTCCGAACACGGCACTTATATTTTGCGCAGCGGGATACCACCCCGACCTGCTTCGGACCTTTCGTGAATATTCTTTTTATTTGGTGAGGAGTTCACAATTAAATTGAAAAGGGAACACAATTGCAACACATTTCTCTGCTAAAGTTCTTTACAGAGTTAAGGAAAAGAAGTACGGAAAGGAGATCATCATTATGTACGAAAACGACAGAGAAAACAGAAACGATTATTCGGAAGCTGGTTACAATGACCGCAACGATGAACATATGGAATACCGCAGTGAAGCATCCCGTAAGGAAGAAAACCAGGAGGTCAGAAGTGAGCAGCATCTGACACAGGAAAGCAGCCAGAGCAGCAGCGCATGGCAGTCCGCTCCGCAGGATAACAGCCAGAGCAGCGCATGGCAGTCCGCTCCGCAGGGAAGCAGCCAGAGCAGCAGCGCATGGCAGTCCGCTCCGCAGGGAAGCAGCCAGAGCAGCAGCGCATGGCAGTCCGCTCCGCAGAACAGCGGCCGGGCAGCCGGTGAGAATGGGGCAGCAGCCTGGAACACACAGAACAGCCAGACTGCAGATAAGGACAGAGCAGCTTCCTGGAACGCTCAGGCTTCCGCTCAGGACAGCAGCCGTCAGGGAGATGCTCAGACACAGGAGCAGCATCATACGACCGGAGGCTGGGCACCGCGCAGACCGGAGTTCCATCACGCCTCTCATCAGAGACCGGAACACACAAAACGCAGTGGCCGTAGCCTGGCAGGAAAGATTGCCGGTGTTACCGCGGCAGCAGTCCTCTTTGGTACAGTAGCCGGTGGCACCATGTTTGCGGTAGATACCGCGGGCGAGTACCTGAAGGGACAGTACACCACCATTGGTCAGACTGAGACGCAGGCGCAGGTAAAGGTAGCACAGTCTGATGAGGAAGACAGCAGTACCACAGCCGGAGCACCGGTTACTTCCGCAATTCAGACCGATGTTTCTTCTATTGTAGAGAAGGCTATGCCGTCCGTTGTTGCCATTAACAACACCATGGTTATGCAGCAGCAGACCTGGTTTGGACCGAGCCAGACCGTAGAAGTTCCGAGCAGCGGCTCCGGGATCATTGTGGGCCAGAACGACGAAGAGCTTTTGATTGTTACCAATAATCATGTAGTTGAGGATTCTAAGGAGCTGACCGTTACCTTCATTGATAATTCACAGGTCAGTGCAGCCATCAAAGGTACTGATTCCGAAACCGATCTGGCAGTTATCGCCATCCCGTTAAAGGATATCCCGTCCGACACCATGAGTCAGATCAAGGTTGCAACCCTCGGTGATTCCGGCGCATTAAAGGTTGGTCAGGGCGTCATTGCCATTGGTAATGCCCTTGGTTATGGTCAGTCCGTAACCGTAGGTTATGTCAGTGCATTAAATCGTGAAGTGAAGGCAGAGGATCAGACCACCCGTACCCTGCTCCAGACCGATGCGGCCATCAACCCTGGCAACAGTGGCGGCGCTCTTTTAAATATGAAGGGTGAGGTTATCGGTATCAACGCAGCCAAGTATTCCTCCACTGAGGTAGAGGGAATGGGCTACGCTATCCCGATCTCTCAGGCGCAGGACATCATCAACGAGCTGATGAACAAGAAGACCCGTGTCGCAGTCGATGAGGCAGATCAGGGTTATCTGGGAATCCAGGGTCAGAATATTGATGAGACCGCAGCAAGTATGTATGGTATGCCGAGAGGTATTTATGTATACAAGATTGTAGAGGACAGCGCAGCATCCAAGTCCGATTTAAGAGAGAAAGATATCATCACCAAGTTTGACGGTCAGACCGTGCGCACCATGGCAGATCTGAAAGATATGCTGACCTTCTACAAAGGCGGTGACACTGTGAACTTAACCGTCCAGTCCCTGGAGGATGGACAGTATGTAGAGCGTACCGTTCAGATTACCCTGGGAACCAAACCGGCCGGTGAAACCAACTAACAACAATATTGAGACGGAACTAATAAAGAGTCCGGGCGTACTGGGAAATTGAATTCTTACATTTTCACATATCCGTTGTTTGCTTGCTTTCGCTGACACGAGTTCGCCTGTGTCGGATTAGCATCCGCCACATTCGGACACGTGTGCTCAAGATGCAAACACCGGATATGCGGAAAATTCCAGAATCCAATTCCCCGCACGCCCTGCTTTATTGGCTGCGCTACGAAAAGAATAGTGGCTGCAGGCATGTATTGGTCTTGTTAGGATAATAAAGGCTATGACCGGAAGGATACTGACCAGGGCGGCAGTTATGTGCCGGCAGAGCCTCTTCGAATTGCTTGATTAGCCCATACCTGGAGAAAACGGACACGTCAAGGTCGCGTAAGCGCTTGTTATAACCTTGATGTGTCCGTTTTTTTCAGGTATCCTATGGCAAGCAAACGTAAGAGGTTTAAACCAATACATTGCGCTTGCGTGGTTTTTTATCTCTAGCGGAGCCAATGAAGCAGGAAGTGAATGAGACCGCTTTCCGGTATTTTCCACATATCTGGTTGTTTGCCTCTTGAACACACGTGTCCGAATGCAGCGGATGTAGTCCGATGCAGGCGAACACGTGTTGTGAGAGCAAGCAAACAACGGATATGTGAAAATATCGGAAAGCGGTCTCTTTCACTTCCGGACCTTTTATTGAATCCGTCTCAATATTTTTATTCCCGCATCAGCAGGAATGCCTGGTACAGATTTAGCGTTCCATATCCCCACTGCCGGTTGGGATAGCGGAACGCTTCTTTTCGTTCTGCCCCGCGGATAAGGATGGATTTTACGGAAATGCTGGTGAGGGTTGTGTCATTTCCCTGGGTGAATCCCCAGGAGAAGAGACAGGCCACGGCTCCGGCGGTGATGGCGGTGGCCACGGAGGAACCGGTCTGCCGGGATAGGCGGGAAGTGCCAGGCGGAATCCCTGGTCCCTGCACCTCCACGCCGGGAGCGGCGAAATCCGGCTTGATCTGTCCGGTGGCGGTGAAGCCGCGGCTGCTGTGGATGTAAAGGCTTCCGGTAACGTGGTTGTATGTGCTGACGGTTAAGAGCAGCGGCGCGTTGCCGGGATCGGTGATGGTGATGTCCGGGTCCGGCCGGAGAAATCCGGTGTCCTCTGTGAGAAATCCCTGCATGGGGAGCCAGATATGAAACTGCCCGGCGACAAACAGCGTGGGATAGACCCGGATATGCCAGATGCCGGGGGCCGGGCCGGTAAAACGCAGAAAAGCTAAAAACGTCCGGAGGAGGATTCGGTAATCTGATAACTGATCAAAATGCGGGTAGCGTCAAGCTGGAAGGAAATCGTGGTTTCCTGGCCTACCGTCATGGGAATCCGCTCAATGACTTCTCCGGAGGGAGAGACAAAGCCTACCGTGTAAAGTTCTGAAACATCAGCCCACAACTCCATGGAAAAACCGGAGGTGGAATCCGCTACGCGCAGCTCCACATCCTCATATTCCTGATCAGGAGAAAGATTTCCAAAATAGTGATGCCGGAATCCGGTCTCGTTTCCGGCACCGGTGACACAGGCAAAACCGCGGGTGCCGCTTAAGGCCTGCAGCTGCATGGCCAGGGGAGAGATTCCGCTGTGGCTTCCCTGACTGGTGCCGACGCCAAGGCAGAGCACCAGCGGCATCTGGTACTGCCCGGCTACGCCTAAAAGAAAAGCTGCGGCAGCCATGATGTCATTTTCCTGATAAGCGTCTGCATCTGGCGGAACGGCAAAAAACTCCCGCAGATATTGCTTGGCCGGCTTTAACCGTACCACTGCCAGTGCGGCGTCCGGGGCGGCACCGGAAAACGTGGTGGGACTCTGAATCTGACGGCCTGCGGCAACTCCGGCCAGAAAGGTTCCGTGCCCGCTGGTATCAGTGGAGGGCACAAGCTCCAGCGGCTGTTCGGAGGCCAGGGCGCGGTTTAAGTCTTCCTGGCTGTAGACGGTGCCGTAAAACGGCTGGAATCCGGCCACAGCTTCCGGGTATTTTCACTTTCAATAGTCTGATCCCAGAGCCGCAGGATCCGGCTGGTGCCGTCCGGGTTTTGAAACAGCGGGTTTGTATAATCAATCCCGGTGTCAATCATCCCGATGAGGATGCCCTGGCCGGTGCTCATGAGATTTGGCTGGGAAAAGACCGGAAGGATTCCGGTGGCTTCCAGGGCCGTGGTATCCTGTAGTCCGTAAAGTTTTGGAATGGCGGAGTAGGTGTGCTGCGTAAAACTTAAAGGGAGGACGCCGGAAAGGGGCGCGTGGACAATGGCGTATTCCTGACTCACCAGATTGACACACCGGGTCTGGGCCAGCTCGTAGAGGGAATCTACAGCCCGCGGGGAATACCGGACGATGAAATCGGCAATCTCTTCCGAGGCAGGGGAAACATTGCAGGGGATCATGAAAACTCCCGGAACTTTTTTCTGATAATATATGAAGGAACATCAGAACAGGTGTAAGTGTGATGGTACTGAACAGTTACGAACAGGTTACAGTTTGACGGCGTTCTGTTTTGATAGTACAATAAGAATAGCTGCGCAGTAATTTGCCACCTGCGCAATTGAGAGAATATCTGGAAATCAGGAGGAATGTGTCTATGCTTTATACAGGAATCATCGCGGCGCTGTCATCACTGGACCTTGGCATCAAATGGCTGATTGACCGGGAAAAACCGGAGAATTTCCCGAAGCCGCTGCCGCATACAAAGGAAAAATCCTGCTGTACCGGAATCACAACGCCGGTTTTCCCTTCGGCTTTCTGGAGCAGCATGCAGAGCTTGTGCGGATGCTGCCGCTGGCGGTGATCTCAGGACTGGCCGGTTTTCTGGCTGCGATCCTTCCGCAGAAAGGAAAAACCGTACAGAAATTCGGCATTGCTGTTATTCTTGGCGGCGCGGTCAGCAATCTTTATGACCGCATGATCCGACACTATGTGGTGGACTATTTCAGCATTCAGTGTGGAAAACTGAAGAAGGTAGTCTTCAATCTTGGGATATCTTTGTATTTCTTGGCTCCGGCATCCTGTTCGGAGCGGAGTTCATAAAGGAAATCCGGGGTATGCTGCCGGAAAAAACTCCTGTTGACAGCAGTCGTGAAACCATGTAAAATCGAATGAAAATATAAAAGGAGCGAAATATTTCTATGTTAGATTCTGGAGACAGTACGGGCATACAACTGGCGGCGGTTTTGATCCTGCTGATGCTGTCAGCGTTTTTCTCCTCGGCGGAGACTGCCCTGACTACGGTAAACAAGATGCGGGTGCGTACTCTGGCAGAGAGCGGTGACAAGCGCGCGGCCATGGTGGCAGCGGTGATTGAAGATCCGGCCAAGATGCTCAGCACCATTCTGATTGGCAACAACATTGTGAATCTGTCAGCCTCTTCCCTGATGACAACCCTGACCCTGCGTGTGTTCGGCAATGCGGCGGTTGGTGTGGCCACCGGCGTGCTGACGCTGTTGATCCTGGTATTCGGTGAGATCACGCCAAAGACTATGTCCACGCTGTATGCGGAGAAAATCTCTTTGCTTATGCAGGTGCCATCCATGTGCTGATGGTGGTTCTGACTCCGGTAATCTTCATTGTCAATAAGCTGTCCATGGGAGTTCTCTTCCTTTTGCGTGTAGACCCAACAAAAGCAGGATCCCATAACAGAGGATGAGCTCCGGACGATCGTGGAAGTAAGCCATGAGGAAGGCGTTATTGAGAGCGAAGAAAAGAAGATGATCAACAACGTATTCGATTTCGGGGATGCTGTGGCCAAGGATGTTATGGTGCCGCGTATCGATATGGTCATGGTAGATGTAAACGCAACCTTCGATGAGCTCATGGAGCTGTTCCAGAATGAACGCTTTACCCGTATCCCGGTTTACGAGGAAAATACGGACAATGTCATCGGCATTGTGAATATGAAGGATTTTATTCTGTTTGATCATGAAAAAGAAAAGAATTTTTCCATCCGTGATTATCTGCGCCAGCCACTTTATACCTACGAATACAAGAAGACGGCCGAGCTGATGCTGGAGATGCGCAAAAACCTTCAACAATATTGTCATTGTACTGGATGAGTACGGTGCCACCGCCGGTCTTATTACTCTGGAGGATATGCTGGAGGAGATTGTCGGTGAGATCCGCGATGAGTACGATCAGGATGAGGAGGATGACGTAAAGGAAGTTGCGCCGGATGAATATCTGGTGAATGGTTCAGCCAAACTGGACGATCTGAATGACCGCTTGGGCCTGGAACTGGAATCTGAGGATTATGATTCCATTGGCGGACTGGTGATCGGCCTGCTGGACCATCTGCCGGAGGAAGGCGAGGAAGTTGATTACGAGAATCTTCATTTAAAAGTAGAAGAGATGGATAAAAACCGGATCGGAAAAATCCGCATTCAGATTCATCATCCGGAAGAGTCGGAGGATGGAGAGAAGGAAAAAGACGGAGAACACGAATAAAACAGTAAAAAAGAAGAGGATGCAGCAAACTGGTCCCGGAACATACCGGGTTCAGCTTTGCTGCATCCCTTTCTTTTTCATCAGCTTAAAATTCCTCCTGCCATGCCTCCTGCCGCGCAGCAGGCCAGTACCGGAAGTATCCGGGAAAGCTCTGGTACCTGCCCGTGGCGCAGCAGAAGGGATGCCGTAAAGAGCGCCAGAAAATACAGAACTCCGGTGAGAAGCCCCCAGAAAACGCCGGGTACGCAGCGCTTTGCCGCAGAGCAGTCCGCCTGCGAAACAGGAGATGGCATAGAGGGCATAGACCGCGGGTGCAATCTGCGACTCCTTCAGTTTCAGCTTGTATAAAACAAAGGCCAGGATGAATAAAAGCAGGGCAGATAAAAGATAGGAAGCAACAAGGGAGATCAGAACAGCTTTCGGGCGGGATGGCAGCATAAAACCTCTCCTTTTGGGAATACTCTGGTTGCTTCATTCTATTCCGGGCTGTCCGATAATATGTGTGGGGAAAATGAATGGAACAAATGGTTACTGTACACGGGTAGGCATTTTCTGAACTGAAAATGCCGTATGATATCGTGGTGGCAGCAGATTTTGCCGATTTGGAATGCGAAGCATCGGCAAAATCCGTTGCTGTTTGCGCAACGCGTGAACAGTAACAACAAATGGCTTAAATACAAAGAAAAACAGGCAAGAAATTGCAAAAATATCCTTGACATGCTATCATCAAACGGATATAATGATATGGCGTGCGAAAATCGCAGGATTTTTTGATGCGCAAAAAGCTGAAAAGAATTACAGCAACCAACAGACAATATCACAGGAGGTGAAAGGAATGCCAACATTCAACCAGTTAGTGAGAAAGGGAAGACAGACCGCAGAAAAGAAGTCTACTGCACCGGCTCTGCAGAGAGGATACAACTCCTTACAGAAACGTGCAACCAACACTTCTTCTCCGCAGAAGAGAGGTGTCTGCACCGCAGTTAAGACTGCAACCCCGAAGAAGCCGAACTCTGCACTTCGTAAAATCGCCAGAGTACGTCTTTCTAACGGTATCGAGGTAACAAGCTACATCCCAGGTGAGGGACACAACTTACAGGAGCACAGCGTTGTTCTGATTCGTGGTGGTCGTGTTAAGGACCTTCCGGGTACCAGATACCACATCATCAGAGGTACTCTTGATACTGCAGGCGTTGCCAACAGAAGACAGGCTCGCTCCAAGTACGGCGCTAAGAGACCGAAAGACGCTAAGAAGAAATAATAAGTAACAGCTTACACTAGTAGTACCACTAACGTAAGTAAAAGTAGTTAGTGCCGGGATGATATTGCCTGTGGTTGCAGGAATAGATAGAACCGCGCGCGAACACATTTTTATGGAAACATGTGAGTACCTATGAATTAATTTCTATAATTAAGGAGGGAAGTAACGTGCCACGTAAAGGACATACTCAGAAAAGAGACGTATTAGCAGATCCGTTATACAATAACAAAGTGGTAACCAAGCTGATCAACAACATCATGCTGGATGGTAAGAGAGGCGTTGCCCAGAAAATCGTATACGGCGCATTTAACCGTGTAGAAGAGAAGAGCGGCAAGCCGGCTCTGGAAGTCTTCGAAGAGGCAATGAACAACATCATGCCGGTTCTGGAAGTTAAGGCAAAACGTATCGGTGGTGCTACTTATCAGGTACCGATCGAGGTAAGACCGGACAGACGTCAGGCTCTTGCGCTTCGCTGGATCACCATGTTCTCCCGTAAGAGAGGCGAGAAGACCCAGGAAGAGAGACTGGCAAACGAGATTATGGACGCAGCAAACAACACTGGTGCATCTGTAAAACGTAAAGAAGACATGCATAAGATGGCAGAGGCTAACAAGGCATTTGCTCACTACAGATTCTAAGAGGAGGAAAATCCGTTGGCTGGAAGAGAATATCCGTTAGAGAGAACCAGAAACATTGGTATTATGGCTCACATCGATGCAGGTAAAACAACCCTGACCGAGCGTATCCTGTATTATACTGGTGTTAACTATAAGATCGGTGATACTCACGAAGGAACTGCTACCATGGACTGGATGGAACAGGAGCAGGAGCGTGGTATCACAATTACTTCAGCTGCTACAACCTGCCACTGGACCATTCATGGCCAGGACAACCGTCCAATCAAAGGACAGCCGGAGTATCGTATCAACATCATTGATACCCCGGGTCACGTTGACTTTACCGTAGAGGTTGAGCGTTCCCTTCGTGTACTGGACGGCGCTGTCGGCGTGTTCTGTGCAAAAGGTGGTGTAGAACCTCAGTCTGAGAACGTATGGCGTCAGGCTGATACCTACAATGTACCGCGTATGGCATTCATCAACAAGATGGATATCCTTGGTGCTAACTTCTACGCAGCAGTAGATCAGATCCGTACCAGACTTGGTAAGAATGCTATCTGCCTTCAGCTGCCGATCGGTAAGGAAGATGAATTCAAGGGAATCATCGATCTGTTTGAGATGAAAGCTTACATCTACAACGATGATAAGGGCGACGACGTTACTGTTTGCGAAATCCCGGATGATATGAAGGATGATGCAGAGCTGTATCACACCGAGCTGGTAGAGAAAATCTGTGAGCTGGATGATGACCTGATGATGGAATATCTGGAAGGTGAAGAACCATCCATCGAGGAACTGAAGAAAGTATTAAGAAAAGCTACCTGCGAGTGCAGAGCCGTTCCCGTATGCTGTGGTTCTGCTTACAGAAACAAAGGTGTTCAGAAACTTCTGGACGCAATTCTTGAGTTCATGCCGGCTCCGACCGATATCCCGTCTATCAAGGGTACCGATATGGATGGCAATGAAGTATTCCGTCACTCTTCTGATGAAGAGCCGTTCTCCGCTCTGGCATTCAAGATCATGGCTGACCCATTCGTAGGTAAGCTGGCATTCTTCCGTGTGTACTCAGGTACTATGAACTCCGGTTCTTACGTACTGAATGCTACTAAGGGCAAGAAAGAGCGTGTTGGACGTATCCTTCAGATGCATGCTAATAAGAGAAATGAACTTGATAAGGTTTACTCCGGCGATATCGCTGCAGCAGTAGGCTTTAAGACAACCGGTACAGGCGATACCATCTGTGATGAACAGAATCCGGTTATCCTGGAGTCTATGGAGTTCCCGGAGCCAGTTATCGAGCTGGCTATCGAGCCGAAGACCAAAGCTGGTCAGGGCAAGATGAGCGAGGCACTTGCAAAACTGGCAGAGGAGGATCCGACCTTCCGTGCATCCACCAACCAGGAGACTGGCCAGACCATCATCTCCGGTATGGGTGAGTTACATCTGGAGATCATCGTAGACCGTCTGCTTCGTGAGTTCCACGTAGAAGCTAACGTAGGTGCTCCGCAGGTAGCTTACAAAGAGACCTTCACAAAGCCTGTAGATGTAGACAGCAAGTATGCAAAACAGTCTGGTGGTCGTGGACAGTACGGTCACTGTAAAGTTAAATTCGAGCCGATGGATCCGAACGGCGAAGAGACCTTCAAGTTTGAGTCCAGCGTTGTCGGCGGTGCTATCCCGAAAGAGTACATCCCGGCTGTAGGCGAAGGTATCGAAGAGGCTGCCAAGTCCGGTATCCTTGCCGGATTCCCGGTACTCGGTGTAAAAGCTACCGTATACGATGGTTCTTACCATGAGGTCGACTCTAACGAGATGGCATTCAAGATCGCTGGTTCCATGGCGTTCAAGGAGGCTATGCAGAAGGCAGGCGCTATCCTGCTTGAGCCGATCATGAAGGTTGAGGTAACCATGCCTGAGGAGTACATGGGTGATGTTATCGGTGATATCAACTCACCGCCGTGGACGTATCGAGGGTATGGAGGACATCGGCGGCGGTAAGATGGTAAAGGCATACGTTCCGCTTTCCGAGATGTTCGGTTACTCCACAGACCTTCGTTCCAGAACTCAGGGACGTGGTAACTACTCCATGTTCTTCGAGAAGTACGAGCCGGTTCCGAAGTCCGTACAGGAGAAGGTTATCAACGAGCACAAGAAATAATGTAATCTAATTTTCAGCCGGTGGTTCTGCAGTTGTTTTTATCAAAGAACATGCTGCAGAGCCGCCAGCCGGAATAGAGAAAAGGCTTGAAAATATTGCGTAAATAGCATATAATAAAGAACAGCCTAACCATATAATCAATCGCCCGTACTAGGCGGGCAAATCAAGGAGGACGTTTTAAAATGGCAAAAGCAAAGTTTGAAAGAACTAAACCGCATTGTAACATTGGTACTATCGGACACGTTGACCATGGTAAAACTACTCTGACCGCTGCTATCACCAAAGTTCTGGCTGAGAGAGTTGCTGGTAACACCGCTACCGATTTCGAGAACATCGATAAGGCTCCGGAGGAGAGAGAGCGTGGTATCACCATTTCTACCGCACACGTTGAGTATGAGACTGAGCACAGACACTATGCACACGTTGACTGCCCAGGACATGCTGACTACGTTAAGAACATGATCACCGGTGCAGCTCAGATGGATGGCGCTATTCTGGTTGTAGCTGCTACCGATGGTGTTATGGCTCAGACAAGAGAGCACATCCTGCTTTCCCGTCAGGTAGGCGTACCGTACATCGTTGTATTCATGAACAAATGTGATATGGTTGACGATCCGGAGCTGCTTGAGTTGGTAGACATGGAGATCCGTGAGCTGCTGAACGAGTATGAGTTCCCGGGCGATGACACACCGATCATCCAGGGTTCTGCTCTGAAAGCTCTGGAAGATCCGAACGGCCCATGGGGCGACAAGATCATGGAGCTGATGGATGCAGTTGATAGCTGGATCCCAGATCCGCAGCGTGATACAGATAAGCCGTTCCTGATGCCAGTCGAGGACGTATTCACCATTACCGGTCGTGGTACCGTTGCTACCGGTCGTGTAGAGCGTGGTGTTCTGCATCTGAACGATGAGGTTGAGATCGTTGGTATCCACGAGGAGACCAAGAAGACCGTTGTTACCGGTATCGAGATGTTCCGTAAGCTACTGGATGAGGCTCAGGCTGGTGATAACATCGGTGCTCTGCTTCGTGGTATCCAGAGAACTGATATCGATCGTGGACAGGTTCTGTGTAAGCCGGCATCCGTTAAGTGCCACAACAAGTTTACCGCACAGGTTTACGTTCTGACCAAAGACGAGGGTGGCCGTCATACACCCGTTCTTCAACAACTATCGTCCGCAGTTCTACTTCAGAACAACTGACGTAACCGGCGTTTGCGAGCTCCCGGCTGGTACCGAGATGTGCATGCCTGGTGATAACGTAGAGATGACCGTTGAGCTGATCCATCCGGTAGCTATGGAGCAGGGTCTTACTTTCGCTATCCGTGAGGGTGGTAGAACCGTAGGTTCAGGCCGTGTTGTTTCTATCGTTGAGTAATCACTGATCAGAAATTAATCGAAATTTTTATATCATGTAGATGCGCAGGAGCGCCTACTGTGTCCAAACGTAAGATGACCCGTGGAGATTTTCTCCACGGGTTTTTCTGTTGCGTGAATTTCACGTTACTGTTCACGCATTGCGCAAACAATTTCACACAAAGTTCAAACTAAAGATTTGACAGCTGTGTTATAATGTAACGAGTGCAAGAGAGCCCGAAGCGTGCTTGCACGGTTATGGCGATAGAATTGAGGAGTATATTATGAAAATGAAATGGAAACAGCAGGCAGCTACTGCATTAGCAGCAGTGCTCTGCGGAGCGGGACTGCATGCTGCGGCATCCGCAATGCCGGACACTCAATATACCTTTCATACCGATGTCTATGGACCGGGTGTGGCTAATCTGTCTTCTTCAGACAGCTATTCCAGATATCAGTGGGGCCTGAAGAATGATGCGGAGCTGCAGTACAGCGAGATCACAAATCGCTTTAAGGACAGCAACCCGAAGCTGGCAACCTACATTGATCTGGCAAACTACCTTGGCATGCCGGCCCCGGTAGCCGGACCGGATGCTTACCGTATCAAGGAGATCCGGGCAAGACGGGAGTGGATATTGATATCCTGCCGGCATGGAACCTTTACGATTCCAGCACAGAGGAGCACCGGCAGGTGGTAGTGGCAGTCATTGACACGGGAATTGATATCAATCATCCTGATCTGAAGGATGCTATCTGGACCAACGAAGATGAGATTCCGGGAGATGGCATTGATAATGACGGAAACGGTTATATAGACGATGTCCATGGCTGGAATTTCTTTTTGATGGAAACAATGAACTCTGCAAAGGCATTGAGGATAACCATGGAACCCATGCGGCGGGAACCATTGCCGCCGCCCGCGGAAATGGCGGTATTGCCGGTATTACGGACAACAAGTATGTGAAGGTCATGGTATTGAAAGCCCTGGGAACCCAGTATGGTGTTGGAGAGGAAAAGGCCATTATTGAAGCCATTCGCTATGCGGAAGCAAACGGAGCCTCCATCTGCAACCTCAGTTTTGGTACGACAGAGTATTATCCGGAACTGGAGAAGGTAATGCGGGCATCCAGGATGCTGTTTGTGGTATCGGCCGGAAACGGAAACGAAAAAGGCATCGGAGAGGACACAGACCAGAAGCCGGACTATCCATCCTCCTTTGACCTGGATAATGTCATTTCTGTGGCAAACCTGATGTTTGACGGAAGCCTGGCGGAAAGCTCCAATTACGGAGCAAAGAGCGTGGATATCGCGGCACCGGGCACCTACATTGTCAGCACCATCGCAGATGGCGGTTATGGATTTATGACCGGAACCTCTATGTCAGCTCCGATGGTAGCCGGAGCGGCGGCGTTTTTGTATTCCTATCGCACGGATCTGCAGCTTTCTGATATCCGGAAAGTTCTTCTGGAAACGGCGCGAAAGATTCCGCCGTTGGAAGGCAAGCTCAGCAGCAATGGTATGCTGGATGTATATGCCGCACTGAACTATGGCAGAACGACGGAAACAGCAGACAGTGCGCAGACGGAGCAGCCGGCAGATCATACACAGGCAGACCAGAATGCGGCGGCTGGACAGACTGCGGAGCAGACAGCAGAGGCCCCACAGGAGCGCCAGAACAGTGACAGCGCATCAGACGGCGCGTCTCAGTCAGAGAGTACGGCTTCCACATCAAAAACAATTATAGCAGGAGGCGGGGAACCAGTTAATCTGGGGTGGTAAAGCATATCAGAAAATCCCTGCAAAATTCAGAAAAGAGCATTAGAAAAGCCCATGAAAACGATTTGTGAACGGTTTTCATGGGCTTTTTCAATATGCCTTTTATAATGCGGTCTGCGGTGCGGCGTTATTTCTTTTTATTTTTGTACTCAGCCAGCAGCCGCTCAAACTCTTCTTCGTCACCGGAGCGCTGCAGGCGCTGTCTGCGGCGTTCCCGTCGTTTTGCCAGGGCTTTGGCTTCTTTCTTTTTCGAGTAGATGAACCAGCTTATAAGGCCGATCACGCCAAGAACAAGAAGCACGATCAGGATTGTGATCAGGACACCGGCTACGGAAATATGTTTGTGTGGCCGCTGGGGCTTCTCTGCGTTGGAAGCAGTAGCCAGGGGCTTCTGCATTTGCGGTATCGAAAGCGGTTGTGGCAGCCTCTGAGGCTGAATCATTCCCGTCGATTGTGACGCCATCTTTTGCCAGCAGATACGCGGTACCGATTGTCCGGTCATTGTAGCTGTAGGTGAGCAGCGCTACGGCATTGTCTGGGCTGATCTCCGGCAGCGCCCCAAGCGTGATATCTGCATCTTCAAAGGAGGCACTGTTTGGCAGGGTGATTACGCTGTCAGGATCGATCATCAGATCAGATGCCTGAAACGAGCCTTTATCCAGATTGATGGTCTCGTTTCCGGTTACATAACGGCTTTCATAGTCTGCCACGGTGTAGTGCTGGAAAGACCGGAAGCCGAATTCCAGAAGTGCCTTTCCGTCTACAAAATACTGTCTTGGCTGACCTTTCAGGATAACGGATACCAGACGGCGGTTATCCTGACGGCGTAGGTGACCAGCGTGTTCCCGGCTTTGATCAGATACCCGGTTTTTCCGGCGATTGCCTCCGGATAGTAATACGGGCTGCTGGGGTCTTCTGTCACGCAGAGCCGGTGCTCTCCGCGGATGGTGAAGCCATCCGGGTTCTGGGTGGTCGGCGCGATCTTATGGGTGGTGGCAGAGCTGATCTCTACCAGGGTTTTCATTGTCGTAGGCAGCCTGGGCAATCAGGGCCATATCGTAAGCGGAAACATACTGATTATCGCCATTTAAGCCGGATGGGTTTTCGAAGTGGCTTTCCTGACATCCAAGCTCCGCCAGCTTTTCATTCATCATGTCCACAAAGGCAGAAATACTGCCTGCACCATTGCTCAGGATACCAGGGGTTCAGGCTTCTACGGACAGCTGGTCCACATGATTTATTTCCGCTGTCGGCCTCAACCTGGTTGACAGCCGTTGTAGAAAAATGTTACAGTATCATCAGATTGCAATTTTCCAGGACGATGAGTGCTGTGAGGATTTTGGTGATACTGGCCGGCGGGTAGGTCAGGTGGATATTCTGGCCATACAGAATGGCGCCGGAATCCATATCCATGACAATGCCCGCTTCAGCCATGATGCCGGTATCGGAGGGCCAGTCCGGTTTTGCCCAGGTTGTCAGAATGAACAACTGGCATGTTAGGACAAAACATACAAATTTTGATATCGTTTGTTTCCATTTATTTAGCAATGTGCAAACCTCCCGTGTTCTTTTTCCGTTTGCCGGTTCGAGTGAAAAGCAAGGAACTCTGCGGAAATATCCGTATTTTGGCAAACCGGACCTGTCTAATCATACCTTATGTAAAATAAATATTCAACCAAATATTCCATGAAATATTCGTGAAATTGCCACTTCCATTTTCCCCACATTTGTAGTATTATAGTCTCTGCTACGATATATAGTTGTTTATAAACAATAAAAATACAAGATATAGTATATTTGAGAGGGGTTTAGGCATGACTACGGATGTTAAGACAAATGTCATCAAGAGAAACGGCAAGGAAGTTTCTTTTGATGTCTCTAAAATCGTGAATGCGATCACAAAGGCAAATGCCAGTGTGGATCATCTTCATCAGCTGAATGAATATCAGATCAATGCAGTGGCAGATATGATCGCTAAGCAGGTGGAAGAGGCTACGCATGCGGTAAATGTAGAAGATATTCAGGATATGGTAGAGACC